>Ga0184627_10000238_pt1 | contig 23938 bp, 22 predicted proteins | sample PLM3_127_b1_FD_133150 | JGI IMG/M metagenome (GOLD analysis project Ga0184627, IMG submission 133150) | Groundwater sediment microbial communities from an aquifer in East River, Colorado, USA - PLM3_127_b1 | ecosystem: Environmental > Terrestrial > Soil > Riparian zone | place: USA: East River...
CCCTGATCTGCCCGACGTGCCGACCATCGCCGAGTCCGGCATGCCGGGCTTCGAGGTCATCTCCTGGCAGGGTCTGTGCACCCCCGCAGGGGTGCCGCAAGCGGCGCTCGTCCGGCTTCGCGCCGGCCTCGCTGCGGCGCTCGCCTTGCCGGACACGCGCAAGCGTCTTGCGGAACAGGGCGTCCAGCCCGGCACGCTGACCGCCGAGCAGTTTGCGGCGTTCATCCGCGCCGAGCGGGCCAAGTGGGCCAAGGTGGTGAAGGACGTCGGCATCGAGCCGCAATGAGTAACGACTTATAAGGCGCTATGCAGGCTATGCAACGACTTGCGTTCGCAACCGCAGTCGTGACGGGCATTGCGCTCGCGGCGGCGCCACGTATTCCGCAGGCGCAGCAGAATTTCCCGAGCAAGCCGATCCGCATGGTGATATCGACCACGGCTGGCAGTCAACCCGATTCTATCGCGCGCATGCTCGGCCAGAAAATGAGCGAGCGCTGGGGACAGCCGGTGGTAGTGGACAATCGGCCGGGCGCGGGGGGCGTGCTGGCGGCGAGCACGGTCGCCACGGCCGCGCCGGACGGTCACACGCTCCTGTATGCGCTGCCCAATTTTGCAATCAGCTCGGTGCTGCAGCCCAACCTTCCTTACGACCCGCCCAAGGATTTTGCAGGCATCATCCAGATCGGGTTCGGCACGAACGTGCTGGTCGCGTCGCCTGCGCTGGGCGTCAAGTCCGTCAAGGACCTCATCGCGCTCGCCCAGGCCCAACCCGGCAAGCTTATCTTTACCTCCAGCCCGACCGGGAGCGCGGCCCACCTCACCGGGGCAAGGTTCAACCTCATCGCCGGCATCAAGGTCGTGCACGTGGCGTTTAGAGGGGGGCCGGAAGCGACGATCGAGGTGTTGGGCGGACGCGCCAGCTACCACATCGGGACTATGGGCGTGACGCTGCCGTTCATCAAGGATGGAAAGTTGCAGGCATTGGCGGTGACCTCGCCGCAGCGCGCGCCCGTGCTGCCCGACGTGCCGGCGCTGGCGGAGACGCTATCCGAGTTCAAGCGACCTGAAACATCGCACGCATTGCTGGCGCCCGCCGGGACGCCACGTCCCGTCCTGAATCAGATCAACAAGGAGATCGCGCGCATCCTCGATCTCCCCGACGTCAAGGAGCGGCTGCAGGGCATCGCCTATGTTCCCGCGCCGGGCACGCCTGAGGAATGCAACAAGATCCTGCGCGCCCAAATCGAAACGTTGTCCAAGTTGGTCTGGGATGCCGGCCTACGACCCAAATGACGAGTCGAACGCATAGCGGTAGGCGCCGCCGTGCCGCACGATCCGTCCGATCGTCGGCGCCGGGAAGTGCGCGGGGAACAGGCGGGTGCCGCGCTCGGCATACTCTTCAACGAGCCGGACGCGCGTCCTGCGCGAGAGATCACGATCGCTACAGGCGAGCGTCGACCATTCCGGCTTTGCCAGCTGGAGCTGGTGATGAAGCACATCGCCCAGGAAAACGGCGCGGTCATCTCGCGAGCGGGCATGGATCACGACGTTGCCGGGCGTATGGCCGGGAGCGCTTTCGAACCATAGGCCGTCTTCGAGGGCGTAATCGTCGTCGACCAGCACCGATAGTCCCGCTCGCACGACCGGCAGCACGCTGTCCTCGAAGGCAAGGCGGTGCGGTGTTTCCTCGCCCCGCTGTTGCACGCCCTGCCAATGCTCGAACTCGCGGCGGGCCATGATGTAGCGCGCATTGGGAAAGGTCGGGACCCAGCGCCCGTTTTCGAGGCGGGTGTTCCAGCCGACATGATCCCAGTGCAGATGCGTGCACATCACGTAGTTCACATCCTCGACCTTGACTCCTGCGCTCGCGAGATCGGCGAGGAAGGGCGTCCGCAGCCGGTGAAATTGCGGCCGCGTTGGACGTTCCTTGTCATTGCCGAGGCAGGAATCGATCAGGATGGTGTGATGCCCGGTCTTGACGATGAAACTGTGAAAGCTGAAGACGAGCTTGCCGGTCACCGGGTCGATCAGCCGTGGGCCCGTCATGTCGGGGTTCGCCCGCACCACCTCGGGGTCGAAATCGGGAAAGAAAACCTCGGGAGCTATGAACGGCCCCTCGAACTCGGTGATGCGCTGCACCTCGAAATCGCCGACACGCGTGGCCTGCATATATCTCCCTCCGCACTCCGGACCCGTTAGATATATGAGGTCAGTGTAACTTTTCCGTGGAAGCTAAAGGGGCCTTGACAGTCCCGCGCAGCGGCACATACTGGGCTTCGCAGGTCGCATGAGATGGGGATGTAGGTTACCCGAGGAGGTCTCATGGCAGACGTCAACGGTACTGTGTCGCTGCGGGGGCTTGCTGCACCCAGTGGAGACCCTGCGCGCCGCAACACCTTTCCTGCTGTTCCTTTGCTGACTCGGCTGCGCGCGTTGCGGAGAGCCGCATTCGCGGTGATCGCCGCGGCGGGCATCGCGGGCACGCCGTTGCCGGCCCCGGCGCAGGCGCCGCAGAATTATCCGGACAAACCGATCCGCTTCATCGTGCCATTCTCGGCCGGCGGGACCTCCGACGTGCTCGCGCGCCTCATAGCGACCAAGATGAGCGACCACTGGGAGCAGTCGGTGGTGATCGAGAACCGCACCGGAGCGGGCGGCACCATCGGCACCAACCTCGTCGCCAAGGCGACCGGCGACGGCTACACGCTGTTGCTCACCTCCGCCGCGTTTGTCATCAGCGCGGCGCTGCATTCCAACCTTACTTACGAGCCCCTCCGGGACTTCGTCGGCGTCGCCCAGATCGGGTTCAGCACGCAGGCGCTGGTGGTGCCGCCCGCGCTCGGCGTGACGTCGGTCAAGGAGTTCATCGCGTACGCCCAGGCGAGGCCCGGCAAGATCTTCTTCGCCTCGGCCGGCGCCGGCAGCAACACCCACATGCTCGGCGAATTGTTCAGGTTCGCCGCCGGGCTCAAGGTGGTGCACGTGGGATTCAAGGGCGCGTCGGACGCGATGATCGAAGTCGCGGCCGAGCGCGTCCACTACGCCATCATCGGCCTGGCAGGGTCGATGGGGCTCATCAAGGACGGGAAACTGCTGCCGCTGGCCGTGACGACGCCGCAGCGCACGCCGGTGCTGCCGGACGTGCCGGCGATGGCGGAGGCGCTGCCGGGCTGGGAGCGGGAGGGATCGCACTCGCTGCTCGCGCCGGCGGGAACCCCGCCTGCCGTCCGCCAGAAGATCAGCAGGGAGATCGCGCGCGTCCTCGCCCTTCCCGACGTCAAGGAACGGCTCGAGGCCGTGGGCTTTCAGCTGGCACCCACCACTCCGGAAGAACACGACCGGATACTGCGCACCCAGATCGAGATCCTGTCCAACGTGGTGAGGCTTGCCGGTCTGCGCGCGAACTGAAGCGCTCGCTGACCTGACGAAAGCTCTGGTTCGCTGTATTTGGGACGGTTGGGGTCCAGTCCGCCGTGCTGCACTTTTTGCCGGGGAATTAAGTGTCGTGACCCGAACAAGGAAAGGGGATAGCGATGCCATACGACCTCCTGATCAAGAATGGACGCATTGTCGACGGCTCGGGGATGCCGGCTTTCCGCGGCGATATCGGGGTCCAGGACGGCAAGATCGCCGAGCTCGGCAAATTGAGCGGCCCGGCCAAACGCACGATCGACGCCGAGGGGCGGGTGGTCGCTCCGGGCTTTGTCGACAACCATTGCCACTACGACGCCCAGGTCACCTGGGACCCGTTGTGCTCGTTCTCCCCCCAACACGGCGCGACCACGGTCGTTTTCGGGAACTGCTCGCTGGCTCTTGCTCCGGTGCGGCCCGGCACCGAGAAGCGAGTCGCCGAGTTTCTCTCCTATGTCGAGGCGATCCCGATGGAGGTGCTGAACACGGTCGCGGTCGAGTGGGAGACGATCCCGCAATACATGAACCGCCTCGAGGGGCGCCTCGGGGTCAACGTCGGCAATTTGATCGGGCATTCGACGGTGCGCTATTACGTGATGGGCGACGAGAGCCAGAAGCGCGCCGCCACCGGCGACGAAATCAAGGCGATGCAGGATGTCGTGCGTGACGGCATGAAGGCCGGAGCGCTCGGGCTTTCGGTATCGCGCAACAAGGGCCATTACGACCCGCAAGGGGTGCACATTCCGGCGCTGTGGGCCAACGAAGAAGAGATCTTTGCGCTCGGCGACGTGTTGCGCGAGCTCGGCACCGGCATCATCCAGAGCGGCGGCGGCCGCGCCGCGGAGCTCAAGGACGGCTTGATGGCCCGGCTCTCCGAAGCTACGGGCCGCACCGTCATCTACAACAATCTCGGCCAGAACCTCCGCGAGCCCGACGCCTGGAAAAAGCATATGGCGCGCATTGAGGAGACCTCACGGGCCGGCATTCGGGCCTACCCGCTGTGCAGCCCGAACCGGACCACGCAGAACTTCACGATGCACAATTGCCAGGTGTTCCGCGGCACGCCGACCTGGCACCCGATCCTTCTCGCCTCCGACGAAGACAAACTGCGCGCCTATCGCGATCCCGCGGTCCGGCGGAAGTTGCACGAAGAGGTGATCGAGCACAAGGGGACCAAGCTCCCGGCTGCCGGCTATTCGCTGCGGTGGTACGACTGCATGTGGGTCGAGAAGCCTGCCCTGGAGAAGAACCAGGGGCTGAAAGGCAAGACCATCGGCCAGCTCGCGAAGGAGCAGGGCAAGGGGATCATCGACGCCTTCCTCGATCTCGTCGTCGAAGAGAATCTGGACACCGCCTTCCTGCTGGCGGAAATCAACGTCGACAATGAGGCGATGGCGAAGATCCTGACCCATCCCAACGCCATCGTCGGGCTGTCGGATGGCGGCGCGCACGTGCAGTTCCATGGCGGCTATGGCTACTGCACGCGGCTCCTGAGCGAGTGGGTGCGCGAGAAGCAGGTCATGACGCTCGAACACGCGGTGCGGCGGCTGACCTTCGACTCAGCCTCCGCCCTCGGTCTCTTCGACCGGGGCCTGCTGCGGCCCGGCATGGCGGCGGACATCGTGATCTTCGATCCCGACACCGTGCGCCCGCTCCCGGAAAGTATCGTTCATGACTTCCCGGCCGGCGGCTGGCGCGTGAAGGAGCCGGCGGCCGGGATCATGGCGACGATCGTCAATGGCGAAGTCCTGCTGGAGAACGACAAGCACACGGGGGCGCTGCCCGGCCGGGTGCTCCGCAACACCTACTACCACGCGCACACCGCCTGAGTCCGACGCGGGGCGAGGCCCGATCCGAGCCGCCCGCAACGCTCGTTGCGGGCGGCTTCCTCATTGAAGTGAGGGGGAGACCACAGGGTTAGGTCCACTTTTTCGACAACGGAATCAGCGGAAATGTGAACCTGACCCCATTCAGTAGGCGGCGCTTAACTGTTGCGCACGAACTTGTCCACGCTGCGGTCCACGGTCAATCCTGCGTAGATGTCGCCACGCGAGTCCACGCCCACGCCGTGGATATGACGGCTCTCAAGGCGGGCGAGCACTTTTCCCTCGGCATCGCGTATGCAGATAGTCGCGGGCTTGTCGCCGTCTTCCTGCTCGGCAATGTAGAAGGTGCCGTCTTTGCCGCGCGTAATATCGTTCGGCCCGCCCATGCCGGTCCACATGCCGATGAAGTCCCCGTCCGGCGAGAAAATCTGCACGCGCTGGTTGCTGCGATCGGCGACGTAGAGCTTGCCGTCCGGGTCGATCGCAAGGCTGTGAGGCAGGTGAAACGTGCCCTCGGTCTTGCCCGGCGTGCCCCATGACTTGACGAGCTGGCCGTCGCGCGTAAAGCGGTGCACGCGGCAGTTGCGGTAGCCGTCGGTCACGTAAATATCGCCGTTGGGGTGGGGCATCATCTCGGTAGGGTGATTGAAAGGGCCCGCCGCGCGCAGCACGATGTAGGGGGACTTTTCGCAGCCGGTGTCGGAATGCACGCCGCGCTTGCCGAGCACCAGCAGGGGCTTGCCGTCCAGCGTGAAGGCCACCGCGACCGAGTCGGGGCGATCGGTGGTGTAGACGACATCGTCGACGATTTTCATGCCATGCGCTTCCTTGACCGCGCCGATGCCCCAGCAGCCCAGGTAATTCCCATCGCGGTCGAAAATCACCACCGGAGGATCCTTGCGCTGGAATACGTAGACGCGGTCTTGAGAATCGGTCGCGACCCTGCTGACCACCCCCAGGGATTCTCCCTTGGGCATTATGGGAAAATCGCGTACCCGCTCGTAGGTATGTTTGCCAGTGCCGACTTGTGTCATGGCTGTCTTCCTCCCTGGAATAGCGCGACATTACCATGCGGCAATCCGCGGGTGATTGAAAGAAACGGTGGGCCATAATCCTCTCGAAACTGCTGCTGCGGCTCCGGGGGAACCTTGCCTTGCTCTCGCGGTAGGAATAGATTGCTCCGTCATTGGCCACTGATCCCGCCCACGACCCGCTCCGATGGCGGGCCTCTACCGGGGAGGAGGAAGCAAGCATGAACACCAGGCTCCTGATGGGTCACTGTGCCGCTGTTGCATTCGCACTGTCGTTCTCCGCGGCAGCCGTGCATGCCCAGCATAAATATCCAACCCGGCCGATCCGGGTCGTCGTGCCGCTCCCGCCGGCCGGCTCGACTGATATCGTCGCGCGCATCGTGACGCAGAAACTCAGCGAAGCATTGGGACAGCCGGTGATCGTCGACAACCGGCCCGGCGCCGGCACCACCATCGGCAGTGCTCTGGTGGCGCGCGCCGCGCCCGACGGCTACACGCTGCTGTTGGCGAGCACCTCGCTTGCCACCACCGTGCCGCTTTACCCCAACCTGCCTTACGATCCGGTCAAGGATCTCTCCCCGATAGGGCCGGTGGGGCAGTCATTCTATGTGCTTGCCGTGCACCCGTCGGTGCCCGTCAAGTCGGTGCAAGAGCTCATCGCCCTTGTGAAGTCGAAGCCCGGACAAGTCAGCTACGCATCGGCGGGGGCAGGAACGATAACGCATCTCACGGTGGAGCTGTTCATCTCACAAGTGAAAATCGAAATGCTGCACGTGCCATTCAAAGGCGGAGCGCCGGCGCTGGTCGCTTTCGTCAGCGGCCAGGTGCAGGTGATTTTCAATCCGATCGCGGAAATCCTGCCGCAGGTGCGGGCAGGCGGCAAGGTGCGCACGCTCGCCGTGACGAACCCGAAGCGGGTACCCGACCTTCCTGATGTGCCGACCCTCTCCGAGTCCGGTCTGCCGGGTTTTTCGGTCACCCCCTGGTCGGGGATTTACGCGCCGGCGGGCACGCCGCCCAGCATCGTCAATCGACTCAACGCCGAGATTAACCGGATGGTGCAGCAACCCGAGGTGCGCGAACGTATTCTGAGCACCGGCCTGGTACCGATTGGCGGCACGCCGGCCGCGCTCGGCGATTACCTGAAGTCTGAAATAGCGCGCTGGACGAAAGTGGTCAAAGAGGCGGGGATCAAGCTCGAATAAAACGCGCGTCTTCTACTTGGGCGGCTTCGCCAACAGGAAAAACAACGACCCCAATCCCGCCAGCACCGCCAGGACCGTAAAACCTGTGCGGTAGTTCCCGTTCCAATCGGCGAACGCACCGGCCAGTATCGGCCCGCCGATATTGCCGAATACGGTGATCAGGGCCGACAGGCCCAGGATCATGCCGATCGAGCGCCGGCCGAAGTAATCCGCGCGGATCGCTTGCATGAATGGGCCGCGCAGACCCCAGGCCGTGCCGTGTACCAACGCGGAAACCACCAGGATGACGGGGCCGGTGGCATAGGTGAGCATGAGCAGGCCGCCTGCGTGCATCAGCATGCAGGCGGCGGCGACCAGGCGCTTATCGAATTTCTCGCCGATCACCCATCCCATCATCACGCCGAAGAATTGCCCGACCGTCACCAGGGTGATGACGAGCGTCGCCTGGGCAAGCGAGTAGCCCAGGCCCTCCTTCATATGGGTGATGGCGTGCACGTTCACTGCGGACACGACTAACAACGAGAAGGCGTGGCCGAGCGAGATCAGCCAGAAAGCGCTGGTACGCAGCGCCTCGCGCGCGCTGAACATGCGCTGGGCGGGCGCCTCGGCATGTCCGGTGTTCCTGGGCGCAGGCGGCAGGCCGTCCACGGTTTCGCCGTGATCCTCCGGACGGCTGCGGATCACCCGCGCGAGCGGCCAGCCGATCAGGATGGCGATGATGCCCGAGCCGAAGGCCGTCGCCCGCCAGCCATAGCTTTGTATGGACCAGGCAACCAGCACCACGAACAGGCCGCCGAGCGCGCCGCCGAACTGCAGCGCGGAGAGCGCGCGTGCGCGGCGCTTCTCGAACCACTGAATGATCGCCACACTCACGAGGAAGTTGCTGAACATGCTCGAGCCGAGCGCGATAATCACGAACGCCGCGTAGAAGCCAACCAGCGTATCGATCTGGCTGAGAAGCATGAAACCGATGCCGAACATAGCGACGCCGGCGCGGATGATGCCCTGCGATCCGAAGCGGTCGACCATCCAGCCGAGCACCGGGCCGAGCAGTGCGGTCTCAGTCGATTTCAGCGCGGCCGCGCCAGCAACGGCGGTCTTGCTCCAGCCACGATCCTCGACCAGGACCGCAAGGTAGACTCCGAAAGCCTGGTTCAGCAGCAGGCTCTGCAGAAACTGCAAGGCGCCGCCGGCAGCCACAATACGCCAGCCGTAGAAAGTCTTCATGGGATGCCCCGGAGGATAACGCAGGTGCTCCCACTCCGCATCACCGACTGGGGGGCATAATGAGGCGGTTCTGACGGAGATCGGCTAGTGTCCTGAGTCGGTCGACGCCGCGAGCATGAAGGCGCTGCAGCAGCGGTTCGGCGACGAGCAGTTCATCGAGCTGACCGGGACGATCGGGTACTACAGCATGCTGGCGATGACGGCGAACGCCTGCGAGCTCGAGGCCGGCCCGGGGGCGGCGGTGTTGCAGGCGCAGGTATGGGCCTTCGGGCACGTTGACCTCTCGCCCGAGGTGGCCTAGCCTCTGTTCCGTCCCGCCACGTCCCGGACTGATCGAGAAACATCGCCAACCCCCCAGCAACGCGCGGCGAGGGACAGCACCCGAAGCCGCAAGCCAGAGGAGATGAGCCATGCTTTTAAAGCTTTGGGTCGCGTTTATCGCATCTGCGTTGCTGGTCCCGGTTCAATCCGTCTTCGCGCAGGCGTTTCCGGGCAAGGTGGTGCGTATCGTCATCCCGTTCTCACTGGGCGGGAGCAACGACCTCACTGCGCGCGTTTTCGCGCCGCATCTCGCGGAACGCTGGAAGCAGCAGGTACTGATCGATCCACACGTGGGTGCGGCTTCGACGGTCGGCACCGACTACGTCGCGAAGAGCGCGCCCGACGGGCACACGATCCTCTTTACCTCCACGCAATTCGCGTACGCCCCCTCCACGTTCGCGAAACTCCCCTACGATCCCCTGAACGATCTCGTGCCGGTCACGCTCGTCACCGTCTCGCCGCAGATGATCTTCGCGCACCCGTCGCTGCCGGTGAACAACCCGAAGGAGCTCGTCGCATTCGCCCGCTCCCACCCCGGACAGCTCAGCATCGGTAACGCGGGCAACATGCTGCCGTCGCATTCTTTCTTCTCGCTCGCCAGGGTGAAGATGGTGCCCGTGCCGTACAAGGGCGCCGGGCCGCTCCAGATCGATGTCATGGGAGGACACGTGCCGCTCGGCATGGCCGCGATCAGCTCGGTCATGGGGACGGTGCGATCCGGCCGCGTGAAAGCCATCGGCGTCTGTTCCCTCGAGCGGACGCCCCTGTACCCCAGCGCGCCGCCCATCGCCGAGGCTGCCCCTGGCTTCGAGGCCGTCGCGTGGTTCGGATTGTTTCTGCCGCGCGGCGCGCCGGCAAGCCTGGTCAAGCGGATCCGGGACGACGTCACCGAGGTGCTGAAGATTCCCAGCGTGCGCGAGCGCCTGATCGAGCTCGGCGGCGAGCCGAGCGGGATGCCGTCCGAGGAGTTCGCCCGTATGGTCCGGTCGGAAATCGAGAAGTGGAATAAGGTCGCAGCCAGCGCCGGGATCAAGCCGCAATAATCATTCGGCCTTGATGCCGGCTGCCTTGATCATCGGCCACCATTTATCGATCTCGGCCTTGTGGTGGGCGAAAAGCCCTTCCGGCGTCTGCTGCTCGCGCGTCGGGATTTCCTGTCCGAGATCGGCGAACCGCTGCCGCACCGCTGCATCAGCCAGAGTTTCGACGATGGCCGCATTGAGCTTCATGACGACTTCCCTTGGCGTCCCTTTCGGCAGCCAGATGCCATGCCAGACGGAAATGTGCAGCCCCGGCAAACCCGCTTCGTCGACGGTCGGCACCTCCGGCGCGGCAGCCTGGCGCGTGTTGGCCGTAACCGCATAGGCCCTGACGGTCCCGGCTTTGATGTGGCCGGCTACGTTCGAGATCTGGGTGACGTACAGATCGATCTCGCCGGCGAGGAGGGCCTGCAACGCCGGTGCGCCGCCTCGATACGGCACAAAGTGGAACTTCACGCCGATCCTGTTCCCGAAGTAGATCGCGGCCATGTGCGATGCGCCGCCGATGGAGCCGGCCCCCATCAACACCTTGTCTTGATTTGCGCTGATCCAGGCGTTCAGCTCCTTCAGATTCCTGGCCGGAACAGCAGGCTTCGAGATGATGATCTGGGGATTGCTCGCGATCATCGCCACCGGCTCGAAATCAGTCAGCAGATTGAACGGGAGCGCATAGTAGACGCCGTTGACGACATGCGTGCCCCAGTGCCCGATGCTGACCATGTAGCCGTCGGGCGCGGAGCGGACGACCTTTCCGGTGCCGATGCTGCCGCCTGCGCCTGTCGTGTTGTCGACCAGCACGGTCTGACCGAGTGTCGTTCGCAGGCGCTCGCCCATGATGCGCGCGAGTGTATCGGTGGGGCCTCCCGCGGAGAACGGAACCACGATCGTGATCGGTCGCGATGGATAGCTTTGAGCGGTGCCATTCGAGCTGGCCCCAAACGTGGCGGCAAGCGCAACGATGACAAGTGGCGCTTTCATAGACAGCGCAAGAGGTATGGCGAGCAGGAGCGATCTCATAAAGCCCTCCTATCGAAGCTCGACGCGAATCAAGGATACGCCGAATTCGTTGTTTTGCCCCTCACCCCGTCCCCCGGATTACGTCCGGGGCTACGCCTTTGTCCCCGATTCGCGGTGAAGGCGGGTCTACCGGGGGATCACGGGCACCACCAGCCGCGAGGGCTTGCGTCCGCCCTCGTGAACGGTGTTCGTCGCTTTCGCCTTGATCGTCACGTGCGGCCTGCCCTGGGCGGCGATGACCGAATCGGCGTTGGCGATCTCAAGCCGGATGCGATGCCCCGCTTTGAAGACGTTGCAGATCGGCCAGATCTCGATCGGGAACTCGACCACCGTGCCCGGTTGCATCGGCTCGGCAGCAAGATGCGGATGGTACGGCTTCGCCGGCGTGGAGCGCGCGGGATCGATTTTCCGGTGCGACGCGCGCAACCAGCCCTTGCAGAGTTCGCGCACCTTCCCGTCCGGGGCTTCATCCGCCGCTGACACCAGCCAGTCGACATCGGACGCCGACGAAGCCGCCTGCAGGTAAAGCGCAAGCGGGCCGGTCAATTCCATCTCCTTCGCCAACGGTTCCGTCCGGTAGACGAGCCGCGGCTCGCCGTGCGTCGCCGCGGGGCTCAGCGGATCGAATTCGAAGCGCCGCGCCTGCTCGCCGCCCGCCGACTCCAGCAGTTGCCCCTGCAGGCCGTTCGCCGGGCCGCCCAGGAAAAACTCGCGCCATTGCGTGCGCGCGAGCGGCCACTCCTGCTCCGACCGCCACCGGTTCTCGCCCTGGATGTAGAGCTGGATCGGCGGGCCTTCCATGACGCGTGTGTCCATGCCTTTCAGCCAATGGTCGTACCAGCGCAGCATTTCGTAGTGATAGCCGGCCCACGGGCGCAGCGGCCACGGGCGCGGCCCGACCATCATGCGCTTGGGTATTGCGCCCGTGCCGTTGTAGCCGTCGAACGCGCCCTTGAGATGCAGCTCGTTCATGTACCACCCGGAGCCGAAGTAGGCCGGAATCTTCACCTGGTCGAGCCGCGGCCAGGCCGAACGCTCCTGGTAGAAAGAGCCGTCGAACGGGTACTGGTGGCTGTACATGATCTCGAGCTTCTGCTTGATGCCCTCGACATTCGGATTGCGGCCGGAAGTCATGTTGAGATTCATGACGAAGGCGGTCCAATGCGTTGTGAAGTTGGTTGCGATCCCGCCATGGAAACAGGCGTCGCGGTAGAAGTCGCACGAAGCGTCGTACGGAAAGATCGCCTTCAGGTGAGGCGGTTGCTGCTCGGCCGCGAAGAGCTGGGTGCGGCCCATATACGAGATGCCGCTCATGCCGACGTTGCCGTCACACCACGGCTGCGCGGCGACCCATTCGATGGTGTCGTATAAGTCCTGCTGCTCCTGGGCGCCGAAGAGGTCGTACAGGCCTTCCGAATCGTTGCTGCCGCGGACATCGACGATGACATGCGCGTAGCCCCGCGGCACCCAGAACTCGGAAATGCCGGCCTCGTTCTGGCCGAGCGCCACCACGCTGCGCTGGAGCTGGCGCGTGTAAACGGAGGTCGTCACCAGGGCCGGAAACTTCAGCCCCGCGGCGGAAGGCCGCAGGACGTCGGCGGCAAGCCGGATGCCGTCGCGCATCGGGATGCGCGCCTCATAGTCGGCAAAAGTTGCGTAGCGCGGCTCGGATCGCTCCGGCGGCCGTGGCGGCTCGTCGAACGGATATTGCGGCGAAACGAGCGGATCGACGCAGCGAATGCGGTTGGCGTCTGCTTTCATGCGGGTAACTCCTCCCTTGCTTGTTGTCCGGCTTCCTTCTACTTCCTTTCTCCTTCCGCCTTACTTCTCCGTGACGCCCTCGATGTGAAACGGCTTGCCATTCACTTCGATGTGGCTGTGAAGCGGAACCTGCTGCGTGATCAGGCCTTCGGCGAAGCACCCGGCCTTGGCGTTCCGGATCAGGTGTGCGAGCCGGTCCGCGGGCTCGTCGCTGTCCACCGTCAGATACGTGCTGACGCCCTCCCAACGGTTGAACACCGTGCCTTTCAGCACCGAGCCGCCGAGGTGCTTGCGAAAAACGACGCGGCACTTCGCGTTGCCCACCTTCAATTTCATCATGTGCGCGTACCGCGCAACCTGGGTGAGCAGTCAGAAGCCGATCGCCATCGCGAGGTAGGTCATCGGCGACGGATTCCGGTCGGTGCCGCCGATGCGCGCGGCCTCGTCGCTGAAAACCTCGAACTTGCCCGCAACGCCGCGCTTCAGCTGAAGTTCGCCGGCGACGAACTCGGTCAACACATCGTTCTCGTTCGTGATCCCGCCCGCCGGCAGCTCGGGCTTGTCGATCACCCGCTCGCCCGGCTTGTCCGACAGATCTTCGTTGCCCAACGGCTTCGTCATTGCGCTTCCTCCCCGTGATGGATACGACCGCTCTAATTAACCCCCGAGATGGGTGATGGGTGATGAACTACAAGGATAAAGGCGGAAGGATGACCTGAGAAAACTCCTGCTGCATTATGCCTTAGGCTTCCCGCAACGAAGCACGACAAGCGGGCGAAAAGCGGGCAAACTGTCGTGCTTTTCAACAGGTCATCCACCGGGGATTTCAATGGGTCACAATCGAATGAGTCACAACAAGATGCTGAAGAGAAGGCGGCTGAAGGCAGCGGGCAGGAAGCAGCTCGCGCGGCTGGCGAAGCAGGCGAAGAAGCTGAAAAACGCGAAGAAGGGGTAGGAGGCGCCTGAAGGCGAAAGTCGAAAGGCGAAAGTCGAAAGGAGTGAGCCGGGGATTCGAAAAACGTGGGTATACCGCGCCTGGAAGGCGCGATTGGCGCCTTGCACGTTTGAGCCGGCGAATGCACGACACGATGCAGCGTGTCGGGCAGGGGGCCCCGCAGTGCGGGAAACAAGTCCAGGTCATCATTCATCATTCTGCATTCATCGTTAGGGCTTTCGCCCGCCTTCTGCCTTTGAGCTGCGCCCGGTCACCGGCTCTGCGCGGAAAGCCAGCGGTCCATCTTCGCGTCGAGGATGTCGAACGGCATGGCGCCGTCCTTCAGCAGTTCATCGTGGAACGCGCGCAGGTCGAACTTCGGGCCAAGCCTTGATGCGGCCCGCGCGCGCAGCTCGCGTATTTTCAGCTCGCCGATTTTGTACGCCAGCGCCTGGCCCGGCCAGGCCATGATCCGCTCGACCAGGCTCTCGTAGCCCCTTTCGGCGTCGTCGTAGAGAACGGCGTTGAGCGTGTTGTCCCGCATGAAGGTGATCGCCTGCCCGCGCGTCCAGCCCTTCGCGTGAATGCCGGAGTCCATGACGAGGCGCGCCGCCATGGTGAGATCGCCGTTCATCCAGGCAAGGTACTGGTATGGGTCGTCGTACAACCCGAACTCATTCCCCAGCGTCTCCGCGTAGCGTGCCCACCCCTCGATGAAGGCGGAATAGCCGGGAATCCTGCGGAAATTCGGCAGGCTCGTGTTCTCCTGCTGGATCCGGAACTGGAGGTGATGTCCCGGCAGCGCCTCGTGCAGGAACAGCGGCGCCGATGCGGTGACCGGCCCGGCGTGCAACGCGCGCAGGTTCGCATAGAATACCGCGGGCCGGCTCAGCGTCCCCCTCCAGTACTGGCTGGAGGCCGAGTTCTCCCGGTGCGGCTCAACAGGGCGGATGTCGTAGCCCGCCTTCGGCAGCCGGCCGAACAGCTTCGGCAGTTGCGGCTCGACGCGCTCGTGCATGGCGCGGTAGGCCGCGATCACTTCCTCGGCGGTGCGATAGTGCGGGGCCTCCGCCTTGAGCCTGGCCGCCCACGCCTTGATGTCGCCGCTATGGCCCGAGGCCTGGTGCAGCGCTGCCATGGCCTGCCGGATAAGCGCCATCTCCCGCTGCCCGATGTCGTGGATCTCCTGTGGCGTCAGCCGGGTCGTCGTGTGCACCTGCACGGCATAAGCGTACATGCGGTCCCCGCCGGGAAGGCTGCCGAGCCCCGCCGTGGGCCGGCATTTAGGCAGATACTCGTCGCGGATGAAGTCACGAACCTTGCGATAGGCCGGCACGATGCGGTCCCGGATGGCGGTTTCATAGAGGACGGTCAGCCGGATGCGGTCATCGCCGGTGATCGATTCGGGCATGTTGAGTATCGGCTGGTAGAACAGGCTCTGCCGCGGGTCCTCCACCGCCATGTCCGTGAGCTGCGGCAGCACCTTTTCCATGACGGAGCGCGGCTGGACGAAGCCGCGCGCCATGCCGCGGCGCATGTTGGCGATGGCCGTGTCCATCCACTCGACGAAGCCCGGGATGCGCTTGAGAAAGTTGTCGTAGTCACCGACGTTGCGGAACGGGTGCCCGCCCCTGCCGGAGCCGAAGATGGGAAACGTCGCCGGCAGGCCCCAGCCGGTCTGGTCGATCGGCAGCAGGTGATAGTCGAAAGCGAGCAGGTCGAGGCGGCGCTCGAGCAGGTGCTCGAATACGTCGTAGCTCAGGCGGTCGTTTTCATCGAGCCGGGCGCGGTCGGCCAGGCGCAGGCTAGCGAGGTCGGCGCGGGTTCGCTGCCGCTGCGCCTCGCGGTGCTCCTCCGTCAGCCAGTTGGCGAACTGGTCGTCGTACGCCCGGAAGCCGTTGGCGCTCGCCTCCAGGGGAAACAGCGAGCGATACGCGACGACGTGATCGAGGTACAGTTTACTGAGGTGCTTGGAGATCTCCTGCCTCTCGGCGGCCGTGTCCTGGGCGAGTCCCGGCACCGCCGCAAGCGCGAGCAACCCCGCCAGCAGGAATCGGGATAGCTTCATTCCGGCTGTATCCCCGCCGCCTTCACCACTCCCGCCATCTGCCGGGTGCCGAGCTTCTGGAGTTCGGTGACGCGCTCGGGCGTGGTGTGCGCCGTGAAGATGCCCATGTTCGCGTACTTCTCCAGGATGTCCGGGGACTTCATGATCTGCGCGATGTCGGCGTTGATGCGGTTGATGATGGCCGCCGGCGTGCCGCGGGGCGCCGCGACCGCCCACCACTGCCCCGGAAATGAGGCCGTGACGCCCGCCTCCGCCATCGTTGGCACATCCGGCAGCGCCACCGAGCGCTGCTCGCTCGTCACCGCCAGCGCGCGCAGCCTCCCCGACCTGGCGTGCGGCACGGACGGCACCATGTCGGCGAACGACAGCTCGATCTGGCCCCCGACCAGGTCCGTGACCGCGAGCACGCCGCCCTTGTACGGCACGTGCACCATCTTCACGCCGGTCGCGGCCTGGAACACCTCGCCGACGATGTGCGACGTGGTCCCCACGCCGCCCGAGCCGAAATTGAGACGTCCCGGTTTTGCCTTGGCGAGCGCGATCAGCTCCTTCACGCTGCGCGCCGGCAGCGACGGATGCACCACCAGCATCGGCGCGGCGGTCGCCACCAGCGAGATCGGCGCGAAATCTGCGTGGGGATCGAAGCCGAGGCGCTTGTACAGGAACTGGTTGGTGACCAGCGCCGCCGCACTGGTGAGCAGCAGCGTGTAGCCGTCCGGCGCGGTCTTGGCGGCGATCTCGTGGCCGACGTTGCCGGCCGCGCCCGGACGGTTCTCGATGACGACCGGCCGGCCCAGCGCGTCGGCCAGCTTCTGCGCCACGATGCGGGCGAGGGTGTCGCTGGATCCGCCCGGCGGATACGGGGCGATCATCCGCACCGGCTTGCTCGGATAGGCCTGCGGCATCGCGGCAGCCGGGAACAACCCCAGGGCCGCAAGCGCCAGCACAATGGTAATGGACCTGTACTTTGGCATGTGGTGTCCCTCCCCTTGACGCTAACTTACCCGAAATCTTCGCCTCGCGGGTCGACCCGAGAATCCGGGAAATCGTCAGATCGGGAGGTCGCGAGATCGAAATAACGGGAGATCGTGAAATCGGGAGATCGTCGGAGCGGTTCCCCCTCCCGCGCTCACGTCTTCACGCTCTCACGGAAGTTGTCGCTCTCCCGCTCTCCCGCTCTCCCGCCCTCACGAAAATAAGCGTACGCGCATTTGTCGTAGCCGGGGTTTGGCGCGATACTTTCTACTCGAGCCGGGCCTGACCGCATGGCTATCGACCAATCCAACGCAGGAGAACTCATGAAGAATCGATATGCATGGACCGTGCTGGTCCTTTCTCTGTTCGGACACCAACACGCGTTCGCGGCAGACCCGCTGCCCCGCGTCGAGCCGGGAAAAGCGCGCTTTTCTGCGTCCGCGCTGGAGAGAATCGACCGGTTCTTCGCCGACGAGATCGCGCGCGACCGCATACCGGGCGCCGTGGTCGCCATCGCGCGCGAAGGAAAGCTGGTCTACTACAAGGCTATCGGCTTCCACGACAAGGCGGCCGGCGTGCCGCTCACGACCGACGCCATATTCAACCTGGCATCGATGACCAAGGTCATGACCGTGGTCGGCGCGCTGACGTTGTACGAGGAGGGCAAGCTGCCGCTGAAAGCGCCGTTGTCGCAGTGGTACCCGCAATTCAAGTCCATGGAGGTCGGCATCGTGGACAGCGGCGGCGCACTCCGCACCGAGCCGGCGAGGAATCCGATCTTCATCCAGGACCTGATGCGCCATACCACGGGCCTGACCTACGGCGCGCGAGGCAACACCGCCGTGCACAAGCTGTATCCGGCAGGATCGGGAGTCGCAGCGTTCTCCATGACCGGCCCGGATTTCCTGGACGCATTGGCCAAACTGCCCCTGTTGTACCAACCGGGAACAACGTGGGACTACGGCTTCTCCATCGATGTCCTGGGACTCGTGGTCGAGAAGATCACGGGCAAGACCCTGGGCGGCGCGCTCGAGGAGCGCGTGTGGTCGAAGCTGGGCATGCGCGACACCACTTTTGCGGTGCCGACGGAGAGGCGCCGCCGCCTGGCGCAGCCTTTGCCGAACGATCCGATCACCGGCAAGCCGCAGAACATCCGTGTCCTGCGCGACCAGCCCAAGTTCGATTGCGGCGGTGCCTGCGCGTTCAGCACCGCGGCGGACTATATCCGCTTCGGCCAGATGCTGCTAAACGGCGGAACGCTCGAAGGCAAGCGCGTGCTCAGTCCCAATACCGTCGCATTCATGACCACCGACCACCTCGGACAAAACATCAAGAACAACGTCGCGGGAACCGAGGCCGGGCGGGACGGTTATGGGTTCGGTCTCGGCGTTGCCGTCAGAATGGTGCCCGGCGTGGCCTCGACGAACGGCTCCGTGGGCGACTACACCTGGAACGGCGCCAACGGCACGCTGTTCTGGGTCGATCCCAGGGAACAGCTGGTGGTCGTTACGATGACCGTCGGGCCGGGAGAGATCCGCAAGTATTATCGCGAGCAGATGGCCGCGCTCGTCTACGGGGCGACGCAAAAGTGAGAGGGAGCGGAGCAGACTAAGGCGGAAGGAGGAGGGAAGATACGTTTGCAGTTTGCAGTGGGCAGTTTGCAGTGACTGCCAACTTAAAGCTGCCAACTGCCTACTTATTCCATCACCAATCACCGCGCTGACGCCCGTCAGGGCTTCAGCGCCCGGTAGAGAAACGGCAGGCTGACGTCCATCCGGTAGTCGATATCGGAGTGGTTGTCGTCGAATTCCTCGTAGGTGTGGCGGATGCCGGCCGCGGCGAAACGCTTCGACAGGATGCGCGAGCCGTAGTGAATGTGGTACTGGTCGCGCCAGCCGCAGTCGATGTAGATGCCGGAGAGCGATTTGAGGCTGGCGCGGTATTTCGCGACGAGATTGATCGGGTCGTGTTCGAGCCACTTGCTCCAGCGGCGCTCGATCAGCTCGCCGGACTCAAGGTTGAACGGCACGCGAAAGCCGTTCGGCGCTTTGGGATCGGGATCGTAGGTGGCGGCCATGCACAGGTTCATGATGCAGTGGCCTTCCGCCGTCGAAATCTTTTCTTTTCTCCAAACGTGCTCGAGGAAACGCTTGATGCGTCCGTCGTCCAGTCCGTCGGCGAGGCCCCTGCGGCTCGCCTCGCGGCGCGCGTTGTAGGTGCCGGCCTTGCGCTTTCGCTCGCGATACCTGGCGAGCTCGTTGAGCGTGTTCGGCCAGTCCGCCCAATAGACGAAATCGAAATACGCGTCGCCGGAATGGCTGGCAACCGCGCCCCAGTGCTTCGCGTACTTCATGCCATGGATGATCGAGCCGTATCCGCCGGATGACTTGCCGAAGCAGCCGCGATGCTCGCGGTTCGCGAGCGTGCGGAACTCGCGATCGACGAAGGGAATGATCTCGCGCGTGAGATAGTCGGCGTAGTCGCCGATCGCCGAAGAGTTCACGTACTGGTTGCCGCCGAGCGCCGTGAAGCAGTCCGGGAAGACGAAGATCGCCGGCCCCATCTTCTGCTCGCGGATCAACCGCGCCGCGCGCTCCGGAACGTTGTCGCCGAATGGCTTCCAGCCCGTGTGCGACAGCCCTGAACCGGTGAAGCCGACCAGGTCGTAGAACACCGGAAAGCGGCGACCGCCCGTGCCGTCATACTGCGGCGGCAGCCACACCGCGACCTTGCGCACGTGCGGATCGCCGAGCGGGTTGTCCTTCAGGATTTTCGAGCTGTGCTCCAGCACCACCAGCGTGCCGGCGGGGCCTTTGGGGCGTTTCAGCATGAGGGGCCAACCCCGGTGATGCGTGACGAGTGATGGGTGAAGAGTCTCCCGCGTTGCGGGAGTTAGAGCAAGCTCATCCTTCCGCCTTCTGCCTTCTGCCTTCGTTTCAGCGGTCGAACCACTTCACCAGCTCGAAGTGTTTACCTCCCGTGAGCCGGTAAACGCCAAAATCGGTGGTGTCGACGGTCAGGATACGTCGGACGCCGGTGCGATTCGCCAGCCAGATCAACGCCGCGTCAGCAAGATCGATATCCCGATCAGCGTATTTCCGGATGGCCGTGCCGACTTCGCCATAGGCGTCGATGGGCAGCTCAAGCGTCCGCAGTCTCGGCGAACGAGCCAGTTCGAGAAGTTGGATCTTGGCCTCCGCGTCCAGGAAATAGCATGTTTCGACGATCACCGGCGAGACGGTAATGAGCGGGCCGGTTTCCCGCGGAAAGAAACCTCTGGCCGCGACGTGCAGCGGGTCGCCTTTGCGCCCAAGGGCAACGAGAAAGCCCGTATCGACGAGAACGTTAGCCACGCGACCGTTTGCCGCGGAAGCGCTCGCGCAGCAAGCGCTTGGTATGGCGCGCGACATCCCCTTGCCGGGTGTCGCAACCGATATACGGATGGCTCAGGCCCACGGTTCCCGATTCGGGCGCCCGCAGCAACTCCCTCAGGGCGAGCTTTACTGCCTCGCTCTTGGAAATACGGTGCTTGACGCAATACTCGGCAAGCTCCTGCTCCACTCGGTCAGGCAGGCGGACGGTGAGGGTCATGCGGTGGCTCCGGTGTAATACGGCTCGTGCGACATTGTATTACACCGGCCTCGATCGGCCAAGGCGGAATGAGGAAGGAGGTAATCCCCGTTAGGCAGGGTCCTTTTCGCCTTCCGACTATCGCCTTCCGCCTTCCGCCTTCACTTCCGCGGCCACAGCACGCCCTGGCTGCCGGCCGCGACCGCGCCGACGCCTTTGTATACGAACTTCTGCACGCGCTTGCCCTCGTAGGTCTCGGTGGTGTAGAGATTGCCCTTCGAATCGGTGGCGATGCTGTGCACGCCGTAGAACATGCCGGGCTGCCGCCCGCCGTCGCCGAAATTGGATAGTTCCTCGAGCGTCTCGCGCAGGATGATCCGCACCTTCGAGTTCTGGCCGTCGGCGAGGAATATGAAGCGCTGCTGGGGATCCCTGGAGAACGCGAGGTCCCAGGCCGAGCCCGACCCGAGCGTCTCCCGGGCGTAAGTCGCCTCCTTCACGAATGTCCCGTCCGGTTGGAACACCTGCACGCGGTTGGCCTGGCGGTCGCATACGTAGACCAGGCCGTCGTGCGAGCGCTCGACGCAGTGCACCGGGTTGCGGAACTGCTGCGGCGGCGGCGCCTTCGGATCGTAGTTGCCGAGACTGTCGTCGCTGGGCTTGTTGCCGTACGCGCCCCAGTAGCGCTTCATCTTGCCGGTATCGGCGTCCACCACGGCGATGCGCTTGTTCTGGTAGCCGTCGGCGATGTAGGCCTCGTTCGTCTTCGGGTCGACCCAGATTTTCGCCACGCGCCCGAAATTCTCGAGGTCGTTGCTGCCGGCGTTCTTGCCGTAGCGGCCCAGCTGCATCAGGAACTTCCCGTCCCGGGTGAACTTCAGGACGTGGGAGTCGCCCTTGCCGTTGCCGCCGAGCCACACGTTGCCCTTGTAGTCGACGTGGATGCCGTGTCCCCCCTGCGGCCATTCGTAGCCTTCGCCCGGGCCGCCCCAGGACCTGACCAGGTTACCCGCCTGGTCGTACACGAGGATCGGCGGAGCCGTGCGGCAGCATTCGCCGATCGGCGGATTCAGCTCGAGGCCCCGTTCGTTGTTGTGCAGCCCGCCCGCGCCGCGATGGATGACCCAGATATGGTCCTGGTCGTCGACCCACAGGCCGATGGTCCAGCCGAGTATCCAGTGATTCGGCAGCGGCTTGGGCCACAGGGGATCCACCTCGAACATCGGCGCCTGGACGGTGCGTCCCTGGGCGTCGGCCCGCTTGTCGAGTAGCGACTGGGCGCAGCCGAGCGCGGCGAGCACCGCGAAAAATACCAGGCCCAAGTAGAACGTGCGATTGCGCAGGATGCCAGCCATGTCTTCCCCCTCCCGGTTGATAGCCGCGCCGCCGTTGCCAGCGTGGCGCGCGGACCTGATGCTGACCTCCTCGACTTCCGGTTGCGACCGGTATTTCCGGGCCATTATACGCGCGCATTCTGCTTGTCAGCGGCCGGCCCGTTCAATTGCCGATCTTTGCGGAAATGGTTGACATGCCATTTCCGCACTGTACATTCCCCCTCGCCCCCCGGGAGAGGGGGAAGGGGGCGAGACCGGGAATTCGTGGGCCATGGCCCGCGCCGAACGAGCAGCACCGGCTTGCAAGCCGGTGCGCGCCCTGCAAGGGAGGGTCGAGCGACGTAAAGCATTTACGTAAAGCTCGATAAGTTGCCAGTAACGCAGGGGGAAAGCCGGACGTGCAGCGGAGCGTGCTAGGGGGCGTGGTGCATCGCATGACGATGGCGCTGGCAGCGGCGCTGATCGGCGCGCTGGCGTGCGGCGCGGCTGCTCACGACGTCCCGGACGACGTGAAGGTCCAGGCGTTCATCAAGCCGGCCGGGGACAAGCTTCACCTGCTCGTGCGCGTGCCGCTCTCGGCCATGCGCGAAGTGGACGTGCCCCGGCGCGGCCCCGGCTACCTCGACCTCGCGCGCGCGGACGCCGCGCTGCGCAATGCGGCCACGCTCTGGCTCGTCAACAATATCGAAATCCGCGAAGGCGAGGAGCGACTTGCTTCACCGCGGCTGGTAGATGTCCGCGTGACCCTGCCGTCCGACCGCTCCTTCGGCTCGTACGAGGAGGCCCTCGCGCACCTCAGGAGCCCGCGGCTGCCGGCCGGCATGGACCTCTTCTGGAACCAGCAATTGCTCGACGTGCTGTTCGAGTACCCGATCCGCTCGGAGCGCTCCGATTTTTCGATCCACCCGAAGCTGGAGCGGCTGGGACTGCGGGTGGCGACTGTGCTGCGGTTCCTTCCGCCCGGCGGCGCCGTGCGCGCCTTCGAATACCACGGCGACCCGGGCCTGATCCGGCTCGACCCGCGCTGGCACCAGGCCGCTCTCCAGTTCGTGAAGCTGGGGTTCATCCACATCCTGGAGGGAGCCGATCACCTGCTGTTCCTGCTGTGCCTGGTGATCCCGCTGCGGCGCCTGTGGCCGCTGGTGGTGGTGGCCACCTCGTTTACCATCGCGCATTCCATCACGCTGATCGCCGCCGCGTTTGGCTACGCCCCGAGTGGCTTGTGGTTCCCACCGCTCATCGAGACGCTGATCGCGGTTTCCATCCTCTACATGGCGGTCGAGAACGTCGTGAGCGGCGACGTGCGCCGCCGCTGGATGCTCGCGTTCGGCTTCGGCCTGATTCACGGGTTCGGATTCTCCTTCGCCCTGCGGGAAAACCTGCAGTTCGCCGGATCGCACCTGCTGACATCGCTGCTGTCGTTCAACGTCGGCGTCGAGCTCGGCCAGATCTTCGTGCTGGTGCTGCTGGTGCCGGCGCTGGCGGCCCTGTTCCGGTTCGTCGTCCCGGAGCGGCTGGGGACCATCATCCTGTCGCTGCTGGTGGGCCACACGGCGTGGCACTGGATGCTCGAGCGCGGGGAGCGGCTGGGGAAATTCCCGTTGCCGGCGCTCGATGCCGCCCTGCTGGCGAGCGCGATGCGCTGGCTGATGGTGATCCTGGTCCTCGGCGGCCTGGCGTGGCTCGCGCGCCGCGCGCTGCAACACCGGCGGGAGCGGCGGGAGGAGAAAGGAAGTGACAGCCGTTAGGCAGGGGCCATTTCGTCTCCCGCCTTCCGCCTTTCGCCTTCCGCCTTCCTCCTGGAGTAAACTCCACCCTCCGTCCTGTTCTGAACGCCGTGCCGGGGACAGGGTCGAAGCCCCTGTCCGGCAAACCTGGAGATGCAGGGGCGGCATCGGCGCATGCCGCCGAAATTACCTTACTTAGCTAAAGGAGATCGAACATGGCGATACGCATTGGAGACGTCGCACCGGATTTCACTGCCGAAACCACCGAGGGACAGATCCGCTTCCACGAGTGGATCGGGGACAAATGGGCCATCCTGTTCTCGCATCCGAAGGACTTCACGCCCGTCTGCACCACCGAGCTCGGATATATGGCCGGCCTCAAGCCGCAGTTCGACAAGCGCAATACCAAGGTCGTCGGGCTCAGCGTGGATCCCGTGAGCGACCACAAGGCCTGGGTCAAGGACATCAAGGAAACCCAGGGGCACGAGGTC
>Ga0184627_10000241_pt1 | contig 23621 bp, 24 predicted proteins | sample PLM3_127_b1_FD_133150 | JGI IMG/M metagenome (GOLD analysis project Ga0184627, IMG submission 133150) | Groundwater sediment microbial communities from an aquifer in East River, Colorado, USA - PLM3_127_b1 | ecosystem: Environmental > Terrestrial > Soil > Riparian zone | place: USA: East River...
GGGGATAGCCCGGCAATGCGATTCGAGGTGAGCGCGCCATTAAAATTCTCACTTTGGGTTTTGCTGGTGCCGAAGCTACAACTAGAAGAAACTTAAATCAACCAAAATCACTCTGACCCCTTTACCTTCGATGAACTGATGATTAACGTACGTCGCAGCCGGAATGTCCTTCCTCTCAAAACTTGTCCTGAGCGGATGCGAAGGATCTTTCCTCACTTGATCACCTGATCCGCCCGCACCAGCACGTTGGGCGGGACCGTCAGGCCGATCTGGTTCGCCGTCTTGAGACTGATGATCAGCTCGAACTTCATCGGCTGCTCGACGGGAAGATCGGCAGGTTTTCTGCCTTTCAGGATTTTGTCCACAAACGTGGCAGCGCGGCGGTGCAGGTCGGCAGTGCTGGGCCCATAGGATATGAGACCACCAGCGTCCACGTACTCCTTTTGTGCAAACATGGACGGCAGCCGATTCCTCTGCGCGAAGCTCGCGATCTGGCCCCGATTAGAGAACGCTATGGGGTTCGCTGCAGGCAGAACCAACGCCTGCGCGCGTTCTTTCGTTACGGCTGAGAAGGCGCGATCGAAGTCCTCGGCGCGGGGCACTTCAACGGATTGAAGCTGCAGACCAAGCGAACGGGCCGCATTCTCCGTTTCCCTGTAGTCAAGCACGGCGCCCCGGACGTCGGGATTCCAGAGAAACGCCACGCGGGAGAGCTTGGGGACAGCTTCCATCAGCAGCTCCAGCCGCTTTCCACTAAGATCCGGAGAGATATTGCTGAGCCCTGTGACATTTCCGCCGGGGCGCGCGAGGCTCGCCACGAACCCGGTCCCGACCGGATCGCTGCTGTTGGCCATCACAATCGGGATCGTCTGAGTCTCTCGTTTGACCGCCGCAATCGCCACATCTGTGGCCGTCACGATCACGTCCACCTTGAGGCCCACCAGCTCCCGCGCGATCTCCGGAAGTCGTTCGGCTCTGCCCTCGCCGTAGCGAAGCTCTAAGACGAAGTTCTTCCCGTCCACATAACCAAGCTCCCGCAACCCTTGTCTGAACGCCTCTAGGAGATGCGCTGTAGCCGTTGGAGTGCTCGGAAGAAGGTACGCGATCTTCGTGATCTTCTTCGGCTGCTGCGCCGAGGCGGGAAAGTTAGAGGCGGATAGCAAAGCGACTAGCGCAAAAAAAACGATTCTCTTACTCATAGGGTTTCTCCCCGCGTTTTTTGCTGCCCACTGCTTTCTGCTTACTGCTGCCTATTGCCTAATGCCTGTTGCCTTCCTCAACTCTTCACCCTCTCCAACGCTCCCGGATTATTCAAATTTGACTGCGTCTCACGCGTTGTCGGTAGCTCGCCGCCGGTGGTGAAGTAGTGCGTGCCGGCGACGAGCAATTTCTCCGAGGGGAAGCGGGTGATAATTTCGCACCCGTCTTTAGTGACGACGAGTTCTTCTTCGAGCCGGGCGGCGGACCAGCCGTCGGAGGCGGGCCAGTAGGTTTCCAGTGCGAAGACCATGCCTTCTTCGATCACTTCGGGATGATCGAGGGAAACCAGACGGCTGAAAATCGGCTTTTCCCAAATCGACAGGCCGACGCCGTGGCCGTATTGCAAAGCGAAGGCGGCTTCTTCGTTGGCAAAACCGAACTCTTCGGCTTTGGGCCAGAGCTTGACCACGTCCGCCGTGGTGATTCCCGGCTTGACGATGCTGATGGCGGCGTCCATGTAGTCGCGGCAACGTTTGTAGGCATCGTTCATCGCAGCGGAGGCGCTGCCTATGGCAAAGGTTCGATAATAGCAGGTCCGGTAGCCGTTGTAGCTGTGAAGAATGTCGAAGAACGCCGGATCGCCGGGACGAAGCACGCGGTCGGTATAAACATGCGGATGCGGGCTGCAGCGCTCGCCGGAGATGGCGTTGACGCCTTCGACATGTTCGGAGCCGAGGTCGTAAAGCACTTTGCTGACCACGCCGACGCATTCGTTCTCCTTCACTCCGGGTTTCATAAAGCGATACAGCTCGTCGTAGGCGGAATCGACCATCATGCAGGCGGTATTGAGCAGCGTGATCTCGTCCTGGGTTTTGATCTTGCGCACCTCGTGCATGAGCTGCTGGCCGTCGACGACTTTGATGCCCTGAGCCTGGAGCGCGAAGAGCACGGGAAGCTCGATAACATCGACGCCCACCGGCTCGTTGTGCAGCTTGCGTTTTTCCAACTCGAGCTTGAGTTTCTTCGCTACGTCCTCAGCCAAACCGGAACCGGGATGGGTCGCGCCGCGCAACGTGGAAATGCCCGCGCGGGAGCGCTCGCCGAGCCAGGGGCAATAGATCTGATGATGGCGCGCCGCCGAGCCGAAGTCCCACATGATCGGCTCGTCGTCCTGCGGCAGGAGCGAGAAGCGCACCAGCTTGTCCATCGCCCAGGTGCCGATATGGGTGGCGGTGATATAGCGGATGTTGTTCATGTCGAAGCAGAGCAGCGCGCCCATCTCGGACTTTTTGAGCGCCGCCTTGATGCGGCTTAGGCGCTCCCGGCGCAGCCGCTCCAGATTGACGCGCTCTTCCCAATCGACGCCCATCAGGCCGAAAGTCTTAAGTCCCATATTTAACCCTCCCGTTTCGGGTTTCGAGTCTCGGGTTTCGAGTTGAACCCAAAGCCAGCATCTTGTCTCACAATTTCAATGAAGAAATCGGTACGCCCTGAATCGTCATTCCCGCGCACGCGGGAATCCAGTCTTTCGGTGATTGTTTCCACCGAAATTAACCTGGATGCCCGCCTGCGCGGGCATGACGAACCCGTTGTAGACGGCGGGGTTGTACTTGCGAAGTTATTAGTAAACCCGAAACCAGAAACCCGGAACTCGAAACTCTTATTCATCGCTTGCCACATAATTTTTTCGCCATCTCCGCCACCGCTTCCGGCGTCGGCACGGTCTGGTCTTCGAGCACGGGAGAAAACGGCACGGGCACGTCCATCGCACCCATGCGCTTTACCGGTGCGTCGAGATAATAAAACGCGCCGTCGGCGATCACCGAGGCGATTTCGGCCGTGACGCCGTAGCGCTCATAGCCCTCGTCGATGACGATGGCGCGGCTGGTTTTCTTTACCGAGTCAACGATGGTTTGCCTGTCGAGCGGCGCCGTGGTTCTCACGTCGATGACTTCGGCGTTGATGCCGCTGCCGCCCAACGATTCGGCGGCCGCCAGCGCCACGTGAACCATGCTGCTCGTCGCCACCAGTGTGATATCGCTGCCGGTGCGCTTCACGTCGGCGACGCCGAGCGGGATCGTGTATTCCTCCTGCGGCACCGGCCCCTTCAATTGATACATCATTTTGTCTTCGAAGAAGACGACTGGGTTGTCGTCGCGGATGGCGCTCTTGAGCAATCCCTTGGCGTCGTAGGGCGTCGAGGGAACGACGACTTTCAATCCTGGAATATGACTCACCCAGGCGTGCAAGCTCTGGCTATGTTGAGCCGCGGAGCGGCGCGATGCCCCGAGAGTCGTCCGCAAAACCATCGGCACTTTAAGCTTGCCGCCGGACATGTAATGGATCTTCGCCGCCTGGTTCACCAGCTGGTCCATGGTCAAGGTAAGAAAATCGCCGAACATGATATCGACAACCGCGCGCATCCCGGTCATCGCCGCGCCGACGCCGATGCCGGTAATGCCGGCTTCGGAAATCGGCGAATCGATAACGCGCTTGGTGCCGAATTCTTTCACCAGACCGGACAACACCTTAAACGGTGTGCCCGCTTCAGCGACATCTTCACCGATGATGAACACCGTCGGATCCCGGCGCATCTCCTCGGCCAGCGCCTCGTTGATCGCTTGGCCGAAGGTGATCTCGCGGGTGGTGATGCCGGATTTTGCGCTTGCGCTAGGCATAGACATGCTGCCTTACTTCATCCTGGTCGGGGTAAGGCGCGTTGAGCGCGAAATTCACCGCTACTTTGATCTCCGTGGCGACCTCGTTTTCGATTCGCTGGAATAACTTGCCGTCCGCCAGTTTATTCTTCTCAAGCCAATCGGCGAGCAATGTCACCGGATCACGTTTTGATTTCCACTCATCCTCTTCGGCCTTGGAACGGTAGTAAGCGCGGTCTATGTCGCCGACGTGATGGCCGTGAAAGCGGTAGGTGTTGCATTGTAGAAACGCCGGGCCCGCGCCGCTGCGGGCGCTATTCACTAATTTCAAAGCTGTAGCGTGCACGACTTTCACATCCTGGCCGTCGACGGATTCGGCGTGAATTCCGAAAGCAGCGGCTCGCGCTGTGACCTCGCCCGACGTGGTTTCACTGTAGTGCGTGTACTCGTTGTACTGGTTGTTCTCGCAGACGTAGATGACCGGCAACTTCCACAGCGAAGCCATGTTCATCGTTTCATAAAGCAACCCTTGCCCCAGAGCACCGTCGCCAAAGAAACAGACTGCCACCTGATCGCTGCCGCGCATCTTGATCGATAGCGCCGCGCCGGTGGCGATACCCGCGCTGCCGCCGACAATGGCATTCGCGCCCAAATTGCCGGTGTCTTGATCGGCGATATGCATCGAGCCGCCCTTGCCGCGGCAGTAGCCGGCTTCTTTACCGAGCAGCTCGGCGAACATCTTGTCCAATGACGCGCCCTTGGCTAGACAGTGGCCGTGGCCGCGGTGGGTGCTCGTGATGTAATCGTCCTGCCGCAGCGCCTCGCAGACGCCGACGGCCACCGCCTCCTGGCCGATGTAGAGATGCGCAAGGCCCGGCATCTTGGCGCTGAGATAGAGCTGATTGACCTCTTCTTCGAACAGCCGGATCTTGACCATCTGGCGGTAGAAGTGAAGCCAGCGCTCGTCTTTCCCGATGGCGGACGGTCTCTGCCTTTGGACCTTGCCTCTATTTTTTAAAGTACGAGCCATCATTCACCGTAAAAAAGTTATCAGTTACCAGTTCTCAGTTGTCAGTATTCCGGATTTCTTTTTTTCCTACTGATGACTGGCAACTGACCACTGGAAACTCTCTTCTACTTTCCCGCCCCCGCCATCCTCGCCAGCACTTCAAACAGGATCGCGAAATCCTTCTCCGCCAGTCCCATGCCGCGCGCCGCCGTGAGCATCTGGTTCGTTATCGCGGTGGTCGGCAGTGGGACATCGAGTTGGCGGCCCATTTCCAAGGCTAGCAGCAGGTCTTTTTGCATCATGTTGACGTCGAACCACGCTTCGTCTGGCATTTTTAAGACGAACGGCCCGCGGTACTTAACCATCGGCGAGGCGATGACGCTGTTGAGCAGAACTTCAACGGCGGTTTCCCTCGCGATGCCGCTTTTTTCCGCGAGCAGCACGCCTTCGCCGAAAGCGAGCATCTGCACGGCGAGGCTCAGGTTAGTTGCGATCTTCATCGAGACCGCCAGGCCGTTGGCGCCCACATGCGTGACTTTCGGCCCGATCGCTTCAAGAATCGGCAACGCTCTTTCGAAGGCTCCGCGCTCGCCACCCACCATGATCGAGAGCTTGCCCTCTTCGAGCGTGATCACGCTGCCCGACACCGGAGCATCGAGCATGCGCGCACCCTTGGCTTCGACTTGGCGCGCGATATCGCGGCTCGCCGCCGGGCTCACCGTGCTCATGTCAACGTAGATCTTGCCGGTAGAAAGTCCAGCTAAGATTCCGTCCTCGCCTTCCGTGACGGCGCGCAGTGCTTCGGTGTTGGTGACCATGGTGAAGACCACGTCGCTCGCTCCAGCGACGGCGCGGGGAGTATCGCCCCACTTCATCCCCGCCTCCAACAGCCACTGCGCCTTCGATTTAGTGCGGTTGTATCCAGTTACGTCATGTCCGGCGTCAAGCAGCCGTTTTGCCATGCGGCTGCCCATGACGCCAAGACCGACAAAACCGAGATTTGCCGTAAAGACCTCCGAAGACCGATTTCGTTAGGCCGAATTGCGATACTCTTTATAGCGATTTTCAAGCCCTACCGCCAGTGTTTTGGCGGATATCAGTGGAGAAGAGTCAGTCCGTTCGCACTCCGGGACTGATCAGGCTGGCTGTGACCGCAGCTTGCGAAAATAGGATATTTGGGAATGCTGGGAATCTTATGGATCTAAGTGGCATGGATCCTCAAAGCTCTGGGCTGCGGCCGATCTCGGTCCCCTTATCCATGGTCAATTGATCGAGCGCCGCCAAAAAGGCCTCGTACTTTACCGGCTTCGTCAAGTGGGCGTCAAAGCCGGCCTCCTTGGTGCGCCGGAGGTCCTGCTGGTGACCCCAACCGGTCATCGCAATCAATTTTATGTTCTTGCCCCAAGGTTGTTCCCGTATGATCCTGGCGGCGTCGTAGCCGTTTAACTTCGGCATCGCAATATCGAGTACGACCACATGAGGGTGAAACTTCGCGATGGTATCGAGAGCTTCGAGACCGTCCTGGGCGACTTGCACCTCATTACCGTCGGATCTCAGCAGTTTGGCCAGGGCGTTCGCGGATTCCGGGAAATCATCCGCCACGAGTATGCGACGCAACGTCACCGCGGAATGTTTCGCCGCTTCACGGGAAGGCGCGAAGGGCGCGGGCGGATAAAGGTCCCGGTGAATCGGCAGACGGACGATAAATTCACTGCCTTGATTGATGCCGGGACTGCGGGCTTCGACGGTGCCATCATGGGCCTCAACGAGTTGGCGCACGAGAGTGAGCCCGAGCCCGAGTCCCCCTTCAGACCGGGCGTAGGAACGGTCCACTTGATAGAACAAATCGAACACGTGGGTCAGACTTTCAGCCGAAAGGCCGACGCCCGTGTCCTTCACCCGCACTACGACCAGACCGCCCGCCTGCTCGACGCTCAGGGAAATTTTGCCGGGTGTCGGCGTATACTTGGCGGCGTTGGTTAGCAGGTTCATGAACACTTGGGTGAGGCGGACACGGTCGGCGTTGATGTAAATCCCTTGCTTCGGCAGCGTGACCGAGAGTTCATGACCGCGCTCATCGACAAGCGGGCGGCTCGATTCCACGGCCGCTTTGACAATTTCGGCGAGCTCGATCCGATCATTGCTGAGCGCAAGTTTCTCACGTGTGATGCGGCTTACGTCGAATAAATCGTCGGTAAGCCGAGTCAAGAAGTTGACCTGTCGATCGAGGACATCCCGCCCCCAGATGAGTTCATCTTCAGATGATCCGGGGATCCGGATTAAGTTGAGGACATTGCGCATCAGCGCCAGCGGGTTTCTCAGTTCATGCGCCAGTGTCGCCAGGAATTCATCTTTGCGCTTGTCGGCTTGACGCAGCGCTTCCTCGCTTTGGCGCAAGGCGGTGTCGAGGCGGAGCCTTTCCACGGCGAGCCAGGTGCGCTCGGCGACGGCTTTCAGCAGCGCAACCTCTCCCTCGCTCCAATGGCGCGGCTCCTGGGTTGAGACTACTAGGGCCGACACCATCCGGTTCTCACGCAGCAGTGGGACCGCCACAAAGGAACGCATCCCGAGCTGCTCATAAGCGTCCACGAATTGCGCCGTACGCTCGTCTGCGGCAATGTCACGCACGACGCATGCGCGCCCGGCCTCTCCAAGGCTGATGATGGCCGGGCCGAGAGGGCTCAGCGGATAAGTGCCTACCACCGATGGCGCGTGCGGATGGTAATCGCGATGGACGGTGAACCGGTCGTTTTGGAGATCGATTTCTAGAAAACTACAGCGGGCCGCCTGCAAATGCTCGCCGGCGGCGACCGCCGCCGCCCACATCAACTCGTCCGGATCTAGGGCAAGCCGGGTGCATTCGCCGAGGTCGAGAAGAAAGAGCGCATCGGCCTCGGCATGCTTGCGTTCGGTGATATCGGTGTTCATGCCGATCCATCCGCGGGTGGAACCGTCCGAAGCCAAGAGCGGCACGGCGCGGACTAGAGTCCAACGCCACTGTCCGTCATGACGGCGCAAACGATACTGGGCATCGAGTTTGGTCTTGGTCTCAAGGGCCTCTTGCCAATCACTCTGAACCCGTTTCTGATCATCGGGATGATACGCGTCCAGCCAGCCTGACTCTTTGCTTTCGTCAAGACTTTGCCCCGTAAACTCCCGCCATGAGGGCAGGTCTTCTACGACCTTGCCTTCGGTATCGGTAGCCCACACGATTTGTGCGGATGCCTCCATGATGGCGCGCAGACGTCCCTCGCTCTGACGCAGGGCTTGCTCGGTCCGACTATTACGCATACAGACGGCCACGACGCTCCAGATCAGGATGACGGTCAAACCATAGCTAATCACCGACAGCCAAAACGGCGTTCCCGGGACCCCCGGCGACACAAAATAATCGAAGGCCGTCAATGCCGTGGCCACGGCGGCGACGAGGATTTTCTCACGCAGTGCCGGCAAAGCAACGATTAATAACAGAGCGGCGACAGAACAGATCGGCGCCGCCAAACCGAGCGGCGTCCAAAAATCCGCAAGGAACACAAGGATAAGATAAGAGATGATGATCAGCCATACCAAGGGGGTAACGGGCGCGAGAAAGGGAAAATGACGTTGCCGAGTTTGCGGCCGGGTATCATCAGGGATAGGCGAAGGTGACGGTTGATTTTGCATCTGTATTAAAGCGCTCGAGGCGGGGAGAGCGTCCCTTATCCGTTGTAGTTTACAGAGCCTGGCGATTTTGCACAAGCCATTGCGTGCTACGGCAGTTCGCAGATTACCGACGCATGCCCCGCCGCCAAAGAGTTTTTGACCTCTGTCCCAGCGGTCAACGCGGATTTCATCCTTAAGAATCGATGAAAGCTTCGCCCTTTGGCTTATAAGTCTGACTTGACAAGACTTGGGTCACGGATGATAGATGGCAGAAGCACTTTTTCAATGGAGATCTCAATGGCGGAGATGAGAAAATACTACCGGGATTTTCGCGCGCACCTTAAAGCGCTTGAAGAGCGAGGGAAGCTGGTGCGCGTCAAGCGCGAGATCAACAAAGACACCGAGCTCATGCCGCTGGTGCGCTGGCAGTTTCGCGGCCTGGACGAGGAACAGCGAAAGGCTTTCCTGTTTGAAAACGTCGTCGACACCAAGGGCAAACGTTATTCGATGCCGGTCACCGTGGGAACATTGGCGGCGACCACGGACATCTACGCCATCGGCCTGATGTGCAAGCCGGAAGAGATCGGTGAGCGCTGGGCGCAGGCCCAGTTACATCCCCTCGATCCGGTGAAAGTCGCTTCCGGGCCGGTCCAGGAAACCGTCTGGCAGGGCAAGGATCTGCTCAACGGCCACGGACTCGATATGATTCCCGTGCCGATCTCGACCCCCGGCTTCGACAACGCGCCCTATCTGACCTCGGCCAACTGGATCACCAAGGACGCCGAGACCGGCATTTACAACATCGGCAACTATCGCAGCCAGATCAAAGCTCCGAACCGGGCCGGCGGTTTTTTCACTGCGCAGCATATGGGCCAGCACTGGAGGAAGTGCAAGGCCCAGGGCAAGCGGCTGGAAGCGGCCATCGCCATCGGCGTCGTGCCCAGCATCGCCTATGCGGCGACGGCGAAGATTCCTTACGATTTTGACGAATACCGGCTGGCGGGCGGGCTCGCCGGCGAACCGGTCGAGGTCGTGCCGGCCAAGACTGTCGATTTGCTCGTGCCGGCGACGGCGGAAATCATCATCGAAGGAACGATTCCCACCGACGTCATCGAGCCCGAAGGGCCGTTCGGCGAATATCCGGGCTATATGGGACACCGCACGATTTCACCGTTCCTGGAAGTCACCTGCATTACGCACCGGCGCGACGCCATCTACACCGCGCTCATGAGCCAGTTTCCGCCGAGCGAATCGAGCAAGATCAAGCACACCGGGACGGAAAAGATCATCTACAAATATTTACGCCACGACAGCGGCAACGCCGCGGTTCTGGATGTCGCCCTCCATGATGAGGTCAGCGGCAGCGGCCAGGCCTACTGCGTGATCAAGATGCGCAACGCCACCAAGGCTGACGCCTGGCGCGCCCTGAACGCCTCGGCCGGTTTCACCGGCGCCTACGCCAAAATATGCGTGGCGGTCGACGAAGACATCGATATCCATGACCCGGCGATGGTCAATTGGGCGATCTGTTTCAACGTGCGGCCGGAAGAAGACATTGTAATCGCCAAGGGAAAATCTCCCGGCTTGGACCCCTCGTCGCATCCACCGGGACGGGAAAGTCTGGAGGTGCGCATGGCATCCATCGGCGCGCTGCTGATCAACGCAGTGCGTCCCTGGCCCTATACGCCGGTGTCGTTGCCGCGCAGAGAATTCATGGAGAGATCGAAACAGATTTGGGAGGAATTGGAACTGCCGCCCCTCAAACCGCGCATGCCTTGGTATGGCTACAGTCTGGGCGCCTGGACGACGGAAGACGAAGAGGAGGCGGAGCTGGCAGTCAAAGGCGAATATTTCGCGACGGGGGAAAAGCAGACCAAACAGCGAATGAAGCCGTAGCGCGATTTAGTTTCTAGTTTCTGGTTCCGAGTTTCAAGTTAAACCAGAAACCAGGAACTAGAAACCAGAAACCCGTTAAAACGGTCCGGGCACCCAACGCTTCTCCGAATTCATGTAATCGACGTAAGGTTGGCTGAGCGTTCAACGCTGAGGTTGCCAGATAGTTAACGCCGGCACAGCGGCGAAATCCGGATCGTTCGAGGCTAGGTCAGTGAGAGCCAGAGACTGCATCACAGCCGCGGTGAGAGAATCGTTGGTGAGAAGCCCGTAGGCTCCAGAGAAGCCTTGGGCACTCCGCAGATGGGTCGAGGTAATGGCTTCAACAACAACGTTGAATGAAGCAACCATCTCGGTTACGACCTTGTAATGTGCGAGCTGTTGCACGAGCGCGGGATTTTCCTTCAGTTTCCTGATAGCCGCACCAGGCTGAAGACCATGTGTCTGGATCGCTTCCAGAATCATAAGACGGTGGGCTACTTCCGCCAAGGTGATAACGGAAGTGATCCCGTCGAGGTCACCGACCTCTACCCTCTGGAGAAATGCTGTACATGCGGCGGTCAGCGGGGTGCGGGTGAAATGGTAAATGAAGATGTTCGCATCGATGAAAACCCGGCTACCGGAAGGTAGTGCCGCCAGATCCTTAGGCGAGGACTGAGAACTCATCGCCTTCGGCAACCTCCCGCACTAACTTCGGATCAATGCCTTGCAGCCGACCTTGTGATTTCTGGACAGCGCTCTGCCGAACCACCTTAAGCAGCACCTGTTCCTTATCCTGGCAGGGAAGAGGTGTCAGCGGTCTCAGTTTTCCGTCCTCGTATATAGCGTGAATGGTAAGCGTCTCCATAACGGTTCCTTTCTTGTGAGTACTGGTTTTCGTCTGACGAAACTCCAAAGTGAAGTATACTCCGTGTGACCTTACGCCTCAACCGATCAGCTACGCTCCTTCATCAGCCAGTTAATGATCGTTGGCAGCGTCTGCGGCGTCTGGCCCATATGGCCGCTGGAAAAGACCCGGGCGGATGTCAATGCGTGCTACCGCGGAAACATCTTAATGCTCGGCGGCCGGTTCACCGTTGCCCGAATGCCCTGCTTGCGTCCCCCCCCCCACCTGATATAGGAACAGGCCACAAAGGGGGGGGGATGCTCGTGAGTACTCACGCGGAAAAGTTTTCGACGTGGTTCTGGCGGCCCGTGCTCGGCCCAAGGGGGCCGCCGGTCGCCCCCTTTTCAGGTCGACACTTTGGTGATTTATTAAAACAACAAGTCAAAACTTAAAAAGGACCACTTCCATGAAGACACTTTATTCTATTCTGATTGCTATAAGTGCTTTTGCCGTGTTTGCCGCAGTAGCGGTTGCTGACCCTGGCAACACATGGGACAAGGTCATCAAAACCAACCGGTTTGTAGTGCTAAATGATTTCGGTGGCGCAGCCGTCTTGGACAAAGAGACCGGGCGTGTCTGGGAGCAGTCGCCGGGGGACGTAGACGGAGACGGCGACGTCGACAATGACGATCTTCAAACCTGGTTTCAGGCGCTCGCCAGCTGCTACGGGAAAGAAGTTGGCGGTCGTAAAGGGTGGAGGCTTCCGACGATCGAGGAGTTGGCGAGTTTGGCGGACACATCGCAACCTGCTCCGACGCTCCCTGACGGTAATCCCTTTTCAAACGTGCAGTCGTCCTTCTACTGGTCGGCTACTACCGTCGCCAACAATACCAGCTTCGCGTGGGTCGTGTTCTTCCTCAATGGCGTCGTGGGCGTCGGCGGTAAGACCAACGACACCAACGTCTTCGTGTGGTGTGTGCGCGGCGGACAGGGGATTGATGGGGTTCAGTGATTTGGTGATTTCGCCTTTGGGGGTGCAGGGGGCTTGCCCCCTGCTCGTCCCAATTTTTTTCACGAGCTATTTTGGAGGCGCGATGGCCCGCTATGAGCATCTGCCGATCTACAAAAAGGCCATGGACCTGACGATCTATTTTGAGAAGATTGTCAGGAACTTCAGCCGCTACCATAAGTACACCCTTGGGAGCGAGCTCAGGGAAAAGAGCCGGGAGATTGTCGGGTTGATTACCAAGGCCAACTCAACTGTGGAGAGGCTTCCGGTTCTCCTCGATCTGCGGGAGAAGCTGGAGGGATTGAACGTGCTCCTTCGCATCTGCAAGGAAGTCCGGGTCTTCAACAGTTTCAATTCGTATGTGTATGCCTCCAATGTGGTGGTGGAGTTAAGCAGACAGAACGAGGGATGGATCAAAGGTCAGAAAAAAGGGGGTGGCCAGAATTCCCGGCCGGTTGAGGCCGGGGAGCGAGCCGAGTTTCATCACGGTGCGTCTGCCCCGCCTTTTAAGGCATGAGAGTACAGGGGGCGTGTACCCTACGGGGATCAGCCTCCGGTGGGGCCTTTCGTTCCAGTCGGACATCGCGGTAGGAGAGAAAGGCCAAAGTGGGCAGACTAATGTGCAGTCGTCCAACTACTGGTCGGCTACTACCAACGCCAACAATACCAGCAACGCGTGGGACGTGAACTTCAACAATGGCAACGTGGACAACGACGATAAGACCAACAACAACTTCGTGTGGTGTGTGCGCGGCGGAGCGTGATGACCCCTATCTTTGCTCTTGAGAACATCCACCGGCAGTATATTCGTTGCCGGAGGAACAAGAGAAATACCGTCAACGCCCTCAGGTTTGAGTATAACCTGGAGGAAAACCTCATAAGGCTCCAGGAGGAGCTTGAGAGTCGGACCTACGCTCCATCCCGTTCTGTCTGCTTTGTGCTCAAGCAACCGAAGTTGAGGGAGATCTTCGCGGCGGATTTTAGAGACCGGGTGGTCCACCATATCCTGGTGGAATATTTGGAGAAGATCTGGGAGCCCATCTTCATCTACGACTCCTATGCTTGCCGGAGGGGCAAAGGCACGCACGCCGCAGTACATCGGCTTCAAACCTTGATGAGAAAGGTCAGCCGGAACGGAACCCGAACGGCCTATTTCATCCATATGGACATTCACGGGTTCTTTCTCCACATCGATAAAGAGGTTCTGTTCGGAATCATTGCAAGGCGCCTAAAAGATGAGAAGGTTCTTTGGCTGGCCCGCCAGGTGATCTTTCATGACTGCACGAAGAACTTTGTCCTAAAGGGCAAGAGGGGCTTGCTCAAGAAAATTCCGCCCCACAAAACGCTTTTCGGAACGGAGAACAAACGGGGACTTCCCATCGGCAACTTGGCCAGCCAGTTCTTTTCCAACGTCTACCTGAACGAGCTCGACCAATTTGTAAAACACCGCCTGAAAAGCCGGTACTACATCCGATATTCCGATGACTTTGTCCTTTTGCATGAGGAGAAGGAAAGGCTCCTGGAGTGGAAAGAGGAGATCAAGGAATTTCTGCAATCCCGGCTCCGACTACTCCTTAACGAGCGGCGGCAGAGTTTCGGCCCGCTCAACAATGGCGTCGACTATTTGGGTTATATCGTCAGGCCGCACTATCTCCTGGTCAGGCGCAGGGTAGTGAATCGCCTCAAGGCAAGCCTTGTCATGTACGAGAAGGTATTGGTCAGGCGAGAAGACGATTGCACGGTTCTAAGATTCGACCGCACAGTGCTGGAGAAACTGATGGCGACGTGGTCTTCCTACGCGGCGCACCTGACGATGGCGCACACCTATCGGCTTAAGCAGAAGCTCTTGGGTCGGTTTGTCTGGTTGGGCCAATTCTTTGAGCAGCAGGAAGGGAAGCTCAAAAACTTCGAAAAGGCGCCAGGCTGGTTTGATAGCCTGAAGATACAATACCGATTTTTCGTAAACAAATATCCCGGGTCGATCCTCCTCTTTCAAGTAGGCCGGTTCTTTGAGTTCTACGACCGAGAGGCAGAGAGAGCCATGCGGCTTTTGGAACTCAGGGAGATAAAATCCAGCCGGGGCTTTCAAACCCAATGTGGCTTTCCTATCAACTTACAGGAACGATTTCTGAAAAGGCTTACGCGACTGGGCTTCCCGGTTCATATCGTACGGGAAGAAGAAAGCTGGCTCTCCCGGATAAAGAAGAGAAGCGTGGCCGAGAGCTGGCTACCGTCAAGCCGTCGCTTGAAAAGATGAGCGGTACCCTGCCCCCCTGCCGGTTGGACTCTGAGCGTAATTCTCAGACTGCGCTCAGAAGACCCCGGGTATCCAGCGTTTCACCATTGTGAGGTAATCGACGTAGGGTTGGCCGAGGCTGTCGCGCAACTTCTGCTCGTCATCGAGAACGCGCCGGTGAAACCAGATTGCAACCCCGGTGGTGATCATCGCGCCGAGCCAGGATTTTAACGTGAGCGTCAATCCTATCAAAAAAATAATGTGTCCGAGATACATGGGATTGCGCGTGTAGGCGTAGGGGCCGGTGGCAACCAAACGCTCCGGCGGCGTTTCCAAGCCTGGGCCGCCGCCGCCGTGCTGACTTCGATAGCGCCCGCAGAGGCGGTACTGGAGATAGCCCCAGAGCAGCAACGGCGTATACAATGGGTAGAGATCCAGGACCCGGCCGTTGATTATGAATTCCCAAAGCGCGGCGACGATCGGATAGAGAAGGAATGTCCTGACCGGCGTGCGACTAAAAAAGCGCATGGCGTGGGCTAATCCGCAAACAACGAATCTTGCCAGAAACTTTTATCGCAGCTTGCAATTTCTTTTTCAATGCCGCAATAAACCAGACCACAGGGCCCGCGTAACATGTCTGTCGATCTGACCACGGTTTTGGTGGGCGTCGCGCTTTTGTTCGCGGCGTTTGTCAAGGGAACGTCGGGCCTGGGCTTTCCCCTGATCGCCACGCCCATGGTGGCGCTCCTGTTGGACATTCGCGTCGCGATTACCATTCTCATCATCCCCAACATCGTCATGGACATAGCGCAGATTTTTCGCGGCGGGTTTCCCACCGCCGTGCTCAGGCGCTTCGGCTGGTTTTTTCTGTTCACTGTAAGCGGCGTTTTTGTGGGAACTAAAGTGCTCGTGACGCTGCCGCTTTGGGCGCTCAATTTGGGCCTCGGCGTCATGGTACTCGTCTTTGTGCTGTCCAGTTGGCTTCGTTGCGAGTTTACAATCTCGCCGCGCCTGGAAAAGATTTTAAACCCGCCCGCCGGCTTCATCAGTGGGTTTATCAACGGACTAACGAACGTCGCGGGTCCCGCCCTGGCGATTTATCTCTACAGCCTGAGACTCGAAAAGCGCGAGTTCATCAGGTCCATCGCCACCATGTTCATCGTAACCAAGCTCAGCCAGTTGGCCGCGGTTTCCACCTGGAATCTTTTTAATCGATCCACGCTGGCGCTGTCCTTGGAGGTGACGCTGTTTATCCTGCTCGGCTTTTACGCCGGGCTCAAAACCCAGGATCGCATCAACAAGGAAGCTTTTAGCCGCTGGCTCTTGTTGCTGCTGTTCATCGTCGGCGTGACGCTGATCCTGCGGGCGCTGACGCAGGTGGGCTGACGAGTTCTTCAGCCCCAAATGGCCTGCGCCGTGTCAACGACAAGTTTAAGTTTCCGTTGTTGGATTTCGGGCGAAATTTTATTGCCGATGACGGATGAAGCGAAGCCGCACTGCGGGCTGAGACCGAGTCGTTCATGGGCGATAAAGCGGCTTGCGTCGGTGATCCGTCGCCTTAAATCCTCCGCGCTCTCCAATCGCGTCTTTTTGGTCGAGGCCAGACCCAAAACCACGAACTTGCCATCGGGGATATGCTTTAGCGGCTCGAAGGAGCCGGAACGCTCGTCGTCGTATTCCAAGAGTAACCGTTGAGCCTTGAGCTTAGTGAATAGTTTGCGGCTGATCGCTTCGTAACCTCCTTTGGCGAGCCACCGGCCGCCCTGGTTGCCGCGTCAGACGTGAAAGCCGAAGGTCACGTCGGGAAATTGAGCCATGACGGCATTATCCAGCTCCACCCCTCGATCGAGCCAACGGTCCAAACTCCAACCCTGCCCTTCATAGAATCCACGCGTGCTTGGATCGAGCAGGAGACCATACTGGGGCGCGTCGATTTGAATATAAGTGGCGCCCAGGCGCGCGAGCTCCGCAACCTCGTCGCGCAGGATCTGAACGATGTCAGCGAGAAAGCTATCCAGCGTCGGATAGACATCTCGAGAAACCGTCGGCGACCAAAAGTTGGCCCACAGTCCCGGGCTCGGAAGCGTGATCTTGGGAATACGTTTGGTTTTGCTCTTCAGATAGGAAAACTCATCGGCCGAAAGAGAACGAAGCCGGCTCAGTTTCGCCACCGCGCCGAGTCGGCGCGGACGAGGCGTGCGATGGACTCCCTGCTCGTCATACCATTCGCCCCAAAGAAAAGCGTCGAGGGTAAATTCTCCAAAGCCGCTCACGGCGGCCGTCATCTGGCTTTGAAACGATTGCCGGCGCATCTCGCCGTCGGTCACAACATCCAAGCCGACGGATTCCTGGAGAACGATCGCCGCGTCCACGGCGCGATCTTCGATTTCTTTGAATTCAACCGCGGTAATAGTACCTGTGGCGAGTTGCTTCTGGGCCCCAAGCAATTCCGCGGGCCGAAGCAGGCTACCGACGACGTCGGCGTGGGCCGTGATCACGATTTATTACTGTAGAGTTCTAACGCTAATAAAAGTCTAGCGCCGCAGCTTGACCAGTACAAACTTCTAAAGCGCCGGCGCGAACAGTTTGTTGGGTAAGCCGCAGACGTAGTCGATCGCTTCTTTAAGCGGGATCACATGGGCGCAGATGATTGGTGTCGATAACGGCTCGCACTATTCGCCGCTTCTATAATCGCTTACGATGCGAGCTACATCCTCTTCGGTAAGATGGTCAAATCCCCTGTGCTTCGCGACATTGAGCGCCCACTCATCAAACCCAAGCCAATCTTTTGGCTTTTTTCCTGACGCTAAGAGATCGAGGAGGTGAAGAGCCTCCTTTTTTCTCTTCGCAGGAAGGCTACGAAACTTCTCAAGGACGATCTCTTCATCTCGCTTTATAGCCTTTCCCATAGATTTCTTTCCTCTATCTGTATAGATCTGGCCCGGTTTCGCTTCTCAGCACAGATTTTCATGACACCCAAAATCACGTCCGCGATTCCGAGTATACTATCCCATGCGCCGTATTTCGAGCCTAAAAGCGGAAACTTCACAGGGCCGGCGCGAACAGGTTATCCGGCAGGCCGTGGAGGTAGTCGATCGCTTCTTTGAGCGGGATCACGTCGGCGTATTTCATCGCCATGTCGAAGAGGTTGATCTTGTGCGATGCCTCCCCGCGGTCGAAGACGCATTCCTCGATCACCGAGACTTTTAGATTGTAAGAGAACGCGTCGATCACGCTGGCGCGCACGCAGCCGCTGGTGGTGGTGCCGGTGACCAGTAAGGTGTCCGCGTGCACTTCCGTGAGCATGCTCATGAGCGGCGTGCCGAAAAAGGCGCTGGGTTTTTGCTTGTGGACAAGGATGTCGCCGGATTGCGGCGCGATTTCCGCGACGATGGCGTTGGTTTTTCCCCACGCATCGGTCATGTCTTCGTGGGTGCGGCTGCTCTTGGCCTGCCAACCGCCGATGGTTACAGAATTGGAGCGATTTTCCTCAGCGGTCGTGTAGAAGGTTGGCAGGTGCTTCTTACGGGCATCAACGAGCAACTCACGTATATGATAAACTCCTTGCCAGCCTTCCTCGCCACAGCTGGTGCGAAAACGTTTGACGGATTCGAGAATGGGCTCCGGCTTGTCGCCGACAAAATTGTAATTAACGTCGATGATCAATAACGCCGGTCGTTGGCCAAAGCCGGCACGCTTGCCGAAACCGGATAAAGCAAACACCTCTTTGTCGCGGGGAGTCAGAATATCGTCCCAAGTGGCCATGGGTGGTTCTCCTTCAATTGAGTCGATTTCTACGAATGTTCATAACAATCCTTTCGCCTTGTCAAGTTGCGCAGGGAATCGGTGATCAATTGACGGTCGCGCCGAGATTGCACTATAAGGGCTAAGTTCGAAGATTTGGTATGGGGAGTTCTAGCCGGAAAATGAAGAAGTCTTTGTGCGAATTGGTGATGGGCTTAATTCTTCTTGGCGCCGGCGGCTGCGGGTCGATTCCCGTTTGGACCGACGGCGAAGTGCCGTTTGTGCCGACAACCCCGGAGGTCATCGACCGCATGCTGGAGTTGGCGAGGGCCAAACCCGGCGACGTCGTTTACGATATCGGGAGCGGTGACGGTGCGATCATCATTAGAGCGGCGAAGAAGTACGGCGTGAAAGGCGTGGGTATCGAGATCGACCGGGACCTGGTGCTGAAGGCGCGCAACAACGCCTCTCGCGAGAAAGTCGAACACCTGGTCGAATTCCGCGCCCAGGATGCGTTTACCGCTGATATTTCACCTGCGACGATAGTGACGCTCTACATGTTGTCTGCATTCAACGCCAAGTTCCGACCGATCTTGGAACGGCAGCTCAAGCCGGGATCGCGCGTTGTTTCCCACGACTATCCGATTGAGGGATGGGTCCCCGACAAGGTCGAGGTCGTCAAGGGCACGTGGTTCCACGATCATTCGGTTCTCTTGTTCGAGATTCGTTGACGCCGCAATATCAAAACGCCAACCGGTAAAAGCGCGCCGGGTTCGATTCCAAGATTTTTTTCTTGGCAGCGTCGCTGATGTCTTTTCTCTCCTGCAACATGCCGGCGGCGCAACGCTCCCGGTCGCCGTGAGGCATATCCGAGCCGAAAAGAATCTGTCCGTCGCCGACCAATTCCAGCACCTGCGGCAGCAGCGCATCTTCGACTTCGGCGCTGAAATAGAGATTGCCTTGCTTGATGTACTCCATTGTCGGCAGCTTTTGAATCGGCGCGGTGCGCGAGACGACGTTGGCGAGATTCTTTCCCGAATGCTGATAGCGGTGGTGCAAGCGCTCCAGGATGAAATGAATCCACAGACTGCCCGCCTCCAGGTAGGCGACTTTCAGGTTCGGGAAGCGGTCGAAGATGCCGCCGCTCATCATCGACACCAGGCCCATCAAAACCGGCATCAGGAACGCGATGACACCGGACGGATAGATGTGGCTATATAAGTTGTTAATCGATGGGCAAGCCCAACCGACGTGCACCGCCAGCGGCATGTTTGCCGTAGCGACCGCTTCGTAGAACGGCAGCAGGCTCGGATCGTCGAGCAACTTGTCGCCTACCGTTCCCAGGATCATTATTCCGACGGCGCCAAGTTTTTTGGCCTCTTTCACTTGCCTTACCGACGCGGGAATATCATCGAGGTTTGCTATGCCCACCCACTTTAGCCGCTCCTGGCCCGAGAGCACATCGCCAAGCCAACGATTATACGCATCACACATGGCGGTGACGTAAGCAGGATTGCAGCTTAGAGGATAAGCGAGAAACAGCGTCGGATAGAGCACCTGGAGCGAGATGCCTTCCTCATCCATGATTTGAAGCCGCTCGTTCAGATGGGTCAGCTCCATGCTGCCCACGGTGTCCGGCTTGCGCAGCGCGTGGCGGGTTGGTTTCCCCTGAAAACTGACCGGCGTGCCCAGATTGTTGCAGCCGCGCCCGACGCGCCGCGGAAAGAGCTGCTCGTCGATCATCCAGTAAGCGAGGCCGTCTTCCAGTCCGCCGACCACCTTGGGCCGCTGGGTGCGAAAGTCCGGAGCAAAATACTTATCGCTGAAGGTCAATTCATTTTCTTCGACGTGACCGTCGGCATCGATGACACGCATGAAGAATTCCTCCCTCTTTCGCTGGTATCGGTTATAACAAGCTTTGTTCGGACGATTCAACGGCAGGGGGGCCGGCGCAACGGATTCGGGGAATGGCAAACGTATTAACGGTACAGCGCGTCGATATAGCCGCTGGACTGCAACTGACGGACGAAGGAGTCGTCGAAGAACTTCCTGGGGTCCATTTCTTTCGCCTTGGGGTTTCTCGCGGCGAGCTCTTCGAGCACGCCCTTGAGGGCATCCACGGTCGGCAGAGGCACCCTGAGCAAGTGCTTGTTGACGTAAATATCGTAAGCTTCGGAGAGGACTTCGGGATCGGCGATGCGCAGATATTTGCCCATGACCTTCATGGCCAGGCTCTTGTCCCGCTTCGCGCGCGCGATCGCCTCCACCTGGGCGGACATGTAGCGGCGTACGAGGTCGGGATCGTCGCGAATTACTTTTTCCCGCGTGGTCATTCCGGTGGACGCATACGGGATGCCCAGGGACGCGATGTCGAGCAGCATGCGGTGGCCGAGTTTTCGCACCCGGCCGATGGCGGGATAGGAAAGAATTCCCGCCTGTATGCGATTGGCTTGCATCGCGGGCACCAAGGACTCCATGCCGCCAATCTGCACGATGGCGACGTCTTTTTCCGGCACGAGCCCGAAATGGCGCAGCGCGATGCGCGCGCCGGTATCGATGGAAGTACCGAAGCGGGTAATACCGAGGGATTTACCTTTTAGCTGTTCCGCCTTTTCGATCTCCGGGCGCGTTACCAAATTTTGCACGAAGGTATCGATGGTTGTCCCGATGATCATCACGTCCGCGCCGCCCAGCGCCGCGCTCGCCGTCGTGCCGCCGGCGATCTGGAGGAACTGCACTTCGCCTGCGATCAACGCGTTCATTCCCTCCACCCCGCTGGGCGTGGCGATGACTTCCACTTCCAGGCCATGTTTATTGAAGATTCCCGCTTCGCGCGCCATCCACGGAGGAATCATGGACCCAGAAAGGGAGGTGAAGGCCATGCGTATCTTGCGCGTCGGCGAGTCGGCGGCGAGGGCTCCCTGGGGCGGCAGGACAAATTAAAACGAGGCAATAATCAAAAAAAGCAACGAACGTGTTTTCATCGCTTCCGCCCCCCATGCGCCCGTCGGTCTTTTTGTTCCTTCGAACGTTGCGTTCGCTGGTGCGGCAATGTCCTCGATTTTGCTGACCCAGCGGCTCGTTGGGAGGGAGATTAGTCGCTCAGGTTATTTCTGTCAATCAATTGGAGATGGGGGCGCGCCGCTTTTAAGTTTCAAAAGCGGCGCGCGCATGGGAAGGGACTATATGGCAGGGGCCGGTGTCAGGATAGAAGCGGGACCGAAGACGTGGATGGATCTTTCTCAGGAGCCCGGTCAAATCCGAAGAGTTCCCGAGCCCCGTCGAACCGCTCTCTGTCGATTTCTTTTCCGCTGGCGTTGCGATGAATAAGTTCGTCGGTATCCAGGTCGTATTCGGGGAAATCAGGATTGACCCACCTCGTAAGGAAATACTGGTAGAGCGGCGTGTATAAACCGCCGGGATTTTGATCGTGCTCGAACACGTACTCCGGCATGCTTTGAACGTCGAGACCTGGGTGATAGTGTTTCATCCAAACATAGTCGCCGAGAATGGCCAGCTTCAACCAGGGAGTATCCCCGTAGAGTTTCAAGCGGATGTTTTTCTGCGTCGCGCGTAGATCTTTGAGAAAGTCGATGCTGCGCTTTATTTGTTCGGCGAATTTTTCCGGCGTCACGTTCGGGTCCAGAATGCTTTTTGCCCTTGCGTGCGCGCCCTCGCTGCGCGGATCGAGCAGCATGATTTTCGCTTCGCGGCAGTTTTGTAAAATCCGATGCAAGTCCGCCAGCGGTTCGGCGAAGGTGCGATAGCCGGTTGACGATATGATCAGCAAGTCCCTGGCGAGCCCTTGCCTGTTTTTCAATTTCTTGATTCGTCGCTGCGCCAACAGCCCTGCGCTTCTAAAACAGTGGACGAGACCGGCGTACTTCGCCGTCCTGGCGATTCTCCTGTCCTTCAAACTCCTGCCGAGATAACTGAAAACCAGCAGGAGCATGATCGCCGTGACGATTTCGACGGAAATGAGATAGATGGATTCGCGCTCGATGATCGACCAGTAGGTCCAGAAGCTTCGTGCCATGACGCTGACGATATAGGGTAAGGAAAAGGCGATGCCTGCGCTCAGAGCGACTACCAGAACATGAAACAAAACGCGCGCCAGGCCGTCGAGGAAATGTCTAGCGGCTTTCCTGTCGATCCAACGGGCAGTCGAATACTCTAGATTTGTCACGGTAGCCTCCTTTAGCGACCCTTCGACTCGAACCCCGGCCTTGGCCGGGACTCTTGCTCAGGATTCCGCCCCACGGGTATATTGGAAGGTGCCACGGGCTTGCCCCTCGGCCTCCACTTCGGTGATCGCCGTGTGTACGGGGAATGACCACCTCAGAGCCGGCTCTCCTAACTGTGTAACGCCCCTGCGGCGGCGTATTGCGCGGGTTCATCGATCGTCTCTCCTTTGATCAGCGCGTCGAGAAGCATTAATACATCATCCGCCCCGCGCAGATAGTATCGCGCCTGGGTCGGACTGTTGCCGACGCGGATCGAATGGGCCCCGGCGGGCAGGACCGTAAACATGTCCTCGTCGGTCAAATCGTCGCCGATCGCTAAAATAAAATCGCTGCCGCAGTTTGACAGCCATTTTTGACTCACGATCCCTTTGTGGATCCCCGCATTTCTAACTTCGACCGTCTTATTGCCATGGAGGACCTGCACATCGATGCTGGCCGTCAACGCCAGCAGGTCATCGATCAGTTCTCTGGCCCCCAGCGCTCCTCGCTCCTCATCGGCCGCGCGATAATGCAACGCGAGAGAAAATTCCTTCTCCTCCGCCCATGCCCCTGGGATCCGATCAGCATAGGTCTCAAACATCGGGAGCAGTTTTGTTTTCCAAACAGCGCAGAGCGGTTTAATAGTTTCCCACGATTTCTGGCGCTCTTTGATCCACGCGCCATGCTCGGCCGCCAATCCGATTGGCAGCGATCCAAACCATTCTTCGAGAGTGGCTCTATCCCGTCCGCTGAGCAGGACCAATTCGTTTCTTGGGTTCGCTCCCAGGTAATGCAAGCAGTTCAGTAAATGTCGATCAGGCTTCGCTAGCTGGGGATACTTGGCATAGCGCACCAACGTTCCATCATAATCCAACAACAGCAGACGGTTCAGGCTGCGATCGTAATGGTGAATCAGTCCCGTCCGCGCGGCGGGAGTTAAGGGCTTTGGGAGTGGTCTTTCACTGCTGGGATCGATTGAAAAAAGCTCGCCGATAAACTCCGTGGCCCAACGAACCACGTCATGCCGGCGCAGTCTCGTCTGCATGAGGCGATTCCGTCGCACCTGTTCTTGGCGCGGCATGGCCAGCGCAAGCGCCAACGCATCGGCGATTTCCTCGCGGTGGTTGGGGTTGATCAGGATCGCATCCGCCAGTTCTTTGGCGCAACCGGCCATTTCGCTTA
>Ga0184627_10000245_pt1 | contig 23283 bp, 25 predicted proteins | sample PLM3_127_b1_FD_133150 | JGI IMG/M metagenome (GOLD analysis project Ga0184627, IMG submission 133150) | Groundwater sediment microbial communities from an aquifer in East River, Colorado, USA - PLM3_127_b1 | ecosystem: Environmental > Terrestrial > Soil > Riparian zone | place: USA: East River...
GCGTCGATAAAGCGAAGACGAAAAGGTGCTGGCGGAAGTGAAAGAGATCATGGAAATAGCCGCGGCGAAAAAAGTCGGCATCGGCTTCGGCCACACCGATTTCCAAGAACTCCTGCCGCTGGCGCGGCTCGCCAAGGAGATCGGCGTGCGCGCCACCTTGGACCACCCCCTGCTGGAATTGAACAAGCTCTTGCTCGACGAGATGAAACAACTGCGCGATCTCGGCGTCTACGTCGGCACGTACTGCCAGCCGATGATACCCAGCTTATATCAGCCAGTGGCCGATCCGATGGAAACCATCCGCACGATCAAAGAGATCGGCCCCGACCGCTGCATCATCGGCAGCGACTTCGGCCAGGTGCTGCACATGGACGCCATCGACGGCATGCGCGTCTTCATCCGCGCCTTGCTCGGCTTCGGCGTCAAGCCGGAAGAGGTGAAGGTGATGCTAAAAGACAATCCGGCGAAGCTGATGTGGTTGGATGAAAAGGACGCCGCAACGGTAGCTCCCGAGGCAACCGCTGGATATCGACAACCAAGAACATAAGAACAAGCAGGGACGCTTACGCCGTCCCCGTTTGTTTTTTCTTCAATTACCGTCAACCTAAGAGCGACTGGCGGGCGAGGGGAGATCGGATAATTCATCAGCCGCGGCTGACGAGGTCACGTAATCCTGTAGGCGGAAAACAATGCTTAACGATCTTCGATAGCCTCTACGTATGATTTTTGTGGTGCCGAGATCCGGACGAACATCAAATTTTAAGACGCGATCACGATAACTAGATCCGCCACGTTGGGTCACTGGTGGCAAGGACTTGGCATCGATGCTCAAGGTAGACGCGAGCAACCGTGTGGAAATGTGAAGTGTCCAACGTCCGTGCCGCCTGCAGCCATTCCACCGAATCTCCGTAGTGGTAGGCATCAATCAACAGTAGAATAACATCCTCCTTGAGGCGTCCCTACTTCACGGCTTTTTCCGCCAACCGACAGGAAAGCAGAGCGCGCAGCTCTTCCTGAACTTCACCCTCCCACTTAGCACCACCGAGGCTCATCGATTCTGCTAGGTCAGCGGACCGCTCGTGCAGTTTCTGAATCGTCCAGCGCTGTCCGTGCTGACCGTGCCAGAGTTCGCGCTGCTCCCCGACCGGCACGCGGGCCGTTTCCTCTAGGTATGCGAAGAGTCGGGCTTGGATCTCTGGACGGGCTGTGCGAAAGTTGGGCACAGGGCAAACGTGGATGTGGTAGAAGCCCCGTAGTAACCCGGCTTTGCGGGCGTGGGCCTCGAGCTGTTGCACAGCTCGACGAAGAGCAGCGTTCGCTCCTCGCTCAGTCAAGGTGATCGAACCAACTTCGAGTGATTCCATTATTTGGGTGACCTCGACGGCAAAGCGGCGACCGGCCATTTGTACCCAAAAATCGGGAGGTTCGGAACCGGGCTCCCAGATAGGTGGCATCGGGTATCGCTCGGCCAAGAAGCGGGTGAGTGCCTCCTGTGCGAATACCTCATCTTTCCGGATGCGTGTCATATGATCGCAGCCTAAGTATTCAGTTGACCGGGCGGCCCATTGAAACGAAACGATTATGCCGGGTCATACTTGCCTTCTTGCTATTCTTCATTTTCGGTCTTCACTGCATCACAATCTGCCCGGTTGTTTACTGAGTCGGATCTTGCATTTCGACAATGTGAGATTGCGATTCTGCTGAAAAACCGTAGGAATGCTTCGACAGGCTCAGCATGAACGGAAAAATCTCCAGTGAATTCAACGGCTCCTCCGTTCGTCCTGAGGCTCTCGAAGGATGAACGGAGGGTTTTTCAGCAGAATCGATTGCAAGGCCTGTCCCTACGCCTTTCCCTCTTTATGAGCCCGCGCCCCGGGAAACACCGGATGCGAGGTCACGGGTGGCAGAACTGGTCCATTACCACACCGACCTGCCGAGCGACCTCGGAGTCTGCGTGGAAGGCTTCGGTGTTTGGCTTGGGAGCCCGTACTGGGTGAGAGTGCCGATTGCGCACTTCGTTCAAGCGGCCAAGACAGTCCAAAAATTCTTTTTTGGACGCGACAGCTCCGCGCACACGCATGAAGTCGAGCTCGAAGACTGTCCAGTTCTTCTCTAGTATGGATTTGAGGTCGATAAGATAAGTGTACGTATAAGGCTCTTTGCGCTCAGGGTCGTCCTCACGGCGTTGAGCGCAATCCTTCCGGATCGTCGGAGGGACTCCCTTGACCCACCAGCAATCGTCCTTCGTACCCCAATGTGCTTGAAGCCGTGACTTGATATGCTGGTGAAGCTTGACCTCAATATCGTGAATGCGAGAAAGAGGCGTACGAGGCTGCGAGTTCGTCGAGGATTGAGCAGCTTCTAACTCCTTACGGCCTCCGCGCTCGGACGGGGTGTCCCGTCGCCTTTCCGAGACGTTCTTTTCAAAAGCGCTGCCCCGTCCCTTAATTGCGCTTATTGCCTTTGCGACGGTTTCTATAAAACTCTTTCGACTTCCAGCTTCGAACTTGGTCAAAAGTGCTTCGGCGCTGAACACAGCGGCAGATTCGACGGCCTGAGCAATCATCTGCTTGACCTTCACGCTCGGCGCATGGTCAAACAGTATCGCCTCCAGTGTTGGCAGCGCGATTTCCGTTCCAACCTCACCTAGTGCCTCAGCAATGAATCGGCGCCACGGTTCTGCATCGTCGGTTGCAATCTTATAAAGCCGTGTGCAGAGTGTTTTCTCAATTTCTGGATCGGGATAACCACTCTTGAACAATCGCAGTAGCGCCGAATAGCTTCTGAATAGTTGTTGCCGGGTCTTCACGTAGACAGACTCGGACATGGTAAGACCGATGACGTCCGCCAACGGATCATCAACAACGTAGTGCCCGCTGTCGATTTTGCGCTCAATGATTTCCACGACTCTATCGAATGCTTCGCCACGTTCCAGCAGCGACGACAAGATTTTGCCCAAATGATAGGTGTCTGCGTGTTCAAGCCGGACAAGATCGGCGTTTGTCTCGGGGGAAGGGCTCGTCATAAACGCAAAGTTAATATTGAATGGAGCCTGTTGTCAAAACAGATTTCCAACTATCAGGGTGAGCGGTCGGCGCCCATTAGTAGTGCCCGATCAAGCACGTTGCTTCCTGTTGGTGCGCTCGAAGGTCGTGTTTGATACCGTAGCCAGCGATCAGGCGTATTTCTTGACCGCATTCTGAATGGCGCCGCCGGCCCTGGCTAGATCGTCGGGTACCATGACCGGATGAATTTCAATGCTTGCATTGAACGCAAGTTCGGTTTCAAATTCGGTGTGCATGCCTTGTTGCTATTATTTATTTTCGACTTTCACTGACTCGTAACCTGCAATCGTTTAGGGGGGTCGGGTTTGCAATACGTCTATGTATGATTGCAAGACCTATCCCTCGTTCTCCGCGCGATCGCCCCATACTGCCCTCGTCGCGGAGTCGGATGGAACGGCTGAGTTAGCTCCCGATGTTATGAGAGAACAAGAAATGCCGCCTCGGCATCTTCGTAGAAGTCTTTGATCGCTACAAGGTTTTTCCGAATCACTTGCTCCACTTCCGCGGTCGTGCAGTTTCCCAATTGAACCCACACTACCTTCGGCGGGAATCCAAAGACAAAACTCCGCTGATGAAAATCCGCGTCCTTCGAGACGATCATGAAACTCTGTTGTTTGGCATAGTCCCAGACTACCGGGTCGTTTGCCTCTTTTAAGCCAACCTCTCGTACATGTGTCGAGTCAGGGAAGATGTCCGTCAAACGTCGCGCCAATTTGTGCGACAAGTTCTGATCGAAGAGCAGCTTCACGCGGTTGGCACCGTCATCAGCCGACGTTCCCGGTCAGCGGCGAATGCAATGCACGCTTTCAGGTCTTCGCGCGTGAGGTCTGGAAAATCATCCAAGATCTCCTCCTCTGTCATGTCCGAGGCTATGTATTCCAGCACTTCATAGACCGTAATACGCAACCCCCGCACGCAGGGTTTGCCGCCGCGTTTATTGGGATCAATAGTAATGTATTTTCGGTAATCCATAATGTTTGAAGGGTACGTCTCCAAGTAGTCTTGGTCAAGAGGAGGGAATCTGACTGTGGAGTATCGCTGCGCCTACCCCCCCTTAGGACCAGGACTGTTCCGATGTCTAATGAAGCTCGCTCGCGAACCGCCGCACTTCGTCCATGACCCGCAGCAGCTTGCCGCTCCAAGGCTTTTCGATCTGCTCTTCGGTATAGCCGCAGCGGACAAGTTCCAGTGTCACACGGTGTTGCCGCGCAGTTCGCCACCAATAGGTTCAATCGAGATTGAGCTGCTTTTTCGCATCAGACGATTTGAACGTTTTGGTTTGTTTGCCGCGGGCATCGAGCATCTTCATTAAAGCCTTGTTGCGCCGCGTGAGTTCAATCTCCCGATTGAAGTCGTCGATCTCGGCTAGAGTGAATTCGTGTCCTTTGGGGGAACGGAGAATCAGTCCTCCCCTTTGGGCTTTCTTAAGTAACGAAGTGACGGTTTTTGCCTGTGCAGGGATGTTTACTGTCTTCATAACAGAAAGCTTCTGTTTCTGACTTGCCTGCCTTGCCCAATGTGTTAGATCGCGCTCGAGCGATCAGGTGTATTTCTTGACCGCGTTCTCGATGGCGCCGCTGGCCTTGGCTAAGTCGTCCGGTGTCATGACCGGATGAATCTCGATGCTTGCATTGAACGCAAGGAACCACGGCTCAGCGATGGCAGGGATCTGAGAAGCATCTTGCATCTCGATAAAAATGTATCCCGCCCGCTGGCCGTTGCTGTCGGTAAAATAGACGGCCTCCGGCTTCAAATCTGCCAGAATGGATTGGATGGTCGCGCCGAGCTTTCCGGCCTTCGCAGCCGCGTTCCCAGTCTCAACGGGGATGTTGACCTTCAGTAAAAACCGCATGGTTCACCTCCTACTGGTTTGATTTCTTGGATTCACGCAAGTAGTACGATTGCCGTATTCAAATAAACTGCGGCGATTCTCTTGCCAATTTATGCGCTTGTCAAGCATTAGCTGAAACCGACCCTTCGACTCGAGCCCCGGCCTTGGCCGGGGGCTCTGCTCAGGATTCCGCCCCACGGGCGTACTGGAAGGTGCTACGGGCTCGTCCGTGGGGCTCCACCTGGTGGAGGACGAACGCCGCTGGGCTTCGGTATCAAGCCGGAAGAGGTGAAAGTGATGTTGAAGGATAACCCGGCGAAGCTGATGTAGTTGGATGTGAAATAGGCGAGAGGCGGAAGGCGGGAGTCAAAAAAGAATTAACGGTGTATGAATCACGCGAAACCGTTCCTGCTATTTTCGCGCCTATGGTGAGTGCGAGGCGAGCGGGTGATAGGCACGGATCGAGCGATTGGCAAGAAAGATTCATGAATCCGCAATCCTCCAACCAAGACATACTGATCGCCGATGCGCGCCAGCGAAAAGTTAGACCTCCTCAGAACCCTCTACGGGGAGAAGGCCAGCATCAGGATCCGCTTCAAAAGCTTCCAAGGCCGAGAGCTTGTCCCGTAACAGCCGGAAGATAACTTCAGTCCCGGCGTTGCCGACCGAAAGCCAAACGACTTTTGGAGGAGGTCCCTTAAGAAAACTCAACTGGCGAAAGTCGTTGTCTTTGGAAACAATGACGAGATCATTATGGCGGGCATATTCCCAAATCGCCACGTCCTCTTGGCCCCGAAGGCCGACCGAACGGACGTGCAAAGTGCCTGGGTAGTTGGCGGCAAGTTTATCGGCCAGATGCGGGCTCAGATTCTCGTCGAACAACAATCTCACGACGCCAGTCGACGTTCCCGGGCGGCAGCAAACGCAAGGCAGGCTCTGATATCCTCGCGAGTGAGATCAGGAAAGTCTGACAGAATTTGCTCTTCGGTCATTCCGCCTGCCAGATACTCGAGCACATCATATACGGTAATTCTGGTACCTTTGATGCAGGGCTTACCGCTGCGGACGCCAGGCTCAATGGTAATACGGTCCTCAAACTTCATGACGGGATTCTACTTGGCCGGAGCATCGATAGCAACCATTTTAAAAGCGGGCTAACGAACCAAAGCAGAGCCACAGCGTCTGGGCCGGACGCCCGCCCACAAAACGCGCCCAGGACTTGCCGCGCCGCGCCGTTCCGCAACGGAGAAGCGAGGCGGTTGGCGGTTCCGGCGCGGCGTTACTTCACATTTTCAGTGCATCCTGGCAGTACATTCTCTCGTAAATATGTCCGGCCGGCGTCTTTGTCTGCGGTCAACCCGATCGGCTAAGGCTCGTACTCCTGCGCGCTTATTTACTACGCTCGGCCGCGGCTGCGAAGCGCTCAAGGATGTGGCGCGTCATGCCGGCGGCGAGCTCGCGTTCGCCGAAGAAGATTTTGCCGGCGTTTTCTTTTTCGAGCAGCGCGGCTTCTTCTTCGCTGTGCGTGCGCACGACGATTTCGATCCGCGGGTTGACCGTGCGCGCGGTCTCGATCATGCGGCGCACGGGACGAGAATCCGGAATTGCGATCACCAGCATGCGGGCGCGCTGGATATGCGCCTGGATCAGCACATTGGGATCGGAAGCGTCGCCGGAGACAGCCGGGACACCCATCTCACGCAACTTCTCGACGATCTCGCGATTCTCCTCGGCCACGACGAAGGAAATGCCATTGGCGGTGAGCGCTGCGCCGATGCGCCGGCCGACGCGGCCGTAGCCCACGAGCACGACTTGTCCGGTGAGGCGAGTTAACTCGACCGTCATCGGCAGCACGGCAAGCGGATCGTCCGGGCGCTCCAATGCTTGTGCGAGAGTCGAGCGCGAGCGAATCCACGCCAGCACTGGCTCAATGGCGTGGAACACCAGTGGATTGAGCGCGATGGTGATGATTGCTCCCGCCAGAATGAGGCTCTGGCCTTCAGCCGGCATCAGGCCGAGGGAAACTCCCAGTCCGCCGAGGATGAAGGAGAACTCGCCGATCTGCGCCAAGCTCGCCGAGACCGTGAGCGCAGTGTTGAGCGGATAGCGAAAAAGCAGGACGAGAAAAAAGGCGGCCAGCGATTTGCCGAAAATAATAATCGCCACGACCGCCAATACGTGGAGCGGCTCGCGAATCAACACCTGCGGTTCGAAGAGCATGCCCACCGAAACGAAAAACAGCACCGAAAAAGCATCCCTCAACGGCAAAGATTCTTCAGCGGCGCGGTAGCTGAGCGGCGACTCGCGCATGACCATGCCCGCGAAAAAAGCGCCGAGGGCGAACGACACGCCGAAAAGCACGGCAGAGCCGTAGGCGATACCGACGGCCGCGGCAACGACGCACAAGGTAAAAAGCTCGCGCGAGCCGGTGCCGGCGATCTGCCAGAGAAGCCACGGAAAAACGCGCCGGCCGACAATCAGCATGAGCGCGATAAAGACCGCGACCTGGCCGAGTGTGAGCGCGAGCGTCGTCAGCAAATTCCGATCGCCGGGGCCCGGGGTGGCCGTTCCCGCGTCAACGCCGAGCCATAGCGACAGCGGCGGCAGTAGGACCAGCACCAAGACCGTGGCCAAATCCTCGACCACGAGCCAGCCGACGGCGATGCGGCCGTTGACGGTTTCCAGAATGCCGCGGCTTTCCAGCGCCCTGAGAAGCACGACCGTGCTGGCGACGGACAGAGAGAGTCCGAACACGATGCCGGCGGCAAGGCTCCAACCCCAGAGCGCGGTGACTCCTACGCCGAGCAAAGTGGCGACGGTCATCTGGACGATGGCGCCGGGAAGAGCGATGCGGCGCACGGCCAACAGGTCTTCGAGAGAAAAGTGCAGACCGACGCCGAACATCAGGAGCATCACGCCGATCTCGGCGAGCTGGCGCGACAGCTCGAGGTCGGCGACGAAGCCGGGCGTGGCGGGCCCGATGACGATGCCCGCGATCAAATAGCCAACCAGCGCCGGCAGCTTCAAGCGCGCGGCGAGAAAACCCATCACCAGGGCCAGACCCAAGCCCGCGGCGATGGTGGTTATCAGCGTAACACTATGAGGCACGCTTTCTGCTCCTCATCACGTATTTGGCGTGAGCCGAATGATCCTCGCAACTTCACATCGAGCCGGAAAACCGAAATATTGCCGTAGGCGTACCCGCGAAGCTGGTGGGGTCGGACCAGAAAAAACAATTCTATCAACCCCGAGGGTTATACTAAGGTCACGAAGTACGCATCAAACTACATTGAAAATTTATGCCTAGCAACTTTTCGCGGCAAGATTTTGCCGGGCAAGGTCAGATTACAGAGTTCGTCGATCTATGAAGCTGAGCCGGGGCCGTGTGGCGTCCGCGCGCTTTCTTACCGGTTGCGTTTGAGCTAATCTGCACGGATTCCTAACTAGTGAACTGTAACAGATGAATAGCCGTTAACGCTCTCGCGCCCTTCGACGGCGCTCAGGGCGAACGGACAAGGGAAAACCGTTCGTGGTGAGCTTGGTCGAACCATGAACGGTAGACGCCAACTGGTTGTTACAGCTAACTCGATGGAACTCTTTTCCCTGAACTTCGGAGATCACTCTTGATGGAGCGTAAATGGTGGCTCGTCATCGCCGGGTGCATTACGCACGCGGTGAATACCGGCTTCAGCTATTTCGGCATGAGCGCGTTTTTTCCCTCCTTCGAGCGCGAGTTCGGCTGGAGCCGGACGGCGATCTCGGGGGCGTTCTCGCTGGCGCGGATCGAGTCGGGCCTGCTGGGCCCGATCGAAGGCTACCTGACCGACCGCATCGGCGCTCACCGGATGCTCTTTATTGGGCTCGTCATTTGCGCGTTGGGATTTTATTCGCTGAGCTGGGTGAATTCACTGCCGATGCTTTACGCCGTGATCATTCTCGGCATCGTGCTCGGCTCCAGCCTGGGCTACAACATGCCCATCAGCGTGCTGATCGCCAAAGTATTTCGCGCGCGGCGCAGTCTGGCGTTCGGGATCTTTCGCATGGGGCCGGGCATTTCCGGTCCGCTCGTTCCCGTGATCGGCTGGATGATCGGCCTGTGGGGTTGGCGCACGGCGGCGGCGGTGTCGTCGGTGATTATTTTTGTCGTCGGGCTTCCGATGGCGTGGTTCATCAACAGGATCTACCATCAGGAGGAAGCGGCGGCTCGCGCGGAGGCCGAGTCGGAATCGACCGCGCGAATTCCGCGTCCGGTGTCGAACGATCCTCAGTTCACCTTGGGCGAAGCCCTGCGCCTCAAAGCGTTTTGGTTTCTTTCGATCGCCATGGCGCTGCGTCACATGGTGACCGAGGGCGTATCGGTTCACTTCGTCATTCTGCTCGTCGACCGCGGCTGGAGCATGGAGGCGGCAAGCAGCCTGCTCGGTCTCTCGGCATTGATCGGCGCGCCGGCGCGCATCGGTATGGGCTGGCTCGGCGACGTGCTCGACAAGCGGCGGCTGGTGATGGGACTGCTGCTGGGGCTGAGTTTTTCCGTGCTGTTGATGGGCTACACGGCCGAAGCCATCGTTTTCACGCCCTGCATGATAATCTATTCCCTCGCCTACGGCGGGCTCGCCTCGCTCCAGGAGCCGATCCGCGCCGACTACTTCGGCACGAAAGCGTTTGCGACCATTCAAGGCATGAGCCGTTCGGTGCAGACGGTTGGAACTTTCATGGGTCCGATCATCGCCGGCATCTGCTATGATCTCACCAAAAGCTACATGATCGCGTTTGCTCTTTTCGCCATGGTCAGCTTGCTGGCGGCGGCCTTCATGTTTTTGGCGCAGCCGCCGGGACATAACGCAGCGAGGATCAGACCGTCGTAAGATCGACCGTGGCCTATGGCCGCCCGTGAGCGTACTTAGACACCTATAATTCGCGCTTAATATTCCGCGCTGAAAGGCAGTCTTTCCGAAACGGAGTCGATTATTGCCGAAGCGATGCGGGCGGGTGTCTAGCCTTTGTTAAGACTCGTAACCGAAGCGGGAACAGTTGTCACCGGCGCGACGAATTCTTCCCTCACAAAGCCCACGGCTCCGGTCTCTGCCATTTTCACCTTGAGCCATCTCCCGTTGATTTCGAGGACGGTCAGTCTGGTACCTCGGTCGAGCATGATTTGGGCCGCTGCGCCGAAGCGCGGCTCCTCTCGTAAGAGAATACGGTGCCCCGTTTGGTAGATCGGTAAGGAATCTCTTGCCGGTTCCCGCTCACGGATTTTCCCTCTGGCAGCGTCGACGGTGGTTGGTTGGATGGAAACCCTGGCCGGCGATTTTGTCTTCCCGGGTTGCGCCGGGGTATCGAGTTTCGCAGTAGCAGTGCTCTTTGACGAGGTCGCGACTTCGTCAACTATTGCGTTGCGCATTGGTGCCGGTTCCGCCATGCTTGCCGATGTTCCCTCTGCCACAGGTTCGATCGCCGCAGGCGGGGTGAGCGCGCCGGCGTGAGCTACCGGTTCGAAGCTATCCTCCTGCGGCGCCGACGGGCGCGCGATGTCTTGCTGATTATCGCGGACCGGCACGACTGCATCGCGAACGTCTGTTGGCGAGCGGAAGGATAACCCTGTCCAGATAAGGGCCGCAACGCCGATAGAGGAGAGAGCGTATCTAAACACCCGCCTTGAGATCGATGCCGTTCTAACTCGACCCGCGGTGTCCCCGTGCTTTAGCGACTGTTGGGTGACGCTTGGCTCCGCGACCTTCCCTGTCACTTCTCGCGGTATCTCTTGGGAGCGTTCATTTAGAGGAATGGGTTGATCGAGGGGCTGGTGGAGCAGCAGTCTTCGCAACAGCCGCTGATAAACCCACATCTTGTCTTGCCGACGTTCCATTTCCGCCGCTTCATAACCGAAACGAAATATTTCCAACACGATCTCCCGTTCGCTTTCACTCAAGTGCTCGACAGCCCTAATCTGATCGATCTCTTGTTCATGAGACGCTACGCCGTTTATCTGAATTCTAGCGAGCAGATCGGATAATTGTGCTTGCCGGTTAAAAAGACCACTTTCGCCGAGTTGAGCGCAACGGAGCAGGGCTTTGGCGTTTTTCCCTTGTGCCGATCGGAGCTGCTCCGTTTTGAATCGGCCAGAAATGGCAGGAAAGAACTGACTCATCGAAAACCTCCGAGCCTATTGTGGCTACGCCTGACGTTCCGACCGGTGACTTATCACCAAATACAGGTAAAATGCAACATAAAAAGTATTATATTATGATACAACCTGACAACCATGCCATAGGTAGGCAGGTCAGGTAACCTGCCGCTAACCCAACTTCTTCGCTCATTTTTGGCTGGTTTTTGGCGTACTCAATGGACTAGAAAGGCTTAATGTGTATGAAATGACCGGTTTGTATAAGGGTCGATGCAATATCCCAAAGCCCGATCGAGTGGGTATCTTTCGTCCCTGCCGCGCCAGGCTTACTGCTTTAGATTGCCGTGGTGGCAAGTTTAGACGTCGACCTGGCCGCCCATGTAACTCCTGGCTGATATGATACTCGTGAGCATTCAATGTCTCGGCGACGTGCTCGACAAGCGGCGGATGGTGATGGGGCTGCTAGTGGCGCTGAGCTTTTTCGTGCTGTTGATGGGCTACACCGCTGAAGCCATTGTTTTCACGCCGTGCATGATTATCTATTCCCTCGCCTACGGCGGGCTCGCCTCGCTCCAGGAGCCGATCCGTGCGGACTACTTCGGCACGAAAGCGTTTGCGACCATTCAAGGCATGAGCCGTTCGGTGCAGACGGTTGGAACTTTCATGGGTCCGATCATCGCCGGGATTTTCTACGATCTCACCAAAAGCTACATGATCGCCTTCGCCCTATTCGCCGCTGTAAGTCTGGTGGCAGTCGGAGCCATGTTTCTGGCGAAGCCCCCGGACCGGAACGCAGCGGTGCCGGGAAGGGCTAAGAGCTAATCGGAGCGCGGGTGATTGCAATCCGCGACGCGTTAAACGGGCAATGGGTGTTTGACCGCGTTCCCTAGTGTGGTGTTTCCGAAGTTCGGTGAAAAAGTCGAGACGTCTCCAACGTCATTCCCGCGCACGCGGGAATCCAGCGGTCCTTTGAAGTCCTGGATTCCGGATCGCGCTTCCGCCAGCGGCGGATCAGCCTCAGGCTGAAGCTAAATCGCCAGCTTGCCCGGAATGACGATTGAATTATGTAACGAATTTCTGAGACACCACACTAAAGCCGTCGGTCCGGAAGAGCGCGTTTGATGGCGGGATCTCAGGAGTGTCTTTAATCTTTGCTCGCGCTCGACCCTTCGACTCGAGCCCCGGCCTTGGCCGGGGGCTCCTGCTCAGGATTCCGCCCCACGGGCGTATTTGAAGGTGCCACGGGCTTGCCCGTGGGGCTCCACGGCCCGGCGGCCGAAGCTGGCACGACGAATTCCTCTCTCACAAAGCCCGGCGCTCCAGTGTCTTCCATTTTCACCTTGAGCCAGCGGCCGTTGATTTCTAGGACGATCAGTCTGGCACCCCGGTCGAGCATGATCTCGGCCGCGGCGCCGAAGCGCGGCTCCTCTCTCAGGAGAATTTGTCGCACCGTTCTGTAGATCGGCAGGGAACTGTTCACGGACTCCGATGGAACGTCGAGCGGTGGGCTCTCCTTGGATTCCCCAGACGGCGAACCTAGCTTCGAGGATTGCACCATCGCTCTGGCAGTCGCGACCGCGGAGTTCCCGGTCATCGCTGCGCCCGCTTCAAACGACAGGCTTTTGTCCATCGCCGGCTCCGGTCGGGTGACCGATGCTCTCTCGATCAAAGCCCTAAGATTCGCCGCATTCGCTAACTCGCTCGCAGGGATTGCCGGTTCGGAAATTCGCGGATTGACATTCGTGAGATAGTACATATCCCGTCCGCCGATCAGCGAACGGTCCGCGTAGACGATCCAGAGCAAGGCGGCGGCGCCGCCAAGAAACACGCCGTATCTGACCAACTGCCTGCGCAGAGCTCTTTTTCTGAATCGATTGGGCGCGCTTCCTTCCTGGGTTTGATTCTCGACAGATGGCGCCGCAAGCTGTGGTGGTGTTTTCCTCGGCATTGTTAGACCATGCTCCGTGAACGGAATGGCTCCAATGACGACGGCCGGCGCTCGATTTCACACCGGGGGCTTGCCCGCGGGGCTCCACCGGAACCAGGCGTGCGAATCAGTCGTAACCTGACTTACGAGCGCTGCCTTATCACCAAATCCCTATTTGTTGCAAGACGAATCTAGACGCGCTCGAACCTTCCCTATAGCCAAGGCTTCACAGATGCGATTTTATTCGGCCGCGTTGACCTGGGCGACGAATGGGATCGGACTCCTGCTTGCTGTGATTCTCGTGGGCGTCGAATGGCTGGCGCGTGCGCCCCGTGCCGCCGCGTCGGCAGCCGCGGTGGGCAGCGACGGTTGAACGCGACGAACGGGCTCCTGGCGTTTCACTACTTCATCTTCGCGCAGATCTCGGCGAATTGCTCCAGATCGATCACCGCGTCGTTCGGCGTGATCGCGCCGAATTCCTTACCCAAGCCCGCAAGCCCTTCAGCGGGACTGCGGAGAAAGCCGACCAGCATCTGCCCGCGCTTCGGTTGTTCCTCGATTTTGACGATGTAACGGTAGCCGCCGCGCTCGATTGCGAGTTGGCGCAAGCTGCAGAGAAGAAAAAACGACGAGCCCACCGAGGATCCGACGGTATTGATCTTGATTTCGACGACCGAAGAACGGTCCCGCCGTTCAATCTCCTTAACGACGATATCCATCTTCGAACCGCCGAGCCGCTTGGAATCGGACTCGAAGAGTTGGCCTTGGGCCGTAGCGGCGATGATGAGTGCGCCGATGACGACGGCGACCGGATTGCCCCAAAAAGGTTTCCGCGTGAAGACATCGACTTGTTTGAAACGAAAGGTTTGCATATTTATTTACGTCTTTTCGAGCGGAGTGTGGCTGTATCCGCCTAGCTAACGGTAGGCTCCCACGATCATTCGATTGCTGTTCTTATACCATACCAACAACATTTCAAGCGAAGGTGTGTGGTAGCAAGACTCCTTCAATTCCTCACGTTGTTAGGGCTCATGCGGCCGTGCGCGGGAACGCCGCTGTCCTGCTGCATTGGTCGCGACCGCAATTCCAAGCACTGCAGCTTGACGGGTGAACTTTTCATTACAGGGCGAAAATAATAAACGTCGTCGGTCTAGTACAGATTCAGTTCAGCACAATTGTGGCCATAACAGTCCAGGTTTGAGATAGCTGTAATGATTTTTTTGGGCACTTACTGTATCCAGGATTACGCCAACGCGGTTTGCCGTGTTTGCCGACTTGATTATTGACAATGAGGGAGCGGTTCGTTATCTGAATATTCGGCTGGCAGCAGCGAAAAGAATCTTCGCTAGACCGAAGAATCGCTGCACGAGGTCAGGCGCGCCGCCGCTCGATCGGAAAAACATTTAGGGGAAAGGGGGTCATAGTCGATGAGTCGAGGTAAAATACTTTTTGGGGTGCTATTCGGCTGTTTAACGCTTTTGAATACTTCTCACCTTTTTGCCCAGGCAGAGGTGAGCGAGAAAAGACAGAAGCTGATGAAGAGCAACGGCGAAGCCACCAAAGCGATCAAAGGCGCCGCCGAAGTGAAGGATTATGCGACCATAGAGGCGAAGGCCAAAGATATCATGGCCAACGGGGACAAAATCCTCGATTTTTTCCCTAAAGGTAGCACCCAAGGGAAGACCAAGGCCAAACCTGAGATCTGGGATAAATGGGAAGAGTTCAGCAAGAATCCGGCTAACGTGAAGAAAGCGGCCAGCGAGCTCGCCGATGCCGCCAAAGCCAAAGACGACGCAGCCATAACCGTAAAGGTGAAGGCTTTGGGCGATGCCTGCGCTTCCTGCCACAAAGCCTTTCGAGCCGAAAAGTACGCGGAGTAATCAAGCGCGATCGCGGTGATGCGCGCTTATCAGTCTAAATGCGCCGATGAGTTTTCCTACTTCGGCAACGCTGGGGGTTTGCCCACCTCGGGATCGATCTCGCCGCTGAGCGAGTTGAGAAACGCCACGACGTCTTTCTGCTCCTGATCCGTGAGCTTGAGTGGTTTTACCTCGCTCGACAGCCATGGATTTTTGTGGCCGCCCTGGTTGTAGAACGCAATGACTTCATCGAGCGTCTTCTGGCTGCCGTCATGCATGTAGGGCGTACGCTTGGCCACGTCGCGCAGCGTCGGCGTCTTGAAGGCGCCCTTGTCACTCTCGATCTTGGTGACCGCATAGCGCCCGAGGTCCGGATTTTCCTTGTCCATGCCGACGCCGATGTTGCGGTAGCCCTCGTCGGTGAAGTTGAAGCCGGCGTGGCAGCGCGCACACAGCGCCTTGCCCTCGAATACCGCGAGTCCGCGCTGGGCCGCCGCCGACATCGCGCTCTTGTCTCCGGCGCGGAACCGGTCGTAGGGGGAGTTGCCGGACACGATGGTCCGTACGTAGGCCGAGATCGCCTTGGCCACGCCGTCCGGATCGAGTTCGCGGCCAAATACCTTGCGGAATTCCTGCTGGTAGGCTGGGACCGCACCCAGGTGTTCCACCACCTTCTCGTCAGTGCGGTTGCTGTCTTTCAGCGCTTGCTCCTCGAGCGACACGCGCAGGCCCGTCCAGAGCTGCGAGTCGCTGAAGAGTCGGTTGACAAGGGTGGGCGCGCGCCGGGGGGTGGGCTTGCCGGCGAAATTGGTGGAGAACCGCTGAGGGTCGGTCCAGCCATGGTCCGGCTGGTGACAGCTCACGCAGGCCACGGTGCCCGAGGTCGACCAGCGCTTGTCCCAGAAGAACTTTTTGCCCAGCGCGATTTTCTCCGACGTCTGGGGATTGTCGCCGGGAATGAACGCCGCATCCGCTTGCAATCCCAAGGGCAACTTCATCTTTTGTTGGGCTTCGGTCGTGCCGGCAACAACCACACCGGCGGCGACGAGCGCGAGGACAACGAGTATATTTTTCATCTTTGATTCTCCCTTCAGCGGCGTTGAAGAAAAGCAACGCGTAACTATATGAGGAGCATTTGGCCGACGATGATGCTAGTTCGGCCCTAATGGCTTGGCCACAGCACCCCAAAGGATCGTGTTAGGGATTCTTCTCATCGGACCGAATATACTGATCCGCTTCGCCCTAGTACAGATTCAGTTCAGTTGATTTGTTACCAGAACAGTTTTAATTTCGGTGAACTGTAGTCATTCTTTTGGCGCGAACTGTATCTAGCAACGGCGACCACCCGGCTATAATGTTCTCCCATGGACCACCCCATCCTGCAAGAGCAAGAAGCTTATCTCTACGAACGGGTCGTGGATAGAATCGCGACCCTCATTAATCGGGGCACCCTGCGTCCCGGAGAGCGGATATCTTCGGTTCGTAAGCTTAGCTCCCAGCTGCGGGTAAGCGTTTCCACGGTGCTGCAAGCCTATTTTCTTCTGGAAGACCGGGGCTTCATTGAAGCCAGGCCTCAGTCCGGGTTTTACGTGAAGTTGCGGCCCCGTGACCTGCCACCCGAGCCGAAACCATCCAATCCCTCTCTGTCAGCAACCAAGGTGGGCGTTGCCGAATTACTCGCGAAGGTTTTCGCAGCGGCGCGCAATCCGGATTTCGTGCCCTTGGCTACCGCCATTCCAAGCCCCGATCTCCTTCCTACGAAACAATTGAATCGCTTCATGGCGTGGGTCGCCCGCCATCGCGGGGAGCAGGGTGTGAATTATGATTTTCCTCCGGGAAACGAGGCCCTGCGCCGCCAGGTGGCCCGCCGGTCAATCGACTGGGGGTGCAGTCTGTCGCCGGAGGACATCGTGACGACCTGCGGCGCCATGGAGGCGTTGAACCTATGCCTTCGGGCGGTCGCCAGGCCGGGGGACACCATCGCCATAGAATCACCGACGTTTTATGGAATTTTGCAGGCGAGTTTGGGACTGAGAGCCCTGGAGATTCCAACGCATCCTAGAGATGGGATCGACTTGAACGCGCTTGAGCAGGCCGTCAAGAAAAACAAAATCAAAGCCTGCTTGCTGGTGCCGAATTTCAACAATCCGCTGGGCAGCTGCATGTCCGATAAGAATAAAAAGCAGTTGGTGGAAATGCTCGGCCGCCGCGAGATACCGCTGATTGAGGATGATATCTACGGGGATATTTATTTCGGCACGGTTCGGCCCAAGGCCGCGAAGGCCTTCGACAAGGAGGGATTGGTGCTTCTTTGCTCCTCTTTTTCCAAGACCATAGCGCCGGGCTATCGAGTCGGTTGGGTGGCCCCCGGGCGGTTCAGGCGTCAGGTCGAACATTTGAAGTCCATGAATACCATTGCCACCGCCACCTTGCCGCAAATGGCGGTTGCTCGGTTCCTGGAAAGCGGAGGATACGATCGTCACCTGCGGAAATTGCGTAAAGCCCTCGCCACGCAAGTCCAGCAAGTGGTCCTGGCGATCAGCCGGCACTTTCCGGAGGGAACCAAGGTCACGAGGCCGGCGGGAGGCTTTGTCTTATGGGTGGAGTTGCCGAAGGGCGTGGACTCGATCGAGCTTTATCGCAAGGCGCTTGCGGAAAAAATCAGTATCGCGCCTGGGCCGATTTTTTCAGCCAAACAGAAATATCAAAACTTCATCCGGCTTAGCTGCGGGCAACCCTGGTCGAACCGATTGGAGCAGGCCCTTATTGTTCTGGGACGGCTAGCTGGGAAGGCTTAGAGAGACGACCACCCTTGTGCGCGATCGTTCGGCCGTTTTTTGTTTGGCGCGACTCGGCAGGTTTGAACTAACCGGACGCAATCTTAAGCCCAATGATGCCGAGAATCTTTCTTCCGATTCGCGTCGCGAACCTCATTTTTGAGAGTTCTTGAGAAAGCCTTCCTTCTCCAGCTCCTTGAGAAAGCGGGTGTTGACGAAGTCCTCCGGTTTCTTGGTCTTGACCACCGCCACTCGTTGCGCTACTTCGTCCATGGCGTTTTGCACGCCGTCCAGCTTCGCGTAGCCGCTATAATCCGTTACCTGCAGGTAACTCTGGTACGTGGCCTCGAGCAGTTCGGGATCGGCGACCTTCAGATACTTGGCGATTAGTTTCTTGGTTTCGTCTTTGTGCGTGGCTGCGTAGCGGACACCCTCGATGAAGCCTTTCAGGAAATTTTTAATTCCCTGCGGGTTTTCCCGGATGAAACGGTCGGTGGTTTCGATCACCTGTTGGGGATAGGCAATGCCGAGATCCGCCAGGTTGACGAGAATGTTGTAGCCCTGCTTCTTGGCGGTTAGATCCAAAGGCGGTGACACCAGCGTGGCTTCGATGCTGCCGCCCGCCAGGGCCTGAAGACGGCCGGGCTGCGAGCCGAGTTGGAGAATCGTAACATCCTTGACTGGGTCGAGGCCGAATCTTCTAAGAGCCAACCGGATGGCCGTGTCCGTCCCTGAACCGAAGCGGCTGATGGCTATTCTCTTTCCTTTGAGCTGATCCCATTTGGTTATGGCCTTGGCGGACACCAAGCTATAGGGGAGCGTATTGACGAATGCGGCGACGATGATGGTTTCTGCGCCTAGGGAGCGCGATGCGATGACGGCGGGTCCCGAGGAGATGGACATCTTGACGTCGCCCGAGAGCATGGCTTGGGCTAGGATGGAGCCCGCTTCAAACAGAACGACGCGTGGATCGCTATTGTGTTTTTGCCAAAGCCCCGCGTCCCTGGTAACGAATGCGTACATCATGTTGATCGAAGGGCCGGAAACGCCCACGATCATGGGTTCCGCCGCGGCAGATGCAACCGGGCAGGCGACTATGAGGGTAAACAGCGCGAGGGTTCGAAGGAACGCGACCATGGCTCTAGTCATCTTGTTCTCCAGGCGGTTTAATTATTTAACCCACATATTTTAGCACACTTTAATTATCTAGCATAAAAATTTAATCAACGCACGGCTTGCCCCGTTATGCTTGCAAATGGCGCTTCGGCGTAGTTAAGTTGGTGTTACTTATTGATTAAATTCAGGAGCGAGGCATGGCTGAGAATCTAAAACCGCGCAGCGCGGTGATTACGGACGGGCCGGACCGGGCGCCGACGCGGGCGATGTTCAAGGCGGTGGGATTTACCGATGAGGATCTGGCGCGTCCCATTGTCGGGGTCGCCAATACCTGGATCGAGATCGGGCCGTGTAATTTTCATTTGCGCCGGTTGGCCGCCAAGGTCAAAGAGGGTATCCGCGCCGCCGGCGCGACGCCGATGGAGTTCAACACGGTGTCGATCTCCGACGGCATCAGCATGGGCGCGGAGGGAATGAAATGCTCGCTCATCAGCCGCGAAGTGATCGCCGACTCCATCGAGCTGGTCGCCCGCGGCAATCATTTCGACGCGCTCATCTGTCTTTCGGGCTGCGATAAGACCAATCCGGGCGTCGTCATGGCGCTGGCCCGGCTCAATATTCCCGGCCTCGTGCTCTACGGCGGCTCCATCGCGCCCGGCCATCTCGGCGACCGCGATCTGACAATCCAGGACGTTTTCGAGGCGGTGGGCGCCTACGGCAGCGGCAAGATCAGTGCCGAGGAATTCAAAGCGGTGGAAAACGCCGCCTGTCCCGGGGCGGGCGCCTGCGGCGGGCAATTCACCGCCAACACCATGTCTACGGCGTTGGAGTTTCTCGGCATCTCGCCGATGGGCAGCAACGGCATTCCCGCCACCGTCACCGAAAAGGATGAGGCGGCTTTCAACGCCGGCAAGTTGGTCGTCGAGCTACTGCGCCACGATTTGAGGCCGGCGCAAATTCTCACGCGAAAAGCGCTCGAGAATGCCATCGCCTCGGTGGCGGCCACGGGCGGCTCCACCAACGCCGTGCTGCACCTGCTTGCCATCGCCCACGAGGCGGGCGTTGAGTTGTCCATCGACGATTTCGACCGCATCAGCGCGCGCACGCCGTTGATCGCGGACCTCAAGCCGGGCGGGCGGTTCGTCGCCAATGATTTATACAAAGCCGGTGGAATCCAGTTGGTTGCCAAGCGCCTGATCGATGCCGGGCTGGTTCATGGCGATGCGATGACCGTCACCGGCAAGACTTTCGCCGAGGCAGCGCGGATCGCGCAAGAAAACCCGGGACAAGAGGTCGTTCGGCCGCTGTCCAATCCTCTGAAGCCGACCGGCGGACTGGTGATTCTTAGAGGCAACCTCGCGCCGGAAGGATGCGTCGTCAAAGTTGCGGGACATGAGCGCATGATTCACAAAGGCCCGGCGCGGGTCTTCGACCGCGAAGAAGACGCCTTCCAAGCCGTGCAGAAGGGACAGATCAAGCCTAACGACGTCCTCGTCATCCGCTACGAGGGACCGAAAGGCGGGCCGGGTATGCGCGAGATGCTGGGTGTGACGGCGGCTCTGGTGGGCGCGGGCCTGGGAGACTCGGTCGCGCTGCTTACCGACGGCCGCTTCTCGGGCGCGACCCACGGCTTGATGGCGGGCCACGTGGCGCCGGAAGCCGCTCACGGCGGACCCATCGCCGCGGTGCGCGACGGCGACACAATCGCTTTCGATATTAAAGCGCGCCGCTTGGACGTGGAAATTTCGCCGCAGGAACTTTCGTCTCGATTGCGCCAATGGACGCCGCCGCCGCCGCGTTACACGACGGGGGTGATGGCCAAATACGCCAAGCTCGTTTCTTCGGCCTCCCTAGGGGCGGTGACGAACTAATAACAAGTGCTGAGTGCTAAGTAATGAGTGCTGAGCAAGACAAGTTATTTCCAGGCTGTTGCTTTTATCACTCGGCACCCAGTACTCATAACTCAGTACTAACGGCCCTGGCTGTCGGCGCAGCGCGCGTCATTTTAGCTACTGGATCCGGCGGCGGCCGCGACGTAAAACGATAAGGGGGAAACGATCATGGATGACTGGACCGCTTGGGCGTCGTTTTTAACCTTGGGAACGGCGGCGGCGATTATGGCGGCCTATTTCCTGTGCCGCGCCCGGTTCGAACAGATGCAAGGGCGGATGCTTGTCCTGGAGCGCGAAGTGGCGATGGGGCGTTTGCGCGAAGAAGCGAACGAGAAGAAAGTGTTAAAAATCTTGGAAGTGGTGACCGAGCTGCGCGAGTCCACCGAAGACCACCTGAAAAGACTGCGAGAACGGCTCGATGCGCTGCACGCGGAAGGTTACCCGCACGAGCATGTGGACGCCGCCTGATCGTGCTAGGCGGCAGCATCCCCTTTCAAATCCGCAGCCTCATTCTCTTTCACTAAACTCCGTCGAAGTTTGACAGTCCCCCGGCGGGTTAGATAGGGTTCTGCCAGACGAACCCGCGAACAAATTCACCCGGCCCTTCTCGACCGCGAAAGGAGAATCCTTCATGAGCCTCGATTACGTCAGCAACCAGGAAATCATTCAGGCGGCGCGCCGCAATCTACCACAGGATGTCTGGGATTATCTGACCGGCGGCGCGGAGTCGGAAACCACCATGCGGCGCAATCGCTTGGGTTTCGATTGCCTCGGATTGCGGCCGCGGGTGCTGGTGGACGTTTCAAAGGTCGATACGTCGACGACTTTCCTGGGGCAAAAGCTGCGCATTCCGGTCATGATGGCGCCCATCGGCTCATTGCAAACGATCACCCCCGAGGGCGGCGTCGCCGTTGCGAAGGCCGCCGCGGAGTTCGGCACCATGAATTTCGTCAGCTCGGTCACCCAGCCGAGCCTGGAAGAGATCGCCGCGAGTACCAACCATCCGAAAATTTTTCAGCTCTACGTGCGCGGCGATCTCGACTGGTGCGCGGAAATCCTCGGCCGCGTTAAAAAAGCCGGTTACGCCGCCCTTTGTCTCACCGTGGACACGGCGCACTACAGCCGGCGCGAGCGGCCGCTGCTCAATCGCTGGCAGCCGCCGAGCCGAAGGACCGAGACGGGGCGCCATTTTCAGTCGATGCTGACCTGGGAAACGATGGTTGCGATTAAAAAAATCGCGGGCCTGCCGTTTATTCTCAAAGGGGTCGCCACGGCGGAGGACGCCAAATTGGCCGTGGAGCACGGCGTCGACGTCATTTACGTTTCCAATCATGGCGGGCGGCAACTGGATCACGGCCGCGCCACCATCGACACGCTTCCTGAAATCGTCGAAGCGGCCGGAAGCAAAGCGGACATCGTCCTTGACGGCGGCGTGACCCGCGGCACGGACGTGGTCAAAGCCCTGGCGCTCGGCTGCAAGGCGGTGACCATCGGCAAGCTGCAGGGGTGGGGCTTGGGTGCGGGCGGAGCCGCCGGCCTGGTGCGCGTGCTCGAATTGCTCGAAGAGGAGATCACCATCGACATGGCCCTTTTGGGCGTGACGCGCATCGATCAGATTACCTCGGCCTACGTCTGCAAAGGGGCGCCGGTGACCTTCGCCCACGAGATGAGCGCGTTCGTCCACATTCCCGGTGGGCAGTTGCGGTAAGATCGATCTTTCGCGTAACTCTGTGTCGCCCTCGCGACGGACATGCAACGCGATGGAGCGCTCGTATCCTCGCCTTGTCAGATTCCCCCCCAGGATTCAGCTCTATCGGGTAACCGTGCTCCTGGGTCCAGATATCCAAGGTCGGCACGGCTAGTTCGTCTACCAGCGCACGGTGCCGCGGTCTTCTGTTAGATCAATGTCTTTCAAGGATGGCGGATGCCGCTCACTGCTTTTTCGCTCGGAGCCGTTCCATCAGGGCCGGATTGCGATCGAAGTCCACGCTGTTGACGTTGCAGACATAGCCGCTGAAAAGATAGCGACCCTCGGAATTGATGACTCGGCCCGCCAAAAACGGCAGCCTCTCGGCCAGGGTCGAAAAGATATGAAAGCGCATTTGGCATTTGGGGTCTGGCCTTGCATTGCAACAGATGCGTGATTGCAAGACCCTTTACTGCCTTCTAACTATCAACAAAAGATTTTTCTTTTTCGCTGACATCTCGCTATCGGTGGAAGGATCTCGCCTCCTTGGCTACGGGTTTTTGCCCCGGCACCGATCCGGCGCTCAGCGCCTCTTGGCCAGTCTGGAGAGGTTCCACCTTGAGCTCAACGATGTCCGGCGGGAAAAGAAGGTCAAGAGTCCAATCGAAGGCTACGCGCAAGCGCCGCTCCCACCCTGGAAGGGCGAACAGGTAGTATCCTCGCCAGGCGAACCAGGCCAAAAATCCCGTGAGCCTCATACCTCTGATTCTACCCACACCTCGATGTCGGCCTAGAGTCGCCAGCATACCGATACCACGGTAACCGAAGGGCTCCAATTTTTGGCCCATGAGCGATGCCACGAGGTTGCGGGCTAAATGCTTCCCCTGACGAACCGCATGCTGCGCCGTAGGCGGGTGAAAACGTCCGCCTGCATCCGGAACCAAAGCACAATCACCAACGGCCCACAGTGTGTCGTAGCCCCGCACTTGAAGGTAATCATTCACC
>Ga0184627_10000246_pt1 | contig 23169 bp, 23 predicted proteins | sample PLM3_127_b1_FD_133150 | JGI IMG/M metagenome (GOLD analysis project Ga0184627, IMG submission 133150) | Groundwater sediment microbial communities from an aquifer in East River, Colorado, USA - PLM3_127_b1 | ecosystem: Environmental > Terrestrial > Soil > Riparian zone | place: USA: East River...
CGGCTTCGTGCCGGCCGACGGGGACATGAAGGAATCGTGGTCCGCGCCCGGCGATCCGGAGATGCTGCGCCGCGAGTTCGAAGGCTGGGACCCGCGCATCGGCAACGTGCTGAAGCAGGTCGACAAGACATTTCGCTGGGCGCTCTACGACCGCGAGCCGTTACCGACCTGGACCAAAGGCCGGCTGACGCTGCTCGGCGACGCGGCGCATCCGATGCTGCCGCATCTCGGCCAGGGCGCCAACCAGTCGATCGAGGACGGCATGGCGCTGGCGACGATCCTGGCGCGGGTGGCCACGTCGGCAGTCCCGGCATCGCTGCTTGCCTACGAGCGGCTGCGTCGCGAGCGTGTGGCGGAGGTTCAGCGTGGCGCCCGCCAGAATGGGCTGCGTGTCGATTCCGCCTCCTCCGATCTTCGTGTCCGCGACGCAGAGCTCGTCGCGCACGCCGAATTCCGCAAGCACCTTTATGCCTACGACGTGGTGCCGGATGCGCGCGCCGCGGCGGCAGCCCTGCTGCTATAGATCGCTTTCAGCGCCTGCCCGGCCGGCGTCATTTCACCAGGCCGGTCTTCCTGGCCATCTCGCTCACCCGCTTGAACTCCTCGCGGATCTCGGCCGCCGTCTGCTCGGGTGCGGCGTAGCTCTGCAGAATGCCGAGTGGCGCCAGCCTTGCCGCGATGGCGGGCGCCTTGACCGCTTGTTCGATCGCGCCGACGAGGGCCTTCCTCGCGTCCTCGGGGATTCCTGCAGGCGCGAGAAAGCTGAACCAGATTCCGAACAGCTCTTCCCGATAGCCGAGCTCGCGCATCGTGGGTATGTCGGCAAACTCGGGAAACCGGCTCGAAGCGACGAGGCCCCGGAACGCCCCCGACTTGATGTGAGCGCTCAGCGCACCGAGCGACAGCACGACGCCTTCGATGTGTCCCCCGCGCAATGCGGCGATGGCGGGGGCCGCGCCGTTATAGGGAACCGGCGTGAGCTCCGCACCCGTGAGCGCGTTGATCAATTGCACGCCGAACTCACCGACCGAGCCGGAGCCAGGGTGACCCATGCGCACCTGGCCCGGATTCTTCTTCGAGTATTGGATCATCTCCGCGAAAGTCCGGTACGGTGCGTCGCTGCGCACGACGAGTATGCTCGGCGTGCGTGAGGCGATGCCGAGCGGCACCAGGTCCCGGAGCGCATCGTAGGTGACCGACTGGGGGTCGAGAACGGCGCGAAAGGTGAGCGCGCCGTTCTGGGCAAACAGGATCGTGTGGCCGTCTTTCCTGGCCTGGACGACGCTGTTCGTGCCGACCGCGCCCCCGGCGCCCGGGCGATTGATCGCGAGCACCGGCGTTTTCAGCAGCCTCGAGATCTCCTCGCCCAGGGCGCGCGCGGCAATGTCCGCGGCGTCACCCGGGGCAAGCGGAACCACGATACTAATCGGGCCGGTGGGAAACGGCTGCGCCTGGGCTGTGGCCGGCAGGCAGATGAGCGCGAAGGCGAGAACCATGCGCTGTGCGAACCGTTTCATGGCCGAAATCTTCCTGGCAGAATGTTGCAAAGGGGTGAGTCCTCCCCTGAGTTTCTCAATTGGTGGGTGGGCTACAAACCGAAGGCCTGATCCCCAGCTTCCACTCTCATCACCCATCACTCATCACTGGGCTTAAACCCCTTCTGACTTTCGACTTTCGCCTTCAGGCGCAGCCGCCGGGTCATCCTTCCGCCTTCATCCTTCAGCAAAGGGGCTTTGCCCCTTTGCCCCTCCATCTCCTCCGCCGCGGCAATCGCGCGCGCGAGGGCGGCGGCGAGTTCCTTCGCCGATTCGAGCGTGATCTCGACCGCGGCGCGCGCCCCGGGCCCAAGGTCATGATTCACGAAATCGATCGTGATCGCCTCCTCGAGCAGCGCGTGGTGCGGGTGGTCGTACGACACCACCGCGCTCGTGACGGGGAACCAGCCGCCCTCGCTCTTACCCGCGCCTTCAGCCCTGCAGATTTCAACAACGGATGTGCACATAACAGAATCTCTTAAGGGAAATTGGACAAGGAGCAAGGGATAAGGTGGTTAGGCTCCCGTCACCCGTATCTCGTCACCCGTAATCGTCACCCGTATCTCGTCACTCACTTCCGGAGGTGCTTCTCGAAGAAAGCGAACACCTTCTTCCACCCGTCGAGCGCCTGCTCCACGCGGTACATCGGCCGGTCGTAGTAGAAGAAGCCGTGGCCGGCGCCGTCGTAGCGGTGAAACTCGTACTGCTTGCCGTGCTTCTTCAGTTCCGCCTCGTGCTGGTTCACCTGCTCGGGGTTGGGCGCGGCGTCGTCGTTGCCGAACAGGCCGAGCATCGGGCACGCGAGGTTCTTCGTGAACTCGATCGGCGCGGTGGGCATCTTGGGCGTGAGCTCCTCCTTTTTCATCACCACGCGGCCGCCCCACAGCTCAACCAACGCGTTGATGCTCTTCGTGTGGCAGGCGTAGAGGAAAGCGAGCCGGCCACCCGAGCACGAGCCGATGACGCCGACCTTGCCATTCAACCACGGCTGGGCGCGCAGCCACTTCACCGCGCCTTCGCTATCGCCGATCGCCTGCGCGTCGGGAATGCCGCCTTCGGCGCGCACCTTCGCCGCGACGTCGTCCGAGCGGCCCTCCCCAGCCCGCTGGAAAAGGTTGTGGCTGATCGCCGCGTAGCCGTGGTGCGCGAACTTGCGGGTCGTCTCGCAGTACCACTCGTCCCACCCCGGGTTGTGATGAACCAGGACGACCCCCGGAAACGGGCCCGCGCCCGAGGGCCGCGCGACGTACGCCGAGATGCTGTCGTTGTTATGACCTTTGATCGAAACGGTTTCCGCAATCATGCCTTCGTACGCCATGTAAGCTCCCTTCTGTTGTTAGTGCCAAGCGGTGTGAAATCTGGGGGAAGCGCTAACAAGACCGATATCCCCCAGATTTATCAGTCTAACTCCTTAGTGGTCTGTTCCCTAAGGTTCTACCTCTCGTCACTCGTCACTCGTCACTCAACCTTGGCGCCGGTGGCCTGGATGATCTTCGAGAACTTCGCCGCGTCGGCGCGGATGAATTCGACGAACGCTTCGGGCGTGCTGCTGATCGCTTCCAGTCCGAACGTCGCGTAGCGATCCTTGACGTCCTGGAGGTTGTGCACGCGTACGATCTCCGCGTTGAGCTTCGCGAGGATCGGCCGGGGCACGCCCTTCTGCGCCATCACGCCCCAAGAGTTCTCGAGCGCGTATCCCGGCAGGCCGGATTCCGCGACTGTCGGCATGTCCGGCACCAGCGGCGTGCGCTTGGCGCTGGTGACCGCCAGCGCGCGGGCCTTGCCGGATCTGGCGTGAGGCAACGCGATCGGCATGTCCGAGAAGACCACCTGCAACCTGCCGCCCATGAGGTCGGTCAATGCGAGGATGGTCCCCTTATACGGGACATGCACCATGTTCACGCCCGCGAGCATCTTGAACAGCTCGCCCGCCGGGTAGGCGAGCGTGCCCGCGCCGCCCGATCCGAAGTTGAGCTTGCCCGGCTCAGCCTTCGCCACCTTGATCAAGTCCTGCACCGAGTTCACCGGCAGGCCCGGATACACCACCAGCAGTTGCGGCGCGGTGGCGACCATGCTCACCGGCGCGAAGTCGCGCAGCGTATCGTAGTTCGTCTTGTAGAAGCTCGGGTTCGTCGCCCACTGGGCCATGTTGGCGTGCAGCAGCGTGTAGCCGTCGGCGGGCGCCCGCATGGCGATCTCAGTGCCGATGATGGCGCTCGCGCCGGGGCGTATATCGATCACGACCGGCTGGCCCCAGGTCTCGCTCATCTTCTGCCCGAGGACGCGTGCGATCGTGTCGGTCGTGCCGCCAGGGTTCCAGGGTACGATCATGCGGATCGGCTTGGCGGGATAAGACTGCGCGTGCCCTGTCGACGAAACCGCGCTAACCGCGGCGAGCACGGACAAAAACGCAATGGCCTGTTTTACTTCATAACTCATGGTGCGAAATCCTCCTGCCGTCTTGTTGAACGAATCTCGGGGCAGCTCAGTCTGTCCCCAATGATTGTTCTCGTTACCGTTTGTTCTTTAAATTAAACCAATTGCCGAACAGTGCTTTCTTCCCGCTTTGGGACTGTAACTTTGTCAGTTCCTCCTCAAATAGCCGTCGAGCTTTGCCCTCTATTCCTGTATCCATCAAGCCTTGCTCTTCCAATTTCAGCCAGAGCTTCAGTCCTGACTTTATTCCGAAATTGTCCTTTTCTGGATCAATGTCACTAAGAAACTCGTCGGGTCGCAGGGCCATGTCTTCAGCGTACCAAGTCCTATGTCCGAGAGCCCAAATTCCTTCACCATTCCAACCCAACAGGGTTTTGCCGTAGGCAAATCGCACAATCTCATCATAGGACCGCTTGGTACCATAAATATAGATACCGCGTTTCCAGGCAATAGCGACACAAGCAGTTAGGTATGCGCGCGCTTTCCAGTACTTGTACAACCAGTTGTTGCATAGATGGAATCGGTAGATGGCTTTCTCACCGACATGTCCGATAGTCTCTTGCAATATGAGTAGGGCATCCGTTCTAAAATTAGGGTTGATAGGCGCAATCAAAACACCCTCTATTTTTTCCTCCGAATTCGTAAGTCGTAAGTCATCTACAAATCTCAAGAACGCTTCTGGATGCTTGTAGAAATCGTGACAAGGGTGAACTTGTGATTCCGCCCCATCCAGCCACTCGCGACGCACAGCAAATCTCGCGCATGCCGCCTCAAGCATTGGTTCGTCAAGCTTGAGGAGAAGCGATGCATCATCCTGCACATCCTTTGGCGTTAAGCCACAGCCGAAGAATCGAGGAATCTGATTTCTGTGAACACCGTGGCTTTCAAATAGACGAACAAAGCGCGTAGCCACAGATTCGGGTGGCGGAACTGTCTTGGTTCTCCAGGACCGGAACCAGTTCCACAACTTTTCCAGAATAGATAGTGCGGAACTAATTTCACCGAGTGCCATGTTAGAGCGGGTTGTCTCTATGGATTTTTCTATAACGCGTCGGAATCCTTCTCTCCGATATGGGCAATGCTCGCACAAGCGTCTTCGACTTATGCGGTTTTCTTGAATAGCTCGTACCGAATCGCAAGTCGATCACGATCAGGTTGATCCTTCAACCTGTCGGGGAGATGCAATTTGCCTCCGTGCAAGCCTTTCAAGACTTCAAGCATCGGGCCATCTCTCTTTGTTAAGAGTCGGTCAGACACATGGATTCTGCAATCCGGATCGATGCCAATAAGCTGCGCGTCAAATGCTGCGTGATGGATCTTTGACAGCGGAATTCCGTTGGGAACGACCGGATGTCCATATTGAGGGTCGTTGTCCGAAATGATGTGAGCTGCATCAAGTAGCAGTGACTCGGGCAAGCCGGACACCGCACATCGTCCCTTGTAGGCCGAGATTACGGCTTCGCGAAATGACGCCTGATGTAGCCGCTGCTTGACCTCCCGCAGCGCGTATCGCCGCTCGGCAGCATCCTCAAGGAAATACGGTCCGGTCTGCTGCTGCGCTCCGAAAGCCACATTTGCATTAAGCGTCTTAGCGTTCCAGCCAGTTATGTATGCCGGAATGAATGCCTCATATATTCCCGGTGAAACTCCAAGGAAATAGATTGTCGGAACACGGTTTTCCATTGCTTCGCGAAGCCAGCGATTGTCGGCTGCGTCAGGATCTTTTCCCATAAAGGCGTAATTGACAACTTCATCGCCCTCATAAATTTGCCGATGAACGTCTCTTTGATCGTCGTACCAGACCCTGGCGCCGGGTCTTGGAAAAACCGTCGTGATTGAAAGCAAGTAGCGCAACTGACGCGGCTTAAAGATGCCGCGCTGGGGATTGATAAAGGGAATGCGCTGTCCTTCATATTCGAAACCGCGCTTCAAGTCACGCGCTGCGAGGTGGCCGCGCATCTCGGTCAGCTGCCGCACAGTAGCAAAGGCTGCCGCGCGAGCTAGTTGATCATTGTCATCCAGCGCCATATTTCGATTGGCACGTGCGCCGTGGCCATCGGTGCAATCTTAAGACTTGCTGCACTGACTGCGTACCCTAAAGCGAGGGAATTGGCACCAAAAAGGGCCTTCTAAGCGACTGAATGGCCCTGTTTTCGGGCTTTTCGTCTAGCGGATCAATTTGTTACCGTGGTCCGATCCCGATCAGGAACTTCACTAAGGTTCTTCTTCTTCATATTGTTGTGGGGAAGGCAAGCCTTCCCCACAACTTTAGCATCCCTTCGTTTTTCCCTATTTGCTTTACTTGTACGTGATCGAAAAAACGACGTCAGTCAGCCATCTTCTAAATGAGTCATTGTCGCTGAATTGCTTGAAGAGCTCGGCATCGTCCTTGAGCACGGCGGTCATAACACGCCCTAACGCCTTGTCGTGCTCGATTCGAGCATTTTGTCGATCTGAATTCTGCTTCGCATTCTGATACGCCCTGTCGGCGGAGACTCTTTCAGGTATCTCCTTCGTAATTAATCGATGCACTCGATCAGAGTCCGTCCAAGAGACGTTTCCAAATAAATCGTTGAACGCTCTGATGATGTTACTAAGTCGATCGAGCTCGGGCTCGGATGCCCGTCCACCTCCGGTGGTAGGCACCGATTCGATTTCCGCGTCTGCATCTGGCAGCGCAATCCGCATCGCCGCTTGCTTTTCCACGCGGTAGCTGTCCATATCGATCGCGTCGAGGATACCTTTCGACAGGTCTTCCTCCACTGGCGCTGGCAGCTTGGGCACAAGGAAGCTGAGAAAGATCGAAAGCTTTTCCCACCCGGCATTCGTGTACGGCAGGATCGAGGCAAGAAATCCATAAGCTCGCAAGAACGCTTTTGCCTTGCCTTTGAAGTCCACCTGTCCATCCTCGTCGAGCTGCTGCTTGTAGCCAGCCACGCAAGTGTCAAGGATCGGGTCGAGTTTGTCCCGATCAGCCCCACCCAAGTAGAGATGCACCAGTTGGTCGATCTGCGCTGGTGCATAGACCTGGTAGCCGTCGAGTGCGGCTTTGAGGTCGTGCAGCTTATTGGGGTCCGTCTCCTCGCTGAGGATTGTCGTGCGGTAATAGTCCGCAAACGCCATCTGGATGGTGTCGGCGTCGTTCATGAAGTCGAGCACGAACACGTCATGCTTTTGCGGGTGGGCGCGATTGAGGCGTGAGAGTGTCTGAACTGCCTTGATCCCTGAAAGAATCTTGTCCACGTACATCGTATGCAGCAACGGCTCGTCGTAGCCTGTCTGGAACTTGTCAGCGCAGATCAGGAAGCGATACGGATCCTCCTGTATCTTGTCAGCGATCTGGCTGGACGGGAAACCATTGAGCGAAGCCTCGGTTACCTTCACCCCGCCGTACTGGTGCTCACCAGAGAAAGCAACGATGGCACGGCACGGGCTCTTGCGCTCGACAAGGTAGTCGCGAATCGCGTGGTAGTACTGAATTGCACGCTCGATACCGCTTGTCACCACCATCGCCCGCGCATGTCCACCTATCTTGTTGAATGCCAGCACTTGTTCGTGAAAGTGGTCCACTATGATCTCGGCCTTGAGCCGGATGGCATGGTCGTGGCTCTCGACGTAGTGACGCAGCTTTTTTTGCGCACGCTTGGTATCGAACTGCGGATCACTCTCGATCTTTTTAACCAGCTTGTAGTAACTCTCGACCGGAGTGTAGTGTTTGAGCACGTCCAGGATGAAGCCTTCCTGGATCGCCTGCTTCATCGTGTAACTGTGGAAAGGCTTGTGCTTGGTCTGTCCTCCTGCGTCGTAAGCCTCACCGAAGATCTCAAGTGTCTTGTTTTTTGGCGTAGCGGTAAAGGCGAAATAGCTCGCATTTGGCAGGAGTTTCCGCGCCTCCATGATGCGGTTGATCGTGTCCTCGGTAGTTTCGTCGTCCTCCTCCGCACCAGCCTTGGACAGTGCCATGCTGAGCGCCGCCGAAGTGCGCCCGCCCTGGCTCGAGTGCGCCTCGTCGATGATAATCGCGAAGCGCCGTCCACGGTGCTCGCTTCCGACCTCGTCTAGGATGAACGGGAACTTCTGCACCGTTGAGATGATAATTTTCTTGCCACTCGCGATGAAGCTACGCAAATCGCCCGAGTTCTCGGCGTGGCCCACTGTCGCGCCCACCTGTGCGAATTGCTTGATTGTGTCGCGGATTTGCTGGTCAAGCAGGCGCCGGTCGGTGACGACGATGATCGAGTCAAAGACGGCCGCCTCGTCCTTACGCAGGCCGATGAGCTGGTGAGCGAGCCAGGCGATGGAGTTCGACTTGCCGCTCCCCGCCGAGTGCTGAATGAGATACCGCTTGCCCGCGCCGTGCTGTCTCGTGTGGGTCAGCAGCCGGCGCACCACATCGAGCTGGTGGTAGCGCGGCCAGATCTGCACTCGCTTCTTTCTGCCGGTCTTCTCGTCTTTGGTCTCGACGACCTGGGTGTAGTTCTCCAAAATGTCCGTCAACCCCTCGCGGGTGAGAATGCGCTTCCAGAGGTAGTCGGTCTTGAGGCCGTCGGTGTTCGGCGGGTTGCCCGCGCCGTCGTTCCAGCCCCGATTGAAGGGCAAGAACCACGAGCTCTTGCCTTTTAAGTGGGTGCAGAAACGCACCTCGTGGTCATCAACGGCGAAATGCACCACGCAGCGTCCAAACTCGAACAGTCGCTCGCGAGGGTCGCGATCGCGCTTGTACTGCTCTACCGCATCCTCGACCGTCTGCTTGGTAAGGCTGTTCTTGAGCTCAAAGGTGGCTACCGGCAGGCCGTTGATGAAGACCCCGAGATCGAGCGCGCGTTGCGCCTCGTCACGGCTGTAGCGAAGCTGTCGGGTAACCGAGAAACGGTTCTGCGCGTAGCGTTCTGCCGCGGCTGGATTGCCCGGCGATGGCGTGCCGTAGAAGAGATCAAGATGGTGCGCACCGTCTTTCACGCCGTGGCGCAACACATCAATGACACCTCGCTTGGATATCTCGCCCTGCAGCCGAGCCAGAAACTTGCGCCGCGCCGGATTGTCGTGCTCAAGTTCGAGCGCCTCCACCACCTTTGGTTGCGTCACCTGCAGGAAGGCACGAAGCTGGGCGAGGTCCACGCAGTACTCGCGCTCGTATTCTTCGGGCGAGCCACAGATCCAACCGCTGCCGCCCTGGGGCGTACCAGGTTGGCGCGCCGCGCCCGGATCGCAGGGGTTGCCCGTCAGCGCCGTGCAAATCAGCCGCTCAAGGCCTTTTTCAGTCGTATCTGTGTGCATGCGTGCGTGTAGAGTCAGTTGCGTCCGACGTTCTACGCAATCAGCTTATGTGACAGGGTTGAATCGGACTCTACCGATGCCTGCACTGACGAACAGTCGGGCTCAAATACGATAATGCGCACCCGTTGCAGAGGGGCGAAACTTGCTTCGATTCGTGGGCGCACTTGGTCCCACTCAAGACCCCCAAGCCCACAGCCAAGCGCGGGTATGGCTACTGAACGAATGGAGCGGTGGCGAATTTCCTCCGCGAGCGCTTTCAGCCCGGACTCGATATCCTCGATCCGACTTTTGCCACGCCAGTGCCGCTTGGTTGGAAAGTTGATGATGTACTTGGGGTTGGTTAGATAGCCGGTCTCGAAGACGAACATCCGGCCGGTCTGCACGTCTTCCCGCGCGCAAGCCGCCTCGTAGGCCTTGAAGTTGTCGGGGAAGGCATTCTTGAATTGGAGCGCGAGGCCGCGGCCCATGATGCCAATACAATTGACCGGATTGACGAGGGCTTCGGCGTCAGTCTGAAAAATGTCTCCGATCCTGAATTCAATCATCGCCAGCTCGCTACGGTAATGGTACGGAATGGTAGTGGGGCACTGGGGAAAAGTCGCGCCGAAGCCAAGAGCGTGCAAGAGGGGTGCGCGGATTCCTCCCTGGCTGGGGGTCATACCGGGCGTTCCATCAAGTACCCGTCAAGTAGCAATTCTCTCCTATCACATTGATTAAATGTGTATATATCTAATTGACGGTGCACGCTGTATCCGTTCCATCAAGTAGCGTGCTCTCGATGAGCAGCCGCCCAAATTGACACATATGCATGAGCGTAGATGGTGTTTTTCTATCTGAGGACGAAACGCACGCGCTCGGTCCGCAGCATTTCGAAAGTGCGCATGCACGGCACGTTGAGGGCACGGCATACGGTGGGAATCTTTACCTTGTTCCTCTGGCCGTCCACATGAACTTCATGGGTAACAACGGTGTGACCGTGGGCCAAGGCATGCGCGATAAGCCAGGGATCCGCGCCCGCGAGGAATACGCGCTTTGCATCATCGCGAAAATCGCCGGCCTGAACCCACCCACTTACCGCAGCCATCGCACCGCTGGTGCGCTCGTCGACGGGAAAAAAGAACGCTGTATTGCGATCCTTGGCCCATTGCGCAAGCTGGTCGTCGCCACGTGCGAGTTCCTCCTTCACCGCCTGAACGCTGAAAATCTTTCCCGCGTCGTTCTGTTGATCCAGCCAATTCCAGAACCCCGGACACAGATCGAAGGCGTAATACTCGTCTTTGGCCTGAATCAGCGTATCGGCATCCAGGAGATAAGCCATCAGACCGCGAAGCCCAGTTGCCGGGCAAACTCGTGGAACGTGCCGATCTTGCTCATCCCCAGCAGGCGCAGCGCATCGCGGTAGGGTGTTCTCCCCTCCAAGGCACTTTCGATCAACGCACGCGCAAAACGTCGGCCAGAACGTGTGCGCTGCGTCCTGTAGAAGTCGCCACCTCCGGCACGGGCGGCAGCGGCGGCGCGAAACCGCAATTCTTCCTCGCGATACAGGCGATGGAAGGTATCTCTGTCGATCAGGGCGAGATCGTTGAGCCGGCGCAGCACTACCAGAGAACTGACTTTGAAATGGCGCAACAGCCAAGCGACGGGCTGCGCCTGCCTGCGCGCCTCCGGCCATTTACGGCGCAACTCGGCTTCGGGCACGAGCAATTCGGCCGCAACCTGGTTGCAGAACCTTTCTTCCGCCCGATCCACCGGGTAAGTACTCTGAAGATTGGACACGCCCGAAACGCCGGCCCAGACGTGCATCAGTTCGTGCGCAAGGGTGAACATCTGTGCGGCGAGCGCATCGCGTCCGTTGAGGAAAATCAGCGGCGCATACGGGTCCGCGACCGCAAAACCTCTGAACTCCTCGACGGACAGCGGCCGACGCGTGTTACTACGCACGATGCCGCTGCGCATGACGAGGATGCCGCTGCTTTCGATCTGCTCGATCTGCAGCGTCAGCGCTTCCTCCCAAGTCCGCGCCTCGGCTCGTGCAGCCACGTCGAACGGCACAACCTGCTGCACCCGTGCGGCCGCTTCAGCGACGGGCATCGTGAGTGGCAGACTGCCCACGTACGGCAAGGGCTGCTCGCCATATGCGGTCAAGTAATCGCGGAACCAGTCCTGCCGCTGCAACGAATCATCGAGCACGTCGATGAGATTGGGGCTCGGGCGCTTCACGCCTGCGCCCCCCAACGTCCGGAAGTCGGGAATCGGCAGACGATCCTCAGGCGGCGACGGAAGGTAGAGGTAGCCAAACGGGGTGTAGGTCGCCTTCGCGAGCTTCTGGGCCTGGGCAAACTTCAGTTGCCCCGTCCGCTCCCAATCGGCTACGCGTTCGGTGCTAGTCCCAACCTTCCTGGCCAGCACCTCCTCGGTGAGCCCCGCCCGCTCACGGGCCCAACGCAATACCTTCGGCTGGAGAGCGATTTCCATAGCCTTTATCCTACCTCAGCCCCCGCCTCTACCGAAGCTACGCCACCGTTTACACCTTGGCTTCCTCTGGCGCGTCATCGAGGTCGGCCTCCATAGGTTCATCACCCTCGGCGAGAGCATCTGCGTCGTCCAGCACCTGCGGCTCGGCGGATTCGTTCGGCAGGCACGCTGCCACATCGCGCACGTCGAGCTTGCCGGTGACCACGTCGGCGATCAGCCGGGTGCGGTATTCGCGGAGGAGCAAGATTTCGCGTTCGGTGCTTGCTGCCCCACTGTCAATGCGACGGCCTTCTTGTACGATCTGCGCTAGAAGCGCGCGTTGTTCGTCGATGGGCGGCACGAGCACCGGGATTTCTTTGAGAATACCGGTATTCAAACTGTCCATTGTCGCTCCGACAGAAAACAGCGACAGATATTCTCCGATCCATCGGACTTGCAACGATTGGATAAGGTATTCAGGTTCGATGTCGTCGTAGGCAACACGAACACGGATACTGCCAGTGCCGCAGAGCCAACCAGCCTCGCGATCTCGCACGAGAGCACATCGACCCAGTTCGCCGCGTCTCGAAAAGACCACATCGTGCCGTTCGAGGCGGTAAACTTTCAAACGATCTGCCACCGCGTGCGGCACACTGCACCGGGGATCCTCCACGATCCGTCCGCAGCTCATGTGCGTTGGGTTAATGACCGGCGTGCCCCCTTCAATGTAGTCTGACTGATGCAGGCTGCTGCCGAATGGACCAGTGCGGAAAGAGACCGCAATCTGTCCGAGCTTTCGCACCTGCCAGCGCTCCGGCACATCCACCAGCCATTCCACTCCGGAGGGTTTTAGGCGGACGTCGGGATCGAGGCCACGCGTCACAGCGCGGTGAATGATGGCCTGCTTTTGCTCCTCCAGCAGCTTGATCAGCTTCTGCTTGGCGCGAATGTATCGCCGGATGCGGCGGTCGGCATGGTCGAGGAAGCGAACGATGGCGGATTGTTCCTTCTTAGATGGAAGTGAACAGTAGATCATCTTGAAGTGCTCAGGCCTCAAGCTCCACATGTCCGAAGTGATCCCGTAGGACCACCGCTCGGCTTCCTTCGCGAAGGCCGGAGTCCGCAGCAGATGATGGAAATAGCGAGAGTCCGCGCCTTCGCGCGGTCGCTGAATGACATAGGCGGGACTCACAATCCCACGGTGGTCTGAGACGCCGACCGCGCCCTGCCACGCCCGCATCTTGTTGTACGCGATGTCGCCGGGGCACACGAGCTTGTACGCAGACTTATCTTGGTTGGAGCTGTCCTTCTTCGAACTGTCGGAGAGCAAGGCTCGCTGCTTAATGATGCCTTGAGTGATGGTCACTGAAAGCATCTGTTCATCTGTGCGGTCACGCTCCTTGATCTCAGAGAACAGCGCTCTATTTGGCAATACGTCCCAATGCGACGGCACCTCCCCCAGCCACGGCACGCCGGAGTTCTTCATCACGGGATAGGGCTTGAGTCCCGCAATTGCCGCAACCTGTCCATTGCCCGACGAGAGGTAGGGCGCAGGCGCATCCTTCACCGCAGGCTGCTCGAAAAGCGTGGGCTGGGTAGCATCCGTCGTCGTGGTGATAGCCTGCTCTCGGCGTTCAGTTATTGGCGGGATGAGCGCGCGTCGTTCGACGCCCTCGACAGAGACGGTCTGGATAGGGTGGCCATCGAGCAAGAAATCGGGAATGGCGAGCGATTCGACCCGCAGCAACGAATTGTGCTCCTCGTTCTTGACTGCCTCCCTCAATTCCATCAACAAGCGGCCGAGCACGTTGGTCCCCACAAGCGTGTACTCGTCGATAGGCTTCGCTCCCCAAAAATCATCTTTACGGGATTCCTCGACGATTGGGCGGTCACCTGTCGCCAATAGAAGATCGCTGAACTTGACCCAGTTCTGTGCCAGCTTTACCCGCAGGGACCACCTCATGATTTTGACCCGTACCTGATCCCAGTCGGGCCGTGAATCGTGACGGTATGGTTTGCTCTTCATTTTCGCCGTCATCGGGCTTGCTTGTCCGACGATGAGCCGCTGCACCTCCGGCCGGTGCGGGAAGCGGCAGGCCTGGTACAGCGCTTCCGCCGTGAAAATGCGTAGGCCGTTGACCTGAAGCGGAAAACCTCCGGCCATATTGGAGAGGCCGCCGAACGCCTCGTTGGTCTTGAGGAAGACGACGCTTTCAGAACGGGCGTACGAACGGGTCTGGTCCGATCCCATCAGGTGCCGCCCTTCGTCAGGTCTTCGAACATCCGCTTGATCTCGGTCTGGCTGTTCGTTGTCCGCGGGAACATCGGATACCAAGGGTCTCCAACCCACAGCGCCAGCGGTGCGTTGTTCGGGCAATTCCGAAAGGTAACGATCAGCGAACCGAATCCCAACGTTTCCAGGGTGCTGTGACCCAAGGGGCGCTGTGTGTCACCCAGATTTGGGCACAACTGGCGAATCCGGACACCTGCCTTCAGGAACTCCTGCTCCAGCAAGCTCCTACCGTTTTCACTGGAGAAAAGTGCTTTCGTTCCGACATTGCCCGCTTTTCGCAAATTCGGTTTGTGAATCATGGCTTCGACATACTGCTGTACCGCAGGGTCTGCTGGAATGGCGGTTGGGCGAAGGACATCTGAGGTGTTGGTATACGCCTTACGATCTTCAAGCTCGATGGCGTGCCACCAAGTGATTTGAATCTTCTTGCCCGCTGCGTTGGCTACTTGCCCGATTCGTCCATTTGCATAATACCGACCACCGCTATGCAGCACGATCGATACGACGTGCACCGTTGCATCTTGAGGCGCATCAGATTGAATCCAAGCCTCTAAGTCACGTCGTACGCGGTTGCCAGTGAAAATTGCGTCATCCAGGTAGACAAAAGTGTCGGGCTTCTCGTTGCCACATTGTTCAACCGGAAACCCGCAATATCTCTGGAGCAGTTGGCTGAAAAATTGCAACATCTCACGCTGGCTGTTGCCGCCTCCTTGGATGTTCAAAAAACGCACGGAGCCCCAGAATGCACAGACATCTTTCCCGACTAGCTTTTCCGTCCTCAAGAGACTCTCGAGGAACGTCGTGACTCGATGCAGCGAGAAGTATGTCTTCTTGAGGACTTGATCCAGTTCGCGCAAGATGGGAAGTCCCATCGCTACATCAAACTGCTGAATCCAACGATCGACATGTTCAGGAGCTGGCTTCGGAAGGTCACTGGCGCGATAGTCAGAAATCTTCGCGGCGATTGAAGCGAGCAATGATTGACGCTCACTCATTTTCGGCTGCCTCCGATGATCTCGGTGAGAAGGCCCTCTGTCTCCTTCTCTAATGCCAGTATGTCAGCGCGTATCTCCTCCAGCGTCCGCAGCGGCTGCGGCTTGTAGAAGTAGCGCGTGAAGCTGACCTCGTAGCCGGTCTTGATGCTCGACTCGTCGATCCATGCGTCGGGCACGTGGGGCAGCACCTCGCGACGAATGAAAACCTCGATACCACCTGATTCAAGCAGAGGTACCTGCTCGGTATCGCGCAGATCGCTGTCAGGCTCGTACTCGACCACACAATTCTTGCCTTCAACGTTCGCCTCGAAAAGGCCGCGCAATGGATCGGCCTTGGTACCACGTTTGTGGAGCTTCCGGATAACGGGCAAGACTGTCTCGTCGCGTTCAGCACCTTCCTTGAGAGCTTTGATCTCCTTGGGCGTATATACCTTGTTCGGATCCACACCCTTAAGCCGGAGCGGCCGTTCGACTGTCACTTTCCAATAGCCGAAGGCGGCGTTGGGGAAGATCTTTGATTGCTCGGTTTCCTCGAACTTCAGGAACGTTTCGCAGATACGGGTGATGTCGTCGTCGGATAGCTCGCAGTTTTTCTTACCGAGGTTCTTGCGAAGCGGCTTGAACCACTGTGTTGCGTCTATGAGCTGGACTTTGCCTTTTCGGCGCGCAGGCTTGCGGTTCGAAAGCACCCAGACATAGGTGGCAATGCCCGTGTTGTAGAACATGTTGAGCGGCAGGGCAACGATGGCCTCCAGCCAGTCGTTCTCAATGATCCAGCGGCGGATGTTGCTCTCACCCTGACCCGCGTCTCCGGTGAAAAGCGACGAGCCGTTGTGCACTTCTGCGATCCGACTGCCGAGTTTGCTGCCATGCTTCACCTTGCTCAGCATGTTAGCCAGGAAAAGCATCTGGCCGTCGCTTGAGCGGGTCAGGAGAGAATATTCGGGGTCGTCTGCGTGCCCGATAATGAAGCGGGGATCTTTGATTCCGTCCTTGCCGCCCATGCGCTCAAGGTCGCCCTTCCAGCTTTTACCGTAGGGCGGGTTTGAGAGCATGAAATCGAATTCGCGCGACGGAAAAGCGTCGTTCGAGAGCGTGGAGTGCGCCGGACCGCCGACGATGTTGTCCGCGGCATCGCCTTCTCCTTTCAGCAACAGATCGGCCTTACAAATGGCGTAAGTTTCGGCGTTGATCTCCTGGCCGTACAGGTGCGTCGCGACTTGCTTACCATGCTCCTTCGCGAGTTGTTGCAGTGTATCCTCCCCCACCGTCAGCATGCCGCCGATGCCGCACGCGCCGTCATAGAGCAGATAGGTACCCGATTCGATCTTGTCGGCGACCGGCAGGAAAATCAGCTTCGCCATGAGCTTCACGGCATCGCGCGGCGTCCAGTGTTCACCCGCTTCCTCGTTATTCTCTTCGTTGAAACGCCGGACGAGCTCCTCGAAAACTGTCCCCATCGCATGATTGTCGAGACCCGGAAGTTTCACCGAGCCGTCGCCATTGAGAACGGGGTTGGGGCTAAGATTGATGGACGGATCGAGATATTTCTCGATCAGCGTGCCCAGCGCGTCCGCTTTCGAGAGCCGCGGAATCTGATTCCTGAACTCGAAATTGTCGAGAATGTCCTGCACGTTCGGCGAATAGCCGTCCAAGTAGGCCTCGAAGTCAGCCTTGAGCTGCTGCTGATTGGCACGAGCCTTAAGATCGCGTAATGTGAACTTCGAGGTGTTGTAAAAAGCCTGGCCGGCCACTTGTCGCAACGCCTGATCTTGATGGACGATTTTGGCCTTGTCGAGCGATGACTTCATGTCGAGCACGGCTTTCTTGGTAGGCTCGAGCAACGAGTCAAGGCGTCGCAATACTGTCATGGGGAGAATTACGTCGCGGTACTTCCCACGAACGTAAAGATCGCGGAGCACGTCGTCCGCGATACCCCAGATAAAATTTGCTATCCAGTTAAGGTCGCCGTTGCTCAAGAACTATCCTCCAGTATGGAAAGCGTTTCGGAGTTATAGCAAATCAAATGCAGTTACAATTCCGCAAAGTCGATCTTTGCCGGCGAGCACTAAATATGGAACGAATGTCGCCTTGGAAGCGAGTTCTGTAATTGTTGTGTCGGGGCTGCAGAACATTGGTTTGGTGTCTTTGAGCCCCATCTTGAGCGCTTCGTCGAGTGTTAGGAGTAGTCGGGTATCACGCTCACTCTTTGAGGATGAGTTCAGAAATGTGGCAATACCGGCATCGGAGATCAGCCGCCACTTATTTGCTCCCTTAACGCCATATGGCAGGAAGGAAAAAGCATTTAGCAGCATAGTTCTTCGGATCGTGCTCAATGGATGCCAGGGCTCTGCGCAAACCGGGTCTCGAACCATGAACTCCGCTGCTGCCTTCGCCCTGCTCATAAGCGCGTCCTCAATTACTAACGCAAGTTCTTGTGCATGATTGGCCAATTGCCGTGCGACTGCCCCTTCGTGAAACGCATCGTTTCGTCCCGCACGCACCGAATCATAAAGTGCAGCAAAACTCAGATGTAGGATCGGATTGGCTTGTGATGCTTTTGCGGCGAGCACCGAATCATGCGCGATTTCTGTTATAGCGGTTTCGAATTTCCCAAGGTTGCCCTTAGATCGAGTCAGGAACGCTCCGAGGCGCTCTATCGCAAAGATAATCTCGTCGAATGCCTCAGAATCTTTGAGTGAGATTGCTCGTGCGGCCCTAAATTCTAGGGCAATAGAAACCGCCTGATCTCTGGTTAGAACTCGAGCCAGCACGCTCTTCCCTCCCCGTCCAAGAATCATACGGTGCCCAGTGACCCAAGACCAGTGCCAAGTGCTAAGTGCTGAGTGCTGAGTGACGATTGACGAGTGACGAGTGTTCCCGGCGTACGCCGGGGACGGATTTTGATCTTGGGGCCCCTTAGCGACGCCGAGCAGCGCAGACCGGCCCGGAGGTTTCGGTCGAGGATGGGCGAGCTGAGAATGCGTTCGCCTAAGTGCAGTTAGTCAGCGCCTGATATATCTGCAAGAACGAGAAAAGTGCGCGAGTTACTCGACCGCCGGGCCGGGCGAGCAGCGCAGGGTCACCACTACGAGCTTGCGAGGTGGTGGCGGCGCGCCGGGGCGCCCTTTTTCTTTGGTGACTTCTCTTTTTGGGCGAGCAAAAAGAAAGTCACCGGCACCGGGGCCGCCCCCCGCTATCCGCGGCGGAGCCGCGCCAACCTAAGGCGAAAGGCGGAAGGACCCTAAACCCGGTGATGGGTGATGGGTGAATCGCCGGGTCTCACGCCACCAGTCTCATTCCCCGGCGCGCTTTTTCCAGGTCGTAGTCCGCCTGCAGGCCCATCCAGAACTGCTCGGATGTTCCGAAGTGCTTCGCGAGCCGGATTGCGGTATCGGCGGTGATGCCGCGCTTGCCGAGCACGATCTCGTTGATGCGCCGCGGCGGCACACCAAGCGCGCGCGCGATAGCGTTCTGACTGAGGTCCATCGGCTTGAGGAATTCCTCGAGCAGAACCTCGCCGGGATGGATGTTGCGCAGTCGTTTCATGTCAAATCCTCAGTGATAGTCAACAATCTCCACGTCGCTGGCCTGGCCGTTCGCGAAGCGGCAGCAGATTCGCCACTGGTCGTTGATGCGGATGCTGTACTGCCCTGCCCGACCACCCTTCAAGGCTTCCAGCCGGTTGGCGGGCGGCACGCGCAGATCGACGACCGTCCGTGCGTTGTTGATCATCCGCAGCTTGCGGCGGGCGACTTCCTGGATCTCGTGGGGCAGGCGGCGCGAGAACTCGCCGTGCCAGATGCGCTCCGTCTCGCGGTCCCGGAAGCTGGAGATCACAGGCGGATTATAACGCTTCCCGTTATATAACGGAAGCCGCTATGGATGGGGGAGAGCCGAAGGCGAAAGTCGAAAGGCGGAAGGGTCTTAAGCCCAGTGATGAGTGACGAGTGATGAGTGCGGCTACGCCTAAAGGCGGAAGTCGAAAGTCGAAAGGCGAAAGGGTCTTAAGCCCAGTGATGAGTGACGAGTGATGAGTGACGAGTGCTCCCGGCGTACGCCGGGGACGGCGTTTGACCTTGGGGCCCCTTAGCGACGCCGAGCACGCGCCTGACCCCGGTGATGGGTGATGAGTGATGGGTGATGGGTCTCCCGAGTACCGCGCGGAGTCCGGTCACAGATCACCGTTCACTCGATTCAGAGCGGGAACCATCAAACGAGATTGGTGCAGGGGTTGGAGATTCCGTTTAGATTAAGTCCCGGAATTGCTCAACCGTGAGACCGGCGTCGCGCGCGATACCGCCCATGGTGAACGCGTTGACCGGGTTATGACGTGGGATCGTGATGATCCGCTGGCCGTTGCCCATCACGATGTGCTTTCCCTGGCGAAGGATTCGGAATCCAGCCTTCTCCAGCGCCCTCACGGCGAGGAGATGGTTAACGCCCGGGATCTTGGGCAAGGCTAGACAGTGACCTCGATTTCGCGAACATTCTCTCCGCGAAGCTGGTCCTCAATAGCGGATAGGTATTCGCGTATGGCATCACGGATGTTTTCAACCGCTTCTTTCTCCGTGGCGCCTTGGGACCAGCATCCGGGCAGGCCCGGGACCGAAACGCTGTAGCCTTCCTCGGATTTGTGCAATGCGATTCGGTATTTCATCCAAACCTCCGAGCTTAGTGACAGACCGTCTGAACTGAAACGCTGCGCGCCGCGTGCTCGAGAATGGCGTCAATCTGGTCACGCGTGGTGCCGGGAAACCACTGCAGGAACTGGTCCACCGTGGCGCCGCCTTCGAGATTCTCGAACAGGGCGCATACCGGGACCCGGCTCCCGCGAAAAATCCACGCCCCGCTGACTTTCTGCGGGTCGCGCTCCACGGCCGGGCAAGTCGTCCAATCCAACATCGTCATACTCTACTGTGAATGCAATGAGAGGGCAAACCCGGATTATGGCGTTGGGGAGAAGCAGGGAGGGTCAAGCCTTGATTTTTGAATTTCGCTGCGCCCAGGCGCCACGACCTCTGCTCCCCGCCCGCGAATAATACGGTGCCCAGTGACCCAAGACCAGTGCCGAGTGCCGAGGGCGGCTGCGCCTGCCTGAAGGCGAAAGTCGAAAGGCGAAAGGCGGAAGGGAAACGGTGCTACCCGGCGCGAACGCCGGGACGGATTTTGATCTTGGGGCCCCTGTTCGCCGCCGCTACCTCGCAAGCTCGTAGCGGTTACCCCCACAAACAGGCCATCGGCGCCGCGAACAGACGGTTACCGAAGGGAACGACGTTTTCTCCGTCGTAAAAAACCACGCCGAGCTTGAAGTCCTCCTCACAGGCCGCGGCCAGCTTCCGTAGCCCCTTGAAGTCAGCGGTGTTGACGGTCGAGGCCGCCTTGACTTCGATGCCGACCAGCGCGGCGCTATCGCTTTCCACGACGATGTCGATCTCATCCTGGTCCTTGTCCCGATAGTGATTAGAGCCTGCGCCCTCAAGCAGGGCATGATGCAGGAGCTGCTGACGGGAAGGACCCGGTTGGTTTGACGCCGCCGAGGGTGCTCCGGCGCTTGCCGAGATAGGCAATTGGCCGGAGCGATAACCGGCAATTGGACGGTAAAGAAGTGCCATTCGGGTCAGGCCTTTAGTTTTTAGCCCATCCGCCGATCAAGAGCGATTACTTTGTAGTTAACCGGTCACGAGCCCTGACCGGGCTTCCAGAGGCGGACAATACGCGAGCGGCGGATCCTTGTGTCGCGTGTCGCGAGCGGCAGGACGTGCGCCCTGGCTGTTGCGACAATCAGCCGGTCCGCGGGATCACCATGAAAAGAGTCCGGCAGCGAATCGAGGGCGAGCACGGTTTCCACGTCGAGGGGGATCACCGAGACGATCCGGTTGTCCGCCGCGCGCGCGAGCCAGTCGGAGAAGGGCAGCGGCAGCTCCAGGCGCCGTTTACGGTGCAGCATTTGCACTTCCCACAGGCTGATCGCCGCGATGCAGACCTCGTGTCGCCCGGCGGCGGCATCGAGCGCGCCGCGCTCCGCGCGCGTCAGGGGAGAACCGGGCGTCAGCCACCACACCCAGATATGGGTGTCGAGCAGGACATTCAACGCAACGCCTCGAAGTCCTCGTCGCGCAGCACGGACTCGCCCGGTGCGGCAAGCAGGCGGCCGCCCAGCGCGCGCAGCTGCTCCCACGGCTTCATGCCCGCGCCCATCTGGGTGGCTGGCGGGGGCTGAAGGCGCGCGACGACCCGGCCGCGGCGCGTGATGGCGACGGGGCGGCCGCTCTTCTCGACGCGGCGGATGATCTCCAGGCAGCGGTGCTTGAACTCGGTGACCGAAATGTCCATTTCGACATTGTAAATGGCCATTTTGATCCACGCAAGGCCGTGTGGCCAGGGGGTCAGGCTTGGCTGGTTGCTTAAAGGAAACTGAGGGCTTGCGGTAGATATCGCGCAGCGAGGCGACGAGTCAAGCACATGGGTGACACCCGAGTTCAAGGACATGGGTTACCGCTTCAGGGTCAGGTAATCGTCTCCAGGCTTCGCATTTCGCTCATCGCGCATAAACCAGGGTCAGACACACGGTATTGCCCCGTCCTTCGCGCCGCGTATCGAGCACGCCGCAGCCCATAGGCGCCGTTCCAGCGTTTCGTTCGCAGTGCCTTATTCTGCCGGTGCAACCCAGCGCATATTTGCTTACCCCCTAAGCTTGAGCCATAATTACCTTAATCCGCTTTAGCGGAGGTGGATTGCCCGCAGGGGCAAGCGTAAGAGGGCCTCGAAAGAGGCCCTTTTATTTTTGCACTCTCGGGTAGAGAACCACTCCGTAACCCTCCAGCCGTTGATCATAAAGGTGGCGATTGAACTTGCTCTCAATTACGCCCATCAATCGCTGCGCGAATGGCGCCAGATCTTCACTCATATAGCCGAAATGGTTCAGCATCCATTGCTTCACGGGGTGCCCGAGCAGATCCGCGAGTTGCAGCCCCGCGATGTTGGCGCTTTTGGGCTTCAGCTTCAACTCGCCTGAAGTCAGAGCGGACTGGATGGAAGGTATCGCTCCTTGTCATCCAGACTCCGCGCTCGAACACTCTCGAATACGACTCCTTTAGCAAGCGGTCTTCTCTGCCGCCCCTGGACTCGCCGAGGATGTCGCCTACGCGATTGATATGATTCAGATAGCCGGCGAACCGTTGCAGCAGAAACCCAAGCCCCAGATGATACGGATGCGCCGCGGCCGTTCCATAGGCGCGACGAAGTTCCTGTTTATCGATCACCACCGCAACGACTTTGAACTCTGCGGATTCGATTACCCGCAGCAATTCATCGTCAAACTTCGCTCGAACAGCACCATCGGAAGATTCTTGAACGCCTTTCGCGCGTTGATCATGTCGTCGCGGTGCAATATGACCGGATCGTCAGGATGGTGCGGCAAATATGCGGTTTTGAATCCTTCAAGGGCCTCATGGAATTTCAGGTAGTCGGGATTGCGGAACCAGCAACCCAGCAGGCATAAGTACCGGTGAGCAAGCTCTTCGGTCTCACGAAAAACGTGATCACCCGATTCATCCAGATAAAGCCGGTAGCGGTCCTCGAACTTCGAGGGACGAACCGGATTTGGATAATTGCGTTCGGCCATAGCAAGTGAATGCGTAGTCGGTGGAATCGAAGGCGCAAGCGTAAATCCACACCTGGATTTGCCTACCCCCTCCTCCTATTGTGAACAAATTGTAGTTGGACTGGCACGCTCTACCAACGACCTGGATTTTCTACGGCTTTTGGGGCCCCTTAGCGACGCCGAGCAGCAAAGAAATCGACCGAGGGTCGATTTCTTGAGGGAGTGAGCCGGGGTTTCCATCCCTTTATCCCTTCCCCTTCTCCCAAGTGAAGAAGGGGAAGCTCTAATCTCCCCTCTCCGCTCGGGAGAGGGGCGGGGGTGAGGGATTGAACGTGCCTGCGCACGTACGTTAGAGCCGGCGAACGCCCGACACGATGCAGCGTGTCGGGATGGGATGACCTAGCCCCGGTGATAAGGGATGAGGGAAGAAGGGCCTCAATCCCGCGGATAGATGATAAGTCTCCCGCGTGTTGAACGGCGACAAGGTCGTCGGTTCGAACACGCGCGGCCTCTGAATGGCTTACGGCAAGCATCGAGTCGCATCGCGTCGGCCGCTTGCGAGCCTACACGGTC
>Ga0184627_10000247_pt1 | contig 23155 bp, 20 predicted proteins | sample PLM3_127_b1_FD_133150 | JGI IMG/M metagenome (GOLD analysis project Ga0184627, IMG submission 133150) | Groundwater sediment microbial communities from an aquifer in East River, Colorado, USA - PLM3_127_b1 | ecosystem: Environmental > Terrestrial > Soil > Riparian zone | place: USA: East River...
CGACATCGTCGATCGCGGCATCGTGCTGACCGGCGGCGGATCGCTGCTCAAGAACCTGGACAAGCGGTTGCGCGAGGAGACCGGACTGCCGCTGGCCATGGCGGAGGATCCGTTGTCGTCGGTCGTGCTCGGCGCCGGCAAGATGCTCTCCGACTTCAACCTGCTGCGGAAGATCTCGATCGATTAGCGGCGATGTTCACCCTCACGAAACACCGAGGCACCGGGACACCGAGGAAACCAATCCAATTTGGCCTCGGTGCCTCGGTGTCCCGGTGTTCCGTGGAGGGGAGTGACGTCGCGTTTTAGGCGATGGCCCTCCTCGACATCCGTCAACGCACCGGGTACCTCTTCATGGCCATTACCGTCGGCCATATCGTCCTCATCTCAGCCCAGGTCAATACGGATCGCGGCGTCCCCGTGCTCGAAGCCGTCACGTTTGGTGCCTTCGCCGAGGTCCAGCGTGGCGCCTCGTCGATCATCGGCGGTGTGAGGACGTCGTGGGGCGACTACCTGGCGCTGCAGGACGTGCGGAGCGACAACGAACGCCTGCGGCAGGACGTGGCACGCCTTCAAATCGCGCTGCAGCAGGAGCGCGCGCAGGCTCAACAATCGCGCACGCTGGAGCAGTTGCTCGAGCTTCGCGCGCAGGCACAGTTGGCGACGGTGGCGGCGAGTGTGATCGCCGGCAGCGCCAGCCCGGATTTCCGCACGCTGACGATCGACAAGGGGAGCGGCGACGGCCTTCGCCCCGACATGGCCGTGATTGCTCCGGCGGGCATCGTCGGGCGGATCATTACTCCGAGCGCGCGCGCCGCGAAGGTTCAGCTCCTGATCGACCGGAACGCGGCGGCGGGCGCGCTGGTCGAGCGCTCCCGCGCCCAGGGCGTCGTGGAGGGAAACGGCGGGGATTTGCGCCTGAATTACGTATCTGGCACGGCGGACGTGAAAGTGGGGGATGTCGTCGTGACGTCCGGCATCGACGGCATTTACCCTAAGGGCTTTGTCGTGGGTCAGATAGAATCTGTGGAGAGGGGCAGTGGGACCTTCGGGGCCATTGCGATCCGGCCGGCCGTCGACTTCTCGTCGCTCGAGGCGGTGCTTGTCGTCGTGACGCCTGCGGCGGCGGCGGACGGCGAAGCCGCCCCTGACCCATGATGCAGGCACGCGAGTGAAGGCCGTCGGGGTCCTGATCGCGATAGCCCTGGCGCTCGCGTTGCAGACGACCCTGGCGCGATTTCTGGTCGGCGGAACGGCGGCCCTCGACCTGGTCCTGGTCGTCGTCGTGTACGTGGCGCTGACGAGCGGTCCTGTGACCGGGATGCTCGCAGGCAGCCTGGCGGGCATCATCCAGGATGTGCTCTCGAGCGGGGTGATCGGCATCGGCGGGCTGGCGAAGTCGGTCGTGGGATTCATGGCCGGTGTGATCACCCAGCAGTTCATCGTGACCACGGCGCTGCCGCGGTTTGTGATGTTCCTGGCGGCCACCGCCGCGCACGCGGCCGTGTTCATGGGGTTGTATGTGTTGCTCGGGCTGCGGACGTTTCCCGCTCCGTGGGCGGCGATCGTCAGTCAAGCGCTTGGCAACGCGGTAGTCGGCATGATTGCGTTCACGATCCTCGAGTCATTCCCCGGGGTCATGGAGCGCGGTCGAGTGTCGCGGCGGACGAGACATTGAAGGGCTGTAGGCTTTGGACTTGAGGCTGTGGCCGAAGGCCAGTGCCGAAAGCCTAGAGCCGAAAGCCCAGAGCCTAGGGTAAACGATGGCAGTTACCGAAGATCGTCGGCGGATCACCGTGCGCCTGACGGTTCTGCAGATCGGCGTCGTCGTGACGTTTGCGGCGCTGGCCATCGGCTTCTGGTTTCTCCAGATCGTCCAGCACACGCAGTACGAGGAGATGGCGGAGAACAACCACCAGCGGACGCTCGCCCTGCGGGCGCCGCGCGGCGTGCTCTTCGACCGCAACGGCAAGGTCCTTGTTGAAAATCGCCATTCGTTCAATATCTCGATCGTCCGCGAGCACACCAAGGATCTCGATCGCACCATCCGCCTCCTTGCGGCGGTTGCCGGCCTCGACGTTGAGCAGCTGCGCCAGATCGTCGACCCTCACCGGGGCGAGCCGACCTACCGGCCGATCGTCGTGATCGAAGATGCCTCGCTGGCGCAGGTGGCGGCGATCACGGCACGGCGCCTCGATTTCGAGCTGCCGGACGTTGTCGTCGAGGAAGTGCCCACGCGGCAGTATCCGACCGACGCGCTCGCGGCGCACCTGTTCGGGTACGTCGGCGAGGCGAGCGAAGCACAGATCGGCGATGGCATCAAGAGCGGCGCCATCATCGGCCAGTCGGGCGTCGAGCGGGTGTACAACACGCTGCTCATGGGCCAGGACGGCGCCAGGCGCGTGGTCGTCAACAGTGTGGGGCGGGAAATCCGCACAGAGGCAGAGGTGCCGCCCACAGAAGGCCGCCGCGTACAGCTCACGATCGACTACGACCTCCAGAAGGCGGCGGAGGACGGCTTCAAGCACGCCGGATTCAACGGCTCCGCGCTGATCCTGGATCCCCGCAATGGCGAGGTGCTGTCGCTCGTGAGCCTGCCGGCTTACGACCCCAACGACTTTGCGGCGGGCATCGACCGCGCCACGTGGGCGGCGCTCAACAGCGACGCGCTGCGGCCGCTGCAGAACCGCGCGATCCAGGGTCGCTACTCGCCAGGTTCCATCTTCAAGATCGTCGTCGCGACCGCGGCGCTCGAGGAAGGCATCGTCGATCCCGGCTTCAAGGTGAACTGCGGCGGCGGCGCCACGTTCTTCGGCCGGTATTTCCTGTGTCACCTCCGTGGCGGTCACGGCGTGGTCGACATGCGGACGGCGATTGAAAAGTCGTGCAATGTCTACTTCTATACGCTGGGCAACATGCTCGGCGTCGATCGGATTCACAAGTGGGCGGAGAAGCTCGGGCTGGTCGGCCTGACGGGCATCGACCTGCCCAACGAGCAGGAAAGCCTCGTGCCGTCCACCGAGTGGAAACGCCGGCGCACGGGCGAGCGGTGGTATCCGGGCGAGACGATCTCGGTGTCGATCGGCCAGGGGCAGGTGACGGTGACGCCCGCCTCGCTGGCGGTGATGATTGCCACCGTCGCCAATGGCGGGACGCGCGTCACGCCGCATGTCATCCGGGCCGTCGATGAAGGGGGCGGGTGGAAGGCGGCCACACCGCCGGCCGTGGCCGAGCGGGTGGCGTTCCGGCCTGACACGCTGGCGGCGCTGCACGACGGGCTCTGGATGGTGGTCAACGCCAAGGGCACGGGTGGGCGCGCGCGCATCCCCGGACGGGATGTCGCGGGGAAGACGGGCACGGCGCAGGTCATCTCGATCCGGGGACGCCAGGCGGCGCGGGGCAGCGGCCTCGACCTGCGGGATCACGGTTGGTTCGTGTTCTTCGCGCCGAAGGAGAATCCGCAGATCGCCGGCGTGATTTTCGGCGAGCACAACGAACATGGCTACCTCGGCGCACCGATCGCGAAGCACGTGATCGAGACGTACTTTGCGAAGAAGGACGGACAGCCGCTGCCGACGCTGGGGCCGAAAGCGGCGCCTGTTCCGGTTCCTGGGGTCGATCCCGACAGCGTGCCGCGGATCGATAGTCAGCCGATTGCGGCCGGCGTCGCCCAAGGCACCAACGCACCAGGCACGAACTAGTGTTCGAAAGACGCCTGTATCACCACGTGGATTGGGGGCTGCTGGCCGCGGTGCTGGCACTCTGCGCGATCGGGCTCTCCCAAATCTACAGCGCCACCGGTGGATGGACGTCGATCGTCGAGACGCAAATCTACGGGGTCCTGCTCGGGCTGATTGCCCTGGTGGTCTGCCTCAGCGTCGACTACCGGTCGCTCGCGGATAAGTCGCACCTCATCTACCTCGCCGTGATCGCCTTGCTGATTTACGTGCTCTTTTTCGGCGCCGTGCGCGGAGGATCGCGGCGCTGGATTGACCTGGGAGAGTTCAACCTGCAGCCATCCGAGTTCGCGAAGGCGGCGCTCGCCCTCGTACTGGCCAAGTTCCTCGGTGAAGGCCGGCGGGGCGCCATCACGTACGTGGATCTCCTGATCGTCGGCGCGCTCACCGCCGTGCCGCTCATCATCGTCGCGCGGCAGCCGGACCTTGGCACCGCCGCCACGCTGATTCCGGTGGCGTTTGGCGTGGCCTTCGTGGCCGGCATGCCGATGCGGCTGCTGGGCATTCTCGCGCTCGCGGGACTGCTCGCCGCGCCGATTGCCTGGCAATTCGCGCTCCAGGATTACCAGAAGGAGCGCATCTCGACCTTCATGGACCCGGCGCAGGATGCGCGCGGCGCCGGCTACCAGCAGATTCAGGCCCGCATCACCGTCGGATCGGGGGGGCCGTGGGGCAAGGGATTCACCGAGGGAACGCAGGGGCAGTTGCGGTTCCTTCCCGTCGCGCACAACGACTTCATCTTCTCGGTGCTGGCCGAGGAGCAGGGGTTTGCCGGGGTCATCGTGACGCTCGGCTTGTACTTGTTCGTCATACTGCGGGCGCTCGAATCGGCCCGGCTTTCCAAGGACCGGCTCGGCGCATACCTGGTGCTGGGAGTGCTAGCCAGCTTCACGTTCCAGGTGATTTACAACATCACGATGTCGGCCGGCCTCGCGCCGGTCAAAGGACTGACGCTTCCGCTCATGAGCTACGGCGGCTCCTCGATGATTGCCACGCTGGCGGGGTTCGGCCTGATCCTCAACGTCCGGATGCGTCGATTTACGAACTAAGGCTGTGGGCTCTGGACCTTGGGCTTTGGGCCTTGTCAGGCCGAGAGCCACAAGCCTAAAGCCCGAGGCCATTAATGATGGGTTCCTCGAAATGCCCGTGACCTTCCCTGCACTCGTGCTGCGCCGCGTATTGGCGCTGTTCGTGTGGCTTCTTGGCGCCGCCTTGCGTCGCGGCGAGAAGCGTGGCGAAGCGTGGCTGGCGCTCGGAAGGAGCCTCTGGAGCAGCGGGCATGACCAAGGAGATGATCATCTCCTCGAGCGCCCACGAGACACGGGTCGCAATCCTCGAGGAAGACCAGGTTGCCGAAATCTTCATCGAACGCGAGCGGCATCGCGGCGTCGTTGGCAATCTCTACAAGGGCCGGGTCTCGAAAGTACTCCCCGGCATGCAGTCGGCGTTCATTGACCTCGGACTTGAACGCGACGGGTTCCTCTACGTAACAGACGTCATCCCCTCGACCGAGGAGTTCGACCGCCTCGAAACGGACGAGGACGAGCCCGCCTCCGCGCCGGTGAGCAATGGCGGCGCTCCGGAGGGGCAAGCCGCCCCAGCCGTCCGTAGAGGCGGACCTTTAGGTCCGCCTGGCCGCCGCGATCGCGACCACGAGAAGGGCCCCGAACCGAAGATCGAGGAGCTCTTGAAGGAAGGCCAGGAGATCATCGTCCAGGTGGCCAAGGAGCCGCTCGGCACCAAGGGGGCGCGGCTCACCTCTCACGCGACGATGCCTGGGCGGTTCCTGGTCTTCATGCCCACGGTCGACCATGTGGGCGTGTCCCGCAAGATCGACTCGCGCGAGGAGCGCGGCCGGCTGCGAGGTATTGTCCGCGAGTTCCGCGAGCAGCACGGGTTCACCGGCGGCGTCATCATCCGCACTGCCGCGGCCGGGCGTCCCAAGGAGGACATCCTGACGGACCTGAGTTACTTCCACCAGGTCTGGACCGACATCCGCCAGAAATTTGAGGCCTCCCGGGCGCCCGCCGTCGTGTATCAGGAGCAGAGTCTCGTGGCCAAGCTGCTGCGCGACCTGCTCACCGAGGAATTCTCCGCGATTCGCATCGACAATGCGGTGGAGTACCGCCGGATCTGCGAGCTGATCGAGCGCATCATGCCGGCGCTCGGGCCGAAGGTGAAGCTCTACGAGAAGGAGTACCCGATCTTCGAGGAATACGGGGTCCAGTCGGAGATCGACCGCGCGCTCCGCAGCAAGGTCTGGCTGAAGTCAGGCGGATCGATCGTCATCAACCAGACGGAAGCGCTCGTGGCGATCGACGTGAATACCGGACGTTACGTGGGGAAGAAGACGGCCGGACGCCTGGAGGACACCATCCTCAAGACGAACCTCGAGGCGGTCAAGGAGATCATCCGGCAGATCCGGCTGCGCGACCTGGGCGGCATCATCGTGCTCGACTTCATCGACATGGAGGACAAGAAGAACCGCCAGAAGGTGTTTCAGACGGTCGAGCAGGAGCTGCGGAAGGACCGCGCGCCGTCCAAGGCGCTGCAGGTCTCTGATTTCGGCCTCGTGATCATCACGCGCAAGCGCGTGAAGCAGAGCCTCGAGCGCGTATTGACGGAGCCGTGTCCGTACTGTGCCGGGAGCGCGGTGATCAAGTCCAGCTCGACGATCTGCTACGAAATTCTGTCCGAGGTGAAGAAGATCAGCGGCGATCTCGACGGCCAGAGTCTCGTGCTGCGGGTCAATCCGGACATCGCGCGGGCGCTGAGAGACGAGGAGCGCGCGGTCCTCAAGGATCTGAAGCAGTCGCTCGGGCGTGAGATCGCCGTGCGGCCCGACGCGCAGCTGCACCACGAGCAGTTCGACCTCATGGCGATAGGATAGGCCTTCAGGCTGAGGCTCGGGGCCTGAGGCCTGGTTTCTACGGAGGTTATCGTGCCTGACAAGGACATATTTGCCGAACGCGGCCGCTCGCTCGAGGAGGAGTACTTCCGGAAGAAGGACAGGGAACTGATCGAGAAGATGCGCCGCTCGGCAGCGGCCACCGGCGCTCGCGAGGAGATGGGGAAGAAGACCGGCCTCACCGATCCGGAGATGCTTCAGGAGCTCGAGACGCTCGGCTTTACCCCGGAGACCGTCGTGCTGCTGCCACTCGTGCCGGTTGTCCAGATGGCGTGGGCGGAGGGAGGCGTCACGCCAGCCGAGCGCAGCCTCATCGTCGAGCTCGCGCGCGCCCGGGGGATTCAGGAAGGGGGAGCGGCGGACCGTCAGCTCTCCGACTGGCTCGATCGCCGGCCGGGCGAGCACGTGTTCACCCACGCGACGCGGCTCATTCGCGCGATGCTGGCTGCCCCCGGCCACGCCGACCTGAGCGCAGACGATCTGGTGAAGTACTGCGAGTCGATTGCGGAGGCGTCGGGCGGAGTCCTGGGCTTTATTGGCCGCGTCTCGGCGGAAGAACGGCAGCTCCTCGCGACGCTGGCCGCCGGGTTGAAGGGCCCCCGCTAACGTCGGGTCGCCTTGGCGACCCGACTAGCCAGTGCGGCTGGCGGACCGCCTATGCGGTCCGCCCACTGCCACCACGACGGGTATCGCCCAGAACGAGAGGCACGAAGACGGATCTGCACATTTTCTGAGCAGATCACGAAGACGATTTCGCCACGGAAGGTCACAAAGAACTCAAAGGTTCTGTTTTTTTCCCCTTTGAGACCTTGGTGTTCTTCGTGGCTGATCCGTCTTGGTGCTCTTGGTGGCCCAGCGGACGTCGCGAAAGCCCCTGATGCGTGCGATGCCCACTTCGAGACCCTCGGCCCGCAGCAGTTCACGTTTCAGGTGCAGGTTGCCGCCGTAGCCTCCCAGCGCGCCGCCGGCGGCCACCACGCGGTGGCACGGGGTCCCGGGGTCGCGACAATCCCGCATGATGTTGCCGACCGCGCGCGCCGCGCGCGTCCGCCCGGCCAGTTCGGCGACGTCGCCGTAGGTGGCCACGCGGCCGGGAGGAATCCGCCGGACCACCGCCAGGACACGCGCACGAAATGACACTCCGTGCGATGTTCCTCGTCCCGTCACCAGAAACCCCACCGGGTGTCTTGCTTACCGTCCTATGACGACCTTGAGGCGGAACGTCACGCCGCCCAGGTCCGATTCGTTGAACTCGTGAGACACGCTGTTCGAATCGCCGCCGAGCGCATCGTGGACCGTGGCCCATTGCGCTTCTGCGGCGGCGGCGATCCACCGCGCCAGCCGGAATTCCGCGCCACCCACGATGTGATAGCCGGTGAAGCGCTCGTCGATATTCTCGTCCGCGTTCGCGAACCGCGAAATTTCCTCGTACCGATGCCAGCCCAGACCCGCCCCGCCGTACGGGACAACGCGCCAGCCGACATCAAACCGGTAGCCGCCGGTGAGCTCCACGGGCGTCACCGTGATGGTTGCGGGAATGCCAAGGTCGAACTGTTCGCCGTTGAACAGGAACACGCGCTGGCCGACGCCGCGAAAGCGCGACGCCCGCACGTTCACGAAGACGCGCTGGGGAAGCACGGCTTCGACGCCGCCGCCAAACACGAGGCCGCTGTCGGAGCCAAGCACCGCATCGAAGCTCTTCTTCGCGGTAAACGTCGTCGAGCCGATGTCGCCAAAGCCGCGGAGCATGAATTCGGTCTGGGCTGCGGCCGGAGATGCCGTGATCGCGGCGACAGCCACTCCCCCGAGCCACAGAGCCACAGAGCCACAGAGACGAAAACACATGGCCTTCGAATCCCTCTCGCTCGGCATGCGCGGATTGCGGAAACGGAGCATGCGGACACCAGAAAGTACAGGAAGAGACTCCTCTGTGTCTCTGTGTCTCTGTGGCCCGTGATCCGTGACGAGCGCACGGATCGTACTCACTTCGCCAGCCCCAGCCCGCGCAGCGAGGCGCGGGGATTGATCAGCCCGTATCCGTATTCATTGTCGCGGCCTGCCGGCCCGAGGTCGGTGGCGTATCGCTTCATGACCGCTTCGATGGCGGCGGGACTCGTGATGCCCTGCTGCATCAGGAGTGCGGCGAAGCCGGCCACGTGCGGCGTGGCCATCGAGGTCCCTTGCAAGAACTCGTAAGCAAACGAGTCAAAACGCGGCGGCTGGTACCGCGCCGGACCGTTCAGGTACGTCTCGACCAGATCAAAATCGAAAGTCTGTTGAAGGATGGCGCCTTCCGTGCCTCCGACGCGCGAATTGCCGCCAGGCGCGACGAGCTCCACGTACGAACCGGTATTCGAATAGAACGCACGGCGCCGGTCGCGGCCGGTGGCGCCGACCGCGACCATTCCGTCAATCTGCGGGGCGAACTCGGCCAATCGCTCTACCCGGTTGCCGCTCTCGAAGTCATTGCCCGCCGCGGCCGCCACGAATGCGCCGCGCGACACCGCGTAGGCAACCGCCTCCTGCACGACCGGTGCGGCGGCCCCGGTGCGGCCGATGCTTATGTTGAGCACCTGCGCGCCGTTGTTGACCGCGTACCGGATGCCGCGCGCGACCACGTCATCCGTGCCTTGCAACGGGCTGTTGAAGATGAAATCCCAGTCGCTGGCGATGACCTTTACCGGCATGATGCGCACATTGAACGCCATCCCCGCCACGCCGACGCCGTTGTTGGTGAGCTGGCCGATGATCCCCGACACGTGCGTGCCGTGGCCGTCGAGATCGACAGGGTTGACGTCGTCCCAGATGAAGTCGCGCGGAGCGACGAACCGATCCGCGCCGCCAAGATCGGGCGCCGCCGCGAACGGGACGCTGACCAGGCCGAGGGCGGGTAAACCGCCGACCGCGCGCGCGTTGAAGCGCATGAGGCCGGACCGGAAGGCCACGCCGGTGTCGAGCACGGCGACGATGACCGACGGTGCCGCACCCTGGTTGATATCCCATGCGCGCTCCATGTCGATCGCCGGGTAGTTCCACTGCCGCGCGTACAGCGGGTCGTTCGGCACGAACGCCGGATAGACGCGATATCGGGCCTGGGCGTACTCGACATCGGGCTGCGCGTCGAGCCGGCGCGCGGCGGTTTCGGGATCCGCCGCCGCATCGATCGAGACGATGTCGAAGCTCGCGTCGGAAAGCGGGCGTGTCGTCGATCCGTCGACCTGCGCCAGCATGGCGCGTTGGGCATCGGGCGTCGTGCCAGGCCGGAACTTGACGATGATGCTGCCGCGGATGAACGGCTCGCCGTTCGTGCCGTCGCCCGCGACCTGAATCGCGCCTTCGTGACGCGGCGGCCGCGGTGCATCGAGGTCGCGAATCCCGCGATCGATGGGCGGCGCCGTGATGTCCGCAAGCCACGCGCGAACCTGGGGCAGGAGCGAGTCGTCCTGCGCCGCTGCCGTGGCGATCCAGATGCTCGTAGCCAGACACGTGATGCCGAGCGCGCCGGTTGCCCGTGAAACCTTCATGAATCCCCTGGGAATGACGAAAGGAGGCAGGCGATCCCATTGTAGATCGCGGGCCGACCTGCCCGCCTCCGCGCGAAGCGCTTCGGCGCGGCCGCCGGGGGCGGTCCGCGCGCGAACCGCCCAGCCAGCGCTGGCACGACAGGTCGCATCGCGACCCGACCAGGCAAAGGCGGAAAGGTCGGCCCCTACATCGTGTCAGAAGGGACCGTCAGGTCCGCTCGAGGTAGGTGAGTGGGTCGAAATCGTACATCGCGGGATCGAGTGGGGCCTGGATCGCCCGCGGTTCGCCCGCCCTGGTTTCCCACAGGTTGAGCTCGCGCACACGTTCAATCTTGGCGCCGGCGGCGTTGAACAGCACGCGCACGCGCGGGCGGTAGGGATCCGGGGCGTAGGTTTTCAGCACGACCGCCACATCGCCCGTGTCCAGGCGCACCAGGTTGCCGGCGGGGTAAATGCCAACCAGTTGCACGAACCGCCGGACCAGGTGCTGGTCGAACTGCGTGCCGTCATTGCGCTGCAGCACCGCCAGGATGCGATCGGTCGGAAAGGCCTGCTGGTAGACGCGTTGCGACCGCATGGCGTCGTAGACGTCCGCGATTCCGCAGAGCATCGTGCCCAGGTTGAGCGTCGGACGCGACACCGCAAAGGGGTATCCCGTTCCATCCAGCCGCAAGTGGTGTTCGAAGGCCACCACCGGCGCGAGTCGCGGAATTTCCGGCGTTCGGTGCAGAATCTCGGCGCCGTCCACGGTGTGACGCCGGAGGATCTCGAACTCCTGGTCGGTCAGCTTTTCCGGCTTGTTCAGGATTTCCGCTGGCGTCTTGACCTTGCCAATGTCGTGCAGGAGTGCCGACAGCCCGAACTCGCGCAGGAGCGGCCCCTTGATGCCGAGGCCGCTCGCCTGTCCCATGGTCAGGATCGACACGTTGACCATGTGTGTGAACGTATAGCTGTCGTACTCCTTCAACCCCGTCAGCGCGAGCAGGGCCGTGCGGTTCTGCGAGGAGCTTTCCTGCTCCTGCGCGAGCGAGTCGACGATCCCGCGCCCGGCGTCCGCGTCGGGCATTCCATCCTGTTTCGCGCTGTCCCAGAGCGTTCCGGCCACCGACACCGCGTCGTTGAACAGGCGCCGGTAGGTGGGGTTCTCGTCAGCAGCCGCCTCGGCTTTCTGGTCGGCGCTCTCGAGCCGGCCGACCCGGATGTGCTTCAGGCGAGCCAGGGAGGTCGTCGATTCCGCGGTCGCGTCAACGGCTCCCAGCGTCTTGATCAACTCCGTCAGCTCGGCCGGCTGCACCCCCCGATCGATGACGATGCGCTCGATGCCCACCTGCTGCAGCTGTCGCGTCAGCTTGCCCATGCTCTCCGCGCGCAGCACGGGGATCTCTCCGACCACCAGTTCCTCGCCGACGATGCCGATGGCAATGGACGGGGACGTCGCGTGAACGAGGGCCAGGGTTTCGGCCAGCGCCGTGACGCTGCGGGCGACCAGCGGGTGGCCCGGCGCGTACAGCTGCACGCCGCGCAGCGCCGCCGCGAGGCGGCGCACGAGATCGTCGGCGAGTTTGGCGCGCTGCATCGAGCTCATGTCCGCTGGTGCTCCTTGCGAGGCGCCGGCCCAGCCTGCGCTCGCGCGGCATTCCGGACGCCGCGGCTGCCCTGTTGCTTCGCCTCGTCGAGTACGGCCTGCGCCTCTGGAGACCCGACGCGCCGCAGCGCCAGGGCTGCCGCTCGCCGCAGCGCGGCCGTGCGTACGGGAGCCCACCATTCGCCGCGATACAGGACGGCCCGCAGCGTCTGGGTTGATTCCGGATGGGCGCCCAGCGCGCCCAGCGCCTCGACGATCTGCGCGTGAACTTCGACCAGCCGTCCGCGGGGCGCCGAATGATTGAGGACGTAGCACAGCAGCGGCACGGCTCGCTCTTCGCGCAGGCTGATCAACTGGTGAGGGATCGTGTTACTCGAGTCGGTACCCGCCAGCAGCGCCCGCTGCAGCACGGCGAACGCCTCGTCGTTGCCGAGGTGCGCGATCGCCGCGATCGCATCCCGCTGCACCTGCGGGTCCTTGTCCTCGAGCATCGTGGCGAGATCGGCCAGCGCGTCCTGCCCGCCGAACATGCGGAGCATGTCGATGGCGGTCCGGCGGACGGCCGGGTTCGCCGATCGCTTCAGCCGCTCGACGGTTTCGCGCCCGGCCGCCCCGAACCCGAACAGCAGCTCCCGCAGCCGCCGGATCGCGCGGCTGTTCTCCTCCACGATGAGCGCCTCGGCGAGTGGACCGATGAGCCGCGCGCCGATCGTGCGACCGAGGCGACTGAACGGCTCGACCCCCGCGTCATCGACCTTGCGCAGATGCCCCACGATGAGGCGGGTCAGGGGTCCGCGGGCCAGGGCGTCGATCGCCGACTCGGCTGCCGGCCGCAACGCCTCGCGGCCTCCCTCGCACGTCTCCTTCACGACGGCGAACGCGAGTTTCTGCGCCTCTTGGATCTCGCCGAGCTGCGTCCGCCGCTCGATCTCGGCGACGACGATTCGGGCGACATCGCTCCAGAGGGCGGCGTCGTGCTCGATTTGCAGCAGATCGAGCAGCAGATTGAAGTCGAGTTGCCGCACCTCGATATCGCCGACCGTCGAAAGCCATTCCTGGATCCGCTCGGGTGGATCGTCGGACACGCGCTCGACATCCACCGCCTGTGTCCTCGCGCTGGAGAGCTCCCGTCCGTAGGCCGCGGAGACGTACGTTTCGTCCGAGTACGACGCCAGCATGTTCGCGGCGGACGCCCAGAGGTCTTCGAAGCCCGACTGCTGTCCGAGCGGGCTCTGTTCCGCTTCCTGCTTCGCGACGTCGAGGATCCGTTCCTTCCGGTCGGTCTCCGGCACGAGCAGCTGCAGCGCCTGCGCCAGCCGCTCCGACGCTCCACCCTCCTTCACCACCGAGCCCGCCACGAACCAGGCGATGGTGTCGTCGCCGATTCGCTCCACGACGGCCGCGGCGACGTCGGACTGCTGGCGTTCAGGGGCGCGCGCGTGTTCGATCAGCGCGATCAGCATCTCCGGTAGCAGCCTCGGGGTCGAGTCGGCCACCTTCTGCAGGACGCCTTCCTTCCCCTGCTCCCCCGATTGTTGCACCGCCCCATCGAGCATCCGCTTGACGAGCTCGAGCAGCGCGGCCGCCCGTGCGCTGATGGTCGGGTTGCCCGCGGCGGCCGCGGTCTGCAGGCGCTCGACCAGGTCGCCGAACCGCGCCGAATCGCCCAGCGCGTCGAGCAGCGCCGTCAGCGCATCGGAGTCGAGCGCCCCGGCATCGCCCTGGAGGCAAAACGCAATGATCTGGTCCCACTCGGTCGTTCCACCCCCTTCGCGTTCGCGGAGGACCTCGGCGTAATCGATTTCGCGGATCTCGAAGTGATTACGCCCCGCGGCCACCCAGGCCTTGCCGATCCCGCCTTCCGCGATGAGCTCGTCCGCCGATCGCGCGAGCAGCAGCAGCAGCGCGTGCCAGTCGTGCGCGTCCGCGCCCTGCTCGACGCGCAACGCGCCGATCAGCCGGTGGTGCATGAGATCGGCGAGCTCGCCGATGGCCTGGTCGGGGCGCACCGGTGTCTGACCATCGATGACCAGCGTGCCCGGATACACGTTCAGCGTGATGTCGCCAGCCGGGACCAGGCGGCGGGCCGCCGCGGTGACGCGCGACAGGGAGGCCTGAATGGCCGGGTGGGTCGCCGGGTAGAGGGACACCGACCGTGCAGCTGTCCTACACGCCCGCGCGAATTCCGCGAGGATCGCGGTCTGTTCGGCGGACATCGGGATGGTGGCCGGCGTCGTGGGCATCGGCATGTTGATTATACTGGTCGCTCCTCCATGAGCTTTATCGACGTGATCGCGAAAAAGCGCGATGGATACGCGCTGTCGCGCGAGGACATCGACGAGTTCGTCGGGGGCGTCAGCGCCGGGGATATTCCCGATTATCAGGCGTCCGCGCTGCTCATGGCCATCGTGCTCCGCGGCATGTCCGACCAGGAGACCAGCTGGTTGACCGACGCCATGGTCCGGTCCGGCGACCGGGTGGACCTCTCTAGTATTCCGGGAACGAAGGTCGGCAAGCATAGCACCGGCGGCGTGGGCGACAAGGTCTCCATCGTCGTAGCCCCGATCGTGGCCGCATGCGGGGTCGTCCTGCCGAAGATGTCGGGGCGGGGCCTCGGCCACACCGGTGGCACCCTCGACAAGCTCGAGGCCATTCCGGGTTTCCGGGTCAACCTGTCGATCGAAGACTTCACCCGCATGCTCGCCGACGTCGGGACGAGCATCGTGGGGCCGACGGCCTCACTCGCGCCGGCCGACAAGAAGCTGTACGCGCTGCGGGACGTGACGGCCACGGTGCCAAGCATCCCGCTCATCGCCGCATCGGTGATGAGCAAGAAGCTCGCGGAAGGCGGCGACGCGCTGGTGCTCGACGTCAAATGCGGACATGGCGCCTTCATGAAGTCAGAAACCGACGCGCGGGAGCTGGCGCGGCTGATGGTGTCGATTGGATCGCAGGGGGGACTCCGCACCGAGGCGTTCATCACGGACATGGATGGGCCGCTCGGCAGGGCGGTCGGCAACGCGCTGGAGGTCGTCGAATGCATCGAGACCTTGAAAGGGCAGGGTCCCGACGACATCAACGCGCTGGTCGTGGCGTTGTCAGCGCGCATTCTCGTCGTGTCGGGTCGCTATGCGGAAGGTGACGCCGGGCCGGCCGTTCGCCGCGCGCTGTCCTCGGGCCGTGCGTTGGAGAAGATGCGGGCGATCGTTGAGTGGCAAGGTGGCGATGTGCGCGTCCTCGATGACTACGCGCGGCTGCCGCGTGCGGCTCGACGTCACGCCATTCCCGCTGGCGAGGATGGCTACGTCGCCGCCCTCCAGGCCGATCTGGTCGGCCGCGCATCGATGGCGCTCGGCGCGGGCCGGCAGCGGATCGAGGATCGGATCGACCACGGTGCCGGCGTGTTGATCGCGAAAAAACCCGGCGAACGCGTCCGCGCGGGGGAGCCAGTCCTGGAACTGCTGTACAACGACGACCGCGGACTGGGCGAGGCATCGGCGCTGGCCCGCGCCGCAATCCGCCTCGCCGCCGAGCCGCCGGTGTTGAGACCGCTCGTGCTCGGCACCGTCGCGTAGAAATGTTGATCTGATGAGTGGCGGCGGGACGTTCGAACGCGTCGAGGTCGCGGCAGAATTCATCCGCCGGCGTTGCGGCGGAGTGCCGCAGGCGGCGCTTATCCTTGGATCCGGGCTTGGTGACTTCGCGGACACACTGGCCGGCGCCATCACCATGCCGTACTCCGACCTGCCGAACTGGCCTGCCTCAACCGTGGTCGGCCATTCCGGGCGTCTCGTGATTGGCACTGTGGCCGGCAGGCGCGTCGCGGCGCTGGCTGGCCGCGTGCACGCGTATGAGGGTCACCCTCTGAGCACCGTGGCGTTTGCCACGCGGGTGATGGGGCGCTTTGGTGTGAAGCAGCTGGTCCTGACCAATGCCGCCGGCGGCGTGAACACCGGCTTCGCCCGGGGCGCACTGATGATCATCGACGACCACATCAACCTGCTTGGCGCGAACCCGCTCGCGGGCGAAAACGACGAGCGTTTCGGGCCGCGGTTTCCAGACATGACCGAGGTGTACTCGAAGCGTCTCCGGCGCATCGCCGACGAGGCGGCCGCCGCAAAAGGCCTGCCGGTCACGCACGGCGTGTACGCGGCGTTGCTGGGGCCGAGCTACGAGACACCGGCGGAAATCCGTTACCTCCGTGCGATTGGCGCCGACGCGGTCGGCATGTCGACGGCCCCGGAGGCGATCGCGGCACGGCACATGGGTCTCGAAGTGCTCGGTATTTCATGCATCACGAATATGGCTGCGGGCGTCCTGCCCGAGCCACTCAACCACGACGAAGTGCTGGAGACGACGCGGCGGGTGCGGGGGACGTTCATCGCGCTGCTCGAGGGCATCATTGAGCGACTCTGAGCTGGTCACCGCGGCTCGCGATGCTCGAGCGTTCGCACGCGCCGAGTTCTCGACGTTCAAGGTGGGCGCCGCGCTGGAAACGGTGGACGGCACGGTCGTCACCGGGTGCAACATCGAGAACGCGACCTACGGGCTGACCATCTGCGCCGAGCGGGTTGCGATGTTCAAGGCGCTGTCGGAAGGGCACCACGCGTTCCGCCGGATCGCTGTCGTTGCGGACACAGAGGCGCCCACGCCCCCCTGCGGCGCCTGCCGCCAGATCCTGTGGGAGTTCGGCGGCGACCTCGACGTGATTCTCGCGAACCTGCACCGCGAGACTGGACGTTACACACTCAAAGAACTCCTTCCCTTGCCATTCGACGCACGGCTTTTGTAGGGGCGACGCATGCGTCGCCCCTACTGGTCGGCACGGCGTCGGCCATCTCGCTCCGCGAAGCGGCTCAACGCGCCGGAAAACGCTCGGTCGGCCACTCGAGGCCGCGTGCCGCTCGGGTCGCGCGTGCTCTCGCCCGCGCTCAACCTCGCTGATCCCCTGAGCCGCCTCGCGTTTTCACCCCTGACGATCATCGGCATGTTTCGACGCTTCGCTGCGCGAGATGTCCTCCGCCGCGCGACGGCGCGAGCATGTCTGAACACAGCGGCGTTACGCAGGCTTTATCCCGCTGCGGCGCATGATGAAGGCGGGCGACCCTGACCGGATGCTTCGGTGACCCGCGGAGGAGCTATCGGGATGGCGCTGTAGCTACCGCTCCACAGCTGGCAGGGCTCATTTGCCGAGTGTCGGTGCGTCGAAGCCGTAGACGATCACTCCGACTCGTCAGTCTCCTCGAAGAAGAGCTGCTCGAGCGCCATTCTCCTGACTTCCCACTCGGAGTACATCGCCTCGCTCACCACGAACAGACAGAGCCCTGCGACATCGAGGGTGACTACCGCGGTGAATTGGATATCGATGCCCTCGCCTAGGACCTGAATCCGACGGCCGGCGCGCTCAAATCGGACGACCGCGGAAACGACGACCGCGGAACCACTGGAGCCCGTGAACCCAGGCGCCACGACGCGTAAAACCTCGAATTCGTCCCCATCTTCATGGAATTCGAACTTCCAGCCGTCGTGTCGGTTGAACAGGCCGTTGCGTCTCTGGACATCCTCTCTCACTCCCGTCCGCAGGCGCTCGAACATCAATGCCGCACTGCATTTCGCCTGAGCGGCGACCCAGTTGAAGTCGTCCGGAACGTGCTCCTGTGACATGAATACTCTCGCCCTGTCTGATAGTCGGTTGAGACGAATCTTGAGCGCCTTGGGATTTGCGATGGCTGTGGAATCGGCTCGGCGGCCGGGCACTCAGTGGCTGGCTTGAACAGGGCCATCGTGGTGATAAGGTGCAACTCTAATCGATCCGCCTCCCCTACGGCGCCGGCGTTCCACCAAGGCACCACACCAACAGCGAGATGACTCCTGCCTGGTCGCGTTAGCGTTTGCCGATGCTGGTCCGGCGGCCATCCCGGATCGCTGCGGCGTGTGCCGGGAGTGACACGTGGACCTGCCCTCGGCCGGCATTCTTCGCGTCTAGGGATTGCCTCCGGCGCGCGCCATGTTCACCACGATGTCCCAATGGAAACGCACGAACCGATGGAGCTCGGTCTCGAGGATGCGTTCCTGGTCACTGTGAGCGCCAAAGCCTTTCGGGCCATCTTCCATGTCGGTCGCCGGACCGACGCCATAGCACTGGATCCCCTTGGCTCTGAGAAACGCCATATCGCTCGCGCCCGTACTCATCGTCGGGAGCGTTGTCGTCTGGTAGTGTTTCGTCACGGCGGCTTCGGCGATCGTGAACGCCTCGGTGTCTATTCTCGATTCGCCTCCATTGCGCGGCTTACCGGTGGTTGTCGGCGGCCAGCCGTTGAAAACCACGTCCACCGCCGGGTCGTTGATCACCTTCCTGATCTGCGCGAGAAATCTGTCGGGGTGTTCATCCGGCATCATCCGGACGTCGAGCGTCGCCCTCGCCTCAGAGGGAATGACGTTATTGCGGTATCCGCCCTGAATGATGTTGGGCGACACCGAAGTCCGAAGCATGGACGCGTGACGCGGCTCGTGTTCCCTGAGCCAGGCGTCGGCGGCCGCAGCAGCCTTCGGGCCCCCGGTCACGACATCGCGGTAGCGCTGCGCGACATCGGGAGGTGAAATCGCCGCCAGTCGCTTGAAGTACGCAGCCGTAGTGTCGTTCAGGGCGATCGGCGGCTGCCACTCGGCAACGGCGGCCACCGCCTTCGACAGGTGTGCGACCGCGTTGGTCATCAGCGGAACCGATCCATGGCCTGAGGGACCTCGCGCAATGAGATCGATGCCGTTGGGGATCTTCTCGACCGTCTGAATGGACGCAAAACGCACCGCACCGCGTTCGCGTGTGACGCTACCGCCCTCCGCATAGCAGTACTCGGCATCGATCGCGCCGAAATGCTGATTGGCCATGAACTCGATCCCTACGCGCGTCGTGCCTTCTTCGCCGGCTTCGGCCAGAAAGATCACGTCGCGATCGAGCGGCACGTTGCCGCGCTTGAGCATCAGCATCACCATCAGCCCCGCGACGACGTTGTCCTTGTCGTCCACCGTGCCGCGCCCGTAGACGTAGCCTCCGTCACGCACGGCTCCAAACGGGGGGTGGTTCCACTTCTTCGGGTCGACATTGACCGTGTCGGTGTGCCCCATGATGAGCAGCGGGCGCTTCCGTCCGGAGCCCTTCAGGCGCGCCACCACATTGGGACGGTTCGGCTCGAGGGCCCAGACTTCGACAGGGATGCCATCACGCTCGAGCATCGCCCTGATGTAGTCGGCGGCGGGTTTCTCTCCGCCCGGAGGGTCGCTCGTGTCCATGCGCACGAGCGCCTGGAAGTGCCGCATCGTCTCGTCGTCAATCACCGGCCAATCAGGTTGAACCGCCGATTGGCCCGCCGGGCGCGACACGGCGGCGAGCAGGAGCAGGAGAGGAAGCATTGATCGGCGCATGACGGGAATCGTAGCAGGAACTGCGATTCGTCACTCATCTCGCTTTTGACAAGGATGACAAACATCTCCGCGGCGCGATGAGGAGTCCTCGTTTGCACATTCACTGGTCCACCCACGCAGGTCAGTGGCCCTGGATAAGCCAGTTATTTGACCGGGTTCACTCGGACGGGGATAGTCGCTGGCTGGTACGATGTGAAGGTATCCAGGAGCTTCTCGACGATCTCCGTGGACTGCCCTGTTTAGGAATGTGCTGTCTTCGCGCCCGCCCCAATAGCCGGTCAGCACAGCGCCTCCGGCCTTCGCAGCAGGTATCGGTTGTTGGAGAGGCCCTGAGTAGTTGCGCTAAACCACATCGGGTGATTGTCGCTGATATCATCGAGCCCGCATGTTGCCGACCATTGAGTGGAAAGGCGACTCCGTCGTGATGATCGATCAGCGGAAACTGCCGTCCGTGGAGGTCTACGTCACGTGCAAGACCGCGCCTGCCGTGGCCAGGGCGATCAAGACGATGGTCATTCGAGGCGCGCCGGCCATTGGTGTCGCGGCGGCGATGGGCCTTGCGCTCGGCATGCGGAAGAGCAAGGCGACCGGGACGAAGCAGTTCGCGACGGAGTTTCAGAAGACCTGCGACCTGATGGCGACCACGCGGCCGACGGCAGTCAACCTGTTCTGGGCGATCGATCGCATGAAGCGGACATTTGCCGAGGCCGCGCAGGCCGGCTGCGCGGTGGATGAAATCAGGCAGCGCCTCGAGGCCGAAGCTCGCGGGATTCACGACGAAGACGTGGCGAGCTGCCGGTCAATGGGCGCGCACGGCGCCACCCTGGTGCCCCAGACGGCAAACATCCTGACGCATTGCAACGCCGGTGCGCTCGCGACGGCGGGGTATGGCACCGCGCTCGGCGTCATTCGCGCGGCGGTGGAGCAGGGCAAGAAGATTGCGGTCCTGGCCGACGAGACCCGTCCGTTCCTGCAGGGTGCGCGGCTCACGGCGTGGGAGCTCGTCAAGGACGGCATCGACACCACAGTCATCACCGACAACATGGCGGGGTCCATGATGCGCCTGGGCCACGTGGACCTCGTGGTTGTGGGGGCCGACCGCATCGCCGCGAATGGGGATGTCGCCAACAAGGTCGGCACCTACAGCGTGGCGGTGCTCGCGAGGGAGCACGGCATCCCGTTCTACGTGGCGGCGCCGATCTCGACGATTGACCTCAACACGCCGGATGGCGGACAGATTCCGATCGAGGAGCGGAGCGACCGGGAGGTCACGCACGTGGGCACATCGCGCCTGACGCCGGCCGGGGCGCGAATCCGCAACCCCGCCTTTGACGTGACACCGGCGAAGTACGTCACCGCCATCGTCACCGATCGCGGCATCGCGAGAGCGCCGTACGCGGAATCCCTCGCGCGACTCGTCAAGGGAGACGTAGGGGCGACGCATGCGTCGCCCTACTAGGCAACGATGATCGTCCTGGGCATCGAAACGTCGTGTGACGAGACGGCCGCTGCCGTTGTCGAGGAAACGGGCGACACGCAGCGGCCCTGGCGCGTTCGAGCGAGCATCGTTGCCTCGCAGGACGCGGTTCACCGGGAATGGGGCGGCGTCGTCCCGGAGCTGTCGGCGCGGCAGCATATTCGAGACATCTGCGGCGTGGTGAAGCGCGCGCTCGCCGACGCCGGTGTGTGCGCGTACGACGCGATAGCCGTCACCCAGGGTCCCGGTCTTGTGGGCTCGCTGCTCGTCGGGCTGTCGTTTGCCAAGGCGCTCGCCTGGGCGCGGTCGGTTCCGCTCATCCCCGTCCACCACCTGGCTGGCCACATCGAGTCGCTCGTCCTCGAGGGCGGCGAGATGCCGCTGCCTGCCGTCGTGCTCGTCGTCTCCGGCGGGCACACGAGCCTGTACCGCATCGAGAAGCCAGGCGGGTATGAGCTGCTTGGGCGTACGCGCGACGATGCGGCGGGGGAGGCGTTCGATAAGGTGGCGAAGCTGCTCGAGCTCGGGTATCCAGGCGGCCCGGCGATCGATCGGCTGGCACCGCACGGCGACGACCGCGCGGTGCCGTTCCCGAAGACGCGGCTGACGCATGCGGATCGCAACGCGCCCCATTTGCCGGGCCGCCGCGATTTCAGCTTCAGCGGTCTGAAGACATCGGTGCGGCGGCACGTGACCAGCCGGCGCGTCGAGCTCGGCCTGGAGACGGACGCCCCGTTGCCGCGCCAGTACGTCGCCGACATCGCGGCGAGCTTCCAGCGCGTGGTGGTCGAGACGCTGCTCGATGGCCTGTTTGAGGCCGCGCGATGGTACGGCGCGCGCAGCGTCGGTCTCGCGGGCGGCGTGTCCGCCAACAGCCGGCTTCGTGCGGACGCGGTCGCGCGCGGCGCGGCTCGTGACGTCCCGGTGTTCGTCCCGAGCCTGGCGCTCTCGACCGATAATGCCGCGATGATCGCCGCCGCTGGCCTTCGCCGTTATCGCGCCGGTCTCGTGAGCGCGCTCGACGTGAATGCAGACGCGGCATTGGCGCTTAGACCGTAGGAACCACGAAGCTCACGAGGATCACGAAGCGCACGAAATACCATTAGTTACCATTAGTCTTTTCGTGCCCCTCGTGGTTTTCGTGGCCTTCGTGGTTTAGGTATGAAGACATCAACTGAGTATTTGTGGTTCGAGACGAAGAAGCGCCAGGAATTCATCCGCATCACCGACCAGGTGGCGGAGATCGTCGGGAAGAGCGGCGTCGCGGAGGGCATGGTCCTCGTATCCGCGATGCACATCACCGCGGCGGTCTACGTGAACGACTGGGAAAACGGGCTGATTCACGACTTCCAGGTCTGGCTCGAGAAACTAGCCCCCGCGGGCCTCGACTACCGCCACCATCAGACAGGCGAGGACAACGCGGATGCCCACCTGAAGCGCACGGTCATGGGACACCAGGTGCTGCTGCCGATTACCAGGGGCGCGCTCGACCTCGGGCCGTGGGAACAAGTGTTCTATGCCGAGTTCGACGGCCAGCGGCGGAAACGGGTGGTCGTCAAGGTGATGGGCGAATAGAAGGATGAGCGACGCGCGCGCGGACACGCGTCAGTACCCCGAGCGCCCGATCGTGGGTGTTGGCGCCGTCATCGTCGAAGACGGGAAGGTGGTGATCGTCAAGCGCCGGTACGAGCCGCTGGCGGGACGGTGGAGCCTGCCGGGCGGCGCGCTGGAGCTTGGCGAGACGCTCGAGACCGCCGTGGCCCGTGAGATGCGCGAGGAGACCGGGCTCGACGTCGAGGTCGGGCCCGTCATCGAAGTGTTCGACCGCATCATCCTTGATGCGGAGCGCCGGGTTCGGTATCACTTCGTGCTCGTCGACTACTTGTGCTGGCCGGTCGGCGGCCAGCTGCAGGCGGGATCCGACGTCGATGAGGCCATCCTGGTCGATCCCGCCTCCCTTGACGCCTACGACCTGACCGTCAAGGCGCAGGCGGTGATCGACCGCGCGCTCGAGCTCGAGCGCGCGGCGCCGAGGCCCGTCCGGTGAAAATGGGGTCGGGAGTCATTTTTCGAGGACACTTGATCCCACATGATTGCGCGATCGCGAGTGTCCTCGAAAAATGACTCCCGACCCCATTTCACGTGAAGCCGCCTGGGCGCTCCTGACGGAGTGGACGCAAGGCGAGAGCCTGCGCAAACACGCGCTGGCCGTCGACGCCGCCGTCCGCGGCTACGCGCGGACGTTCGGGGAGGACGAGCAGGCGTGGGGGGTTGTCGCGCTCTTGCACGATTTCGACTACGAGCGCTACCAGACAGCTGCCGATCACCCCTTTCGCGGCTGCGAGGAGCTGCAGCGGCGCGGGTACCCGGACTGGGTGACCCGCGCGATCCTGTCGCATGCCGACTACAGCGGCGTCGCCCGCGAGACCCTGCTCGAGAAGACACTCTTCGCCTGCGACGAGATGGCCGGCTTCGTCACGGCCGCGGCGCTGGTCCGGCCGAGCA
>Ga0184627_10000248_pt1 | contig 23115 bp, 22 predicted proteins | sample PLM3_127_b1_FD_133150 | JGI IMG/M metagenome (GOLD analysis project Ga0184627, IMG submission 133150) | Groundwater sediment microbial communities from an aquifer in East River, Colorado, USA - PLM3_127_b1 | ecosystem: Environmental > Terrestrial > Soil > Riparian zone | place: USA: East River...
CTCGGGCAGCGGCTGGGACGACGGTGGGGTAGGCTGCACCCGCAAGGTGACCTCCTGTCCGGAACGACGCGACCTTCCAACAGCCGCATCATCCCAGCTCAGGGGGTCTCTTGCTGCCCGGCCTCCCAACCAGGCCAAGCCCTACGGGAAATGTCGAGGCTGGGGAAGGATGGGCCATGACGCGCGCGGTCGTGCTCGCCCTCACCGTTGCGCTGCTGGCCGGCGCGGGCGCCTGCGCCACCCACGCTGCTCCACCTGCTCAACGGCCTGCTCCTGGCACCACCACACCGGCCGTCGCCACGCCGAGTTCGACGCCGCCGAGCGCCGGGTCTGAACCACCGGCGAGGTTCCAGGGCAGCATCACTCAGGTCGACGCGACCGAGCGGGCGCGCATGCTTGCGTCCGGGGTCTGGCGCGCTGGCTGTCCGGTCCCGATCGACCGCCTGCGCCTGCTCAGGCTCAGCTATTGGGGGTTCGATGGCGCCGTCCGCCAGGGCACACTGATGGTGCACGCCGACGTGGCTGCATCGGTCCTGACGGTCATGCGACGGCTATTCGCAGCGCGCTTCCCGATCCAGCGCATGGTCCTCATGGATCGGTATGGCGGGGACGACGACCGCTCGATGGCCGCCAACAACACTTCGGCATTCAACTGCCGCCCGGTCGCCGGGACTGGGAGGTGGTCGCAGCACGCCTACGGCCGCGCGGTAGACGTCAACCCGGTGCAGAACCCTCAAGTCCACGGACAGGTGGTCAGCCCCCCGGCCGGGCATTCCTACCTTGACCGGACGCTGCGCACCAAGGGCATGATCCACCCTGGTGACCTGGTCGTGCGGGCGTTCGCGGAGGTGGGATGGCGCTGGGGTGGGGACTGGCGCTCGCTCAAGGACTACCAACACTTCTCCGCCAACGGCCGATAATCGCTCCCGCGTCCGGCCGTCGTGCTCCAGCAAGTGCCAATCACGGACCAGAAGCACCAACCGTTGCCTTACTTCAAGAGAGCCACACGGTCGGTCTCGGGACCGCGGCGGCCTTGATGCGGTGGAGGTTCTACCACCACCGCTCTCGTAAGCCGGACCTCCGTCGCTGTGGGGCTCGATCTACCCAGGTCAGGACGGTCGCACCGCACTACCTGCTCGTCGTGGACCGGACCGCGACCATGCCGAAGCTGGTGGTGGCGAGCGAGCTGGCGGTCGGCTGGGCGATCTGCGCCGAGACCGAGGAGGCTGAGCGCGAGCGGGTGGCGGCTGAGGTGGGCGCGGCACTGCGGGAGCGTCTGGGCCTTGCGACCGAGGTGCGGGTGCTGCCCGGCGGCGCCATGGTCAGGCAGGCGGCCGGCCGCAACCGGACCGCCATCGGCCAGGGCCGGGTCCAGATCAGGCAGGCCGACGCCCTGTCCCTGCCCTACCCCGACGGCCGGTTCACCAAGGCCGGCACGGTCAACTCGGTTGGCTTCTGGCCGTCCGCGAGCGCGGCCTGGCCGAGCTCTACCGGGTGCTCGCCCCCGGCGGCCGGGTCGCCGTCGTGCTCCGCGCCCGTCGCGACGACGCCGGCCGGTTCGACCGTACCCGCTACGGGACCCCTCCCGAGCGGATCGACGAGCTGGAACGCCTGCTGCAGGCGGCGGGGTTCAACGGGACCCGCCGGCAGCAGCGGGCGTGCGGAGGTGAGCTCCACTGGGCGCTGGTCGCCGAGCGGTAGCCGCCCGGCCGGCCCGACCCGCCGGTCAGGGGCCTCCGGCATCGGGCCAGATGCCCGGCGCCGGACGGCCCGGGGCCCGGTTGGTCCAGGTGACCCCGGCGCTGGCCAGGACCACCAGGCCCACGGCGAGCCACTCGCGGGCCTGCAGGCGCTCGTGCAGCACGACCACGCCGACCAGCGCCGCGATCGCGGGACCGAGGCTGAGCAGCACGCCGAACACCTGGGCGGGCAGGCGCCGGAGGGCCGCCAGGTCCAGGGTGTAGGGCAGCGCCGACGACAGCACGGCCACCGCGCTGCCGAGCAGCAGCACCCGCGGGTGCAGGATCTCCGGGCCGGCGCCGGCAATGCCGATCGGGGCCAGGGCGAGCGTGCCGGTGCCGAGCGCCAGCGCCAGCCCGTCGCCACCTGCGAACCTCCGCCCGACCCGCCGTGACAGCAGCACGTAGCAGGCGCGCAAGGCCGCGGCGAGCAGGGCCAGCCCGATCCCGGCGGCCTGGGTACGCCCCCCGGCGCCACCGAGCAGGGCGACCCCGAGCGCCGCGAGCGCGGTCCAGAGCAGGTCGACCACGCGACGGGAGAGCGCGGCGGCGACCCCGAGCGGGCCGAGCGGCTCCACCGTGGCCACGACCCCGAGCGGTGCCCGCGCGAGCGCCGCGTAGAAGGCCAGGTTCATGCCCGCGATCACCAGGCCGAATGCGACCGGCGGCCACCACCCGGCGCGGGTGCGGCCCGGGAGGCGCGGCCGCCAGATCGCCATCAGCAGGACGGCGGCCACCCCGATGCGCAGCAGGACCACGCCCAAGGCGCCAACCTCTGGTAACAGGCCCTTGGCGACGGCGGCGCCGAGTTGCTGCGCGGTCAGCGAGCCGAGCACGAGCGCGGGCGCCGGAACCCCCCGCACCGACGGGGCGGGCCAGTTCCCCGACGCCTCCCGCGCGCGGCTCAGGCGGTCCCTCCCATGGTCACCGGCGGCCTTCCGGCTCCATGGTGCCGGCGAGGCCGGTCGACAGCGGCCGCGACCGGTGGCGGTCGCTGGCTCAGCGGACCGGCCAGTGCACCTCGGTCCGGTAGTCGGCCGGTTCGGGCGTCTCGCGGGGATCGGTCAGGTAGACCTCCCACGGTGCGCCGCCCTGCTCGTGCCCGTTCGCCTCCATCCAGGCGCCCAGCGCGTTGTAGGTGTCGGGCAGGCTGTCGTACGGCCCCCGGTGGACGGTCACGGCGACGGTGCCGCCCGGCAGCTCCGAGGCGGCGATCCGGCCTGCGCCCTCCACGCGGGCCGGCACGGGCATCCCGGCCTCCAGGTCGGCCCGGTCCGCTTCCCAGACGTGCCAGCGGGCGAAGGGCGGCCCGGCCGGGTGGGTGCCGGACCGCTCCAGGTAGGTCCACACCTCGGGCAGGACCTCGTCCAGGGTGGCGGCAGTGTCGGCGGGCGCGATGGTCCTGCGGATGGTGGCGGTCGGCTGCGGTTGCAGCTGCCGCAGCTCGGTCTCGAGGTCCATGTCGTCTCCTCGCGGGTGGTTGGCCAGGGCGCGGGGACCGTCCGGTCCGGCGGAGCGGCCCGAGGGTACAGCCCGGTCCTGACAGCACGAACGGTGGCACGCCGGGCCTGTTGACGACCGGGGGCCACGGTCGGGCGCCTGTGCGAGACTGCCGCCATGCACCCGAAGTTCCTCACCCACGACCTCAACACGGCCCAGCGGGAGGCCGTCGAGGCGACCGCCGGGCCGGTCTGCATCCTGGCCGGGGCCGGCACCGGCAAGACCAGGGTGATCTCGCGGCGGGTCGCGTACGCGATCGCGACCGACGCCGTGCACCCCGGCCATGTGCTCGTCGTGACCTTCACCGAGAAGGCCGCCGGCGAGATGCGCGAGCGGCTGGCCGGGCTCGGCTTCCCCGGAGTCCGCGCGGCCACCTTCCACGCCGCCGCGCTCGCGCAGCTCCGGTACTTCTGGCCCAGGGTGTCGGGCACGGCCCTGCCCGAGGTGCTCGACTCCAAGGCGCCGCTGCTCGCCCCCTTGCAGCGGTCGCTACCCGGCGGCTACCGCTTCACCGCTCTCAAGGACCTGGCCGACGAGATCGAATGGGCCAAGGCGAGACAGCTCGACCCGGAGCGCTACCAGGCCACCGTGGAGCGCCTGGGCCGCACCCCGCCCGTGCCCGCCGACCTCATGGCCGGCCTGTTCCGGCGCTACGAGCGCGCCAAGCAGCGCGCCGGCCGGATCGACTTCGAGGACATGCTCGCGTTCACCTTGGAGGCGATCGGGACCAGGGACGACGTGGCCGAGGAGGTCCGTGGCCGCTACCGGTGGTTCTCGGTCGACGAGTACCAGGACACCAACCCCGTGCAGCAGGCGCTGCTCGAGGCCTGGCTGGGCGACCGCGGCGACCTGGCCGTGGTCGGCGACGAGGACCAGACCATCTACACCTTTACCGGCGCGTCCAGCGAGTACCTGACCGGCTTCGCCCGCCGCCACCCCGGCGCCCGCGTGGTCCGCCTCGAGGAGAACTACCGCTCCACGCCCGAGGTGCTCGCCATGGCGAACCGGCTGCTCGCCCGGTCAGGTCGCGCGCAGGCCAAACGGCTGGTGGCGACCAGGCCCTCCGGGCCGGCCCCGACCGTCCAGGCCTTCGAATCGGCCGAGGCGGAGGCCAAGGCCCTGGCCGCCGAGGCGGGCCGGCTCGTCGACCTCGGGGTGGCTGCCGACGAGATCGCCGTGCTGGTGCGCACCAATGCCCAGATCCCGCCGCTCGAGGAGGCGCTGAGCGGGGCCGGCATGCGCTACCAGGTCCGGGGTGAGCTGTTCTTCCGCCGCCCGGAGGTTCGCGGCGCCCTCGCCGTGCTGCGGTCCCGGTCGGTGCGGGCGGCCGGCGGCGGGCTGGTCGACGCCCTGGAGGCGATCTGGCACGAGCGGCTGGACTTCCGGCGCGACCGGGAGCCCGACGGCGAGGAGGCGCGCCAGCGCCACGCCTCGCTGGTCACGCTGCTCGGGCTCGCCGAGCGTCTCGAGGCCCGCGACGACTGGGCCGACCTGGACGCCTTCCTGACCGAGGTCGCGAGCAGGGCGGCCGACGAGAGCGACGGCGTCGGCGGCGGGGTGAACCTGCTCACCTACCACCGGGCCAAGGGGCTCGAGTTCGACGCCGTGCTCCTGCCCGCCCTCGAAGAGGGCATGCTGCCGACCCGCCAGGCCAGCACGCCCGACGAGGTCGCCGAGGAACGCCGCCTGCTCTACGTCGGGCTGACCCGGGCCAGGGTGCACCTGTGGCTGGCCTGGTCGGCCCGGCGCGCCGGCCCCTCCGGCCGCGAGCAGCCCCGGCGCCCCTCCCGCTTCCTCGACGACCTCGTCCCTCCCGGCGGCACCCGCGTGCGGCCCCGGGCGGTTGCCGCCGGCATCGTCCGCGGATCCGGGAGCAGCCTGCGGACCACATCGCCGCTGGCCGAGAAGCTCCGCGCCTGGCGCCGTGAGCGCGCCAAGGCCGATGACATCCCCGCCTACGTCGTGTTCAACGACCGGACCCTCGAAGCGCTGGCCTCCCGCCGGCCACAAAGCCGCGGCGAGCTGCTCGCCGTCGACGGCATCGGTCCGGCCAAGCTCGACCGCTACGGCGACGAGCTCCTCGCCCTCCTCGCCGCCGAGGACTGACCGCCACCCGACGCCTTCCTGGCCGACATCGCCACCACCGCCGACATCGCCACCACCGCCGACATCGCCACCACCGCCGACATCGCCACCACCGAGGTTGGGACGTTGAGGTTGAAGACCAGCAGGGTGACGGCGATGGCGAACACGGCGTCGCTGAAGAAGACGACCCGCTCGAACTCGAGCTCCCCGGTAGTGGCGATCACGTACCGGCCAATGGCTGATCGGCGTGCCCGGCCGGCGGGACTTGCGAGGGCTCGTGCTCCATGTCCGATTCCTTCAGACTCGTGCCGGGTGGCAGCCGTACGGTTTGCACCCGTGTCGACAGTGGCAAGGCAGACGGTTGGCGCCGACGGGCCCGGCCACGGTCGAAGCCCGCATCATCTCGCGCCGATGTGGAAGGGAGAGACATGGGATCAAACCTCACGGTCATCGGGCTCGTGGTCGCGGACATGGCCGGTTCGCTCACGTTCTACCGGCGGCTCGGGCTCGACATCCCGGCCGAGGCGGACGGCCAGCCGCACGTGGAGGTGGGCCTGCCCGGTGGCCTGAAGCTGGCCTTCGACAGCGTGGAGACGATCCGCAGCTTCGACTCCTCGTGGTCGCCGCCCGCCGGGAGCCCGCGGATGTCGCTGGCGTTTGGCTGCGACTCGCCTGCGGACGTGGACAAGCTCTACGGCGATCTCGTGGCGGCCGGGTACGAGGGCCACAAGGAGCCGTGGGACGCCTTCTGGGGGATGCGCTACGCCGTCCTCCACGACCCCGACGGCAACGGCGTGGACCTGTTCTGTCCGACAGCAGCGGAGTGACGAGCCACGTTCCCAGGGCCTTCGGGCGCAGCCTCCCGATCGAGCCCAGCCGGGTCGACCGCGACCCCTGGCAGTTCGCCCGAGCTGACGTGCTGGCGACGCCCGGCCCGGCGGGGCCGCTCAGGCGCCGGCCCGGTCCGGGCCGGCGCCGAGCAGTGCGGCAGCCGCCGGCTCTGCGTAGCACACGCGAGCCAGCCGGTCTCCGTCGAACACCAGCGTCGTCACGCTGCCAAGCGAGCACTCCCTGCGGTTCGGCCAGTGCGTCAGGGACCGGCGCTCGAACGACAGCCGGCAGACCCAGACGGGCGCCTGGTGGGACACGAGCACCGCCTGCCCGCCCGCGAACCGGTCGAGGACCGCCGCCACCACCTCCTGCATCCGCGTGCCCAGGTCGATGTTGCGCTCCCCCCACGACGGCCCGCTGGGGTCGCGCAGCTTCCACCACATCGCCGGATGCCGAACGATGTACCAGAGGACGTTGCCGGCGGCGCCCTCGAACATGTTGCCCGCCTCGATCAGCCGCACGTCCGTCTCGACCTCGAGCCCCTGCGCCGCCGCGATCGGCCCGGCCGTCTGCTGCGCCCGTTCGAGCGGGCTCGACAGCACCCCGGCCAGCGGGACGGACGCGAAGTGCTGCGCGAGCAGGTCCGCCTGCGTGCGCCCACGGCCCGACAGGTTGAAGCCGGCCAAGCGCCCGTACAGCACCCGTCTCGGGTTCAGCACCTGCCCGTGACGGACCAGGTGGACGGAGGTCTCGGGCACCAGCTGGCATCCTCGCTCGGGCGGACGGGGCGGACGGGGCGGACGGGGCGGACGGGGCGGGCCGGCGCGGACGGGGCGGGCCGGCGCGCCCGCATCCTAGCAGGGCGTGAACAGCCCGCCGCCTGCCCGGAGCGCGCTGGCGCCCTCTGGCCCGGAGCACCCGGCGGCGGCACCCCGACCCGGCCTCACCGGCACCCCGACCCGGCCTCACCGGCACGCCGGCCCTGTGGACGGCGCCCGGCGCGGGCCCACCGGATGCGGCAGCATCTCGCCGACCCACAGTCCGGAAGGTCGATGGGGCAGGATCCCGCCAGGAGCGCGAGAGGAGACGTGATGGTCCGCTGCCGGCTGCATCTGTACTTTCCGCCAGGGTGGGAGCTGGGTGAGGGAACCGTGCTCGGCCCGGACGCGCTCCGGGCGCTGGGGGAGGCGGTGCGGGCAAGCTGCCGACGCGCCGCCGACGCGCTCGCCACCCTCACGGCCCTCGGCTGGTCGTGCCGGCTCGCCCGCTACGAGGTCGTCGCCGAGAAGGACTGCGACCGGGCGGCCGCCATGCTCGACTTCCTGCGCTTGGACCTGGACCCGGTCGCGCTCGCCCTCGAGGCGGCCGAGCCGGAGCCTGTCAGGCATCGACCTCGGGGCCCGTGAGCCCGCCGGCCGGTGCCGGGCCGTTCGGGCTGGTTCCTCCTGCCGTGTGCCGCAGAACGGTGGCGGCCGACCCGAGGCGGGTGGCCCGGGGAACAAGAACGGGCCCATCGGGGCCCGCCAGGGTCGGCCGTCGTTGGCCGGGTGGCCCGGCTCGACCGGAGCCGGAGCCGGACGGTGTCAGTTCTTGAATGCGTCCGGGGAGTAGTTCCAGGGCTGCCCGCGGTTGATCTGGAAGCGGTGCCCGGTGTCAGGGTCGCGGTCGATGCCGACGACCTGGTGGCACTTGGGGCACTCCCAGCGCTCGAACCCGTAGGCCGAACCCTGGAGGAACATGCGCGAGCCGCACTTGTCGCACACCTCTCGCTGCAGGGTGCTTGTCGTACCGGTGTCGCCAGGGAAGTCGGTGCCCATGTCGTCGTCTCCTCGCTCACCCCGGTCAGCGCCGGGACGCAGCACCAGCATGGCCCAAGTTCCGTCATCTTGCACCTGTTGAACGCCAACTTCCGCATACCGATCTCGTATCGCCGCCTCGTCCAAGCGCATAACCAGGAGTTGCTGCTGGGTCGTACCCACGGGATGACTCGGATGCTGGTGGCTGAAACCCGCTCCGGGCGCCGTGGGCGGGGCCGCCCGACTGGTCTGGGGGGCCGCCCGGGGCCGCCCGACTGGTCTGGGGGGCCCGGGGCCGGTGCGGGTGCCGTAGGATGCGGTCATGACGCGGCTGGGCGAGGACGTCGGGCTGGACCGGATCGTGCTGTCCGGTGGCCCGCTCTCGATCGCGGACGTGGTGGCCGTGGCCCGCGGTCGGGTGCCGGTGGAGCTGGGCGAGGACGGGCGGGCGCGGATGGCGCCGGCCCGGGACCTGGTCGAGCGGGCGGTGGCCGAGGGCCGGCGGGTGTACGGCGTTTCGACCGGGTTCGGCCTGCTCGCCAACACCGCGGTCGCACCGGGTGACCTCGAGGAGCTGCAGCGCCGGATCGTGCTGTCGCACGCCGCCGGCACCGGCGACCCGCTCGACGTCGAGGTGGTGCGGGCGATGCAGCTGCTGCGGGCCCGGACCTTGACCCAGGGGTTCTCGGGGGTCAGGCCCGTGGTCGTGGAGGCGCTGCTGGCGCTGCTGGCGGCGGGGGTGACCCCGGTGATCCCGGAGCACGGGTCGGTGGGGGCGTCGGGTGACCTGGCGCAGCTCGCGCACCTGGCGCTGCCGCTGCTCGGCGAGGGCGAGGTGCTGGTGGACGGCGCCCGGGTGCCGTCCACCGAGGGGTTGCGCCGGGCTGGGCTGGGGCCGCTGGCCCTTTCTTACAAGGAGGGGTTGTCGCTGGTCAACGGGACTGAGGGGATGCTCGCGCTGGCCTGCCTGGCGGTGGCGGACGCCGAGGCGCTGGCGGCGATGGCGGACGTGGCCTGCGCGATGTCGATCGAGGGGCTCCTCGGCACGGACCGGCCGTTCCAGGCGCGGGTGCACGAGCTGCGACCGCACCCCGGCCAACGAGACAGCGCGGCGAACCTGCGCCGGCTGCTGGCCGGCTCGCCGATCCTGGCCAGCCACCGGCACTCCGACCACGCCATCCAGGACGCGTACTCGCTGCGCTGCGCCCCGCAGGTGCACGGGGCGTGCCGGGACGTGATCGCGTTCGCGCGGGGGGTGGTGGAGCGGGAGCTCGCCTCGGTGACCGACAACCCGGTGGTGTTCGCGGACACGGGCGACGTGGTGAGCGTGGGCAACTTCCACGGCGAGCCGCTCGCGTTCGTGCTCGACTTCCTGGCGATCGCCCTGGCCGAGCTGGCCGACATCTCCGAGCGGCGGGTGGACCGGCTGCTCGACCCGGCCCTGAACCACGGGCTGCCGCCGTTCCTGACCAGCGACCCGGGGTTGAACTCGGGGCTGATGCTGACCCAGTACACGGCTGCCGCGCTGGTCAGTGACTGCAAGGTGCTGGCCCACCCGGCGTCGGTGGACTCGATCCCGACCTCGGGCAACCAGGAGGACCACGTGTCGATGGGGTGGACCGCGGGGCTGAAGCTGCGCCGGGTGGTCGCCAACGTGCGCCGGACGGTCGCGATCGAGGCGCTCTGCGCGGCTCAGGCGATCGACCTGCGGGTCGGGCAGGCCGAGGGCAGGGGCGAGTCGCTGGCGCCCGGAGCGGCGGTGGCCGCGGTGCTGGCCAGGCTGCGGCGGGAGGTGCCCACGCTCGGCTCCGACCGTTACCTGGCTCCCGACCTGGCAGCGGTCGAGGGCATGGTCGCGTCGGAAGTGCTGGTGGAGGAGGCCGAGCGGGTGGCCGGGCCGCTGCGCTGAGCGAGAAGGGAGCCGACCGTCATGGAGGGTGCGAGGCTGGTGCGCGCGCCGAGGGGCCCCGAGCTGAGCTGCCTCGGCTGGCACCAGGAGGCCGCGCTGCGGATGCTCTGCAACAACCTGGACCCGGAGGTGGCCGAGCGTCCCGACGACCTGGTCGTGTACGGGGGGACGGGGCGGGCGGCGCGGGACTGGCGGTCGTTCGACCGGATCGTGGCAACGCTGCGCCGGCTGCGGGACGACGAGACGCTGCTGGTGCAGTCGGGCAAGCCGGTGGGGGTGTTCCGCACCCACTCGTTCGCGCCGCGGGTGCTGATCGCCAACTCCCTGCTGGTGCCGGCCTGGGCGACCTGGGAGGAGTTCCGGGAGCTGGAGGCGGCCGGGCTGACGATGTACGGGCAGATGACGGCCGGGTCGTGGATCTACATCGGCACCCAGGGGATCCTGCAGGGCACCTACGAGACGTTCGCGGCGGTGGCGGCGGCCAAGGGCTGGCCGAGCCTGGCCGGGAGGGTGGTGCTCACCGCGGGCCTGGGCGGGATGGGTGGGGCGCAGCCGCTCGCGGTGACGATGAACAAGGGCGTGGCGCTGTGCGTGGAGGTCGACCCGGAGCGGATCGAGCGCCGGCTGGCCACCGGCTACCTCGACGAGCGGGCCGAGGACCTGCCGGACGCGGTCGAGCGGGTGGACGCGGCGGCCAGGCAGGGCCGGGCGGTCTCGGTCGGGCTGGTCGGCAACGCGGCCGACGTGCTCCCGGAGCTGCTGGCCGCCGGGTTCCGGCCCGACGTGGTGACCGACCAGACCTCGGCCCACGACCCGCTCGGGGGGTACGTGCCGAGCGGGGTCGGCCCTGGCGACGCGCCAGCGGCCAGGCGGGACGACCCGGACGGCTACGTGAAGCAGGCGCGGGAGTCGATGGCCGCCCACTGCCAGGCCATGGTGGGGTTCATGCGGGCGGGCGCCGAGGTGTTCGACTACGGCAACAACCTGCGCGGGGAGGCCCGCACCGCCGGGTTCGGGGACGCCTTCGCCTATCCCGGGTTCGTGCCCGCCTACATCCGCCCGCTGTTCTGCCAGGGCAAGGGCCCGTTCCGCTGGGCGGCGCTGTCGGGCGACCCGGCCGACATCGCCCGTACCGACCGGGCCGTGCTGGAGCTGTTCGGCGACGACGAGCACCTGGTCCGCTGGCTGCGCATGGCCCAGGAGCGGGTCCGCTTCCAGGGGCTGCCGGCCCGGATCTGCTGGCTCGGGTACGGCGAGCGGCACCGGGCCGGGCTGGCCTTCAACGAGCTGGTGGGCCGGGGGGAGCTGCGGGCGCCGGTGGCGATCGGCCGTGACCACCTCGACTCGGGGTCGGTCGCCTCTCCGTACCGGGAGACCGAGTCGATGGCCGACGGGTCGGACGCGATCGCGGACTGGCCGATCCTGAACGCGCTGCTGAACACCGCGTCAGGGGCATCCTGGGTGAGCGTCCACCACGGCGGCGGGGTCGGCATCGGGCGCTCCATCCACGCCGGCATGGTGGTGGTGGCCGACGGCAGCCAGGAGGGGGCGCGCCGGGTCGAGCTGGTCCTCACCAACGACCCGGGCACCGGGGTGATGCGTCACGCCGACGCCGGCTACGCCGCCGCCGTCGACGTGGCCAGCGAGCGCGGCCTCGACCTGCCCATGGTCACGGGACCGGACGACCCCGGGCGGACGGGCGGACGGCCCGGCGCTGGGGCTCCACCGACCCGAGCGGGCACCGACAGCCCGGGCGCCGGTGCGGCCGGCGGGATCCCGGGCGCCCGCACGGACGGCCCGACCGGGAACCCAGGGGAGGTGGGTCGGAGCCCGTGACCGGGGTCGTCGACTTCCTGCTCACCGGGGCGGGACAGCTCGTCACGGCGGGCCCCGGGCTCGGGGCGGGCCCGCTCGGGCTGGTCGAGCGGGGCGCGCTGGCGTCTCGCAACGGGACGGTGCTGTGGGCCGGTCCCGAGCGTGACCTACCCGACCTGCCGCTCGCCCCGGACGCGGTCCGCCTGGACGCCGAGGGGCTGGCGGTGGTGCCCGGCTTCGTGGACGCCCACACCCACCTGGTGTTCGCAGGCGACCGGGCCGACGAGTTCGCCGCCCGGCTGCGTGGTGTCGGCTACGAGGAGGCCCTTGCGGCCGGGGGTGGCATCAACCGCACGGTGCGAGAGACCCGGGCCGCGTCCGACGCGGAGCTGGAGGCGGCCACCGCCGGTCGTCTGGTCAGGGCCGCGCTGCACGGTACGACCACGCTCGAGGCGAAGTCCGGGTACGGCCTGACCGTGGCCGACGAGCGGCGCTCGCTCGAGGTGCTGGCCAGCCTCGCCGCCCGGGCCAGGGTGGAGGTGGTGCCGACGTTCCTCGGCGCCCACCTGATCCCGGCCGAGTTCGCCGCCGACCGGGCCGGCTACCTGGACCTGCTGGAGCACGAGATGCTCCCGGCGTGCGCACCGCTGGCCGAGTTCGTGGACGCCTTCTGCGACCGGGGGGCGCTCACGGTGGAGGAGTCGCGGCGGGTGCTCGAGGCGGGCCGGCGCGCGGGCCTGGCGCCGAAGCTGCACGCCAACGAGCTCGGCTCGACCGGCGGGGCGGCGCTCGCGGCCGAGCAGGGCTGCGTCTCCGCCGACCACCTGCTCTACCTCGAGCCGGAGGAGGCGCGGGCACTGGCCGCCGCCGGCACGGTCGCGGTGCTGCTGCCGGGCACGAGCTTCCTGCTGCGCACCGGGCGCGCGGCCCCGGCCACGGTGCTGCGGGAAGCCGGGGTGACACTGGCGCTCGGCACCGACTGCAACCCCGGGACCTGCTACTGCGAGTCGATGCAGCTCATGGTCGCGCTGGCCTGCGTGCACGGGGGCCTGTCGCCGGAGGAGGCGCTGCTGGCGGCCACCGACGGCGCCGCCCGGGCGGTGGGGCGCGGCGGCCGCGCCGGGCGGCTTGGGCCCGGGTCGGCCTGCGACCTCGTGGTGCTCGACGGCCACTCCTACCTGGATCTGGCCTACCACCTCGGCGTGAACCTGGCCCGGGTGGTGGTCAAGGCGGGCACGGTGATCGCCCGCGCCGGCGTGGACGAAGGCGTCCTGGCGCCGGACGTGGAGGGGGGCCCGCCGCATGGAGACTGACAGGCTCGTCGAGAGCGTCCCGAACTTCTCGGAGGGACGCCGCGCGGAGGTGGTCAACGAGATCGTCGACGCGTTCGCCCGGGCCCACCCGGACGTGCTCGTGCTCGACCGCTCGTCCGACCGCGACCACAACCGCTCGGTGCTGACCCTGGCCGGACCGGGGGAGGCTCTGGTCGAGGCGGCCGTGGCCGGGGCGGCCGCCTGCGCCCGCCTGATCGACCTGACCGGGCAGACCGGCGCCCACCCGCGCATGGGTGCGCTGGACGTGCTGCCGTTCGTCCCGCTTGGGCAGGTCAGCACCGCCGAGTGCGTGGCCCTGGCCGAGGCGGCGGGCCGCCGGCTGGCCGCGGAGGTCGGTGTCCCGGTCTACCTCTACGGCGCGGCGGCCCGCCGGCCGGAGTGGGCCAGCCTGCCGGCGGTCCGTGGCCGGGGCTTCGAGGAGCTGCTGCGGTCCGCGGCGACCGACCCGGCCCGCGCGCCCGACCTCGGCGGCCCTGCCCCGCACCCGACCGCGGGGGCGGCCGCGGTCGGGGTGCGGCCCTTCCTGGTCGCCTACAACGTCGGTCTGGCAACCAGCGACCCGGCTGTGGCCAGGCGCATCGCCGCTGCCGTGCGGGAGCGGGACGGGGGCCTGCCCGCGGTGCGGGCGCTGGGGTTCGCGCTCCCCGGCCGTGGCATGGTCCAGGTCTCGATGAACCTGCTGGACTTCCGGGTGACCCCACCGGCGGCCGCGTTCGCGGCCGTCGCCCGGCTCGCCGAGCAGGCCGGCGTGCGGGTGGCCGACTCCGAGCTGGTCGGCCTGGCGCCCGAGGCAGCGTTCGAGGGCACCGACCCGGCCGCCCTGAAGCTGCGCGACTTCTCTCCGGACCGGCTCGTCGAGGAGCGGATCCGCAAGGCGCTGGCCGAACGGGCCATGACCGGAGGTGCGCGGTGAGCCCGCGGTCCCGGCTCGGAGAGCATCCCTGGCTCGAGCCCTATGCGATGCCGACCGCGGCCCCTGGCGGCGGCAGCGCGGCAGCGGTGGCCGGGGCGCTCGGCTGCGCGCTGCTCGCGATGACGGCCCGGGTCGGGGCCCGTAAGGCGGGCGCGGAGCGCGCCGAGGCACTCGGCCGGGTGGCCGCCGAGGCCGACGCGCTGCGGGCCGAGTTCCTGGTCAGGGAGGCGGCCGACGCGGACGCCTACGAGCGGATGGTGGCGGCCGCCCGGGCCGCGCGGGCGGCGACCGGCGACGAGCTGGCGGCGAGGGCCGCCGAGGCGGCCGTGGTGGACGCCATCCAGGTCCCGCTCGGCACGGCCGAGCTGGCCAGCCGCGGGCTCGCCCTGGCTGCCGAGCTGGCCGGCCGGGGTCTGGTCAGGACCGCCAGCGACCAGCTCACCGCCGTGTACCTGCTCCTGGCGGCGCTCGAAGGCGGCCTTGCAACCGTGGCGGTCAACCTGGCCAGGCTGGACGACCCGGGCGTGCGCGACGGGCTGGCCGCCCGAAGGGCGGAGCTGGCCGAAGCCCGCCGCGTGGGGAGGGACGCCGCCGCCCTCCTCGAGGCGCTGCTGCGATAACCGGGATCGCGGGGGGACGCCGGGATTTCCTGTCGGCGCCGGGGAGGCGGATACTCCGCTGGCGCCGGGGCGTACGGCGGGAGTACCAGGCCGGGGCGTACGGCGGGAGTACCAGGAGTGTCGTGGATGAGGGGGCGGCAGTGAGCGAGCAGCCAGGGCCGGGCCCGGCCGGGGGCCCTGGCCCGGTCCGGACCCGGCCGCTGCAGGTGGGCCCGGCGGGCGCCGAGGCCTCACAGGTCGCCGGCGGGCGCCGCCCAGGTGGCGGCCTGGCCTACTGGACCGGGATGACGGTGCTCGCCGTCGGCGTGGCCGCCACCGTCGCCACCCAGGCCACCCGGGTCACCTCGCTGGTGCAGACGGTGCTGGTGGCGGTCCCGCTGGTGCTCATCGGCCTGGGCCTCGAGCGGCTCGGCAAGGGCGTGCGGCGAGGCTCGCTCCGCACCCTTGGCGCGCTGCTCGTGGTGCTCGCGGTGGCCGCCCCGGTGCTCCTGTCGCTGTCCTCCCCTGGCGCGGGGGTCGACGTCGTCGAGAGCGCGCCGGTCCCCACCGGTGCCGACCAGGCCCTGCTGCGGGTCTCGCTTGGCAGCGGCACGCTCCGCGTCGGCCCGGGCGCGACCGGGCTGTACGACGCGCAGCTCCGCGCGTCGGGCACCCCGAGCGCGGAGGTGTCGACCAGCGGCAGCACGGCAGTGGTGGACCTGCGCGCGTCCGGCCAGTACGGCCTGCTGGCCCGCAACCGGGGCAGCGACTGGTCGGCGCGGCTCTCGACCAGCCTGCCCTGGGAGGTCGAGGTCGACGGCGGCGCGCTCACGGCCGACCTCGACCTGCGCAACCTCGACCTGCGGGGCGTCACCGCCAGTACCGGCGTCTCCCGCCTGGCCGTCCGCCTCGGCCAGCCGGTCAGGCAGGTGCGGGTCGACCTGCGGGTCTCGGCCGGCCTGGTCGACCTGTACGTTCCCAGGACGGCCGGCCTCGAGCTACGGGTGGACGGCCTGGCGGTCAACAACTTCGCCGCCCAGGCGCTCGAGCGGACCGCCAGCGGCTGGCAGACCCGCAACACGCCCGGACCGGGCCGCTACCTCGTCAACGTGCGCGCGTCCACTGGCCGGATCCGCGTCCACCGGGGCTGACCCGCCTGAGACACGAGGCCCGGCCCGCCTCAAGCACGCAGGGCCCGTCCGCCCGAGGCCCGGCGTGGGGCGCCGCCTGGGCTCACCGGGCGGCGCCGGGGTGGCCCGGCAGCGCGGGAGCGGGGATCTCACCGGAGCCGCGGGGGATCAGGCGGGTCGGCACCACCACGTGCTGGGGCGGTCCACGGTCGCCGTCGAGCCGGGCGAACAGCAGCTCGGCCGCTGTCCGCCCCAGGGCGGTGGGGTCCTGCGCGACGACCGTCACGGGCGGGTCGAGCAGGTCGGCGAGCAGCACGTCATCGAAGCCGACGAGCGCGACCCGGTGCTGCACCCCCTGTCGCTGGAGGGCGCGGATGGCGCCGATGGTGATGAGGTTCTGCCCGGTGAACAGCGCCGTCGGGGGCTCGGCCTGGGCGAGCAGCGCGAGCGCTGCGTCCTCCCCGGCGTCGATGCTGCCGACGTCGAAGCGCACCAGGCCCGGGTCGAGCGGGACCCCCTCGGCCGCGAGCCCCTCGATGTAGCCGAGGTGGCGCTCGGCAGCGGTCCAGATGGTGTGCAGGTCCCCGAGGAAGGCGATCCGCCGGTGGCCGTGCGCGGCCAGGTGGCGGACGGCCCGCCGGGCCCCCACCCGGTTGTCGACCGTGACACTGTCCGCATCCTGGTTGGCGGGCCGGTCCACGAAGACCATCGGCCGGCCGAAGCGCTGCTCGTGCAGCAGGCCGCTGTGGTCGCGGCCGGCCGGCGCGGCGATGAGCCCGTCGACCCGCCGGGACGCAAGGGCGAACAGCAGCTCCCGCTCCCGGTCCGGGTCCTCGTCGCTGGAACCCCCAAAGACGAGGGTGCCGCGCCGCCTGGCCACCTCCGCGACCGCGCGGAAGAGGGCCGCGGAGAAGGGGTTGGAGACGTCCTCGAGCAGCAGGCCGATGGTGGCCGTCTTCTGGTCGGCTCGGCGCAGGCTGCTCGCGGTCAGGTTGTGGCGGTACTCCAGCAGGGTGACCGCATCGAGCACCCGGTGGACCAGCTCGGGCGACACCCCGGGCTCCTGGTTCACCACGCGCGAAACGGTCTTGATGCTGACGTTGGCCAGCGCGGCGACGTCCCGCATGGTGGCGGCACGACGGACCCCTCCATCCGATCCAGATAACGTTGTCACTCTGCCTTCCCCCGTAATGGAGCCCCCGAAGAACGTAACACGTCGAAGGGGGTAGACATGATGTTTTGAAGATGCTATACCCCTCTGACAACGTTGTCTAAACCGCACCTGCGGCGGTGGAGGAGGGAGAGAGGTGGCACACAGCTCGAGGCCGCGACGCCGGTCGTGGCGCGTGACTGAGCGGCCGGCCAGGCCGGCCCGCGGCGGCCGGACGGGCTGATGGGGTCCCTCCCGAGCTCGGGCGCCACCGTGGACCGGGGCGGGCCCGGGTCCGACGGGCACGACCCGCGCGGGGTGGTCGCGGTCGCCGGCGAGGCGCTGGTCGACTTCGTCCCGGCGGGCCGCCCGGGGCTGTTCGAGGCGGCTCCTGGCGGCAGCCCGGCCAACGTCGCCGTGGGCCTGGCCCGGCTGGAGGTGCCCGTGCGCATGCTCGCCCGCATCGCCGACGACCTCCTCGGTCGCCGCATCCGCGCGCACCTGGCCGACAGCGGCGTCGACCTCGCCTTCGCGGTGCGGGCCGAGGAGCCGTCGTCGCTGGCGATCGTGGCGGTCGGCCCGGACGGCGGCGCGGAGTACGACTTCCGGGTCGAGGGCACAGCCGACTGGCAGTGGCGCGACCACGAGCTCGCCGGCGTCCTCGACGACCGGGTCGTGGCCCTGCACGCGGGCTCCCTGGCGCTCACCATGCAGCCAGGCGCCGACGCGCTGGGCCGGCTCCTCGAGCGGGCCCGAGGGGCGGCGACCGTGTCCTACGATCCGAACTGCCGGCCGTTGCTGATGGGCAGCCCCGACGACGTCCGCGGCCGTGTCGAGGGCCTGGTGGCGCTCGCCGACGTGGTCAAGGTCAGCGCCGAGGACCTCATGTGGCTGCTGCCGGGCCGGGCGCCCGAGGAGGTCGCCGAGGCGTGGCTCGCGACGGGTCCGGCAGTCGTGGCGGTGACGCTCGGTGCTGACGGCGTGGTGGCGGTTGCCGGGCAGGCGGGCGTGGTGCGGCGTCGGGGCCGGCGCGTGGCCGTGGTCGACACCGTGGGCGCGGGCGACTCGTTCACCAGCGGCCTGCTCGCCGGCCTCCACCGCCGTGGCCTGCTCGGCGCGGACCGCCGCGGCGACTTGCGCGCCATCGGCGCCGACACGCTCACTGGGGTGCTCGACGAGGCGGTGCTGGCCTCGGCGATCACCTGCAGCCGCCGCGGCGCGCACCCACCCACGGCGGCCGAGCTGCTCGCCGAGCTGGCACGGCCCTAAGAGCCTGGTGTTTCTTGGGAAATCTCACTGTCGGTGACAACCCACATGCCATCTGAGCAGCCAGTTTCACTCAAGGCGTTTGCCTTTCGGCCGCTGAGGCCCATTGGGCACCACGCTCCTAGGCCCAGGCAGGTCGGCCGAGGCCGGCAGGACCGCCCTGAGGCCTGGCGGGCCCGGCGCCATTGGCCGACTCGTGTGCTTACAACTTGTTCACCCGATGCTTGCGCCGGTGCAATCCCATCGTTATGGTGGCCGGGCAGTATGTGAGCATCTTCACAAGACGCCGAAGCGAGTGATGCGTATGAACAGCCAATCGACGATCAATACCTATCTGATGGACATGGACGGCGTGCTCGTCCACGAAGACCGGCTCATCCCCGGCGCCGACCAGTTCGTCCGGCGTCTGGACACCACCGGCCACCGCTACCTCATCCTGACCAACAACTCCATCTACACCCCACGCGACCTGGCCGCCCGCCTGGCCACCTCCGGCCTGGCCGTGGGCGAGGATGCCATCTGGACCTCGGCGCTGGCCACCGCCCGGTTCCTGGACCAGCAGCGGCCGGACGGGACCGCCTACGTGATCGGGGAGGCCGGCCTGACCACCGCGCTGCACGAGGTCGGCTACACCCTCAGCGAGCGCGACCCCGACTACGTGGTGCTCGGTGAGACCCGCGCCTACAGCTTGGAGGCCATCACCCGGGCGATCCGGCTGATCACCGCCGGGGCCCGGTTCATCGCCACCAACCCCGACCCGACCGGGCCCTCGCCGGCCGGACCCCAGCCGGCAACCGGCGCGGTCGCCGCGCTGATCCAGAAGGCCACCGGGGTGGCGCCCTACTTCGTGGGCAAGCCCAACCCGCTGATGATGCGGGAGGCGTTGCGCGCGATCGAGGCCCACTCGGAGTCCACGGTGATGATCGGCGACCGCATGGACACCGACATCGTGGCCGGGATCGAGGCCGGGCTGCAGACCGTGCTGGTGCTGTCGGGGATCACCACCCGGGCCCAGGCCGAGCGGTTCCCGTACCTGCCTTCGCGGATCGTGGACTCGGTGGCCGACCTGGTCGACACCGTCAGCCCGCCCGAGACCGGCCCAGGCTGGCGGCCGACCCGCCGCGCCGCCCGCCGGTCCACCACCGACCAGGCAGGCGCCCCAGCGCCCCAGCAGCCCACGGCACCCACCGCGGAAGCCTCGTAGCCCCTGACAGCTCCGGAAGCGCGCATTCCCGAGATCACGAGATGGTCTCGATGCGGCCTTGGCTCGTGCCTGCCTGTATCAGCAGCGCCGTCCCTGGCTCCTCATCTGGTGATCGCCGTCACGAGGGGATGAGGAACATGAGCAGGCTGCTCCGATCCGTCAGTGCCTGGTCGCTTCGCAACCACGTCCGTCACTTCCGCTACCGCGGCCGCCATGTGAAGAGCCGCTGACCGGTGGGAAAGCTCGCTGGCCCGGACCCACAGGCACACCACGGCGTCGTAGCCGGCCTTCTCCGGCGGATCCACGTAGACGCAACCGAGCAGCCGCCTCGTCCAGCGACATGACCGCGTAGTCGAACGAGGAGCGATGCTGGAACTCCTTCTGGTGCCAGCCAAGATCGCCGAGGTCCTCACCGCCTACAACCGCCGGCGCGCCCCTGGCCACCCACCCAGCCAGGTCAGTACGCGCCGACCCCGGTTCCGTCGTGGCTGCGCAGCGCGGCCGCACGTCCCGCCGGGCGGCCCGGCGTGTGGTTACGCCGGGCCGCGGGCCGCCTGTCAGTCGGCGATGCGAAGGGCCACCGCCGGCTTGGTGGCGGCGGCGCGGCGGGCGGGCCAGAGGGTGGCCAGCACCGAGGCGGCCGCCGTAACCGCGACCAGCACCGCGATGCTGGTCCAGGGCACCGGGAAGCCGATGTCGGCCGCGCTCATCTCGGGATCGTTCTTGAACAGCAGATAGCTGGTGACGATGGACAGGGCGGTGCCGAGCACGATGCCCTCGAGGGCCACGAACGAGCTCTCGGTCAGGAAGGACCGCTGCACGGTGGCGGACTGGAAGCCGAGTGCGCGCAGTACCCCGATGGTGCGCCGGCGCTCGCGCACCGCCCGCACCATCACCACGCCGAGCCCGGCGATGCCGACCGCCAGCCCGAGGGCAAGGAAGCCCTGCATGAGCTGGAAGAAGCTGCGGTTGGCGGCGAAGTCCTGCTCGACCCGACGCCGGATCTGGGTGGTGACCAGGCTGGCCGGCAGGTACTCGCCCTGCAGGTCGGCCGCCAAGGCCTCGTCCGAGGTGCCGGCGGCCGGCGCGACCAGCGCGCTGGACAACTCGGCGCCCGAGCCGAACTGCGCTGTCACGGCCGTCTGGCCAAGGATCACCGGGCCGTTGCCCTTCCCCACGCCGTAGAACGCCTCTGCGGAGCGGAGCGTGCCCGCGATCGTCTTGCGCTCGGCCTTGCCGGTGCGCGGGTCGGTCAGGGTGAGCGTGTCGCCTGGGTGGTAGTCGATGCTGGGCGGGCCGGCCTCCTTCTGGCTGAGATGGCGGTCGGCGATCACGTAGCGCGGGTCGGCCAGGACCTTGCGCCACGCGGCCCGGTCGTCGCCCAGCCCGGCCAGCCGTTCGTCCAGCGGGAACAGCCCGCCCTGGACGATCGCCTCGCTGGCACCAACCGCGACCACGCCGAGCTCGCCGAGGTCGCGGAGCCCGGTGACCTTGGCACTGGCGGACGTCAGGGGCGCGACCGCGGCCACCTTCCCAGCGAAGCGGCCGCTGGTGAACGCGGTGTCCGGGTCGGTGACCGGCCCGGACGGGTTGTAGTCGGCCCGGATGGCGAAGCCGCCCGAGGCGTTCCTGACCTGCTCGTCCACGCTGCTGGAGATCAGGTTGCCGAGCACCGTGAGCAGCACCAGGGTGAACACCACCAAGCCGTACATGATCAGGATGGCGCCGGTGCGGAAGCGGCGCGCGACCGGGTAGGCCACGCCCAGCCGGGTGGCGAGCCCTGCCAGGGACGGCCGGGCCACCAGCGGCCGCAGCGGCCGGGTGAGCAGCTCCTGGTTCTGGCTCACCAGCACCACCGCCGAGAACACCAGCACCGTGCCGATCACCACGAAGGTGGCGGTGGAGCCGTCGTCGAACACGTCGGGACGCAGCGTGTTGGCCGCCAGCCCCCAGGCGAGCACGGCCAGGGAGACGCCCGTGTAGACCCAGCGCTTGGGCGCGAAGCGCACCAGCAGCGGGCAGAGCGCCAGCACGGTCAGACTCGGCAGCAGGTAGGTGCCGACCCCCTGGCTCTGCGACACGGCCAGCGCCGCCCACGCCCCGAGCCCGGCGGCGGCCAGGGTGGACAGCGCCACCCAGCGCCGCTTGAGCCGCCGCCCGCCCTCGCCGGACAGGTCGCGGATGGCCGCGATCACGTTCAGGCGGCTGATGCGCATGCTGGTCAGGGAGACCGTCAGGAATGCGATCAGGAAGCCGAGAGCGAAGCCGTTGACCAGGCTCGTCGTCGTGAAGCTGAAGGAGAGGTCGAAGCCGCCCTCGTCAGCGGAGAAGCTGGCGAAGATGCGCGCGGCCACGACCACCACCGCCCGCCCCACCCCGAGGCCGACGACCACCCCGACCAGCGAGGCGATCAGCGCGTAGACGGCGCCCTCGATGACGAACGCGCGCACCAGGCGCCCACGCCGCATGCCCACCGCCCGCAGCATGCCCAGCTCCGGCTTCCGCTCCTCGGCGAGCATCACGAAGATGTTCACCAGCAGCAGCACCCCGGCGATGATGGCGAAGCTCCCGATGAACAGGAACAACGAGCCCAGCTCGTTGCCGACCTGGTCGGCCTCGCGCAGCGCCTTCTGCTTGGGCGTCTCGACGAACACGTTGGGCGTCTCGACGAACACGCCCTTCTTGTCGCCCTTCTTGTCGGCCAGCGGGCCGAGGGCCGCTTCGATCTTGGCGGCCACCGCGTCGCTGCGGCGGCTGCCGCTCTGGATCCCGCCGGTGTTGGAGACGAACACGAAGGTCTCCGGCTCAGGTGCCTCCGGTGCGGCGCCGGACGACGCCGGCCCGGCCGCGGGGTCGCGCTCACCGCTGCCGCCGGAGCGTGGCGCCGTGGCCGCGGCCGGCCTGGCGGCGCGTGCCGTCCGGGCCGCCTCGGCCAGCGTGCCCCGGGCGACGAAGCCACTCCGCATGCCCCTCGTCGCGCCTGCTGCGGCGACCCCCTCGGCCGGGACCACCCTGGCGACCCGCAGGTCCGTCGCCGTTCCGTAGAGCCAGACGGTGAGGACGTCGCCCGCCCGGGCGTCCATGGCCTTGGCCAGCTCGCCGTTGATCACGATCTCGCCGCTGCGCGGCCCCGGCCCGGCCAGTCCGGAAGCGCCGTCGGCCTGGCCGCCGAACGCGGCCGCCTGGCCGAAGTCGACCTCGAACACGCTGGCGCGCGGCTCTGCCTTACGGCCGGGACCGTGACCCTTGCCGACGGCCGCCTCGTCCCCGGTGAGCACGAGGATGCCGTCCACGTCCGGGTCGCCCTGCAGCCGGGCCAGGCGGCGGGAGGCCTCTTCGCCCTGGCCGCCGGGCGCGATCACGACCTCGTCGATCGGTCCAAGCACCGACCAGGCCTGCCGCCTGATCGAGTGGTTGAAGGTGTCGCCCACCACCAGGCTGCCCACGATGATCGCGGTGCCGAGCACCGACCCGACCACCACCAGGGCGGCCTCACCACGCCGGCGGGCGATCTGCCGCAGCGCGAGCCGCCGCAGGAAGGCGTGTCGCAGGGCCATGGTCAGGGTGCCGGCCAGGGCCAGGCCAACCAGCACCACCAGGTAGGGAGTCAAATTCGGGTACATCGGCTCAGCTCACCGCCCACGCCGGCTGGCGCAGTTCGTCGCCGACCAGGCGTCCGTCGCGCATGCGGATCAGCCGACCGGCCGACGCGCCGATGGCCGGGTCGTGGGTGACCAGCACGATCGTCTGCCCGTCGACCCGGTTCAGCTCGTGCAGCAGCTCCACGACCTGGGTGGCCATCTGGGTGTCGAGGTTGCCGGTCGGCTCGTCGGCCCACACCACC
>Ga0184627_10000249_pt1 | contig 23063 bp, 20 predicted proteins | sample PLM3_127_b1_FD_133150 | JGI IMG/M metagenome (GOLD analysis project Ga0184627, IMG submission 133150) | Groundwater sediment microbial communities from an aquifer in East River, Colorado, USA - PLM3_127_b1 | ecosystem: Environmental > Terrestrial > Soil > Riparian zone | place: USA: East River...
CCCACTGCGCAAGCAGCATCGCAGATGCGGATCTGTGGTGCTTGGAACCGCGGCGACCGGTTACCGCACTGCTACAGAGATGACCGTCCGGACAGGATCAGCCATCTTCAGCGGCCTCCTAGCAAGCCTGGCTCTGTCGACGACTGCTGCCCATTTGCTGCCCGAGGACCCGGCACCGAGCGCCCATGGCATGAAGCCGGACCCGAAGACCCGGCTTGACCTGCGAAGATGGGAAGTGGGCGTAGCTGGTTTCGAACCAGCGGCCTCTGCCGTGTGAAGGCAGCGCTCTCCCGCTGAGCTATACGCCCGAGGGTTCGGAGTCTAACGAGCCTGAGCGTTTGGCCGCAATCGATCTGGACGGCCTCGGACGTGGGGCGGGCGCGTGGGTACGCAGAACTGGTGGGCAGTTCTACGGATGCAGGCTCTGTGAGCTGCTCTTACGCTTCTCCGGGTCATCCCCGCTGCCGTGGGCGCGGGCGCGCACCCGATCCCGAGGAGCTGGGCAGGTGAGAGCACCGACGCGGCCGAGCAGTCCCGGGCGACGCGGCGCGGGCGCTCCAGGCGACGATCGGGCCAGCGACATCGACGATCGGGCTCAGGTCGAGCGGGCGGCCGGCGACCCCAGGGAGCCTGGCGACGCCGGGCCGGCGCGGGGGCTTGGCTGGCTGACCCTGCCCCGCCTGTGGGTGGTGGTCGTGCTCGGCGCGATCGGTGTCATGCAGCTCGCGGTGACCCCCACCGCCATCGATCTGGCGTACCACATCCGGGCCGGTGAGCTGATGGTCCGCGCGCACGCCGTGCTGCGAACGGACGTGTTCGCGTGGCCGACGGCCGGGCAGGCGTGGCTCGACCAGAACTGGGGCGCGCAGATCGTGCTCTACGGCCTGTGGCGCCTCGGCGGGTTCCCGCTCATCGTGGTCGCCAACGCGCTGGTGACCGTCGCCGCCTGGGGCCTGGTGGTGCTGGCGTGCCGCGAGCGCACCAGGAACCTCCGCGTGATCGCCGGCACGGTGCTCGTCGGCTACCTCGGGTCGCTGTTCATCTTCTCGGCCCGGCCGCAGATGTTCTCGGTCCTGCTGTTCGCCTCCGAGCTCTACCTGCTCGAGCTGGCCAGGCGGCGCCCCTGGGCGCTGGCCGGCATCCCACTGCTCATGGTGGTGTGGGCGAACGTGCACGGCGCGTTCGTCGTCGGGCTCGGGCTCGTCGGCATCGAGGCACTGGTCGCGCTGTGCCGACGCGACGGACGCGCGGCGGTGCGGCTCGCTCTCGCCGGGGCGGCCGGCACCGTCGCGCTGCTCGCCAACCCGTGGGGCGTTGGCGTGCTGCGGTACGCGGTCGCCCTGTCGTCGAACCCGGACGTCACCGCCAGGGTGACCGAATGGGCACCAGCGACCGCACGCGACCTGTCCGGCGCCGGCTTCTTCGCCGGGCTCGCCATCCTCGTCGTGGTCCTGGTCAGGACCGGAGTGCCGGCCCGAGCCGTCGACCAGGTCGCCCGGATCGCCCTGCTCACCGCACTCACCCTGTGGACTCTCCGGGCCGGCCTGTGGTGGGGCCTGGCGCTCCCCGTCGTCCTCGCCTCGCTGGCGCGCGAGCAGCAGCCGAGCCCGGCCGCAGCCGACCGGGGAACGCCGGTGCTCACCGGGTCGATCCTGCTGCTCCTGGCGGTCGCCATCGCGGTGGTTGCGCCAGGCACCCGCTCGCTGATGATGCCTGGTGCCCCTTCGGCTGACCGGCTGAGCATCGCGCCGGTGGCCTCGGCCGACTGGCTGGCCGCCCACCCGCAGCCGGGCCGCATGTTGAACTACCAGCCGTGGGGCTCATACCTCGAGTTCCGCCTCGGTCCTGCCGTCAAGCCGGCGGTCGACTCGCGCATCGAGCTGATCCCGTCCGAGTTCTGGCAGGACTATCACGCGATCGCTGGCGGCCGCTGGGACACGCAGCGGCGACTGGCCGCACACGACATCTCCTACGTGGTCACCAACGCCCGCAAGACGCCCGATCTGGTCGCCAACCTCGCGGCGTCCAAGGAATGGCGGCTCGCGTTCTCAAGCCGCGACGAGCGCGTGTACGTTCGGCGCTGACCGGCCACGCCCGCTGGCGGGTCGCGCCCGCGCCGTGGTCACTCGATCGGCTTGAGCTGCCGCTTGAGGTGGCGGAGGAGCACCGCTGTCCGCAGGGAGGGCGCCGCGTCGTCGGCGAAGTTCATCAGCGCCTCCACCTCTTGGTCGGTGAACACGGCCATGTGCTGGCCATTCGCGCTGCGGCGGCGGCCGGCGATGAGCACGCCGAACCCGAGCCGCTCGTGCACCAGCGGCACCATCACCAGGGTCTCGGCCCGGCTGCCCGGAATCCCGGCCAGGGCGCCCCGCACCCGGTCGGTGTCCTCCACAAGTCCCACGCCGGCCCGGAACAACTCTCGCATGACGTCCCGGTTGTAGTCGACGTTCATGCGCCGCTCGGCGGGGGTGAGCCCGACCCCGCCCGAAACCTCGAGCAGTCCCTCACCGTTGTCCAGCAGGAGCACCACCACATCGGCGCGCACGCGCCTGGCGGTCTCGGCCGCCGCGATCTGGGGGAGGTCGCGCTCGTAGAACTCGAGCGGCTGGTCGCCCAGGACGTCGGAGACCTGCTCGATGGAGCTGGACAGGCGCTCGAAGTCGGCCGCCGGGTCGCCGACCTGTTCGGCCGGCTGCCCGAGCCCGGTCGGAGAAGGCTCGGGCCGCAGGCCCGCGGTGAGGCGCTGGAGCAGCCCTCTTCCCTTCTTCGGCCGGGGAGGCGCCAGCGTCGGGTCGGCTGGCGCCGGGACCACCGGCGCGGGCGGCTCCTCTGGAACCCAGGCCGGCGGCACCGGCGCGCGGGCCCAGTCGCTGGCCGCCGTCCCGTCACCCTCTGTGGTCTTCGCCGGGTCCGGTTTGGCCGGAGGCGGCTTGGCGGCTGGCACGCCGGCCGGCCTCGCCCCGGCGGTCTCGTCGAAGGTCGGCCGCCCGGGCACTGGCGCAGGCTCCCCCTCGGCGGTGGCCGGGACCGGCGCGCGCGCGGCCTCCTCACTGACGCCGGCGTCCGGCTTTCCAGCAACCGGAGCCTGCTTCTCGGCTGCCTCCGCGGCGACGGGAGCCTGCTCCTCGAGCTGAGCACCGACCTTCCCGGCAGCCGGGGTCCCGCCCGGCTCGGCGGGACCCACCGGCGCGTCTGAGGCGGCAGTGGCCCGCTGATCCGGGGCCTCGGGCCGCTGCTCGACAGGCCCGGGCCGCTGCTCGCGGACCTCGGGACCTTCCTCCGCGCCCGCAGTCCGATCCTCAGCTTCCCCAGCTCCTCGTTCCCGGGTCGCGGCCGGCTCTCGTCGGGCCGCTTCGCCCTCAGGGGCCTGAGGCGGCTGTGGCCGCTCCCGCTCGGTGGTCGGGGCCGGCTCCGCCGTGACCGCCCCGGCACCGGCCGCACCAGTCGTGGCCTCCTCCACCACGGCCGCGGACGGCGGAACCGGGACCGGCTCCTCGGCCGCCTTCCCGGGGGGAGCCGGCTTGCCTTCCTCCACCTTGGCTGGGGGCGGTGGTGCGGGGGTCGCCGAGGTGAGGGTCGGCCCGGCGGCCTCCGGGGCGGCCGCCGAGCCGACGCCAGGACGGGCCGTCGTTTCGGGTCGGGGAGGCTGCTCGACAGGCTCCCGGGCAACCGGACCGGGGCGGGCCGGCTCTGCTCCGGGAGGCGCGGGGGCTGCTGGCTGGGGCTGACTGGCAGCGTCGAACCAGGAGGCGTCGGGTGCCTCGGGCTGGCCGGGCTTGGTAGCCGGCTGGGTAGGAGCGAGACCTTCGGGCCCGGTCGGCGTGGGGGCTGCGCCCGGGGCTTCGCGTCCCCCGCCGATCAGGCGGCCGAAGCGGCGCCGGACGCGACGGGTCTTGGGCGGCGACGCCGACGCGTCGTCGGCCGTCCCTGGGGCCGGGGCTACGGCCGGGCCGGCAGCGCCGGGCCTCCCGCCTCCGGCCTGCGGGCCTCCGGACGACGAGGACGGGGCGGGCGCCCGGGTCTCGGTGCTCGGCGTGGTCTGGCCGGGGGTGGCGCGCACGGCCCCGGAGCCCGAAGTTGCGCCTGGAGCCATGGGTGCGTCGGTCGGGACCCCGGGTGCGGCCTGGGCAGCAGGCTTTGGCCGGCTGCCGGGCGATTCCTGGGGACCTCGTGGAGCTTGGGGACCGCCGGGAGGTCCAGGGACAGCGTCGCCCGCCGGCCGAGCCGGTTGGGAACCCGCCGGCCCGGCGGGCTGGGATTCTGCCGGCCCGGCGGGCTGGGATTCTGCCGGCTCCTGGCCCGGGCTGGGCGGCATCGGGGCCCAGGGCCGGGCCGGGCTTCCGGGCGCCGCTCCACTCCCGGGGCGGACCGGCGGCGCACGGCCACCCGGTGGTGCCGGCGGCTGCGCGGTCCTGGGTGGGGCGGCGGGACTGAGCGGCTCGCCGCCCGATCGGGCGGGCGGCGTGGCAGCGGGCGGCCGGCCGCCCTGACGGGCGGGCCCGCTGCCAGGCGGCGGCGGGCTCGGGGCGGGGGCCTGGCCGGGGCTGGGCGCATGGCGCGACCGGTTGCTCAGCGACCTGGGCCGCCACCGGGAGGGCGGCGGAGGGGCGTCGGTCGACCTGCTGGTCAGCACACCCCAGAGCTCCATCATCGCGAAGGGGCGTTTCACGATCGCGAGGCTCGGGTCGCGAGGCAGCTCCTTGGGGTCGTCCTTCTGCGAGAGCAGCACGATCAGCGGACCGGTGAACCGGTACCGGACCTCGCCGATGACGGTGGACCGCCGGGTGGGCGGCACGTCGACCACGACCGAGTCGACGGGCTCGCCCGGGATCGACGACCAGCCGGCCGGCGAGTCCAGCACGGTCACGATGTCGGCCTGGTCGAGCAGGGTGCGCAGCGCGACGGCGAGCGAGGCGTCGCGTGAGAGGAGGACGACGTGACGGGGCACGGCATGATCCTACCGCGCGAAGGCGGATGCGATACGCATGATGGCTGGACCGAGGATGACGACGAACAGCGCCGGGAAGATGCAGAACAAGACCGGGAACAGCACCTTGATCGGCACCTTCATGGCCCGCTCCTCCGCAAGCTGGCGCCGCTTCTTGCGCATCTCCCGCGACTGGATGCGGAGCACGTTGGCCACGGAGATGCCGAACACGTCAGCCTGCACCATGGCGAGGACGAACGTCGAGAGCTCGTGGACGCTCGACCGGTCGGCGAGGTTGCGCATGGCTTCGCTGCGGGTCCGGCCGAGCTGCACTTCTTGCAACGTGCGGTAGAACTCGTCGGCCAGCGGACCGGTGGTGTTCCTCGAGACGTGCGCGAGCGCCGCGTCGAACCCGAGACCGGCCTCGACGCTGATCGTGAGCAGGTCGATGGAGTCGGGCAGGGCTCTGCGGATCTGCGCCTGGCGGCGCTGGATCTTGTTGGTCAGGATGATGCTCGGGAGGAAGTAGCCGAGCGCGCACAGGGCGAGGAATCCGACGACGAGCACGCCCCAGGGCAGGGGCATGCCGACCAGGAGCAGGACGCCGGCCAGCGCGCCGGCGGCGAGCCCGCCGACCTTGCACGCGAGCACGCGGTCAGCGTCCCAGCCGATCGGGCTGCCGGCCATGAGCAGCTTCCGCTGGACGTTCTGGCGCCCACCGATCGGCGTGAGGCGGCGCGCGACCGCGAGGGCGGCCCGGTAGAGCGGTGACCAGACGCGCTGCCTGGCCGGCTCGGCCAGCTCGCGGTTGCGGATGTCGGCCGGCCTGATCTCGATCGATCGCAGCGCCCTGATCGTCCGGTACGTCTGGCGGCGCTCGGCGATCAGCGACTGGACCGAGAACAACGCCGCGAACACGGCTCCGGCCAGCGCCACGGCACCGGCGACGAGCAGCATGGCTGACATGGGCAACTACACCTCGATGTCGGTGATCTTCTTCATCCAGATGATGCCGACGATCATCAGGATCGCAGAAGCCGACAGCATGGCCAATCCGAGGGGTGTCGTATAGAGCGGAGCCAGGAACGTCGAGTTGAACATCAGGAGGACGATGAACATCAGGAACGGCAGGATCGCCAAGATTATGCTTGATAGCCGGCCCTCAGCGGAGAGGGAGCGGATCTGGCGCTTGAGGGAGTAGCGCTCCCGGATGGTCTGAGCGACGGTGTTGAGCAGCTCGGCCAGGTTGCCGCCGATCTGCCGCTGCAAGCTCACCGCCATGACCGTCCACGCGAAGTCCTGGCTGTTCATCCGCTTGGCCACGCCATCGAGCGCCTCCTCGAGCGGCATCCCGAGCCGCGCCTCGGTGAGCACCCGCTGGAATTCTGCCGACATCGGCTCCTCGGCCTCCTTGACGACCGTGTCGACGGCCTGGAGCAGGCTGTGCCCGGCCTGGAGGGCGCCGCCGAGAAGCTGGAGGGTGTCGGGAAGCTGCTCCTCGAACCTGGCCTGCCGGCGGCTGGCCTTGACGACGAGGAAGATGAACGGCGCGAGCACGCCGATCATGACACCGATGATGGTGATGTAGAGGTTCCGTGTGAGCAGCAGGATCAGCAACGGCACGCCGAAGGCCGAGGAGAACGAGATGAGCACGAACTCGGCCACCCGCAGCTTGAGGCCGGCCAGCTCGATCCGGGTGAGGAAGGCCTCCTCGAGGTTGCCCCGCTTCACCAGGGACTCGGCCAGGTCGGTGGCCCTGCCGACCAGGTCGCTCGAGCCGAAGGGCCCCGGCGGCGGGCCCTCGTCGGCGATGGCGGGAATCAGCGAGTACTGCGACAGGCGCTGGCGCAGCACACGGAAGCTCTTGCCGGTGCCTGGCGGGGTCGCCATGAGCGCGTAGGCGAGCAGGAGGATGGCCACGAACATGATCGCCGCGGTCGCGTACAGCCCCTGCCGGGTCTCGAGCGTGCCCAGCCCGGGGGGCAGCCGGTCCACCAAGGCCGGCCGGGTGGAGGGCGGCGCACGAAGCAGCAGGACCCGTCCGTCCGACACCCCCTGCAGCTCACCCTTGGTCACCGTGACAACCAGCTCGCTCGGGCTCGGGGTGCCGGGCGGCACCTCGAAGTCGACCACGTACTGCGAGTACAGCGCCTTGCCGAGGCTCGTGAAGATGTCGGAGAGCTGCGCGCCCTTGGCCGGGATGAAACGCCCCCTGGTCGCACTGGCCAGCGTGCGGAGCGCCGCCTCGGGTACCTTCGCGCCGACGCTCGCCAGCCCGATCGAGTGGATGGCGACGCGGTGGCGCTTGGCGGCGGCGACCGCCTGCCCGATGAGTCCCTTGCTGGCGGTGTCCTCGCCGTCGGACAGCAGCACCATCACGCGCTGCCCGGGCGCCTTGGCGAGCAGGCCGGCGCCGGCGCTGACCGCATCGTAGAGCGCGGTCTCGCCGTTGGCCTGGAGCGTGCCGATGCGCTGCTTGGCTGTGGCCGTGTCCGCGTCCAGCGGGTGGACCACCTGGATCGTGTCCGAGAAGCGGAGCACCCCGACCTGCCCGCCGGGTGGGACCTGGTCCACGAACCGGCTGGCCGCCGTCTTGGCCAAGCCGATGTTGCCACCTCGGTCCATGCTGCCGCTGGTGTCGATCACCAGCAGGACCGACACCGGCGTCCTGGCCGCGTCGGGTGAGATGACCCCGGTGACCTTGACCGGCTTGCCGGCCAGGGTCGCGGTGAACGCGCTGGCGGGGAGCTCGCTGTTCTCCACCCCGGAGCCGGACACCGCCACGGTGACCCGCGCCGCGGTGTGGCTGCGGGCCACCAGGTCGGTCAGGCTCACCTGCAGCTCGCCCTGCTGAGCCAGGACCGGGGCGGCCCAGACGAGCAGCACCAGCAGCGCCGCGGCCGGCAGGGCGAGCCTTCTCATCGGCGCATGGCCATGGGGACCCCGCCCGGTTCGTGCAGGAACAGGTCCGGGTCGAGACGGATGCCCTGGTCGAGGAGGCGGTCGACGAAGGTCGGGCGCAGGCCGGTCGGCTGGACCACGCCCCGGAAGCGGCCGTTCTCGTCAATGCCGGCCCGGTAGTCGAACAGGTAGAGGTCCTGCATGGTGATGACGTCACCCTCCATGCCGACGATCTCGGTCACGTGGGTGACCCGGCGGGTGCCGTCCTTCATCCGGGCCTGGTGGATCACGATGTTGATGGCCGAGGAGATCTGCTCGCGGATGGCCCGCATGGGCATGTCGACCCCGGCCATGAGCACCATGGTCTCGAGCCGGGAGAGGGAGTCGCGGGGCGAGTTGGCGTGCACGGTGGTGAGCGAGCCGTCGTGGCCGGTGTTCATGGCCTGCAGCATGTCCAGGGTCTCGCCGCCGCGGACCTCGCCAACGACGATCCGGTCAGGCCGCATGCGCAGGGCGTTGCGGACCAGGTCGCGGACGCTGACCTCGCCCCGGCCCTCGATGTTGGGCGGCCGGTACTCGAGCCGTAGCCAGTGCGGCTGGCGGAGCTGCAGCTCGGCGGCGTCCTCGATGGTGATGATCCGCTCGCCGGACGGGATGAAGGACGACAGCACGTTGAGGGTGGTCGTCTTGCCGGCGCCCGTCCCCCCCGTGACGAGCAGGTTGAGCCGTCCCATGACCGCCGCGGCGAGGAGCCGCGACAGCTTGCCGGAGATGGTGCCGAAGGTGATCAGGTCATCGGCCTGGTACGGGTCGGGCGAGAACTTCCGGACGGTCAGGTAGGGACCGCCGCCGACGCAGAGCGGCGCGATCACCGCGTTGAGGCGCGACCCGTCGGGCAACCGCGCGTCGACGTAGGGCGAGCTCTCGTCGATCCGGCGCCCGACCTGGCCGACGATCTTGTCGATCACCCGGCGCAGGTGGGTCTCGTCCACGAAGCGGCCCTCGGTCGGGTAGAGCTTGCCCTCGCGCTCGACGTAGATGCTGTCGGGCGCGTTGACCATGATCTCGGTGACGGTGGGGTCACGCAGAAACGGCTCGATCGGCCCGAAGCCGAGGACGTCGTCGCCGATCTCGCCGACCACCCGCTGCCGCTCCTCACGCGTGAGCGGGGTGGACTCCTCCTCGAGCGCTTCCTGCAGCATCTCCTGGACCTTGGCCCGGAGCTGCTCCACCCCTATGTGGGAGTCGTACAGGCGTGGGCCCAACGCCTCGACCAGCGAGCGGTGCACCTTCTGGCGCAGCTCGGCAAGCGGGTCGGGCCTGGCCCGGTGCGGCCGGCGGCTCTCCGGCTCGTCGGGCAGGCCCGACGGCAGCACCCCGTCGGACCTGGCGCGGGCCAGGCGCTCGTGCAGAGAGGACATCGGGTCGGACTCCTTGGCGTTCGTTCGGCCGCGCGCGGCCTGGGTGGTTCTCAGGGTCGCGAGAAGAGCGACCGGCGCTGCCTGGTCCTGACGGCCCTCGCGGCCCGCTGGCCGCCCGCGGAGAGCTGGGCGGCGAGACGGCGGATCGACTCGCTGACGTGGTCCTTGGGGTCCTCGAGGATGATCGGATGGCCCTTGTTGACCGAGAGCGGCACCGAGCGGGACGAGGGGATCGTCGCGTCGACCGGCGCGCCCAGGATCTTCTCCACGTCGGCCAGGCGCAGGCCGACCCTGGAGTCGGCCCGGTTGAGCACGACCCGCAGCCGGTTGCGGGGGAAGTGGAGCAGCTCCATGGTCTGCAGGGCCAGCTTGAGGTTCTTGATGCTGGGCACGTCGAGGCTCGCCAGCATGGCGACCACGTCGGACTCGTCGAAGGCGGCGAGCACCTGGTCGGAGAAGGCTGCCGGGGTGTCGATGACGACGTAGTCGAAGTCCTGGCGCAGCAGCTTGAGGATGGTCGCGACCGCCTGGGGGCTGATCGTGTCGGCCACCGTGGGCTCGGTCGGCGCCAGCAGCGCCCAGATCCCCTGCCGGTGGTGGGTGAGCAGCGACTTCAGCGCCATCGTGTCGAGGCCGTGGGTGCTGGTGGCGTCCTGGATCGTGTGGGCCGGGAAGAGCTGCAGCATGATGGCGACGTCGCCGAAGTGCAGGTCGAGGTCGACCAGGGCCACCTCGCCGCCCGTGGCGGCCAGGGCGAAGGCCAGGTTGGTGGCCAGGAAGGTCTTGCCGCAGCCGCCCTTGGAGCTGAACACGGTGATGACCTTGCCGGGCGGCTCGCCCGCCTCGGCGCCGGTGGGCACGCCGCCGGCCAGCCGGCCGCGCAACGCCCGCGCGATCTCCAGTGCGCGGGCGGCCGCGGCGCGCACCGCCTCCTCGTCGCCCGGGTCGGTGATCACGTCCTTGACCCCGTACCGCAGCGCGGCCCGGAACAGGTCGGAGGAGTCGTGGTGCCGGATGAGCAGGACCGACACGTCGGGCGCGCCCTGCTGGGTCATGCCGGCCAGGGCGAGCGCGTCCTGGTCGCCGAGGTCCGGCCCGACGATCATGCCCAGCACGTCGCGGCCCTCGGCGGCGAGCGCGGCCATGGCCTCGTCAGGGCTGGTGGTGCGGATGACCCGGTCGGTCAGCCCGGTCAGGGCGCTCGCCAGCCAGGTCGCGTACCCGTCCTCTGACTCGGCGATGATGACGGCCATGGCATTGCTCCTGCTGCTTGCTGCGTTCACGCGGATCAGTCGTCGAAGAGGTTGCCGAGGTTCCTCGGGCCCGGTCGCAGGCTGGTCTGCCCGCCCGGCGGCACCAGGGTGAGGTAGATCCGGCCTTTCTCCGCCGCGAAGATCACCTTGTCGACCTTGCCGTCGCTCACCTCGAGGGTGAGCGTGGACAGGTTGCCGTTCCGGTTGGCCTGCTGGGCGTTCGGGGCTGGCTGGGTGGTGGTGCCGACGGCGAGGACCTTGATGTTGGGAAGGAGGAGATTGGTCTCCTCGACGCCTTCGGCCACGGTGATGGTCACGAAGACGTTCACGCGGTTGCTGACGCCGACGAACCCGGACACCTGCTTGGTCGTGTCGACCAGGATCGAGACGGCCTGGAAGCCTCCCTTGATGTTGAGCAGGTTCTGCCCCTCGACCTCCTGCTGGTCCTCCCACCGGCTCTGGAGGAGCAGCTCGCCGGGCACGATCTTGACCGCGGCCACCTTGCCGTCGAGCTGGTTGATGGACCGGACCGCGTCCTCGGCCACGAGCCGGCGCGGGTAGTCGACCAGGCGGAGCTTGGCGGCCTGCGCGGCCTGGTTGATGGTCTCCCCCTGGTCGATCGCCTTGGCGGCCACCCAGACCTGGACCGGGGCCTGCTCGTTGATCGCCCGCCGGTCGGCGCTGTTGGCGTAGATCACCAGCGCCATCGCCGCGACGATGGCGAGGACGATGGCGACGACGATGGCCAGGAGTCTGTTCTGCATCTCGGTTGCTCTCCTGCCGGGAGGCGGCGGGCCGCCCGGCCACTCGGTCAGGGGTCATCGAGGACCCTGCGGCAACCCCTTCATAAGCAGCCCCCCGGCACCGGCAGGGGCAGGAAGGAGACCTGCTCGACCCGCATCTCCGCCCTGGCATGGCCGGTGGTGAAGCTGGGGGGCATGGGGACGAATGGGATGACGATGTTCACCGGGTAGTCGAACTGGACGGTGAGGGTGCTGCCGACCGCGTTGCTGCTGGTGACCGAGCAGGCGGTCAGCCCGCTGGTGCCGGAACGCTCCTGGACGACCTGCCAGAACGACTTGCCGCTGCCGTTGATGTTGGTCCAGTCCTGGACGCCGACGATCGCGACCCGGGCGCCTTCGCGGGCGGCGTTGGTGGCCTGGATCTTGTCGTTGAACGCGATGCCGAACTGGATGAAGCCGAACAGCAGGGCGACGAGCAGCGGAAGCAGGATGGCGAACTCCACGGCGGCGACACCCTGCTCGCCCCCGCGCCGCCCGCCGACCCGTCTCATGCCACTCGTGCTCCTCTCACCCGCACCGGGGGAAGGACGAGGATCGCACCCTCGCCCCTCCCCTACCAAACCGGCTCACGGGCATGTCACAGGCGCATTCTGGATGCATGACGCTGTCGTCGAGAAGCGCTGCTGGATCTGGGTGAACAGGAAGAAGAACCCGACGACCAGGAGCAGCGCGACCACCGCCACCATGAGCGCGTACTCGACCGCCGTGATGCCCTGCTCGCGAGCTTCCAGCTCGCGAAGGCGACCGCGAACGTACAGAAGGGTGGTGCTTACGTAGACGGACATGCGGACCGGGACCTTTCGTCGGTGGACCACTGCTCACGGGTCGAGAGGGCGGGCGCGCCTCTCGACCCGAGTCGGGATGCGGCCCTGCGGCGCCGCATCCAGCTACCTGGATACGCCGGTGCCGGCGGGGCGCCCGTCCCGCCGGCACCTCGTCCTCAGCACCCGGTGGTCACACCCGGAGGGTTGCCGACACAGCTTCCGACATCGCTGAACTTCGTCGAGATCTTGGTGAACAGGAAGAAGAACCCGACAACCAGGAGCAGCGCGACCACCGCCACCATGAGCGCGTACTCGACTGCCGTAATGCCCTGTTCGCGGGCCTGCATCTCCCCGAAGCGAGCGCGGACCCACATCTGGATCACGGAGAGCTGAAGCATCTACTTCCACCTCCTTTCCTTCGAGGCAAGGGTGCGCCGTCCGGGGACGCGACCCGCGGGATCTGATCCGCTACTCCGGCCATTGCGGGAGCCCGACCGGAGCGGGCGTAGTTCCGGCCGGTTCGCGGAGGTCGGCGGCTGTGAACGTAGAGATGGCCGAGCCGGATGCCAACCCGACAACTGCACATCGCCCATGGGGAGAACTACGGAAGGCCCGGCCACTCAGCACCCCCCGCCCCGGTACGCGACGCTGGCGCAGCTCTGGTTCCGATCGAAGCGGTCCTGCACGCCCTGGAAGAGGTAGTAGGTGCCTCCGACGAGGAGCACGACGATGATGGCGGCCATCAAGGCGTACTCGACCGCCGTGAGCCCCCGCTCGGCGGCGGGGCCGCGCGCGTGATTATGGAGCCGGCTGCGCACGGGACCGGTGGTCAACAGCGGCTTGCTCCTCTCGGGCAGACGGCGACTCATGCCCGCGTGCAACGTAGAGGTTGGCCGGAGCGACGGCCATGAGGAGCCTCGACCAGTTGGCGTAGGTACTTCTTGTTAGAACGAGAGGGCCAGGCCGTCGCTGGTCTGGGCCCGGAGCGACACGCCGCGGCGGGCGTCGCGCTCCTCGACGACCCGGGCCGGGCCCCCGGCAGGGGTATCCGTCTGGCCGGCCCGGGCCTGGCCCTGGGCCTGGCCCTGGGCGGCGGTGACCAGGTCGTGGAGCAGGTCCACGAGCTTGGCGGACAGGCGCCCGGCAGCCGCCTCCTGGCGAAGCACGCCGAGCGCCTCCTCGGGCGAGCGGGCCGGCCGGTGCGGCCGCGGGCGGATCACCGCCGCGTAGGTGTCGGCCACCGCGAGCAGCTGGGCGCCGAAGGGGATCTGGCGGCCGCGCAGCCCGCGCGGGTAGCCGGAGCCGTCGAGGCGCTCGTGGTGGGCGCGCACGGCGGCGACGGGCACGCCGACCCGGCTCAGGGGCTCCAGGATGTCGGCCGAGCTGTCGGCGTGCCCGTGCAGCATCGCGAGCGCATCGTCCTCGAGTGGGCCGCGCACCGCGAGCAGGTCGTTCGGCAGCGCGAGCAGGCCGATGTCGTGGAACAGGGCGGCCATCTCGATCCCGCGCACGCGGGCCGGTGGCCAGCCGAGCGCGGTCGCCAGCTCCCGGGTGATCGAGGCGACCCGGCGCGAGTGACCCTCCCGGCCGGAGCCGCTCGCCTCGGCGCTGCCGATCATCGTGCCCAGGATGACCTGGAGGGAGTGGGCCAGCGACTCGCGCGCCAGCCGGAGGTGGTCACGCTCCTCGGCCCGGCTGACCCGGGCCGCCGCTGTCTCGGTGCGCAGCAGGGCCGCCTCGGCCGCCTCGGTGACCGAGCGGAGGGCGACCAGCGGAGAGCTCTGCTCCATCCGCTCGGGGCCGCGCTGCACCCGCCGGCCACGCATCGACGAGGTGACCCGCACGATCAGGTCCTCGCTGGTGCACGGGTAGGTCAGCAGGTCGGTCACGCCGACGGCGAGCGCCGGGGTGACGTCGATGGACGCGTCCCGGCTGGCCACCCCGAGCACGGGGACGCTGGTCGGGCCCTCGGCCAGGCGGGTGAGGACCGGCGCCCAGGTGCGGATCTCGTCGATCGGCACCACCACCAGGGCCGGCCGCTGGGCGTCCACGCTCCGCCTGGCCTCGATCTCCTCCTTGACCAGGGCGCAGGCCAGCCCGGCGTCGTTCAGGGCGTCACGGGCCCAGGGGCCGATCCCCTTGGCCGCATCCAGGACGAGCACGTGGGCTGGCAAGCGAACGCTCCCAGGTCGAAGGGAGAACCGCACCGAGCACGGCCGCCGCCGAGCCCGACACCGGAAGCGTCCGCTGCGCGATGCTACGGCCTGCGTCCGTGTGACTCCCATGCACCGAACTGGTGAACGGGGCTACGAACTTCTGCGGAGCAGAGGGCGCGGCCGTGCCCTACCGTCAGCGGGGCGGCTCGACCAGGCGGATGCGCATCGCCTCGCGCACCGCGTCGACCCGGTTGTTCACGTGCAGCTTGCGGTAGATGTTGCCGATATGGGTGTTGACGGTTCGCTCGGAGATCACCAGCTGGCTGGCGATCTGGCGGCTGGTGAGGCCCTCGGCGAGCAGGGCGAGGATCTCGCGCTCGCGACTGGTCAGCAGGTAGTAGATGTCGGCTGCGGCCTTGGTCTCGTCGGCGTAGCGGTTGAACTGGTGGAGCAGCTTGCGTGCCTGGACCGGGTCGAGGAAGGAGCCGCCGGCGGCGACCGCCTTGACGGCTGAGCGGATGTCGTCCAACGTCGCCGACTTGGGCAGGTAGCCAGAGGCGCCCGCCTTGATCGCCTCGAAGATCGTCTCCTGGTCCTCGTGGACGGTGAGCACGACCACCCCGACCGAGGGGTGGTCCTGCCGGATCTGCCTGGTCGCGCTGATGCCGTCGCGCCGTGGCATGTCCACGTCCATCAGCACCACGTCGGGGAGCAGCTCGCTGACGCGCTGGATCGCCTCGTTGCCGTCGCTCGCCTCCCCGATCACCTCGACACCCTCGGCGTTGCGGCACAGCAGCACCACGCCGTGACGGGTCACCGAGTGGTCGTCGACGACCAGCACCCTGGTCACCGCGCTGTTGCGATCGCCAGCGTCGACGGTCACCGCTTCACCCCCTCGTAGACCTGGGTCGGGACCTCCAGCCAGAACACCGTGCCGTTCTCGTCGACCCGGCCGCCGACCGAGCCCTCCAGCACCTCGGCGTAGCTGCGGGCCAGGGTGAGGCCGAGCCCGGCCCCGGAGCCGCGGCGCTCGACCGGCTCGTCCGAGCGGGTGAACGGACGGAAGAGCTGGTCGACCGCCTCGCTGGTGAGCCGGGAGCCACCGTCGTGGACCTCCCAGCGGGTGCGCTCGGGCCCGACGGAGACGGTCACCGTGACCATCCCGAGGCGCGGGCCGTACTCCAGGCCGTTCTCGACCAGCGGCCGCAGCGCCATGCGGACCAGCTCGCTGTCGCCGACCACCTCGGCGTCCACGTCACCGGCGGGCTGGACCCGGACGCCCTCGGTGCCGAGGTCGTCGATCAGGGTGAGCAGGAGGTCGCGGGGCCGGAACGGGCGGGCCAGGGCCTCGACGCCACCGTTGACCCTGGCGAGCAGCAGGAAGTCGCGCACGAGGCCCTGCAGGCGGTCGGTCTGGGTCAGCACGAGCTGGAGGAACTGCTGCACGGTCTCACCGTCGAGCTGGTTTCCCCGCTGGAGCAGCGTGGAGACGAACCCGCGGATGCACGCGAGCGGCGTGTTGAGCTTGTGTGCGGCGAGCCCGAACAGGTCCCTGCCGTCCTCTTCGAGGCCCAGCAGCGACGGAGCCGTTGTCTGGCTCGGGGTCGTCATAGGCAGTCTTCCCTCCGCATGGGCTCGCTCACTACGTTCAGGCGCCGGTGTTCACTACTAAGAGGTAGGGATTGTCATACAGATCAAGTCTGCCTTCCAAGTCGCCAGCGAGGGAACCGCTCGTCATGACTAATTCCGGCATAGTCGCCTTCGGCCGTGAAGCGATCAAGCCCGCGGTGTCGAGGGAGAACCTACCAGAATCGGCGCTTGCGTCGGCTTCTGGCTGCCGTTGGGCCCCGGCTCCTCGGTGACCCCGTAGGTCATGTTGGGCTGGATCGGCAGCTCGAAGAAGAGCGGCTGGGCCCCCTCGCCGCTGGTGCGGAACACCTTGGCGGGCATCGCCGCTTCGAGCCCCTGCCCGTTGGGGATGCCCCACAGCTCGTAGACCTTCCCGGCCGGCGGAGCAGCCAGGCCCTCGACGATGATCGCGCCCTTGTCCTGGAGCGACGAGGCGACCACGACCACCCGCGCGTCACGCTCGGTCCGGCCCGTGAGCCGCACGGTCTGGGTCGACGAATCGTTCAGCAGCTGGCCGACCTGTTCGAAGGCGGCCACGCGCTGCTGGAAGGCGGCCACGCGCTGCTGGTAGAGGTTGTTCTGGTTCCGCAGCGAGAAATTCCAGAAGCCGAGTGCGAACACGGCCAGGATGCACGCGGCCACCGCGATGCGGCTGACCAGGGTCAGCCTCGTCCGTGGCCGGAAGGCGAGCACCGCGCCGGGGCGGGCGGTAGCGCCGACCTTGCGGAGGATCGACGTACGCAGGGCCGCTGGCGGCTCGACCGGCGGCACCGCGTAGGCGAGCGCCCCGGCCACCTCCTCGAGCTCGCGCATGCTGGACTCGCAGATCGTGCAGCCCTCCAGGTGGCGCTGGAAGAGGTGCTCGTCGTCGGGCTCGAGCGCCCCGAGCACGTAGCCCGCGGCCAGCTGCTCGTACTCGGCGTGGCTCATTGCCTGGTCCACGGGCGTTGCTCCTCCCGACCAGGCTCGCTCAAGGCGTCCTTGAGCTTGCGCATCCCAGCGGCCATCCTCGTCTTGACAGTCCCCAGGGGGACCCCTACCAGACTCGCAACCTCGCGCTGCGTGTACCCACCAAAATAGGCCAGAAGGAGCGCTTCGCGTTGGGCCGCGGGCAGCGTGGCCAGCGCGGCGCGCACCTCGCCTCGGCGCTCGGACAGCAGCACCTCGGCCTCCACCCCGACCTTGTGGCCGGCCTCGAACTCGAGCGCGTCGTCGCTGGTGCGGCGCCGGCGCAGGTTCTCCTCGCGCCGGACGACGTCCACGGCGCGGTGGTGGGTCATGGACAGCAGGTACGTGGCCACGGTTCCTCGCCCGGCATCGAACCGGTGCGCATCACGCCAAAGCGAGAGGAACACTTCCTGCACCACATCCTGGGCAAGCGTCGCATCGGCCATGATCCGGCGCGCGAGCGAGTAGGACACCTTCCCGTAGCGGTCGTACAGGGCCTCGAGGGCATCTGGGTCCTTCTCGGCCACGAGCGCGACCAGTTGCCCGTCTTGGAGGCCTCGGTACGCCTTGGCTCCTCGCACGCGCTCAAAGATCCTTCCGACATGGCCTTCGAGCGGCGGGGCACACTGGATTGCTCTCCCTCGGAGACCGCCGCTCTCGCGCTGCTCGACAGACGGTGCGGACCTCGGTCCCTGGCGACGCCGCAGCCAGGTCGCCGACGATCCGCCATGGACGCTAGCACCGGGGTCGAAGACGGGGCAATGGCCCGCTCCCGGCAGTTGCGGGACCATGGCATCATGGTTGAGCGGTCAGGAGACCCGTTGCTATAGTTCTTGCCCTCTCGCGGATGTGGCTCAGTTGGTAGAGCATCACCTTGCCAAGGTGAGGGTCGCGGGTTCGAGTCCCGTCATCCGCTCCACCTTCCGGCCCGACGCCCTCCGGGGACCCCCGGGGGGCGTTCGACCGAGATGGCACGGCGGTGTGGCCGAGTGGTTAGGCAAGGGTCTGCAAAACCCTCTACCCCGGTTCAATTCCGGGCACCGCCTCCACCCGGCCCGTACCGGCACCCCCCGGGACCGGTATGATCGGGCAGGCAGCACGGGCGCGTAGCTCAGTGGGAGAGCGCTTCCCTGACACGGAAGAGGTCACAGGTTCAAACCCTGTCGCGCCCACCACATAGCCTCTGACCAGCGGAAACGCTGGTCAGGTTCGCGTTCGGGGCCGATCCGGGAGGCCGTGTACCGGATGGAGAGCACTTAACCTGTCTAACGTTTCGGGTCATGGACGCCACCGCCCGAAGCCCGCTCGCTCGCTCGTTCGAGCGGCACCTTCGGGCCATGAACCGCTCCGAGAAGACGGTGGACACCTACCTCATCGCCGTCCGCCAGGCCGACGCCTTCCTGCGCGCCCACGGCACCACGATCGAGGCCGCCACCCGCGCCGACCTGGAGGCGTTCATGGGCGACCTGCTCGCCCGCCGGGCCGCCAGCACCGCCGCCACCTACCACAAGGTCCTCAAGATCCTCTATGCCTGGCTGGTCGAGGAGGAGGAGATCCCGGCTGACCCGATGGCCCGGATCCGCCCGCCGATCGTGCCCGACAAGCCCGTCCCCATCGTGCCCGAGGACGGCCTCAAGGCCCTGTTCCGGGCGTGCGCCGGCACCACCTTCGAGGCCCGCCGCGACACCGCGCTGCTCATGCTGCTGCTAGACACCGGCGCCCGCCGCGCCGAGATGGCCGGGCTCACCCTCGACGACGTCGACCTTGACCTGGACGTGCTGCTCGTGCTCGGCAAGGGGCGCCGCGAGCGGAGCCTGCCGTTCGGCACGCGGGCCGGCGAGGCGCTCGACCGCTACCTCCGCGCCCGCACCCGCCACAAGCACGCCGGCTTGCCGTGGTTGTGGCTGGGGCAGAAGGGCCGGCTCACCGACGCGGGGCTGCGAATGATGCTGCGGCGCCGCGGGGCGCAGGCCGGCCTCCCGGGGCTGCATGCCCACCAGCTGCGGCACACCTTCGCGCACGCATGGCTCGCGCAGGGCGGCACCGAGGGCGACCTCATGCGGATCGCCGGGTGGAAGTCCCGCGCGATGCTCCAGCGGTACGGCGCCTCGGCCGCCGACGCCCGCGCCCGCGAGGCTCACCGACGCCTCTCCCCCGCCGACCGGCTGTGACGGAGGCGACTGTGCCCTCTGTCAGGCGGGAGGTGGGAGGTCTTCGTAGCGGACGCGCGCGAGCAGCTCGATGGCGCGTCGACGGGTCGCCAGGCTGGCGGATTGGGCGAGGCAGACCGGCATTGCGCGGTCCAACGCCTCAATGTTCCCGCCGGCGAGCTGGCGTAACTCCTCCTCGGCGCCGTCGTTGTCGAAGGCGTCGGTAGCGAGCACCATCGCCCGTGTAACCAGCTGGTCGATCAGGATCTCGGTCATGGCTTGCACACTACTGGCCCAGTGGCGACTAGCAAGCCTGACCCCACCGAGCTGTGGATAACGCTCGCCCGGCCAAGCACCGGGCGGGAAGGGCCGCCCTCCCGCCCCCGCTCTGGAGGACGCCAATACTGCCCTCCGAAGAGCCGCTAAGCGGGTGTTCCGCTCCCATTCTCATTCGAGTAGTTCGTATGGATTGAGCAAAATCCGTCAGCAAGGCTTGCGCGCTCGTGCCAAAATTACAGTGGTGTTGTTCCTTGCCCCGGTTGCGCAGCGCCTGCCCAGCGCCCTTCCCCTTCGCCGCCGGAAGCGCCGAAATCCTCGTGCTGGGAAACGTGAGGCCCTCATGCACCGGTCCAAGCAGTCGACGCTGCGCCAGATGCCGTCAAGCTCGCCCCGGAGCGCTTGGACCTGATGGCCAGCTACTTCGAGGACAACGCCCAACATGTACGCCCGGTCTGGCGCGCCGAGGGCGAGGGTGAACGGTTGCGTCGAGCCCAGGTCGGTGCTGCGTTTTCCCTGGTGGGCCACTTCACCGTCTCCGCCGAGCCGGGACAGGTGGTGATGCCGACCGGCTCAGGGAAGACCGTGGCCATGACGCTCATTCCGTATCTGGCTCCTACCCGACGAGCGCTGGTGGTAGCGCCCAGCAGGCTGGTGCGCGACCAGATCGCGGAGGAGTTCCGGACGCTCGCCCGACTGCGAACGACAAAGACAGCTCCAACGGAGATGCCCGCGCCGCGGGTCGAAGCAGTGCGTCATCGGCTGGGCACGCCGGGCGACTGGTCGAGGTTGGAGGACATCGATGTCGTGGTGGGCACGCCGATGTGCCTCAGCTCCGTACTTGAGGGTGTGGCCGTGCCGCCGCCCGACTTGTTCGACCTGGTGCTGCTCGATGAGGCCCACCACACCCCAGCGCGTACCTGGGAGAGCATCCTCAGCCAGTTTCCCGGCGCGCGGGCGGGGCTGCTCACCGCCACCCCATACCGGCGGGATCTGCGCGCCCTGCCCGGGAGCATCTGCTTCTGCTACTCCCTCCATGACGCCATCGCCGACGGTGTGTACGAGCCCGTGGCCTTTCGGCCAGTGGACGTCCGCAGCGGCGATGACAGGGATGTCCGGCTGGCGGAGGAGGCTCGCCGCCGTCTCGACGACCCCGTCCACCGAGAGGCAGGCAGCCAGCTCCTCGTCCGCGCCGGCCGCATCGCTACCGCCCGCCACCTGGTCACGGTCTACCAGCAGGTGGGCTTGGAGATCGAGGTCATCGACAGCCAGCAGAGCCTGCGGCACATCCGGAGAGTGCTCGGCCGCCTCCGATCCGGCGAGCTGCGGGGGGTGGCGACCGTCGGGGTCCTCGGGGAGGGCTTCGACCTGCCCTCGTTGAAGGTGGCCGCCTACCATGATCGCCATCGGTCGTTACCGGCGACCCTCCAGTTTGTCGGCCGAGTCGCTCGCACCCAGCCGAATCGGCAGGCACCCGCTGAGCTGCTCGCGGTCAAGCAGGACGTGCAGGACGAGACCCGGGCCCTCTACCAGGAAGACGCCTCCTGGGCCGAGCTCCTCCCGGCCCTCGCCGACGCCGCCGTTGCCGAGGAGCGGGACCGCCGGAGGTACGTCCAGGGCTTTGAGCCCCCACCGCCTGACACGTTCTCGCTGCACGCGGTGGCTCCAGCCTGCCAGGCCGAGATCCTGGAACTCGACGCCGCCGACGGCCCACCCAACCTTCGCGCCAGCGTTGACACCCTGGGTGACGGAGCGGTGTGGTGGTCAAGCACCGACGAGACCGGCGAGCTGCTGGCCATCGTCACCCAACGTCGCTCCCGCCCCGCCTGGATGCGCGCCGACACCCTCGACACCATCAGCCACGACCTTCACCTCGTCGTCCACGAGCCAGCACACCGCCTGCTGTTCGTCTCGACCACTAGCCCGGCGACCCGACGCCAGCTCCTGGCCGCTATCGGCGCGCCCGGCGCGCGCCCGATCCCACCCGAGGACCTCAACCGGCTCTTGCACTCAATCCACGTCCTGTCGTACTCGTCGGTTGGCCTGCGCAGCGCCCGTGCCCCCGGGCTCAAGCAGCCCTCCTACAAGACGGTGGCCGGCCCGGCCGTCAACCAGGCGGTCCTGCCCAGCGAGGCGCTGGCCTTCGGCGTGGGCCATCTCATCGGCCGATACCGAGACGCCTCAGGCGCGATCGAGGGGATCGGCGTGGCCGTCGCCCGCGGCAAGGTCTGGAGGCCGGGCTCCCAGCCCCTGCTCGCCTACCGGACGTGGTGCACGTGGATAGCGGACCTGCTCCACGCATCGGTGGCGGCCAGGCGGAGCGCCCCCCTGCTGGAGGTGCCCATGCCCCGCCGCCTGCACACCTTTCCCGATCACCCCGTTGCAGTACTCCTGCACCAACGCCTGCTCGACGGCACCTACGGGGCGATCGTGACCGGCTCGGACCCGGTCGACCTGCTCCTGCTGGAGCTGGCGGCTATGCGAACCAGCGACTATGACTGCGCGCTCACGCTATCCCACGAAGGCAGCCAGCTTGGGCAGGTCCAGATGCTGGCGGCCGGAGGGGTCCAGCCAATAGGCGACGACCTGCCCGTCGTGGACCGCTCAACCGGGGAGGTGCATGGCCTGGCGACGGTGCTCGACACCTTCCCACCCGTCATCTACTTCGCCGACGGATCCTCGGCCGCTGGGACCACGCTCTTTGTCCCGCGCGAGAACCTCCCACCCGTGCCCGCCGACGCGCTCGCCACCATCGACTGGACCGGCGTCGACATCCGGGCAGAAGCCCGCGTCCGCGACGTGACCCAGCAGACGGTCCAGCAGCGAGCGGTCGCATGGCTCACTCAGACCTCACCTCAGGCCATAGTGATCCGCGACGACGGCGCCGGCGAGATCGCCGACCTCATCGTGGTCGACCCGGTCGACACCGAAACCGTGCGGCTCTCGCTGCTTCACTGCAAGTACTCCTCTGAGAACTCTCCCGGCCACCGCATCGCCGACCTCTACGAGGTCGTCGGGCAAGCCGTCCGCTCCGCCCAGTGGACAGCCGCCGGCCGCATCTGGCCCGAGCTGTCGAGGCGCCTGGCCAATCGGGCCTCGACCCAGGTGGTGCACGGCGACACCGATACCTTGAACAAGCTGCTTGAGCACTGGTGCGACAACCCTCCCACCGTAGAGTGCATCATCGGCATCGTTCAGCCCGGCCTGCGTATCAGCGGAGTGCAGTCGAGCACGAACTGCAACACCCTTCTCGTGCTCTGCCACGACTGGGTTGCCACCCAAGGCGCGAAGCTCCGCATTATCGGGACATGACATGCAAACGCCGGTTAACCCGTCGCGATTCAACTCGTTCGACCGCGATCATGAGGTCAGGTGCCAGTGATCTGGGCGCGCCGACGGCTAGTCTGGCTGACATGGACCTAGCCGAACGCCTCGGGACGGAGCTGGCGCTCGAGCTGCATGAGACTCCACACCTTCGTGCCATCGGCCTGGAGGTGAGGTTCGACGTCGGCAGCAGCTGTGCGCACGGTGGTCCGATCAACGCCGAGCAGCCCCGCGCACGTAGCTATTCACCAAGGGTAGATGGGTGTTGTCGCTGGTCAGCGGCAACCTCGGCAGGACCGTGTGGCCACGGCGAGGGCTGGTGGCATGCCGTGGGTGTCAGTCAGGGCTGAGGGCTGGCGGCAGCCACGGCCCGGTGGCAAACAGCTGCCGGAGCGCCTCCAGCGTGTCCAGCCCCCACTTGGCAGCAGTCGACAGGTACGACTGCACGATGGCGAAGTCGGCCAGTCCCTCCAGGGTGCGCCAGCACCCACCCGAGGCGCGCTGCTGCACC
>Ga0184627_10000251_pt1 | contig 22885 bp, 19 predicted proteins | sample PLM3_127_b1_FD_133150 | JGI IMG/M metagenome (GOLD analysis project Ga0184627, IMG submission 133150) | Groundwater sediment microbial communities from an aquifer in East River, Colorado, USA - PLM3_127_b1 | ecosystem: Environmental > Terrestrial > Soil > Riparian zone | place: USA: East River...
CGCAGCACCTCTCCGACCAGGGTAAAAGGTGCCCAGTAAAACGGATGAGGATAGCGACCACGAAGCGCGCGCATCGCGTCCTGGGCGGCTCGCGCCTTGCTCCAGCCCTGGCGCAGGTGCCCATAAAAGGTCGCCATGAACTCGGCCGTGCTCATGTCGTACGCGTCCCAGAGCGTCAACTGCACGGCGCGGGCACCGGAATACAACAGTCCGCGCACAAGTCCAAGCAGCTCGTCTCCCCCCGCGACCACGTTCAGACCGGTGCCACAGCCGCTCAACGTGACGAGCTCCGCCGCCAAACGCAGCTGATACAGGTCGTAGACGCTCAGGGCGCCGTCGCCGAGCCGAATCGACGAGAACATCGGGTTGTCTCGACGAAACAGTCCGTGGGTGGCAATGTGGATCCACCGGCTTGTTGCACCGTATCGCCGTAACTGATCGGCTGTGGCGTCAGGGCCCAGAAACACCTGCGAATCATCCAGAACGTTTGCTACCGCCCGGACCTCATCGGCGATGAATGGAGTCTGAGGATCGGGCACGCCCATGACCAGGGCGCCGCCCCTCGCCGCGGCCGGCTTGTTCCAACACAGCCGATAGACGCTCGAGCTCGGCGCATAGGACATCGTGAAGTCGTCGATCAGAAAGCGGCTGCCGTCGAACAACGCATGAAACGGCACGGCATGCAGGACGTCGTGCGGGACCACAATCAGGTGCGCGGCCTGCAGTCGATCGCGGACGGGTGCGATGAGCGCCGTATACAGCTCGTGAAGATGCGCGTGCGTCGCGGTCTGCAACTGGTCGGCGAACAGACCAACGTAGTTCGGCCCGAGACGGAATTTTGAAAGCTGAAATTGCAACAGCCGCACCAGATTCCGCACGTCGGCCGCGGGCGCCAATGGCACGATGTCGAGCCGGTCCCGACCGAGCACACACACGTAGGTCTGCCCGCGAGCCTGGTAGTACTCGAGGATCATCGTGTCTGCCGCCAGCGTCGGACGAATCTCCTCGAGTCCAGAGGCTCGGCCGCTTTGAAGCGCCGAGAATTCTTCGTCTGTACTCCGAAGCTCCTCCAGCGATCCGACGAGTTGTTTTTCGAGCGCGTCAGCCCGGTCCCGCAAACTGTTCATCCGTCGCGGGGAGCGCTTCTCGCGCGCGATTTCCTCCAGCTCCAACTGCCGGTAATGCCAGTTCAGCTCCTGGCGCAGCCGTCGCACCTCCTCAGGCGCCTCGCCCGCCACATGCGGCTCCAATGCGGCCGCACGAAACGCGATGAGATCGGCCAGGCTGCGTGACTTGGCCTGTTCGATGTAGCCGAACGCCGCCTCCCGGTATTCGCGCGCTGTTCCGAGCGCAAGGCAGGTGATGACAAGACTCTCGTACACCGCCAGCTTGTCCTCGAGGAACGCGACTTTCAGATCCTCCGCCTGCAGGCGGCTGCGAAGGTGTTCGAGGCCGCGGTGCGCTTCCTGAAAGGCGGCATAGGCGGCTTCGCGCTCGCCTCGCGCTTCGTGAATCAGCCCGAGCACAAAGTTGGCCTGGGTGGTGAAAATCGGCGCCTCCACCCCGGCGAGCCTGCCGAACGCGGCACGGCAGGCCCGCTCCGCCGCCTGCAGATCGCCGGTCTGCAGCTCCAGCCGCGCCAGCAGCAACTCACACAGGGCCGCCTTTCCGGGCACCGCGGCGCGTGCGAACAGCTTCAGCGCGTGTTCGCACAGCCGCCGGGCGGGTCCGTACTGCTCGTCTCGATAGAGCACAAGCGCCTCGTACAGGTCCAGGCGCGCCAGCCACACCTGGTTTCTCTCTCGAGCGAACAGCGCGCGCGCGCGCGCAAATAGTTTCTGCCTGCGGGGAACATCGCGCCGGCGACTCGCCGCGAGGGCAAGGTTCGTGAGCGCCTTCGCTTCCTCGTACGCCATCTCGAGCCCGTCGAAGCGCGCCAACGCTCGCTCGGCCAGCTCGCCGGCCTCGTCACTGAGATTCAATTCCAGGTACATCTCCGACCGGTCCAGGTCGCAGAGCGCACTGCGATAGGTATCCCCTAGCCGGTCGGACTGCTCCTGTGCGGTGCGGTACAACCCGAGGGCCCGCGTGTAATCACCGCGCAGGTAGTAGAGGTACGCGATGTTGTAGTCGGCCCGTGCGACGAGGAGCGGCATGTCGTGGCGCTCGCAGTACTCGTGCGCCTGGTGATACGTCTCGAGAGCCTTCTGAAAATCGTTGAGGCTCGTGTAAACCATCGCCATGTTGCTCAGTACGGCCGCCACGTCCGGCGGCTCGCCCTGAATGGCAAGCCGCTCATAGGCCCGCTGGTACAGCGTCTGCGCCTCGTCGAAGCGGTCCTGGCGAAACAGAATGTTGCCCGCATTGCTGTCGAGGCGCGCGAGTCCGAGAAGATTGCCGTGCCGCTCGAAGATCGCTCGCGCGTGGCCGACCGACGCGAGCGCCTCCTCGTATCTGCCGAGGGAAATGAGACTCTGAAGGGCACCGTTCAGCGTGCGCGCCACGTCCACGTCCCTCCGCAGACGTCGAAACAGCGTCAGCGCCTCATCGTAGTGTTCCAATGCCTCGCTGTATTTGCCGCGGCAGAATCGGACGTGACCGGCGGCTCGCAGGCTTTGCGCCCGGCAGCCGTCGTCGTCGAGCTTGTCGGCCACCCATTTCGCCGCGTGCGCCAGGCGGTCCGCGCGCTGCAAGTCGGTCCGCGCCAGGCGCACGACACGCGCATACAAGCGTTCCACAACATGGGGAGTCCAGAGCTGGGGATGCCGTCGGAGAAAGCTCGCGCGCGCCCGGGAGTTCCTGACTTGTGCCAGCTGGTCGATCAATTCGTCGTGCCGCTGCTCGTCGTTCGTGTCCGCCATTTACTGGACCGCATCAACTGATTGAGGAGCGGCACATGCCACTAAGACCCTGACCTTTCCAGCGCGCGCTGGAGACGCCGGAGGCAGCGCCCCCGGATGAACCCAATGGAGCCTGTTGCGAGACCAAGCCGCCGGGCCAGGTCACTGTACGGCACCGGCGGGTGCTCATAAAAGAGCAGCCGGATCAACTCCTGGCACCGCGGTGGAAGCTGCGCCACAGCCTCACGCACCATCTGTTCTCGCTCCACCTGCTCGACGAGATCGGGTTGGGGATCCGCCTCGAGCTGCTCCTGGTCGGCGTCCGGCAGCTCCTGTTCGGCGCGTCGCCTCTGGGTCCGCTTCCAGCGAAAAGCCGCATGCGCCGTAACGGTGATGAGCCAGCTGCGCAAGGCGGCCGTCTTGCGAAGGCGCGGCAGCTCGGAGAACAACTCGAGGGACACGGACTGAAACACGTCCTCCGCATCCTGCGGAGTGGCGCCGTATTTCAATGGGATGGAGAAGATCAAATTCCTGTACTTGTCGATGAGGGCCGACCAGGCCTGCTCATTCCCGCTCAGGCACGCGCGGACAAGACGGCTGTCGTCCCACGTAACGCCTGGACCAGCGATCCGTCGGGCGAGGCGTGTCCGCTTGGTCGTCTCATTGCGGCCCAGCGGGCCGCCTCTCGCGCCAGAACAGCTCTTCGACGTTCGACAGCGCGTGATGGTCGAGGATCGTCGGCCGGAAGTTGCCGAGCCCCCGTGTCGCGCCGACCAGAACGTTGGGGCTCGCGAGCGGAATGAGAGGCAGATGTTCCACGACCAGCTCCTGCACCCGGTCGTACAGCCGCTTGCGCTGCGGGGCGTCGCGTGTCGTGAGCTGTCGTCGCATCAACATGTCGATTTCGGCTTCCCACGAGGTCGCCGGCTGGCTCTGTCCCGGGCTCCAGAGGTGAGTGCCGCCGCTCGAGAGCCAGACATTCATCTCCACGTTGGGATCCGCGTCGCCGCCGCCCAGGCCGAGCACGCAGGCGTCGTAGTCGAAGCTGGTCAAGAGCCGCTCGAGCAGGGCGCGGAGCTCGAGCGTGACGACCCCCACACGGATTCCGAGCTGCTTGAGGTCATCCTGAATGATGGTCGCGATTTGAATCCGTTCCGTGTTTCCCGCGTTCGTGACGATCGTGAACTCAACGGCATGGCCTTCCTTGTCGACCAGCCCACCGTCCGGTTTCCACGCGAATTCCGCCTTCTGGAGCAACTGTCGCGCGCGCTCAATGGAACGGGCCGGCCTCGGTAGCGACCGATTCACCCACAACGTGTTGCCCGGCGAGACGTGGCCCCACAGTGGCGTGGCCTGTCCTCGGTACGCCAGGCGAACGATTCCCTCGCGGTCGATCGCCAGCGACATGGCCTGCCGAAATGACAGCTGCCGGAACCACGACTGTCTTCGTGCGAGCTCGGGAGACGCCTTTCCGACAAGATTGTTCAGGTTGAAGAAGAGAAACGTGTAGTCGAGTCCGGGCCCGCGGTCGACCATCTGGTAGTTCCGGTTGGGTTGATCTCTCAACAGGACGGCGAAATTTGTCGCGCTCACACGTGTGATGACGTCGGCCTCCCCCGATTGGAACCGCACAGCCTGCGCGTCTTCGCTCGGGACGAAGAGAAACACGATCCTGTCGAGGTAAGGCAGCGGCTCGCCCTCGCGGTTCACTTTCCAATAAAACGGGTTGCGCTCCAGAACGATCCGCTCGCCCGGCACGTACTCCTTGAAGCGAAATGGTCCCAGACCCGCGAACGCGGCCGGAGTTGATGTCAAACCCCATGCCTCCGCGAGGCGACCCTCCCTGTACGGTGTCTCGAGCAGGTGCCGGGGAAGCATCGCGACGCTGTCGAACAGCCGTTCGGCAGCGGCGGACGGTTCGCTCAAATCAAACTGCACGGTAGATTGGTCGAGTTTCCGCACCGCGATGGGCCGGCCCCCCACGATCAGTAAATCCCGCTGGGGCGACGCCACCTTCTCGTCCAGGTACACCTGGAACGAGAACAGCACGTCGTCTGCGTCAAAAGGATCGCCGTCGGAGAAACGGAGGCCGCGCCGCAGGCTCAGCGTGTACCGGCGGCCATCGGGCGCGGCCGTCCAGGACTTCGCCAGGGCGGGTTCCGTCTGGTGCGTTTCGCGGTTGATGTGAATCAGATCGGCAATCGTGAGCCTGATCACTTCTCCGGACGGGCGGTCAACCGCGATGAGCGGATTGAGCGTCCTCGGCTCAGCGCGTTGAACGACCACCAACTGGCCACCGGAGCGCCCGACTTCCGCGCGAGAGACCAGAACATCGGCAGCGGGCGCTGACTGCCAGGCGCGGCCCGATGCGGACGGCATTGCCGCCAGCAGGATGAGAGCGGTCGTAACGAAGCACCGTCTTTTCATCACATCATCACATCGATCGAATACCCCGCTGGCAGTGCTCGAGCGATCTCACACCGAGAAGGCGCCCGATCGCTGATGGAAAGCGTCCGCGACCGCGTAGTAGAGCAGAAAAACGGGGATGAGGGCAACTCCAGGGAGAAACATCCACCAATATGACGACAGCACACTGTAGCGTTGGAGGCTCGCCAGCATATTTCCCCAGCTTGGCACCGGTTCTCCTACGCCGAGACCGAAGAACGACAAGGTGACCTCGGCCAGGATGAATTGGGGCGCCAGCAAGGCCCCCTGCGTCAGGACGATTCCCAGCACCTGCGGCAACACGTGTCGGCGCAGGAGGTAGAGGTCCGAGGCGCCGAGGCTCCGTGCCGCCACGACATAGTCCCTCAGTTTGGCGCTGAGCACGACGCCGCGGATCAATCGCGCCGGACGCGCCCAGCCGATGAGTCCAATCACCACGAGGACCAGCAGGAACGCCTCCGCCGGCTCGATCTGCAACGGCAGGGCCATCCGAACCGCAAACAAGAGATACAACCACGGCAGCGCGAGGAACAGCTCCGCAATGCGCATGATCGTCTCATCCACCCACGCCCCGTAAAAACCGGCCAACCCTCCGAGCACCACGCCGACGCCCAGCGAGAGGCCGGCGCCCAGCAGCCCGGCGAACAGCGAGATCTGTCCACCGTACAGGAAGCGGGAGAACTGATCCCGCCCGTAATCGTCACTGCCCATCAGAAAGAGGCGAGTGGGGCTGTCGGTTCCAAACAGATGCCGGTCCCCCCTGAAGATGCCGGCAATCCGGTAGGGGGCACCTCGAACGAAGAAGCGTACGGGATAGATGCGGCTCTGATCTTCCGCGTATTCCTCGAAGGCCCCGGAGGGGCGCGCCAGGCCGTACACGAACGGGCGCACGTGCAGCCGGCCCGTCCCGTCCACGACATGGAGGCGGGTCGGAGGAGCGAAGGGGAAATCGCGATTCTGCGTGGCGGGGTCGTCCGGGGCGAGAAACCCTGCGAAGACCGTCGACAGGTACACAAGGCCGAGCAGACCGAGCACCAGTCTGCACCTCCGCCCACGGCCTCGGGCGGACAACGATGCGCGCGTGCCGGAGTGTGCCGAGCGTCCTTGCATGGCCGATCATGCCTGCGTTGGCCGAAGGCGCGGATCCACCAGGTAGAGCAAGCCGTCAGCCAGCAGGTTACCGGCAATCAGCAAGACCGTGGAGCACGTTACCGCGCCAACCACCAGGTGGAGATCGCGCGCAACAACCGCCTCGATCAGCAGCGGACCGAGTCCGGGCCAGCTCATGATCGTTTCGACGACGAGCGACGCACTGAGCAGCGCGGCGACGGAGAGCCCCAGCAGCGAAATCAATGGGTTCGCGGCTGCACGCAACGCGTGGCGAAAGAGTAAACGCCGCTCAGAAACACCCGTCGCGCGTGCCGCCTGGATGAACGGGGCCTGGAGGACGTCGATCAGGCTGGCGCGAACGTGCCTGACGAGCACGGGCAGGTTGACCAGCGTCAGCGCCGTGACGGGCAGGACGAAATGGGAGATGACGTCCTTGAGCTTGTCCCACGGGCCGAGCGCTGCAAAGTCGATCGAAACCATTCCGCCCGTCGGAAAATAGCCAGTGCGCACGGCCAGCAGCAGAAAACCCAAGCCAACAAGCAGGTCGGGCACACCCAGCAGCGCCGTCGTCGCCCCCGCGGCAACGCGGTCGGCCCATCCTCCCTTCCGGCTGGCCGCCCAGGTGCCGACTGGGACAGCGATCAACCAGGCAAGCACCGTCGCCGTCACCGTGAGAAGCAGTGTGTTGCGCGCGCGCGGCCAGAGCAGCGGACCCACTGGGCTGTTATAGGCAACCGAGAACCCCAATTCTCCTCGCGCGATCGACTGCAGCCAGTGGAGGTATTTCTCAGGCAGGGATCGATCCAGGCCGTACCGATCACGCATCGCCGCGACGGTCGTTGCCGATATCCGTGGGTCCAATCTGAGCTCGTCGAAGGAGCTTCCGGGTGCCACCTCCGCGAGGAGGAAAGAGAGGACGGAAACTCCGATCAAGACCAGAAGACCATGGCCAAGCCGCCCGCAAGAGTATCGCACGGCGGCATGGTATCTCATACCCCCACTAGAACTTAGCCCGCCTCCCGCAACTATCTCGGAGCTGCCCTATATCTTTCGTCTTCGCCGGCACCCTTTAACCACAAAGGTATGTTTTTTTCAGTCCGACACACCCTCACCTGGCTTCCGACACACCCTGCACCGGAGTGGGATGAAATGGTTGATTTCCAGACTGTGACGAGACAGTTCCACCATCAGCATTCCGACCTCGGGGCGCGGCTGACCAGCGTCGCCCGAGAATGCAAAGAAATCCTCCTCGTTGATCCAGACCCCGACGGGCTGAGCGCGGTGCAGGCCGCGCTACGGCTTGTGGCTAACGTCGAGACATGCTCCGAGTTTCGGGCCGCTCGCGCCCGACTACTCGCCCGGCCACCCGACCTGCTCGTCACGAATCTCCGGCTTGAGGCCTACAACGGCCTACACCTTGTGTACCTGGCGGCGGGGACACCTACCCGGTGTATCGCGTACGCGACATACGACGATCTCGTCCTGGCGCGCGAGGTGCAGGCGTTGGGAGCGTTTTACGAACGCGCAAAACGGCTGCCCCTGACTCTCCCGTCCTACGTGAACGCCACGCTTCCCCGCCACGACCGACGGGAGCCCATCATGCTTGATCGGCGGGAGACGTTTCGGGGCGGTCGGCGTTGCGCCGATCCGCCGTCGAACGTCTGGCTCCTCGACCCGCTCAACGGCTAACGTGCATGTGGACTGCTACCCACGGCACAACTGATAGATTCTCGGCAACGAGTATGAGCCCACGCCCGTTACGGGCTTAGGAAGAAAGAGCCGTATTGATGCGCCCGGCTCAGGGGAGACTCGCACCCGAAGAGGTCACGTTCATTCGCACGACGTTGAGCCTGTAGTACAGGCTGGCGAGAAATGCGCCGGTTTCCACGAGGGGGAAGAGCGGCTCAGAGGTCGTTGCGACCACTTGCACTTGCCAGCGTTCATCGAATTGGTCCAACCACCGCAGGAGCTGTGCTTGCTGCTCCACATCCAGTCTGGCGACCTCTAATAGAACCAACGTTCCTTCGAGCGGCTGCGGCACCGGCACGTCAGTCTTCGGCGTGTACTGCCGGAGCGGCTCGCGAAGGTGCGACTCCAACGCGACGAGCATCGCGTTTGTGGCCGACGACGACCCGACCAACAGAAGATTGCAACGTGCTCGGATGACCAGGTCCCACTCGGCGTGGAGGTCAAAAGGCAGGAAAATCGGCCGCTGACGCGCAGCCTCCTCTTTCCCGGAACCAATTGTCGGCTGGGGGCGCCAACCGGTTACAGGTTGCATATGCGAGAGTTCTTCGAAAGCGCTACCCTACTCTCCAGACACGATGGTGTCAAGAGGTCCCAGACAAGGTCCCAGACAAGGGTCCCAGGCAAGGAGGACCTGCCTGCGGAACGGGAGCCATTCGATCCAAGGATTCCGCGGCCGCGGTCCAGGATTCGGGCCTGCAGGCGGAATCGCCGGTCGGCCTGATGCCTGTTTCCTGAGACGGCCCTGTAGTATCGTGATCGGCCGTGCAACTGACCACGCGGATCAATCATTTCTTTCAGCACCGATCGGAACCCGAGCGCATCGTCTTCGAGAGGATGCGGCAGGCCCTGAGCTTGCCGACCTTCGTCATCCGGCGGGCGATGGCTCGCGAGATCGCCGGCCGCGCGTCTTTCACGATCGACCGGGACCGGGGCTTCAGGGTGTTTCCCCCGGGCGCGTTCCCCGAGGCGGAGGAGATTGTCGCGGTCACGCGAGACCTGGGCCGCGATGTGGATCTCAGCCGGCCTGGCTTGTCGAAAAAGGCCCGGTCCGGATTCATGGTGCCGATGATCGACAGCGCGACCGTGACGCTCGACTCGCCCTTGCTGCGATTGGCGCTGCGGCCCGACGTCATCGCCGCGATCTCCTCGTACCTGGGAATGGTGCCCGTGATCGCGTACCTGAACGTTTTCTATTCGGCGGCCGGCGCGGATGAAGCACGGTCCAGCCAGCTCTTTCACTGCGACGCGGATGCGACCACCCAGGTCAAGATCTTCGTGCTGTGCAGCGAGGTGACGCCGGCGAACGGGCCATTGACCCTCCTCGACGCGCACACGTCGCGCACAGTCCGCCGCCGCCTGGGTTATCACTTCGGCGGGAAGATCAAGGACAAGCGCCTGACCGGTCTGATCGACGAAACCGACCATCACCGTATTGTCGGAGCCCCTGGGACGGTCTGCTTCGTCGACACCACGCAGTGCTTCCATTTCGGGAGCCGGGTGGAACGCGGGACGGCTTCGCGTCTCGTCACGATGATCCAGTACCTGACGCCCTCGTCCTTCATGCTGCCCCGAGATCACCGGCGTGGCTCACCGTTCCGGCACCTCGCCACGCCCGACATGAACCGGGTCCAGCGGCTGGTCCTCGGCGCCGCCTAGCCCTTCCGATCCCCTTTCCCTTATCCCCCTTCCCCTGTATCCTCCCCGGATGCACCTGAAATTTGGGGCCGCGACCGATCCCGGGCGGGTGCGGGCGCGAAACGAGGACCGCTTCGTCGCCGACGGGGATCTCCGCTTCTTTGCCGTGGTTGACGGCATGGGGGGGCACGCGGGTGGCGAGCTGGCGTCCGCCACGATCGCCGAGGCGGTTACGGCGTGCATCCGGGAGACTGCCGGAGATTCGGACAAGACCTGGCCGCTCGCCCTCGATGCCCGGCTGTCGGTGCTGGCCAACCGTCTCCAGGTGGCCATCCGCAGCGCCAACCGCACGCTTGCCACGCGCGCCCAGGCGGACGCGGCCCTCGAAGGCGGCGGCGCCACGCTGGCGGCGGCCCTCTTCGGCCACGATCGCCTTGCCGTGTCGAATGTAGGCGACTGCAGGGCCTATCTGCTGCGCGCAGGCAGTCTCTCGCAGATCACACGGGATCATTCGGTAGTGGCCGAGCAGGTCGCGCAGGGGCTGATTGATTCGGAGGCCGCCCGCACTCATCCCCTTCGCCACGTCGTGACGCGCGCCGTGTCGGGCCAGGCCGGCATGGCGGTCGATATCTTTGAGATGGAGGTGAAGGCCGGCGACCGGCTCGTCCTCTGTTCCGATGGAATTCACGGCGTGCTGACCGATAACGAGATCGCGATCCTGGTCTCGGCAAACGGCCCGCCCCTGGACGACGTCTGCCGCGCCGTGATCGACCAGGCAAACGCGCGCGGCGGCCCGGACAACGCGACGACGGTTGTCATTGAAGCCGTTCATGGCGATGAGCTCTAATCTCTAGAACCGAAGTACTGAGTGGCCACCATTCCGTCGCGAATCGGCAACTACGAGGTCCTCCGCCAGATTGCCTCCGGAGGGATGGGCTCCGTGTATCTCGGCCGCGATCCGGAACTGGACCGCCAGGTCGCGATCAAGGTGATTCGCGAGGAGATCCACGACCAGGAAGTCCTGGACCGGTTCTTCCGTGAGGCACGGGCAGCCGCCGCGCTGCGCCACCCGAACATCATCACGATCTACTCCAGCGGCCTGCAGGAGCACCAGCCGTACATGGCCATGGAGTTCGTCGATGGCGATTCGCTCGCCGATATCATCAAGCAGCGGCGACAACTGTCGCTGTCCGTCAAGGTTTCGTACCTCGAACAGATCTGCTCGGGCCTCCAATTCGCCCATAAAGCGGGGATCGTCCACCGGGACGTCAAACCCGCGAACGTCATGGTGGACCGGGAAGGTGTCGTGCGGATCCTCGACTTCGGCATCGCCCGAATCGAAGGGTCGGCGATGACGCAGGACGGCGCGCTGATCGGGTCGTTGAATTACATGTCTCCCGAGCAAATGCTCGGCCGCCCGGTTGATCATCGGAGCGATATTTTTTCTGTCGGCTCGGTGGCGTATGAGCTGCTGTGCTACCAGCAGGCGTTCAAGGGGGGGCTCAACGACGGACTGCTGCACCGGCTGCCGCATGAGGACCCGACGGCATTAACCGAGCTGTACCCCGGCCTGCCCCCCGCGCTCGAGCGTTTGATCATGCGCGCGCTGGAGAAGGCGCCGGAGAAGCGATTCCAGAGTCTCGCGGAGATGCGCAGCGCGATCATGGAGGCCCAGTCCGGGCGGCAGGGGCTTCACGCCAACCCGCCGCCCGAGGACGGAGGAACGGTTCGGATCCCCCGGGGGGAAGTGGCGCAACCGTTCACCGCCCTGTTCGTACCGCCGCCCGCCGATCCACAGGCACGGGAGCCTCTGACCCCCCACAGTATGGTCAGCGTCCGGGCGCCGGTTGCGAACGTGCCTGTGGAGCCCGAGGAGACTCCCTTCCCGCGCCCGCAGGGCCTGCAGTTGAAGAAGGAGGCCGCGGGAGCCGAGGCGCAACTGCCCTCCGCGACCTGGACGCAAAGGCACGCCGCGAACGTGACAAAACGCCCACCCGTCGCGGCCACGCCACCACCGCAGACGACCCGGCGCGCGCCCTCACGAAAGTGGATGCTCATCGGTGCAGGCGCGTGTGTGATCGCGGCGGCTGTGGCGTTTTCCCGGCTGACCGAGGCGCCGCCGACCGTGATAGAACAGGAGCGCCCAGGCATTGAGGCGGCGATGGGGCGTTTCCGGAACGCCTATCGAAACCGGGATTTGGAAGGTGTGACCGCCGCGTTCCCGACGCTGCCGGATGACACAAGGCGGACGATGCAGCGCGCGTTCGAGAACTGTCTCGTCTACGAAGTGACGTTCGCGGAAATGCAAGTGGCGCTGAATCCGGCCGATCCGGGCCGGGCCCAGGTCGACGTCCGCAGCACCCACACCTGCACCCCGAACTCTGGCGGGCGACAGACCACGACCACTCAACGCGACGTGTTTACCCTGCGGAAGGGCGGCGGGGCCTGGGTGATCGACAGCGCCGTCAGCGCGCCTGGTCCCTCAGCCGGCCGGACGCAGTAGCTCCGCCCTCACCGCCGCCGCGTCCGGCTCCTCATGGAGCGCGACGAATTCCCGCTCGACGGCATCGAACAGCTCAATCGCGGCCGGATCGAACTGCGACCCGCTGCCGGCCCGCAGACGTCGCGCGGCCTCCCCGGACCCCAGCGCAGCCCGGTAGGGACGTGCGGAGGTCATCGCATCGTAGCTGTCGGCGACGGCCATGATCCGTGCGTGCGGATGGATGTCCGTGCCACCCAGCCGGTCCGGATACCCCTGGCCGTCCCAGCGCTCGTGATGGCCGCGCACCGACGGGAGCGAGGCATTGAGGAACGGCAGCGACACGAGCATGTGGTAACCGATGATGACGTGCGCCTCGATTAATGCGCGCTCGCGCGCATCGAGAGCGCTCGGCTTCATCAGCACGGCATCGGGAACGCCGACCTTGCCGATGTCGTGCAGCATCCCTGCGCGGCGGATGGTTTCGAAATCGCCGACATGCTTGCCGCTGCAACGGGCGAGCACCAGTGAATACGCCGTCACACGCTCGGAATGCCCGGCCGTATAGGCGTCGCGTGCGTCGATGGCTCGGGCAAACGCCTCCAGCGTTGCGCGGAAATGGCGCTCGCGTTCGTCGTACAACTGGGCCGTCTCCAACGCGGCCGCCGCGTGACCGGCAAAGGCGGCTGCATACTCGGCGAGCTCGGGAGCGAACTGCTCCACACCGAGCTTGTCGGCATACAGGACGCCAATCGAACCCGATCGGCCGAGCAGGGGTACGCAGATGACCGACCGCACGCCGGCGGCCATCACGCTCGCCGCTTGCTGCAACCGCGGATCCATCCGGATGTCATGAACGAGGAACACGTCGCGCGCCGTCAACGCCTGGTAGACGACCGTCGAACTGGCAAATTCGGACACCGACGAATACGCGCCGGCGGGGCGGACGGCCCTGGGCATCATCGCACCGGTTTCCGCATCGACCAGCAGGATCGCGGCGCGATCGGACTTGACGATGGAGGACAGGCGATCGAGGACGCGTTCGAGCAGCGCCGGCAGATCCTCGCACGCCATCATCTCGCGGCTGGTCGCGAGCAGGGCTTCCAGCACCAGCCGATCGACGTTGGGCGTGGCGCTCATCGCCACGCGCCGGAGAACGGTCTGCGACGAGACCGCCCCTTCAGTGATTGGCCCGGTCTCGTCACCGTTGCAGACGACGTACTCGACTCGCCCGAAGCGGACGACGTCACCCAGCATCAGGTACGTGCTCAGTTGTTCGGCGCCGTTGACGAAGATGCCGTTCGTACTCCCCAGATCGTCGATGCTGAGTTGCCCTTCTTGATCCACGGCGACACGGGCGTGCACGCGCGACAAGCTGGGGTCGTCGATGGTCACGTCCGCGTGGATGCCGCGCCCGACCGTCTTCGACTGACCGGGCTCGAGGTCAATCGCGGGCAGATTCAGCGAGCGCACGGTCGGGTTGAGGCGGAGCCCTAGCATGGATCTGTCAATACCTTACTAGAAACCAGCAGCAGAATGACCCTTAGGGGGACAAACGCGAGCGACGGAAAAAGCGCACCTGGAACTCCTGGACGTTGCGATTGTGTTCGGCGAGGGTCCGGGCGAAGGCGTGCGATCCGTCATTTCGGCTGACGAAATATAAATAGTCGAGCGTCGCGGGCATAAGCGTCGCTTCAAGGGACGCCGCTCCCGGCGCGGCGATCGGCCCCGGGGGCAGGCCGGCATGACGATACGTGTTGTAGGGGGAGTCGAGCGCCAGATCGTCCCGCCGGATATTGCCGGTGTACCTCCCCGCTTTCTGGAGCGCGTACACCACGGTGGGATCGGCCTGGAGCCCCATGCCGATCGTCAGGCGGTTCCGATAGACGGCAGCGACGATCGGCCGCTCGTCGGCCTTTCCCGTTTCTTTTTCCACGAGCGACGCGAGCGTGACCACCTGGCGTGTCGTCAACCCCTGCGCCTCCGCGTTGCGGCGCCACTGGTCGGTGTACGTCGCTCGAAAGCGGCCGACCATCATGGCGATGAGTCGAGATGCGGGCGTATCGCGCGGGACCGCATAGGTTTCCGGGAACAGGTACCCCTCGAGATCGACAGCCCCTGCGTCCAGATCCCGGATGAGTGACGCGTTCGCGGCCGCTTCAAGGAAGCGGGCCGCGGCGCCGAACGCGCGTGATTCGTACATGGCCGCCATCTCGCGGATCGTGAGCCCTTCGGGGAACGTGATCCGGCGCGCGTACACGTCTCCGCGCGCAAGCCGCTCCACGACGTCGGACGCGGCGAGGGGGCGGTCGAAGCGGTACTCGCCGGCCTGGAGCTCGCGCGAGCGTCCAGTCCACCAGAGAGCGGCCCTGAATGCGATCGCGTCACGGATGACGCCGGCCTCGACGAGTTGGCGGCCGATCGCCGCGGTTCCCGTGCCGCGCGCGATCACGACGAACTGCTCGGCGGCCTCGTACCCTTGATAGGGGTCGTGGAGGCGTCCCCAGAGCACGCTGCCGAGGAACAGGGCGACTGCGGTCACGACCACAAGCAGCAGCGCGGTGGCGATGAGGACTTGCGCATCACATGTCGGGATCCGCGGCGATGGGGATCGGGCGTCCCGGCCGGACGTCAAGGTAATCCTGAAGGATGATGGCCGCGGCGGCGGCGTCGAGTCGCTCTTTCCTGGTGCGCCAGCCTTTGTCGGTGATCGCCAGGCGGCTTTCAGCCTCCCGGCTCGTCAGGCGCTCGTCCTGCAGGGTCACCGGGAGGCGCGTCAACCGCCCCACCTCCTTCGCGAAGACCGTCACCCGCGCAGTCATGGCGCTCGCCGATCCGTCGAGATGGCGCGGCAAGCCCACGACGATCGACGACACGCCGTCTTCTTCCGCGGCAAGACGCCCGATTTCCGCGGCAACCAGCCGCGGCGCGTCGCCTTCGAGGGCGGCCGGGCGCACCACGCCGACCGGCCGTGCCAGGGTGCACGTCGGGTCGCTGACAGCCACGCCGATCCGCCGCGCGCCAACGTCGAGCCCCACCACACGCACGTTATAATTCTCTCACCTTCGCAAGATGACCAATCGCCAGGTTACCTCTGCCACATGCGTTGTCGTCATGGCGCTGAGCTGTGCTGTCGGTGCTCAAACTCCCGAGCGCGGCCGTACGGAAGCCGCGGCGCGCCGCGTCGGCGATCGCATCCGCGCGCTGCAGGGCGAGGCGGATCGCCTGGCCGGCCAGGCGCGCACGCTGCTTGGCGACCTTCGGACGCTGGAGATCGAGCGCGACCTGCAGGTCGAGCGGGTACGGGAGGGGCAGGCCGCGATCGCGCAGGGCCAGGCCACCATGGAGAACAGTGCGCAGCGCCTGGCCTCGCTCGACGAGCAGCGTGTCGCGCAGCTCCCGGATTTGCAGACCCAACTCGTGGACATCTACAAGCGAGGACGCGCCGGCTACGCGACGCTGCTGTTTGGTTCGAGCGGCGTGCGCGAGTTCGGCCGCGCGACGCGGGCGGTCGCGGCGCTCATGCGTCTCAACCAGCAGCGCGTCGCCGAACACCGCCGGATCCTCGAGGCGCTGCAACAGGAACGGGCGGTGCGCGAGGACGAGCTCCGCGCGCTTCAGGGCCGTGAAGCGGAGGCCCGGCAGGCCCGGGCCGCCGCCGATCGCGCGCTTGCGGCCCGCACGGCGCTCGTCGCACAGATCGACACGCGCCGGGATCTCAACGCGCAGCTCGCGGGCGAGCTGCAGGTCGCGTACGAGCGGCTGCAGCAGCAGGTGGCGAACCTCGGGTCCGGCCGTCCGGTCGAGGCCGTGGCGATCCCGCTGGCGCCGTTCCGTGGGGCGCTCGACTGGCCCGTGCCCGGCAGGATTATCGGTCGATTCGGGCAGCGCTCCGGACGCTTCGGGGACCCGACGGTCAGAAACGGCGTCGAGATCGCGGCTCCTGAAGGAACCCCCGTGCACGCCGTCCATCCGGGCACGGTGTCCTTTGCCGATTCCTTCACCGGCTTCGGCAACCTGGTCATCGCCGACCACGGCAGCAACATGTATTCGCTGTATGGCTACCTGGACGCGATATCCGTGACCCGCGGCGACACGATCGACGGCGGGACCGAGGTTGGCCGTGTCGGGTCGGCGCCGGCAGGTCCGGCCACCCTGTACCTGGAAATCCGCATCGACGGCCGTTCCGTCGATCCCGTACAATGGCTGAAGCCGCGGTAACGCCCAACTCCCAACGCCACAATTCCCAAACGCGTGCGGGAATTGTCCGGAATTGGGAGTGGCGTCGTTGGGAATTGGATTGATATGACAACCCGCAGTCGTGTGCTCGTCCTGGCGATCTCGACGCCGATCATCGCTTTCGCCTTTATCGGGGGCTACCTCGGCCAGGCAATGGCGAAGGACGACACCTACCAGCACCTCCGAGTCTTCGAGGATGTCGTCTCGCTCGTCATCAACAACTACGTGGAACCAGTGGACGTTCGCGAGGCCATGAAAGGCGCCATGCGGGGGCTCGCGGATGGCCTCGACCCTGAAAGCGCGTACTTGACGCCCGACCTCGTGAAGAGCCGGGAAAGCAACGATCCGGGCGGCCCTGCGGAGGTCGGAGTCGACCTCACGCGGCAGTACTACCTGCGCGTCGTCTCCGCCCGCGACGGTTCACCGGCGGCGAAAGCCGGCATCCGTGCCGGCGACTTCGTCCGCGCCATCGACAACCGGCCGACGCGCGATATGTCGGCCTATGAGGGTGCGAGGCTGTTGCGCGGCGCCGCCGGAAGCAAGGTGTCGCTCCTGGTCATCCGTGGCAACGCCGCCGACCCGCATGTGGTGGATCTCGTGCGCGAGCGCGTGGCTGGTCCCGACGTCACGTCGCGGATGGCGGATTCGGCGACCGGCTACATCCGCGTGCTGCAGTTTGCCAGCGATTCCGCGTCCAGACTGAAGCAGGCGGTCGACGCGCTGGCCAAGAACGGCGCCACGCGGTACATCATGGACCTCCGCGGAACCTCTCGTGGCGACCTGGATGACGGTGTGGCTGCGGCGCGCCTCTTCGTGAAGGGCGGCACGCTGGCGGTTCGCCTCGGCCGCGTCGATCAGCGCGAGCCCATCGCCGGCCAGCCGACCGAGGGCGCGGTGACCGCCCCTCTGGCGCTGCTCGTCGACATCGGCACGGCAGGCGCCGCGGAAGTGTTTGCCGCCGCGCTCGAAGGAAACGGCCGTGCGGATCTGATTGGCGCGAACACCCTCGGGCGCGCCGCGCGCCAGCGGCTGGTCAAGCTGCCGGACCAGAGCGGACTGTGGCTCACGTATCTTCGCTATCTCACGCCGTCGGGCGATCCTATTCACGAAAAGGGCCTCGCGCCGGACGTCGACGTCGAGTTGCCGGAGATCGAGTTCGGCGCTGAGGTACCGACGCCAGACCCGGCGCTGCAGAAAGCGCTCGAGCATCTCGCTAAGTAAATCGTTCGGATCGTTCGATTCGTTCGGATCGTTCGGATCGTTCTGGTGCGAACGCCCGAACGCATCGAACGGCCGAACGCATAGAACGATCCGAACGATCCGAACGAACAGTTCTTGACACGTGATCACCTGCGGCGTATAACCGCACGCGACCACAGCGTTCGTGCGCGTCGCTCCCAACCCGCCGCGCGAAGCTCCCAAGGGGGTTCCATGAACAAGCAGGAACTGATCGCCAAGATTGCCAGGGATACCGGTTCATCGAAAATGGGAGCGGCGGCCGCTGTCGAATCGTTGATCGACGGCATCACCCGCTCGCTCAAGCAAGGTGACGCGATCACCTTCGTGGGTTTCGGCACGTTCAAGACCTCGCAGCGGAAAGCGCGCACGGCGCGCAACCCGCAGACAGGTGCGCCGATCAAGATTCCAAAGCGGCGTGTTGTCCGCTTTACGGCAGGCAAGTCCCTGAAGCAGACCGTTCGCTAGTCTAGACACGACCTGTGAAGGCGCACCGCACGGTGCGCCTCCCGCTCCTCGCACCGCGCACTTGCGTTTTGCTATACTGACCGTTCGGGTTAAAGCCTGAATTTGCAACAGATAGGCGCGTAGCTCAGTTGGTTAGAGCGCCTCCCTGACACGGAGGAGGTCAGTGGTTCGAGTCCACCCGCGCCTACCATCTTGGGCTTTGGCTTTAGGCCTTGGGCTTCGGCCCAGAACCCAGAGCCTAGAGCCCAGAGCCTAGAGCCGACTTCTCGTCATCCATGAGCGACGTCACGATCACGCTACCGGACGGTTCCAGCCGTGCCGTGCCACCGGGAACGCCGGTGCGTGAGGTGGCTGCCGCCATCTCGCCACGCCTCGCCAAGGCCGCGTTAGCCGCAGTCGTGGACGATCGCCTGGTCGATCTGGCGTGTCCGCTGGAGCGCGATGCGAAGGTCAGGATCGTCACGCCGGAGAGCCCGGAAGCGCTGGGCCTCTATCGACACAGCACGGCGCACCTGCTCGCCGCCGCGGTCACACAGCTCTTCCCTGGCGTGCAGTGCGGCATCGGGCCTGCGACGGACGAAGGTTTCTTCTACGACTTCGTGGTGCCACGACCGTTCGTTCCTGAAGATCTCGAGGCGATCGAGAAGAAGATGCGCGAGTTCGCGCAGCAGGATCTCCCGTACGAGCGGCAGATGTGGCCGCGCGAGGAGGCGAAGCAATTCTTTGGCAGCCGCGGGGAGGCGCTGAAGGTCCAGCTGATCGACGAGAAGACGCAGGGCCAGCGCGACGTGTCCTGCTACACGATCAAGGACCGGGACACGTTCGTCGATTTCTGTACGGGCCCTCACGTGCCGTCAACCGGCAAGCTCAAGGCGTTCAAGCTGCTGAGCACGTCCAATGCCTATTGGAAGGGCGACGCGCGCAACCAGCCGATGCAGCGGATTTACGGTACCGCGTTCCTCGCCGAGAAAGAGCTGCAGGAGTACCTGCGGCGCCTCGAGGAAGCCAAGAAGCGCGACCACCGCAAGATCGGCCGCGAGCAGAAGCTGTTCATGTTCCACCCATGGGCGCCTGGCGCGACGTTCTGGCTGGCCAAGGGGACGACGCTGTACAACACGCTCGCCAACTACATGCGCGACGTGCTGATCCCGGCGGGATACCTGGAAGTCAAGGCCCCGATCGTCTTCAACAAGTCGCTCTGGGAGACGTCGGGGCATTGGCAGCACTACCGCGAGAACATGTTTCTCGTCGACAGCGAGGGCGAGCAGCTCGGGCTGAAGGCGATGAATTGCCCCGGGCACTTCCTGATGTACGCAAGCGAAGGCAGAAGCTATCGCGATCTGCCACTCCGCTTTCACGAACAGACGCCGCTGCACCGCAACGAGGCGTCAGGCGTCCTGTCGGGCCTGACGCGGGTGCGCCAGTTCAGCCAGGACGACGCGCACTGCTTTGTGATGGAGTCGCAGATTGCCAAGGAGGTCGAGCGGCTGTTGCGGCTGGTGCGGCGAGTCTATGGTGACTTCGGCATGAAGCCCGACATGAAGCTCTCGACCCGTCCACCCGAGTTCCTGGGAACGGTCGAGACGTGGAACCACGCCGAGGCCGACCTGAGGCGCGCCCTCGAGGCCGCGGGCGAGCCCTACACGATTAACGAAGGCGACGGCGCGTTTTACGGCCCCAAGATCGACTTCGACGTGACCGACGCGATCGGGCGCAAGTGGCAGTGCGCGACGATCCAGCTCGACTACATGCAGGCCGAGCGATTCAACCTGACCTACGTCGGCGCGGACAATGCGGAGCACCGCCCGGTGATCATCCACCGCGCGATCTTCGGCAGTTTCGAACGGTTCATCGCCCTGCTGATTGAGCACTTCGCGGGCGCCTGGCCCCTGTGGCTGGCGCCGGTGCAGGCCGTGGTCCTGCCGATTTCGGACCGTCACCTCGCCTATGCCGGCGCTGTGCGCGATCAACTGGCGGCGGCAGGGCTTCGGGTCGAACTGGATGAGCGCCAGGAGAAGATTGGCTATAAGATCCGGGAGGCCCAGCTTCAGAAGGTCCCGTACATGCTTGTGACCGGGGACCGGGAGGCGACCGACGGCGCCGTGTCGGTGCGCAGCCGATCGGCGGGCGATCTCGGCGCCCGGTCGCTGCAGGATTTCATCGCGGCGGCGCGCGAGGAGATCAGGACGAAGGCGCTCAACGTCGAGGCGCCCGCGGAGAAACAATCGGCGTGAAACCGGCTTTAGGCTTTGGACGTTGGGCTTTGGGCCCGAAGCCTAGAGCCTAAAGCCCAGAGCCTAAGAGCATTCGGAGGACGATATCGCTTACGACCGTTCGCCCCGACGTGACGATCGCGTACGCACCAACGAGCGCATCCGGGTCCGCGAGATCCGCGTGATCGATGAAACCGGACAACAACTCGGCATCATGCCTCCCCCGCAGGCGCTGGTCATCGCGAAGCAGAAGGGGCTCGACCTGGTCGAGATCTCTCCGACCGCGGTGCCGCCCGTCTGCCGGATCATGGACTTCGGCCAGTACCAGTACCAGGAACAGAAGCGGGCTCGCGAGGCCAAGAAGCACCAGCGGGTGATCGAGGTCAAGGAGATCAAGTTCCGGCCGAAGGTCGATGTGCACGATTACGAGTTCAAGAAGAAGCACATCGAGCGATTCCTGGCCGAAGGCGACAAGGTCAAGGCGACGATCTTCTTCCGCGGACGCGAGATGGCGCATCCTGAAATCGGACGCCGCATTCTCGAGCGGCTGATGGCGGAGCTGGCGGACGTCGCCGTCGCCGAGACGATGCCGAGGCAGGAAGGCAACCAGATGCACGTGATTCTCAGCCAGCGGGCCGGCCGGAAATCCGCCCCGAAGGCGAGACTCCAGGAGTCGGCCCCCGAGCCGGCCACGACGACGGAGGAGTAAGGGTTGGTAGGGGCGACGCATGCGTCGCCCCTACAGCGCCCGGAGAGAACGATGCCCAAGCTGAAGACACATCGGGGCGCCGCCAAGCGCTTCAAGAAGACGGGGACCGGCAAGATCGTCCGGGCGAGCGCCTTCAAGCGCCATATCCTGACGAGCAAGACCACGAAGTCGAAGCGGCACATGCGCGGCACGCGGGAAGTGGACGACTCGGATGCGCCCAAGCTGCGTCTGATGCTGCCGTATAAATAGGTAGCTAGGTTGAATAGGTAGCTAGGTAGCTAGATAGCTAGGTAGCTAGCTAGGTAGCCGGGTCGCCGGTAGCTGGGCGATCCGACCCAGCCACCCAGCAACCCAACCACCCACGAGGAAGAGATGCCCAGAGTAAAGCGAGGAACGGTCCGCCGCGCGAAGCGGAGGAAGCTGCTGTCGCGCGCGAAAGGCTTTTACCAGACCAAGAGCAAGCTGTATCGCGCGGCGAAGGAGGCGGTCGACACCGCCGGCAAGTACGCCTTCGTCGGCCGCAAGAACAAGAAGCGCGAATACCGGCGGCTGTGGGTCGTGCGAATCAATGCGGCCGCGCGGGAGAACGGCATCACCTACTCGCAGCTGATGCGCGGGCTCAAGGCGGCGGGCGTCACCCTCGACCGCAAGATGCTCGCGGACATGGCCGTCACCCAGTCCGCAGCGTTCGCCACGGTGGCGGCGCAGGCCAAGGCCGCGCGTCCCGCCCCGGCGAATGCCTGACACGTCCGGCCGCTCCACCATCGAGGCGCTGCGCGCGGACTTCCGCGCGCGGCTCGCCGCCGCCGCCACCGACCGCGATCTCAAAACCCTCAACGACGAGTTCCTGAGCCGGCGGAGCGGCTCGGTGACGGCGCTCCTCAAGGACCTCGCGACGATTCCGGCTGAGACGCGCCGTGAAGTCGGCCAGCTGGTCAACGCGCTCAAAGCGGAGATCGAATCGGCGATAGAGGACAAGCGCGCCTCGATCGAATCCGCGCGTCCACCAGCCGATGCCGTCGACGTCACGCTTCCGAGCCGGGAGCTCCCCGCCGGACGCGTGCATCCACTCATGCGCGTCCGCCAGCAGGTCGAGGACATTTTTGCCCGCATGGGTTACGAGATTCTCGAGGGGCCGGAAGTCGAAGACGACTACCACAACTTCGAGGCGCTCAACATGCCGCCCGATCACCCCGCGCGCGACATGCAGGATACGCTCTACCTCGGCGTGCCGATTGCCGGCGGGACGTGGGGCGCGCACACCGGCCGCGTCCCGGAGGCGCAGGTGCGCGCGGCGACGCTCCTCCGCACCCACACGTCGGCGATGCAGATCCGGTATATGAAGACCTTTCCTCCGCCGGTCCGGATCATCGTGCCCGGGCGGGTCTACCGGCGAGACAACCTGGACCTGAGCCACACCCCGATGTTCCAGCAGTTCGAGGGCCTCGTCGTGGGTACCGGCATTACGCTCGCCGACCTGAAGGGCACCTTCGAGGCGATGCTGCGCGAGTTGTTCGGCGACGTGCAGGTGCGCCTCCGCCCCAGCTTCTTCCCCTACACCGAGCCAAGCGCGGAAATCGACATCAGCTGCCAGAGCTGTTTCGGCGCGGGATGCGGCACGTGCAAGCACACCGGCTGGATTGAAATCCTCGGCAGCGGCATGGTGCATCCGGCCGTGTTCGAGGCGGTCGGCTACGACCCGGAGGAGGTCACCGGCTTCGCCTTCGGCATGGGGATGGAGCGCGTCGCGATGGTGAAGTAC
>Ga0184627_10000252_pt1 | contig 22802 bp, 21 predicted proteins | sample PLM3_127_b1_FD_133150 | JGI IMG/M metagenome (GOLD analysis project Ga0184627, IMG submission 133150) | Groundwater sediment microbial communities from an aquifer in East River, Colorado, USA - PLM3_127_b1 | ecosystem: Environmental > Terrestrial > Soil > Riparian zone | place: USA: East River...
AATTGTGGAGATGCGCTTGTCATCATCACCCAAGCCAAATGCGGAATAGAAATCCTGCGACATAGGACCGATGTGGTCGGCCTGGCTCACTTCTGCGATATACTTCCAGCGTGAAATGGGAATTTCAGCGAGCTTTTCTAAAAGCTCATCTGAATTGATTTCGCGGAAATCTTTTTTGACGGACTTATCACTTACAGGCGACCACGCGGAAGCGCCGGCGCCCATAGTCACACCAGTGGCAAGAGTGTCATTGGTATATATGCGCACGCCGCCGGAGGCGCGAACATTGAATTGATTGGTTGCTGACGAAGAAAAGTTGGATCCGTCAAAAGTATCACCAGACCAGACGAACGACCCCGAATGAGTCGCCTTAGCCTTGCGGCCGGCGGCAAAGGAATAGGCACCGCTCGCCTTGTTTTGGGAGCCACCGGGAACGGTTGAGTAGTTTCCACTGGCAGTGTCATTTTGTCCGCCGCTGACAGTCGCAAATTTGGCAATTGCCATATTATTATTTCCGCCCCCCACAAAAGCGCCGGTATCAGCGGCAGCGTCACCGGCCAGATTGGAATAGCCAGAGGCTACTCCAGAGTAATCTCCCTTGGCAGTATCTAGATTGCCACCACCAACAGAGGAGTAACCCCCGTTGGCTGCATTATCAGATCCGCCGCCAACAGTTGATGTATAGCCAGTTGAGGCATTGTCAAACCCCCCGCTAACTGTCGAACCATCCGACGCACTCGTGCTATTTCCAGACCCCCCTCCGATTGTCGAAGCAACGCCATTTGCCGTATTGTTCCCACCGCCTCCCACTGTCGAACCTATTTCACTTGCACTATTCAGGAAGCCGCCGGCAACGGTCGCAAATTTGTCTGTGGCCATATTGTCATGACCGCCGCCTACAAATGCGCCCGTGTCCGATGCATCATCCCCGGCCAAATTCGAATAACCGGAAGCTACCCCACTATAGGTTCCTTTGGCAGTATCTGCCCATCCGCCGCCAACCGTGGCAGCTCTTTCTCTGGCTGAATTGGAAAATCCGCCTCCAACTCCGGAATACTGACTAATTGCAGAATTAATCGAACCCCCGCTTACCATTGACACATCGCCGCTGGCAACGTTACGCGTTCCACCGCTAATTGTTGACCACATCCCTGATGCTGAATTTGAATCAGCAATTGCAGTTCCACCACCACCGGAAACTACTGAATATCTACCTCTCGCGCGGTTACGTTGACCCCCGCCAACAAATCCACCGGAATCAATTACCCGGTTATCTGCTCCTCCGGCAACTGTTCCAAAAATCCCTGTGATATAGTTCGAATTCCCACCTCCAATAGTGGCATGATCATCTGTAATTTGATTATTGATCCCGCCGCCAATAGTGCTATAGTATGCGGGAACAGTTAACGAGTTAATCCAACCGCCATTAATTGTACCGTATTCCGAATTTATAGTATTGGACCTTCCCCCGCCAATGGTAGAATTGTGACCAAGTGCTGAAATTGAATTAGCTGTGCCGCCGCTAATAGTTGAACTGTCTCCACCAGCAGTATTGTTCGCACCAAAAACCGTGGTGGCTGTGCCACCGCTAGAGTTTGGACCAACCAGGATTTGTCCGCTGCCGGTGATGTCGCCTGTGGAACTAATTATAATGGTAGTGTCCAAGCCGGTGCTGTCGAACATTATGATTCCGTCGGGGGAAATTTCAACCTGCTGAATCGGAACCAGCGCAAATCCATCTTTCGAATCAACCGGGTCAAACAAAGCGACCACCACCGTTCCTTGTGTGGAGGCTTTCACGGAAAGAATAGTCGTTCCATTGGCGTTTGCAATTATTAGAGCGTCCCCTTCTACTTTGGCGGGGTCAGGACTTATTCTCAATGCACCAGAGACATTTCCGCCGCTGGCGCCATCGATAGTCTCCAACCTCAAGGCATAGGGGACAGATAAAAGTCTGCTGCGAGGCGACATTTCATTGTCCCCGCCAATTTTAATTCCGATGTATCGGCCGGTGTCACTGAATAGCTGATCGCTAATAGGAGTTATGGTGCCGAGTAATACTGACAGTCTTCCTTCAGAAATTACCAGAGAGTTATGCGTTTCGGACCAGAGGGGAGTTAAAGAGCTGGGTCCGTCATAGATGCTGAAAATGACGTTGACCGTGGTATCAAGCGGGCCGGAGGGACCTGATACGGCTGCCTGATAATTAATCAACGGCGGCGTGGCCGCGTTTGCGGAGTCAAACAATATTGGCGCTGATTGTAAAAAACACACACACATTCCCCAGCGCCATACTTGATTTGATTTCCTGAAAAGCTGTGCTGATTTCATTTTACTTCTCCCTTTTATCATTTAAAAAAATTCCAAATGTCTTAACCCTACAATATCAAATACGGGCTCAAAATTGGTAAGTTGGGCTCCGTTTCGTCTCGATGCTTATCGCAGATGTTCGCCGCGACTTGATTTAACTATAAAATAAGCAGAATTACAGATGTGTCAATGGCTTTGAGGGGGAGGCAAAATCGCCTCCCTGTATGAAAATGCCCTACGAGGCGGGTTCCCCATCATTATTTTTCGATAAGAACCATCCATTCTAAGATAAGTTAGGCCAGAGCCAGCCGAAAGTGGCGCCGGTAATCAGGCCGTAAATTATGCCATCGAATACAAACTTAATCGTGGTTGACCAGGCGCGTGCCCACCAGATCGAATCATGCAACAAGGCCAGCGCATAGCCTATAAATGCGGTACATCCCGCAAATCGAAGTACATCAGAGTACTCCGCCCCGGCAACAAGAGCGCGTCCGGCAATGTAGGCCGCAAAGATTCCAACCACGATGCAAAATATGAACCATTGAATCAGGCTTTTCGTCATTGAAAACGGGCCTGTTGGCATGACTGTCATCAAAACTACCGGTCCTTTTTTGAGCTTCTCATTGAATTCGGGGGATTTCATATCCTTAGAGCTTTCGCACCGCGGCATCATATAGTCTCCGGGCGGAATATTGAAAGGCCGGAGGGCATCCATAGCGCCATCTTCGTTGGGTACTTTCTTGACATTGGATTTGTGGTAAGGTAACAGCATGTGAATAATTGAACTGGCTACGAATACAAATACTGCTGAAAGCAGAATCGGCAGCCAAAGTGACATGATAGAGACCATCATACCCTCCTTAAAGGACTGAATTGAATTCCAAGTGCCGTCAAAAATGAATATTGACGACAACTGCAATCACTAAGAAACTGTCTTTAATTTATTTGCGCAATAACTTTAAAAAATGGAATTTCTCATTGTCAGGGCGAATTATGCCGGTCGATTTCAGTTAACAAAAACAATTTGAGCTTATTATAGAATTAGGGAAAGCCAGTGCAAGACGTTCAAAGCAAACTGCTTGTTGTCGTTTCCTTCCGAATTCATGCCGAACGGCTTACCTTCGTAGACTTGTGATGTGAGCATAGCCGCCTCGCCGAGAATTACCACTCTTCCTTGACCAACAGTAAGTGCCAATGCTTGTGCATTTCCCGCCTCAATGGGTACTAATTCGCCGCCTTCTTGCCCGGGAGTTGCGTGTATGTATTCAACGGCGTTTTCAGGAAGCCGCAATAGAATTGTGGCATCCGCCTGGCCTTCAAGTGACTGACCGGTAAAAGTCACCACATTGCTTACGGCAGTTTCGGCACCATCGCCATCAATAATTGGGTGTTGACCGAGACGATTATTTGACTTAGAAAAAAGTAGTGGATCTGATAGTTCATCGGGAATCTCCACGAATCCCTTGTACATTTTCACGCCGAACGCCGCCGCCAGTTCTTCGGAGGCCGCTCCAAAAGGTGCATGGTCGGCCACAAGCAACAATGACCCGCCTTGCCCAACCCAGTTAGCTAAAGCTTGAATTTCGTCTAAGGTAAAAGCCGGAGCGCCTCTGTCACCGGAAGTGCCCATGGGAAAATTTATTCCCAATACCTGCGGCTTCGGTGCTCCCGAAGCGTTGACTATAACTAGAATATCAACGCTGTTCAAATACTGTGACGAAAACTTTTCAGTCCCCTTTTGAACATCGTAACCGTCGGCTCTCGCAAGTCGTGCAAAAGGCCAGAAGCGTCCTGCTATACCGGCCGTATGCGCATTGTTGTGCGCTTGATCGATTACAACACGTGGGTGCGTTGTGGTGTAAGTCTGCTTGGAGAGACTCGGATCCCAGCCATAGTCCGCCCTCTGTTCTCGATAGACCGTGATACCAACAAAAAGTATTAACAGAGTTACGATAGAAGTCAGGCTAATCAGCAAGATTTTTTTCATTTTAACTTTAAGAAAGTGTAATTTTTCAGTGCCCGAACTAGAAATTCTGAAATGATTTCAGGCCACTGCCTGTTCGACTCTTCAGGCAGGAGATACGTTAATTCTTGGGTGATGTTTCGTGAATTGAATTAAAAGGCGGGATTGATGATTTAGTTGCGCAACTCAAGCATCGGAAGATCAAGTTCAGTGGCAGCAATTCATATTCTTCACGCTTTTATCGTGCCCGAATCGAAATTGTCGTCCAAATACTTTGCCAGCAGTCTATGAAACTGGTGCACGCCCACTTCCCTGGTGGGGGAAAATCTGCCGGCTTTGTAGAATCTTGACTGCAGGCCGGTATGCACACCCTCCACAACGAACTCGTCCTCACGTTCCACCTTGTCTAATAGAGCGCCGGCGCCGCTTCCGAGTTTCGATTCATCGTACACGTAAGAGATGAACGAGACTTTGGTACGATTCATACCAAGCGGCCGCACGAGGTTTATCGATAGTCCCCAGGGATAGAAGTTGAACATCATATTCGGAAAGAGCCAATAGTAGTAGGCGGCGACATGTTTACCATGGTCAATGTGCCCCGCCGGCAGATCGAATACTTCTTCACTTTCATCCGCATAACCAATCTGAAGATTAAGATGTTCGTAAGGCACAGTTGTGTATTTGCCGTAGTCTACAACTTTGTTGAGATCATCATGAACAAAAGGGATATGAAATCCCTCGAGGAAATTATCGCAGTACAGGGCCCAGTGGCAGTTGACCAAATAATCTTTACTTAAACTGTCATTCCGTTTGAATTGGTGTAACGGGAGAAAACCAACGCGCTCGTTCATGATGCTAAAGACTTCAGATAGGTCAAAACGTGGCTCTAACCCTACAAACATGAGAGGTCCCCATTGTGCCAACTGGAACTGATGCAGGTTATCACAAGGCCGGGGGAAATTCTCGGTATTTTTGAACTCGGGCATGGCTTTGAACTTTCCGTCCAAGTCAAATGACCGGCCGTGGTATCCGCAAGTAAGTGATCTCGGTTTCCCCGGATTCTGGACAACTATATTGCCGCGGTGTGTGCAAACATTGGTTAAGCACCGCACGGCGCCTTCCTTGTCTCGAGTAAGTAGCATTGGTTCGGACAGAAATTTATCCAACAGAACGAATGGATACACGGTATTCCCGGGGGGGATGACACTTTCATCGCCGATCCACTGCCAGGTTTTAGCGAATACGCGCTCTTTCAGTTCCTCAAAGACACGGGGGTCTCGGTAAAAAGAAGCCGGCAGTGTTTCAGCTTTTCTTATATCCGAATCAATATTAAATCGACGTTTCACTTCACAGTTCCTGTAACTCTATTCCGCGGAAAGTTCGGGACCGGCTAATTTCATCCACACATAAAAAGGAATTCCGGCCATAAGCAAAAGGAATCCCCAAAATACGACTTCCTCCCCGCTTCCCGCCATCACCCAAAGACAAAAACCAAATGCCAAAACGCCCAGTAGAATTTTGCCCGGCAAGTTTCTTTCTTTTCGTTTGTATGATTCAAGCACATAACTCGCTGTGGAAAAAATAAACGGAGCCAATACTGAAAGAGTTGATAGAAGTAACATAAAGGCAAAAGCGTCAACCAGCGACTTGGCATAGTTCAGGGCCATTAATATTGTCGCCAGTATGCTCGACAGTACTAACCCCATCGCAGGAGAACCATTCACATTAAGTTTACCAAAAATTTTTGGAAAGAGTTTATCCTGCGCCGCGGACAATGGGATTTGCCCCTGTAAAAGTATCCATCCGTTTAAAGCGCCGAACGTTGAGATGACCGCCCCGGCGGCGACTATATATTTGGCATAATCACCCCAGAAAACCTGCGCGGCATCGGCAAACGGAGCATTTGATGTGGCCAATGTCTCGTGCGGCAGAATGCCCATTATTGCCACAGTGCTTAACAAATACACTGCCGCAGTGACTATAGTTCCAGCGATTGTTGACTTCTTGATTGTGGTTTCGGCATTTTTGATTTTAGAGCCCGGAATGGTAGCGCTCTCCATTCCCAGAAAGGCGAAAAAGATCAATGTCGTAACCGCTGTAAAGACAAAAAAGTTTGAATCGCCGGTAAGATTGAACGACGGAAAGTTTTCAGCCTTGAAATAGAAAATCCCGACTAATCCAATCATGAGAATCGGAACCAACTTCAATATTGTGGTAATGAGCTGTACGAAACCGACTGTCCGGATTCTTTTTGAATTTGTCCAGGTCAGAAACCAGATGACTGACAATCCGGTAAGAACCGCCGCAACCGGGCTTTGACCAAGAGTGGGAATAAAAACAGTCAGGTAACTGACTAACGCCACCGCAATAGCGGCATTGGTGCACCAGATGGAAATCCAATAGCTCCACGCGACCAGATAAGCGGGAAATTCCCCCAAACTGATTTTGGTGTACGCATACGGGCCTCCGGTCGTTTCCGGCGCCAATCGACCCAACTCTCCAAAAACGAGCGCCATTAGAATGGCTCCAACTGCGGCAAAGACCCAGCCTAAGAGACTGATTCCACCATAAACTGCCAGTGTCGCCGGCAACAGGAATATGCCCGAACCGATCATATTCCCAACTACCAGCGCAGAACTCGACCAAAATCCCAGCTTTGATTCTTGATTCGATTCTGATTTGAGGTCAATCTTTGTGTCCACGCCCAACTAAGATATACAATTTTACTCAAAAGGGGAAGACTGACTGGGTCAATATGCTCTAGCTTTGAACAAACTTATCGCAATGCGAGGATAACAAAATGGCGGGGTCTACGAGACGACTTCCGCAACTGGGTCATTGAAAACGCGGCTTAATTCAACGGGGATTACGTTGCGAAATGCAGAACTTTTACACCTTACTTCCAGCTGAAATAATGGCGGCACCAACCTCACTCCCCCCAAACTTTTGTCACGTTTCAGTTCCGGAACAAAATGGCTTTACAATCAGTGGGCTATTTGCCAACTGTGAACCCCAGTGGCAACTCGACAAAACGAACTAGTCCCTTTATCAATCTTTTGGTCGCTTGACTTGGAGGCGCAGCAATATATCTTTTAACAAGTTAAGGGATTTGTGTCGTTCCCTGGAAGACTCAATGGAGCTTCCGTGATACGTAAATATTGAGTAAGATTCAGTAGTGTGGCCGCAGACAATAAACAATGAGAAGAAGCGTCTTCTCCAAACAAAAGGAGCATTCATGTTAGGACGAACAGCTATTCGTTTGACCGTAATGGTATTCGTCATGGCTTTCGCAGGAATTGTGCAAGGACAAGAGAAACTTCAAAATTACTTTAGCGACGCGGCTTGCAAAGTGAAGGTAACAAATGACCCGACGCAAAAGCGTGAAATCCTGAACAAATCATTCGAAAAAATGTTCACTGCGTTAAACACGGTTCAAGGTTCTCCCCTGATTTCGAAAGATGATAAAGCCGGCATTGATCACTTCAAAGTCGTACTTAAAGAGAAGCAAGATGAGCTCGCGGGTCTTAATGGTTACGAGCGCGTACCCGATGCGCAGTTGAATGACTTCGCTGATTACGTTGTGCAGGATATGGAGCAGGCTAGGGAAACCGTGACAATCAGCCTGGTCGCACTGCTATTGATCATACTCATTGCGCTTCTCATCTAGTTTCTGGATGGAACGAGTATTCTCTGCAGGCGGTAGGCAAAGCTGTGCTCATCCCTTCGTTCACTCATGCCGACTCACTGCGTTTCGGGTGCTTTGTTGCTTGGCGCTTGGGTTGCTTTTGTTTTCGTGTAGCTCCTCTCCTCCAGTCCCAAGCGAGACTGCGCCGGGAGAGGCGAGCGCGCCCCTGCCAAGTTATATAGCTGTATTTATTATTCATGGCGACGGCGGTTACCTCTATCACGATACTGAAGGCAATAAGTACAGAGCGGACGAAGAAGCTCTAGTCGGTGCGAAAAAGGTCGCGGAGCGGAATTCTCTAGCCGAGGTGTTCATTTTTCACCAAAAGCGAAAAAGGCATTTCTTGTTTTTCTTTCCTCGCCGTGACGGAGAATTCTATTACTACCGTAACGGAAGGCTCCTCGCTCAAGAATCATACTGGCGTGATCATGGACAATCACGCTTCGACCCTGAAGCAGAACTTTATTACAGATTCCGTTCGGAAGAGCGCCCTCGGCCGATGAGATTTTTCCTCTACTTCGGTCACGAAATCCCTGAAATCGACGGCACGGGCTATGATGCATCGTACCGGGAGAGGTCGTTTACTGTTAATGAGCTTGTCGACGGATTAAAACTTATAACCCGTGATTCGACAAAGTTTGATCTCATCGTGCTCTCCACCTGTTTCAACGGCACGCCGCACACCATCTCTGCGCTTTCTACATTTGCGCGATACATCATCGCATCTCCTGGGAATCTCCACCTTTCGTATTTCGATCTGCATCCATTTGAAGCGTTGGACGTCGGTTTGCGCGATGAAGATGTGTCCACGTTTGCAAAGGCGTGCGCCCGCCAATCATTCGAACGGCTAACAAAAGACATTCAGACGGAAATCACTGTTGCTGTATATGATATGGGTCGGGTACAAAGATTCTTGAACTCCGTCGACAGTGTCTACGAACATGCCTTGACCATATTGAAGGATGAAGCGCCGAGATCCGTTGAACACTGCGATTGTGCCGAGGATTCCTCTTACCTACGGCCTGCGATGAGTGAGGGGATTGATGTGTTTTACCGTCCAGCGCGCTTCGGGCGCTCAACGCACAAAAAGGATCATTCTGGTTGGGGGTGCCTTAGGCTTTTGAAATAGTCGGATGATATGCGAAGTGTTTGTACAACACGGCGCGGGAGTTAAGCCGGATGAACGACGAAATCGAGAATTGATTGACCAGCTTTATTGGGACTGCACGTTTGATGGTACAACTCTAAGCGCCGCACACAATAAACCCTTCAGCATCATCACTGAAGGGACTTAAACTCAAAAATAGTGGGGTCTACGAGACGACTTCCGCAACTGGGTCATTGAAAACGCGGCTTGTTAATGCGGGGTCAACGATTCGAAACACTGGACTTTTGAATTATGGTCTACATTAACAGGCTCGCCTCGACGTGGAAGGAAGCGAACCCCGACTCGGGCTGTGACATAATAGTTTTCACGATCCCGTGACGAATTTCCGGCGCTGGTCGCTCGGGCATAATCGTCCGATATCTCAATGTAGACCGTATTGATTCTATAAGGATAGAAAGTGGATGATTCTCCCAGACAATTCCTTCAGGTGGTCAACGTCTCGAAGGGTGGTGCAATAATTGCTCGAAAGATTGCGTGGGCCGGCTCCAGCTCCGAGCGGCGAATAGGGCTGCTTGGTCGCGGCAGCTTGAGAACCGATGAGGGTATCTATCTCTCTCCTTGTGAATGGTTGCACACGTTTGGTATGCGGTTTCCCATTGACGTCGCCTTCATATCCGCCAGTGGTATGGTACTGGCCGTACATCATGGCCTCAAACCAAATCGATTGTCAAAGATTGTGCTGCGCGCTGAAGGTGCCCTAGAGCTGTCGGAAGGAACTCTGCACGTGACCAACACTGAAATAGGGGACGCTGTTGAGTTCTTGAACAGCTCGACGTCGGAGCCGATTACCTTCTAACTTTCGGACCCACTTTCGGCTGCACGGAGCAACGCTCAAGTCGGCAATTTCGTGCATACTCGATTCCTTTGCAATTCGCTGTTCCACATTTATCCTCTTGTCAACGTTTCGGTTACAGATTTACTCACAAAAGGGTGCACCATTTGCTTAGTACCGCCCATACAAAGGTTGTCAACGATAATTAGTGTGTTGCATCCTCACCAGACGTGGGGAGACAACGTGATATATTCACCCTAATCCCTTTGGAGGTTTTATGCTGTTCGGATTCATCCGGGATGAAAAAGGTCAGGACATGGTCGAGTACGCCCTTCTGGCGTCATTTATCTCGATCGTGGCCATTGCGACCCTTCGTCTCATCGGCCCGTTGGTCAATGCTATCTATGTGGCCATACAAGCCGCTCTGACTTAATCGAAGATTGGTAACGAAAGTTAGTGTGTTGTATCCTCGCCGCACGTGAGGAGACGACATAATATATTCACCCTAATCCCTTTGGAGGTTTTATGCTATTCAGACTAATCAGGGATGAAAAAGGCCAGGACATGGTCGAGTACGCCTTGTTGGCGTCATTCATCTCGATCGTGGCCATCGCGACTCTTCGTCTCATCGGCCCGTTGGTCAATGCTATCTATGTGGCCATACGAACCGCTTTGACCTAATAGATAGTTGACACGGTAAATACATATCAGGCCACAAGAGGAAGTATGTTAAAGACCATTATTCGTGATGAACACGGTCAGGATCTTATCGAGTACGGGCTGCTTGCTTCATTCATCTCAATTTCGGCCATAGCTATTTTACGAATCATTGGCGCCCCCATCAACGCCATGTTCCAAAGAGTATTGGCGGAACTGTTATGAATGAAATAGCCCAGTACGCGCAGCGAGCAGTGGTGCCGGCAGTGATCGCCATCATAACGATTGCAACGTATACCGACTGCCGTTGGCGTCTCATCAAGAACATACTTACTGTTCCAGCCGTTGCCCTCGGATTGCTCTTGCACTTCCTGGGCAGTGGCTGGCCCGGCCTGACCTTTGCACTATTGGGACTGGCCGCCGGCTTCGGCCTGATGATGATCCCCTTTGCCTTCGGTCAGATGGGGGGCGGCGATGTCAAGCTTATGGCGGCACTCGGGTCATTCCTGGGTGCATACGCAATTATGAATGTTTTCCTGTATACAACGCTGGCGGGCGGTCTTGTCGCTTTGGGATTTGCCGTTTACCGCAAAGAGGGATTCAATTTCCTTAGTCGAACTTGGCAACTTGCCAAGGGTTTGCTCATTTTTCAAACGCTCCCGCTCAAGGAGCCACAGGGTGAGCATGCCGTTACGATTCCGTATGGCCTGGCAATCGCCATCGGCACCCTGTTATATCTGATACTGGGAAATGTAGTATGAGCATGCACAAGACCGGATTATTGCACAAAGTAGTTAATACTAGAGGAAACGCGGTGGTCGAGTTTGCCCTGGTATTGCCTATTCTGCTTCTGGTGGTGTTCGGCATCACGGAACTGGGCCGAATGATTATGACAACGAATGTTTTAAACACGGCCTCGCGTGAGGGCGCACGGCTGGCCGCGGTCAGCGCTATTTCTGACAGCTTGAATGTTCATGCTCGCGTGGAAGAAGTACTGGACGCGGCCAGCATCGAACCAAGTTCAATTGTTGTCAATTATGACGCCGCCGCTCACAGCGTGAGTGTACGCGTAACCACGGATTTTGAGATTCTTAGCAAGTCAGTGCTCCCGGCGGTCTTGCGGGGCACGATTGAGCTTAGCGGACAGACTGTATTTAGATTTGAGGGGTAGCGGCACAATATTTGCAAGTCAGGGGTAAATAAATGCGGTTAGACAAGTCCGAAGCAATGTGTTTTTTGGAGACTCGATGAAATGAAAAAAACAACTCTTTTCTTGACGGCTGGATTAGCGTTGGTCTTTGCAGCGATCGCCGCATTAATGATTTTCTCATACCTCAAATCCCGACCGTTACAGGCCGGGGAGGAGATGATGCCTGTAGTAGTAGCGGTGCAAGACCTGACTTACGGCAACACCCTCAAGCCCGAACAGATGAGAATCGTCAACTATCCAAAATCGAGTCTGCCAAAAGGTTATTACTCGGTGAAAGACAGTCTGGTCGGGCAGGTCACAAAAGTTTTTATGATGGAGAATGAGCCGGTCACGGCTTCCAAGCTATCCTCCGCCGGGGGCGGGCTGTCATTACGTATTGCCGACGGTATGAGAGCCGTCTCAATTCAGGTGGACAAGGTTTCCGGAGTTTCCGGATTTGTTCTGCCGGGAGACCGCGTTGACGTGATTGCCACTGTCGATCGGTACGGCGCCGACAATGACGCTATCGCTACCACCGTTCTTCAGAATGTCGAAGTGCTGGCGGCAGGTGAGAAGACCGAGCAGCAAAATGATAAGGTGATAGAGTCCCAAGCTGTTACACTATTGGTTGACGGCGCCGGCGCCCAGGCTCTGGCGTTATCCTCTAATCAGGCGCGTATGAGCCTGGCGCTCCGTAATCCTAATGATAATGATACGATGGCTATTGTCGGCGTCACCCGCAAAGAGATCATGGAAGGGAAGAAAAGAAAAGAGTCGCCCAAAGTGGTCTATGTAAAAACGACTGACAAGAAATCGGAGCCGGTCAGGGAAACGCAAAAGCCGGTTGACAACACCGTCACCATCTTCAAGGGCGGCACACAAAACAAACAAACTCCGCCTATGACCACCGAGAACAGCGGAAATGTGTCGGAAACCAAGCCAAACTAACGCACTGTTTGTAGCAGGAGAATGCACTTGAAATATACAGGAATGACTTCGAAGCGGCATCTCAAACTGGCAGCCCTCGTCGCACTGCTGGCGATAAGTAACGCAGCAGCACAGGATCAATCTGCTCCGCAGGTCCTTCGCATCGTCAAGGGGAAATCATCCGTCGTGACGTTTCCGGAACGAATAAAAACGATCTCGATTGCCGATCAGGAGATCATCGACGTGGTTTCGATCACACCGACCGACGCGGTAGTCATTGGCAAAGCCGAAGGCACTACTTCACTTTACATTTGGGGCGAATCGGGACGCTACCAGTCGTACGATGCCAAAGTTGACCGTGCCGTAAAATCTCAACAGGTCGTGCTGGAAGTCCAGATGGCCGAATTCAACCGCACCAAATTCAGCGATATCGGCATTGATTTTCTGATTCGAGACATTGATGACAGGCATATTGCCCAAGGCGAAAAAGCAATCGGTTCGTATAGCGGCGAGGTCTCGGTGGCGGATCCATTGGTCCGAAATATCTTTGCTCAAGAAGAAATGACCGGAATTATCAAGTGGATCGGAGACAAACAGACCGTTCAGGTGGCGGTCCGGGCCCTGCAGGAAAATGGCGTCATCAGGCTGCTGGCCAACCCGCGACTGGTCTCCCTGTCAGATGAAGAAGCCAGCTTCCTCGTCGGCGGCGAAATCCCGGTACCGGTACCGACTTCATCCACTGCCGGCGGTGGATTGAATGTAGCTATTGAATGGAAAGAGTTCGGCATCAAGCTAAAGTTTACACCGACCATTGTTGACACCAATTTGGTTCGTCTAAAAATTGCGCCGGAGGTCTCCAGTCTTGATTATTCAAATACTGTCTCCTTCGCCGGTTGGGACATTCCGGCGATTCGCACGCGCCGTGCGTCCGGAACAGTCGAATTGAATTCTATGCAGTCGGTGGTTTTGGGAGGATTGACCGCGACCGAATCCTTATCGATCGAACGCAAAGTCCCGATTCTGGGACACATACCGATACTTGGCGCTCTGTTCACCAAAAAACAAAAAACCAGTTCGGAAAACGAATTGTTGATCATAGTAACTCCGCGCATCATCGAAACACTGGCGAACGAAACGATTCCTCCGCTTCCCGGCTCGTCGGAGGAGAAGCAGTAATAGTAGGGCTAGGCATGCGGCAAGTAAATAAATTTATACAGAACCAGCGCGGTGCATCCATAATCATGGTGGCCGTATCAATATTTGTGATCTTCGCGTTCGCAGTGCTCGCTATTGACATGTCGTTGATTCAGCTCGCCAAGAACCAACTGCAAAATGCGGCCGATGCTGCGGCGCTCTCCGCCGCAATCGTATATGGCATCTCGAACCACGATCAAGTCGCGGCAACCAATGAAGCGATTCGCATAGCGGGACTAAATCGAGCTATTCAGACCACCCAGCAGGCCGTCACGATCACTGGAGCAGATGTGAGCTTTCCTGCGGCCATTCGCGTTCGGGTCCAAACTCATCGGACAGAAGCAACGAATAACCCCGTGCAGCTCTATTTTATGCGAGTACTGACTGCCAGCCATGACAATCTTGGTAACATGCGTGCGTCCGCAACTGCGGCGTTGACCCCCATCGGCGCCACAAACTGCATAAAGCCCTGGGTATTTCCGGATAGATGGGATGATTTGGATGGCGATAGTTTATGGGATCCCGGAGAACCCTATGACCCAAACACTACCGGTTATAGAGTGCCCGAAGATGTCGGAACCCTCATTATTTTAAAATTTAACGAAGGTGGCTCAACCCCCAAGACGGGTTGGTATCAACCCATAAAATTCGGGCCGGTCAATCGCGGCGGCCCCAATTGTAATGGCGCTGACTGCTATCGTACCTATATCTCCGAATGCGAACCCTACATGGTGGCTATTGGCGATACTATGGAATTTGAAATGGGTAATATGGTCGGCCCTACCCGGCAGGGGTGGTCCGATCTAATTGCTCTCGACCCAGATGCATATTTTAATACTACCACCGGAACTATAGAAAACTCTGCCTATGCAGTCAGCCCCCGTCTGATAAAAGTTGCGCTGTTTGACCCCACAGTAGGCGTGATCACCAGCAGCAGTGGTGGAGCCGAAAAATACACTGTTATAACCAAACTCGCTTATCTGTTTATCGAAGAACCTCCGGGCGGCGGCAATGAAGTGCCGGTAACGGCCCGATTTATGCAATATACGTCTCCCGGAGAGCCCTGTCCTGAATGCCCGGAGGGCTTTTTGTTCACCGCTCGGTTAGTAGAATAATTTGACTCAAAGGAAACGATGTCCGATTTGTTGTCAATCCTTATCCTAAATGGCGATAGCGAGACCGCCGGTCAGTTCGAGAAACTTTCCGACGCGCAGCTCGCTACTGCCAGCCTGCATGCCGATGGCTGGGTCGAGACGCTGCGCAAACACGCGCTGGACATTTTGGTTGTGGAGCTTAGTCCCAAGACCGACTTCACGTCCTCCTTGAGTCGCATGGAGCGGGTACGCTCTGAATTTCCCGACCTAGCTATTTTCGTTACGTCGTCGAGCAAAGCGCCGGAATTGATAATTGCCGCCATGCGTGCTGGAGCACAGGAGTTTCTTGCCAAACCGATCAACGAGCATGAATTGAATCAAGCGATAGAACGGAGCCGACGGCGCAAAGACGTTTCCACCGGCCGCCGCCGTCCCGGCCAGCTTATATCGGTATTTTCAAAGTCCGGTGGTGCAGGTGTGACCACGCTGGCGGTCAATTTGGGTGTGGCGCTGGCCCAAGGAGACTCCAAGAGAGCCGCACTGGTCGATCTGAATCTCCAGCATGGCGATGCCGCCAGTTTCCTCGACCTGGAACCGCGTTATAGCATTATCGACGCCTGCGAGTCCGGTGATCATGTCGATAGCGACAAATTGCAGAGCTGTATGTCGCCACATTCTTCCGGATTATCCATCCTCTCGGAACCACCGCATCCGGCTGCTTCAGACGAAGTATCGGCGCATCAGACACAGTCTGTGTTACACCAGCTCAAAACGCTTTATCCGTACGTGGTGGTCGATACGCCGCATATTTTCGAGCCCCGTGTCATGGCGGCTCTGGACCTTTCAAGCACCATTCTTTTGACTATGGTGGCCGCTATTCCCGCACTACGCTCCGCTAGAAAGACTTTGGCGTTCTTTCGTGAGCTTGGCTACTCCTCCGATAAAGTGAAGCTCGTGATTAACCGGGTAAGCAAAAATGACCGGATCGAGACCAAAGAGATTGCCCGCACGCTGGATTACGAAACATTCTGGACCCTGCCCAATAACTACATGGCTGCGTCTGATGCTCTCAATGCCGGCACACCGTTAGTGACCCAGAAGCGCTTGACCAACGTGGCAAAAAGTATCCTGGAAATGGCCGAAGCCGTCCATCGAATCAGCAACAACGGTCTCCATTAATTTAGAAACGATGAGCATGTTCAACTTTAAGCAGAACCCGAACGTCAACAAAAGTCAGAATAGCAGGCCCCCTGACACTGCCACGCCGAAACCCGAAGCGGGGGCGCCGCGCCGCGATGTATTACAGGAATTAAAAGTACGGCTGCATCGTCGTCTCATAGACCGGCTCGATCTGACTGCACTTGCTTCTCTCGACCGTAGCTTGCTGCGCCAGCAAATCAGAGACGCGGCCGAAGTGCTGATCCAGGAAGAAGGAGTCTTTCTTAATACAGAAGCTAAGGAACGCCTGATCAACGAGATCCTCAACGAAACCCTCGGGCTGGGACCGATCGAACAGCATATGTCCGATCCTGAAGTCACCGACGTACTGGTCAACGGCTATAACCAGGTGTACGTGGAAAAGCACGGCAAATTGGAGTTGACTGAGACCAAGTTCAAAGATAACAACCACGTCATGCTGATCATCGATCGCATTCTGTCGGCAGTTGGCCGGCGGGTGGATGAATCGTCACCCATGGTCGACGCCCGGCTGGCCGACGGTTCACGCGTCAATGCAACCGTGGGACCCGTGTCGCTGGATGGACCGATAATCTCAATCCGAAAGTTTCGTGTCGACGTCCTTAGCATGGATCATCTGCTTAAGTACGAGTCAATCTCTTTCCCCATGATTCAGTTCCTGCAGGGCTGTGTCCGGGCGCGTTTGAATGTTCTCATTTCCGGCGGCACCGGCGCCGGTAAGACCACCCTGCTCAATATCATGTCCGGGTATATTCCGGATGGTGAGCGAATCGTTACGATCGAAGATTCAGCCGAATTGCGACTGCAGCAACCGCACGTCGTGCGCCTGGAAACACGTCCTCCGAACATCGAAGGACGAGGAACCGTGACTCAGCGTGATCTGGTTCGCAACGCCCTCCGGATGCGGCCGAACCGCATTATCATCGGTGAAGTCCGCGGCCCGGAAATCTATGACATGCTGCAGGCAATGAACACCGGTCACGACGGTTCGCTGACCACTATTCACGCCAATGGTCCGCGCGATGTGCTGCTTCGGCTTGAAACCCTTATGCTTCTGACCGGGATCGAAATCCCGGAAAGGGCCATTCGCGAGCTGGTGTCCTCGTCGATCAACATCATTCTTCAAATCAGCCGCTTCAGTGACGGCACGCGAAAAATTTCGAGTATCTCGGAGATCGTCGGCATGGAGCAGGGGACCATTTCAATGCAGGAAATATTCCTGTTTGAGAAAAAGGGTATTGATGCTGACGGGAAGATGGTAGGCGTCTACCGTCCAACCGGTATTCGCCCCCACTATTTACAACACATGGAGGCGTCTGGAGTAAGGCTTTCACCGGATATCTTTAATCCGTAACGTAAGTTATCGCAATGCTGATGAATATTGCCATACTGGTATTTGCCGCAGTCTTCTGCGCTACCCTGGCCGTCTACTATGTAGTACAGAATCGATTGAACTGGCAATCGCGCGCCACCAAAAAGCGCTTGGATGACCTCTCACAGGTCTCACCGCAGGAATCGGAAAAGGTTTCGATCTTACGGCGGGAAGAAAAGCTTTCGGCTATTCCCCTGGTCGATCGATTGCTGCATATTTTTGCAGTCGGCGCTTATTTCAAAAAACTCATTGTTCAGGCCGGCTCTCGAACAAATCCCGGGATCGTCGTCCTCGCCATGGGCTCTCTCGGGATGCTGGCATTACTGATCTCGCATTACCTGACCCGTAATGTTCTGCTTTGTGCGGTAATTGCGCCGGCGCCAGCGGCCTTGCCATACTTTTATCTAGTCTATAAAAGATCCAAACGTCTGCGAGATTTTGAAGAACAACTCCCGGAGGCCCTTGATATGATCGTCAACGCGCTGCGCACGGGGTTCACGTTCGAATTGGCCATCAAGTTGGTTGCACAGGAGCTTCCTGATCCGCTCGCGTACGAATTCGCCGTTGTCTTTGAGGAACAAAACCTCGGCGTGCCGCTGGCCGATGCCTTGGCGGGTCTGCGTTACCGTGTGCCAAGCGACGACCTGGATATCTTGATTATCACTCTGATATTGCATCGGCGGACAGGTGGTAATCTGGCCGAAGTGCTCGAAAAGGCGTCCGGCACTATACGCGACCGGTTTCGCCTCAAACGTGAGGTACGCACCAAGACAGCCCATGGACGATTTTCCGGCTTCGTGTTGATTATGATGCCGCTGGGTATGATCGCAATTCTGACGACCATGGCGCCCGATTATTTTCTCCTGATGTTGAATGACAAAGTGGGACAGTATCTGCTAACCACGGCGGTCATCATGCAGATCATCGGTGTTTTTGTTATCAGGAAGATCATTAATATCAAATTATAGGATTACGCATGTTAATTACGATAATAGCAATTGTGTTCGCCGCCAGCTTCCTGCTCGTCTACTCTGTTCTGCATATCGTTGCTTTGCGACGCGACCCGGTCCGCGCCCGACTCGAGCAGCTCGCCGGTAATGCCGGAGTCAGTACTGGAGGCGGCTATGATTTGCGAGATTCGCTTCTCCGTAAGGGCGTCAATCTGCTGGCATCCAATGTTCAGAATGTTTCGAGCACTCGTGAACGGCTCGCACGCGCCGGCTATCTTCGGCATGGTGCCGCCTATGATTACTATATGGTAACATTCATCTTCATGCTGGTTGGTCTCTCGGCGGCTGCGATGTCTGGTATGCTTTTGCACCTGTCCACGATAAAGATCGTTCTTATGGCAGGTGCCGGCTCGGTCCTGGGCGCGCTGCTGCCGCGGTTGTTTGTTTCCTATAAAATTTCGAAACGACGCGAGGCGATTAGACAGGCGGTCCCCAATATGCTCGACCTGCTGGTGGTCTGCGTTGAAGCCGGATTGTCATTCACCGCCGGTATTCAGAAGCTTTCGGAAGAAATGCGTAGCGGCTACCCGGAACTTGCTCAAGAATTGAAAATTGTCACGCAAGAGATCCTGATCGGTAAACCTAAATCCGAGGTGTTTCGTATGCTCGCCAATCGAACCGAAGTCGAGGAACTCCGAGCACTGGCAGTTACGCTCATTCAGGCAGATCGCCTCGGCACCAGTATCGGTAATTCCTTGCGGGTGCTGGCTGATTCTATGAGATTCAAACGCCGACAGCGCGCCGAAGAAGCGGCCAACAAGGTTTCGGTAAAGCTTGTGTTTCCATTAGTCCTACTGATATTCCCGGAACTGCTCATAGTTCTGGTTGGGCCGGCAATGATCAACATCTTTAAGACATTACAAAACGTGGCTAAATAACCTCTAAACAAAGGAGAATTAGTATGAACTTTGACCTCACCACGGGTATCCTGATTGCGGTCGCCTTATTGTTGGGCGCCGCATACTTCTTCAGACGCAGCTCTCGTCTGAAAAGTCAGCACCGGAAACTGTAGCATCGGGGCAGTCCGACGATCTGGAATACGGATCGTGCCCATTCCCGGTGAACGCGCAGTTGCAAAGGCGGTCGAACTTCGACCGCCTTTTTTATTACTGGTGCTGGTAGCAGTTCAGTAAGAGTCGAAAATGGAAGTGTTTTTTTGCTCTCGGTGTACTGCTTACTCTGCCAATTGAGAAGCATGAAGTCACCACTCGCATGGGGGCGTTCTCCTGTTGGCCGCAAATCAGACGAGACCAGAACTCACAAACTGTGGTCAAGCAGTAAGTCACGATATCAAGGGAAGTATAGTTGTCGAAGAATCAATTTATTGGAGGGGGGAATTGCACCCCTACGCTTTTTTTTTCAGTAATTCGAGATTAACTCGGTGCATGATCAAAACGTTTAAGTGTAAAGTCCTGTCTAAATGTGACAACACTTTATCCTCTAACTTATTATAGTACAAAGGATTATATAAAAGCGGGGTCGACGAGACTCGAACTCGCGGCCTCATGCGTGACAGGCATGCGTTCTAACCAGCTGAACTACGACCCCGACTCACTTTTTACTTATCAACAGACTCAATGTCTGCCCATAAAAGCCAAAAAATGCGAAGCTGATTTCTTTTCTTCCCAGCACTTCCAATCATCTGGGCGGTACTGGAATCGAACCAATGACCCCCTGCGTGTAAGGCAGGTGCTCTAACCAGCTGAGCTAACCGCCCATTAACCTTGCTAAACCCGCCGGGAAGTACCTAGTTCCATCATCAGCGTCCCGTCTATTAACGATTGTAATAGAATCGGTCAATTATGGCCACTGATTATAATTAAATCTGCCCAAAACGCAACCCCCGCTTTGCGAGTTTTTCCGCTTCGCGCCGTGTCGGTCATTTAACAATCCAAGAAAAGTCCGATAAAACGAATTGGGGGCAGAGATGCTCCCCTATTCGAAAGGATTTGACCGCCGTGCAGCACGACCGTATAATTGTCCCCCCTTATAGGAAGCAAGTTATGGATATGAACCCCGGCATTTTCAAAGCTTACGATATTCGCGGCACGGTTCCCGAGCAATTCAAGCCGGAGTACGCCTACTACATTGGGTTTTTCCTGACAAACTTTCTTGGTGCCAACAATATCGCTGTCGGCCGCGATATGCGACTTTCTTCGAACGAAATCTTTGAGCATCTGGCCAGAGGCATCAACGATTCGGGGACAAACGTTATCGACCTTGGACTAACCTCCACTGACGCACTTTACTTTGCAGTTGGCAGATTTGATTACGATGGCGGCGTGATGATCACTGCCAGCCACAACCCCAAAGAATACAACGGTCTCAAAATCTGCCGCAAAAACGCCGAGCCTCTTTCCGGTAATAACGGCTTGGGCCAAATTCTAAAAATGATTCATGAAGGCGAGGAGATAGTTAAATCTCCCTCTCGAGGAAGTGTCATTCGAAAAGAAATACTCGAAGATTACGTAAATCATTGCTTCTCTTTTATCGACCTTTCCAAAATCAAACCATTCAAGATTGTGATTGATGCCGGTAACGGCATGGCCGGATTGATCCTCCCGCCCGTCCTCGAAAAACTTCCGGTAGATGGTACACGACTATATTTCGAACTCGACGGAACTTTCCCCAATCATCCGGCTTCACCGATTGAACCGGAAAATCTCGTCGATTTGCAGAAAGTTATTATCGAAGAAAAGTCGGCTTTTGGGGTGGCTTTCGACGGCGACGCCGACCGCATGTTTCTGGTTGACAGAAATGGTCGCCAGGTGCGCGGCGACATGTGCACCGCCTTGGTTGCTAAATCACTTTTGACAAAACATCCGGGTGAAACTGTTCTTTATAATCTTATTTGCTCAAAGGCCGTCCCCGAATTAGTAGAAAGGATGGGAGGAAAAGCTATCCGCACCCGTGTCGGCCACGCCCTGATAAAACCGCTCATGAAAAAACATAACGCGATTTTTGGCGGGGAACATTCCGGACATTTTTATTTTCGAGACAACTGGTTTGCTGATTCCGGTCTAATTGCCTTTTTAGTCTGTTTGGAGTTACTGTCCATTGAAAATCGACCTCTTGATGAATTAATTAAGGAGCTAAACCCATATTTTCAGTCGGGCGAAATCAATACCAGGGTTGACTCCGTTCAGGAGAAGATTAATCAGGTAAAACAGGCCTTTTCGGACGGAGAACAGGATGATCTGGATGGCCTGACCGTCCGCTACCAAGATTTTTGGTTCAACCTTCGGGGCTCAAATACCGAACCATTAATAAGGCTCAATGTCGAAGCCAACAGCACGAAATTTCTGGAAGAAAAAGTAGCAATGCTGCTAAAGATTATTAGGTCATGATGAACAGGGATAAAGCAAGCATCAGAATATTGGTGGTCGATGATGACCTGCGTCTTTTGAATCTACTCGAAGACACACTGGCGACAATCGGATATACGACGACAACTGTCAAAAGCGCTGGCGAGGCTATTGATCTTTTATCTAAAAAAATTTATGACCTCATAATTACTGATATAAGCATGCCCCAAATGGATGGCTTTGAACTGTTAAATAAGATTCGCAAGAATTACCCCAATCTGCCCGTTATTTTCATTACCGGTGCGGCCAGACCGGAATATATCGGTAAAGCCAATCCCGAAGGCTTTCTGGCGAAGCCTTTCAGAATTTCCAACCTCGAGGAACTCATTGAAAAAACTCTTGCGGGAAAAGAAGAAAAACTGGATTCCCAGTTGCGCCGCATACTAGTTATCGATGATGACGACAATTTCCGGGAGATGCTGATTGAGGCTTTGGCTGTATGTGAATACACAACTATTCCGGCTTCAAGCCCTAAAGTGGCTCTGGAAATCTTGAAAACTACCAAAGTGGACGCCGTTATTTCGGACATCAGAATGCCGGTAATGGATGGTGTTAGCTTGGCCAAAACCATTAAGGCAAATCATCCCGACTTGCCTGTCATTTTGATAACTGCCTATCACGTGTTTGAAAAATACTCCTTCGACGACCAAAAAAAGGTGGCCGCTGGTATTCTTCAAAAACCCTTCGGACTTGAACTGATTCTTGATATGCTAAAAAGAGTCGTTCACACTCCCGAAAAATCAGCCGTTTAACTCAATATTCTGAAAGTCATTTTCAAGGGTGTGAAATAGAAACCCCTCGGTCCCTGGAGGGGGAAGGAGGGGTTTATTTGTGGTTGGCTGTTAAAGTAAGTTCTTAAACTTACTTGAGCAGGACCATCTTTTTGTTGGCCACGAACC
>Ga0184627_10000255_pt1 | contig 22529 bp, 25 predicted proteins | sample PLM3_127_b1_FD_133150 | JGI IMG/M metagenome (GOLD analysis project Ga0184627, IMG submission 133150) | Groundwater sediment microbial communities from an aquifer in East River, Colorado, USA - PLM3_127_b1 | ecosystem: Environmental > Terrestrial > Soil > Riparian zone | place: USA: East River...
AGGTAGGTGCTCCGAATTTGGTCTAAGTTCCAGGTTCCGTTTTTTTTGTTTTACGAGTCACGACCGTCACGTTCGTCACGGCAATCACGGCAATCACGGCATTCACGACATTCACGGCATTCACGGCATTCACGATATTCACGACATTCACGATATTCACGACCTTCGCAACATTCACGACATTCACGGGAGTTTGCATGAACGAGCATGTTGAAACGCTGACGCAGATAAAGAGCACGATCATCGACCTTGCCATCAAGTTCGGTCCCAAGGTTCTGATCGCGATCGTCATCATAGTCGCGGGGTACTTTGCAGGGCGCTGGGTGGGCAGGATCATGCAACGCGGGCTCCTCAATATCGATCTCGAACCTCCCGTTCGCGACCTGCTGGTGCGGATCGTCCACATCTTCGTGCTGAGCCTGTTCGCGATCATGGCCCTGCAGAACCTGGGGGTGGAACTGTTGCCGCTGATCGCCGGAGTCGGACTGGCGGGTGCGGGCATCGCGCTGGCAATGCAGGGCGTACTCGGCAATCTCGTTGCCGGCCTGACGATCATTTTCACCAAACCGTTCCGGGTCGGCGAATACATTTCCATGCTCGGGGTCGAGGGGCGGGTGGAGACCATCAGTCTTTTCAACAGTGTGCTGAGCCACCCCGACCTGTCGCGGGTGGTGATTCCGAACCGCAGCATCGTCGGTGAAATCCTGCACAACTACGGCAAGATCCGCCAGCTCGGGCTCGTGGTCGGCGTGGCTTACGACACCGACCTGAACAAGGCGCTGGCGACGGTGGGGGAAGTCCTGCAGAACAACCCGCGGGTGCTGAAGGAACCCGCTCCGGCTATCGGCATCAGCGTGCTGGCCGATTCGTCGATCAACATCACGGTGGCTCCCTGGGTGAACGTGGCCGATTTCGGTCCGGCGACCGGGGAAATCAACAAGGCCATCGTCGAGACTTTCCGAGCGCGCGCCATTACCATTCCGTTCCCGCAGCGCGAAGTGCGAATGCTGGCGTAGTCAGGGACAAACGCCGAGTGCCGCGTTCTGAGTGCTGCGGAGTTGCCTGCGTTTCGTGCTCGCCTGCTGCGCTCGTGCACCAGGTAGTTGCCAACAACACGAACGAAGCAAAGCGTAGGAGCAACGGCACGTCACTTCATCCTTTGCCTCCGGCGTAACCTTGATCCGAGCTTCGCACGGCTAAAGGTTAGCCTGCGCCGCAACAAGCCCTACAGGCGTGATGTTGCCCTCATCCTTCATCCTTGAAGAAGAAAAAGCCCGGCTTCGCCGGGCTTTTCTGTTTCAGGCTGACTCTCGATCAGGCGCTGATCCGTACCAGGCGCCGGGTGCTTTCGACCGACCGGGCACCGTTCGCCCACTCGACATAAGCCTCGTCACCCACGATGGACTCAACCACGCCGTCGGTACGTTCGAGCAAACCGAAAGTACCCAGAAGATTCACCCGCGAACGCACGGAGATCTGCGGACGACGCGTATTGAACAAGCGGCGGAAGGCTGAAATCATGCCGGCCTCCGCTTAAAGATACGGGACCGGATGGCTGGCCCTGGCATCCAGACGGCGCAACCGGTATTCAAGATCCTCCGTTGCCTCAGCCTGGGCAAAAAATGACTCACGCTTGAGAATCTGACGTTGATTCAAAAATTTATCGAACGTCTCCAAAAAATGGCTAAGAAAATTCACTCTGACCTCCATCTCTGATATTGCACTGCGTCATTCTCATCGATAGAGGAAAAATATGTATATCTCCAAATGAATTGCTGCTATGCAACAACAGCATGAATCGGCTGGTGAAGAGAAACAAACGGAGGAGTCGGGAGGGCGAAGGACTGCGCGGGTACGCAAGTCCCGACTGACGCAGCTTTCGTGATTGCCTAACTTTTTGTTCCGTGCCCCTCATCTTTCGGTTTCTTCGTGGACTTCTGCGCGGTCGCCGCGGCAGATTCCTGGATCGACTGCAAAGCCGATTTCTGCATCTCCAGGGTCTTCATGGTCATCTGGACGAAAGTCAGGTTCATCTTCAGCCAGTTCTCGACTGACTGCAGCTCCGCAATCTTTTTCTCCACTTCCTCGACGCTCATGGTCGGCTGAAACATGCCGGGAATAGGGAACGACAACGGATTCCACATCTTCTGAAAGAACTCGAACAATTCCTTTGGTGAATCTTCGGCCATTTGTCACCCCTGCAGAATTGGCAACGGCCACCAGTTTCAGAACCGGCAGCCGCTTTGTGTCGATCGGAAGAGCCGTGAATGTCGTGAATATCGTGAATGTCGTGAATATCGCAAAAGCCTAGACGATCATCCAGATGCCGCCTGCACAGAACGGTCGCGCCTTCACGGCATTAGCTCCGGCATAACCTGAAGGTTAGCCTGCACTGAAACTCCCTTCGTCGTTTTCACGACATTCACGACATTCACGACATTCACGTTATTCACGGCCTTTTACATCGTCGGCCCAAGCACCCAGGGTGCGAATTCGTCTTCGCCGTAACCCATCGCCTCGCTCTTGCTCGGCTCGCCGGAAGCGGTCCTGAGGATCATCTGGAAGAATTGTTCGCCTACTTCCTGGATGCTGGCCTTGCCGTCCACGATCACGCCGCAGTTGATGTCCATGTCCTCTTCCTGCTTGTTGAACATCGCGCTGTTGGTGGCAAGCTTGAGCGAAGGCGACGGCTTGCAGCCGTAGGCCGAGCCGCGGCCGGTGGTGAAACAGATCATGTTGGCGCCGCCGGCCACCTGGCCGGTTGCCGACACCGGATCGTAACCCGGGGTGTCCATGAATACGAAGCCCTTGGCGGTAACGCGTACGGCGTACTCGTACACATCCATCAGCGCCTGCGTGCCGCCCTTGGCGACCGCGCCCAGCGATTTCTCCAGGATGGTGGTTAGGCCGCCGGCCTTGTTGCCCGGCGAAGGATTGTTGTTCATCTCGCCGCCGAGCCTGGTGGTGTAGTCCTCCCACCACTTGATGCGCTTCACCAGCTTCTCGCCGACCTCGCGCGAGCGCGCACGGCGCGTCAGCAGGTGTTCGGCGCCGTAGATCTCGGGCGTTTCGGAAAGGATCGCGCTGCCGCCGTTGCGTACCAGGATGTCCACGGCAGCACCGAGCGCGGGATTTGCGGAAATCCCGGAGTAGCCGTCCGAGCCGCCGCACTGCAGACCGAGAGTCAGGTGGCTCGCGGGAACGGTCTCGCGCTTGACGTTGTTGGCGTCGGGCAGCAATTCCTTGATGCGGGCGATGCCGTCGGCAACGGTTTTCTTGGTGCCGCCGGTTTCCTGGATGGTGAAGGCCTGCAGCTGTTTCGAGCGCTTCAGGCCCTGCGAAGCCAGCAGGTTGTTGATCTGGTTGGCCTCGCAACCCAGGCCGATCATCAGCGAGGAATGGAAGTTCGGGTGGACCGCGTAGCCCGCCAGCACGCGGCGCAGCAGCTCCACCGGCTCGCCTTCGGAACCCATGCCGCAGCCGGTCTTGTGATGGATCGGCACCACGCCGTCCACGTTCGGGTACTGCGCCATGAAATCCTCGTCGAAGAACTTGGCGATGGTGCGGCAGACGTGCGCCGAGCAGTTCACACTGGAGATGATGCCGAGATAGTTGCGGGTCGCCACGCGCCCGTCTTCACGGACGATGCCCTGGAAAGTCGCCGCATTGGCGACGTATTCGACCGGCTTGTAGTCGGCACAGAAGGCGTAGTCGCGCTGGAAGTCCCCCATCGCCAGGTTGTGCACGTGTACGTGGTCTCCGGCCTTGATCGGCTTGACCGCGAAACCGATGATCTGGTTGTAGCGGCGCACCGGCGAGCCTTCCCCGATGTCGTGGGTGGCGATCTTGTGGCCGGCCGGTACGGTCACGGCAGTGCGGATTTTTTCTTTGATGATTTCGGTGCCGGCGGGCAGTTCCACCCGCGCGATCACCACATCGTCGGCGGAATTGAGACGAATGGTCAGATCGGCTGCTTGCAACATGTTGGCTTCTCCTTCGGTAAACGCCGGGGCGCCGGGAAAGAACTGGGGCTGCCCCGGTACGGACAGACTTGCATTCTAGTCCGGCGCAGCCCCTTTTTGGAGCCGGTATTGCAGATGCCGATCACCGGACGGTCTTCGAACAGGTGTCGCGGCAGGCCCTGGTTCTTCATCCAGGACCGATGCACCATGCTGTCGATCCCCGGTCCGCCGAACCACCCGTAACTACGCAGCTTTTTCCTTGCAGCCATTTTTGGTTTTCCTCCAAGAATGAAACCAGACAGACCTTCTCACCGCAAAGACGCAAAGGCGCAAAGGGAACGCAGAGAAAGACAAAGAAAACATTGGGATATGAAAACCTTGCGTCTGTGGTCGATTTCCATCCGTGCCAGCACTTAATATCCATTCGCCCTTGCCTTCCTTTGCGTTTCCTTTGCGCCTTTGCGTCTTTGCGGTGAAAGCCCTATTCCTTTACGGCGCCGGTCATGCCGGCGACGTAATACTCGACAAAGAAGGAATACATCACCGCCACCGGGAGCGAGCCGACCAGCGCGCCCGCCATCAGCGAGCCCCAGTGATACACGTCGCCCTCGACCAGTTCGGTGATCACGCCCACCGGGACCGTCTTATTTTCGGAAGCCGAAATGAAAGTCAGCGCGTAGATGAACTCGTTCCAGGACAGCGTGAACGCAAAGATTCCCGCCGAAATCAGCCCCGGCACCGCCAGCGGCAGAATGATCCTGGTGAGGATTTGCCAGCGCGTGGCGCCGTCGATCAGCGCGCATTCCTCCAGCTCGAACGGGATCGAGCGGAAGTAGCCCATCAGCAGCCAAGTGCAGAACGGGATAAGGAAGGTCGGATAAGTCAGGATCAACGCCCAGCGCGTGTCGAAAATCCCGAGTTGGAACACCATGGTTGCCAGGGGTATGAACAGGATGGAAGGCGGAATCAGGTAGGCCAGGAAAATCGCCAGTCCGGTCTGACGCGATCCCTTGAAGCGCAAGCGCTCGATCGCGTAGGCGGCGAATACGCTGGCGACCAGCGAAACGAAGGTGGACACCACCGACACCAGCACCGTGTTCCACATCCACTCCGGATAGGAAGTATCGAAGAAAAGTTTTCTGAAGTGGTCCAGTGTCGGGTTGATGACCCAGAATGGGTTGCCGGCGCTGGACAGCAGTTCCGCATTCGGCTTGAACGACGTCACCACCATCCAGTAGAACGGAAACAGCAGCACGAACAGGAAGACGAGCAACGGGATGTAAACCGTCACCCAGCGCCGCGGCAGCGACTCCAGGTATTGCATGCCTTCGCGGGTGTTAATGTTTGCCATATTTGCGCGTGACTGCGTGACTGTCGTGACAGCGTGACTGTCGGAAAAGGCATGATCCGTCAGTAACCCGCTCCTTTAGTGAATTTCTCTTCTCGTATGTGGCATTTCAATGGCCTTTGACTTTACGTCGTCACGATAGTCACGTCGTCACGACAGTCACGGCTTCACTTGTCGCTTCCCCCCTGCTGCCACCTTCTCCTCTGCAACCCGAAGTATGAGAACAGGATCGCCGCCAGCAGGAACGGGATCATCGCGGTTGCAATCGCCGCACCTTCACCCAATGCTCCACCGGGGATGGCGCGCTGAAACGACAGCGTGGCCATCAAGTGGGTGGCATTGATCGGTCCTCCGCGAGTCAGGACCCAGATCAACTGGAAATCGGTAAAGGTGAACAAGACCGAGAAGGTCATGACCACCGCGATGATCGGCGAGAGCATGGGCAGCGTGACGTGCCAGAACTGCTGCCAGGGGCTCGCTCCGTCGATGCTCGCCGCTTCGTACATAGACGGCGGTATGGTCTGCAGTCCGGCGAGCAGGCAGATCGCCACGAAAGGCACGCCACGCCAGATGTTGGCGATGATCGTGGACATGCGCGCCAGGTTTGGCTCGCCGAGAAAATTGATGTACTGGTCGATGATCCCGAGCTTCATCAGCATCCAGCTCACGATCGAGAACTGGGCATCGTAGATCCACCAGAACGCGATCGCGGATAGCACCGTGGGCACGATGAACGGCAGCAACACAATGGCGCGGACAAACGATTTGAAAGGAATGTGCTTGTTGAGCAGCAAGGCCAGCCACAGTCCAAGAATGAACTTGATGACGCTCGCCACCACCGTGTACACGAAGGTATTGAACACCGACAGCGTGAACACGCTGTCGGTCACCAGGAACTCGTAGTTCTCGATGCCGATCCAGCCGCCGGCGCGCCCGACCTTGGCGTCGGTGAAACCGAGCCACACGCCCAGTCCCAGTGGATAGGTCAGAAACACCAGCAGCAGTGCCGCCGCGGGCAGCATGAACAAAAGCCCGAGGACATTGCGGTTATCGAAGAATCGCGACAGCGCACCCATTCCTTAGACCTCTCGCCTCACGCCTCTCGCCTCACGCCTCTCGCCTCTCGCCTCACGCCTCTCGCCTCACCTGTAATACCGCTTCGCCCGCTTCTCCGCCCTGGACATCGCATCCTTGACGGTTGTGGCACCGGAGGCGGCCTCGGCGACCATGTTGACCACGATGAAATCGGCGATGCAACCCGCCGACGAGGTGCCGAGCGTACCGGCGTAGCCGTTGGGCAGCATGTTCTTGCAGGAATATTTGAACGGCGTGTGCTTAGGGTCCGCGGTCCACACCGGGTTACGCTCGTAGAAGCTCAGCGGCTGGGTGACGAAGCCGATCGATGCCTTCTGCCACTCTTCGTACTGCTCCTTCTCCATCATGAAGCGCAAGTACTCCTTGGCCGCGTTCGGATACTTTGTGTACTTGAAGATCACGCAGGTAAAAAACAGCGCGCTCATTGTCGGGTGGCCGACCGGCCCGACCGGGAACACGGCATGGTTCATGTCCTTGGCGATCTCCTGCAGCTTCGGGTCCTTGGACGTCTTTGCCGCGTAATAGATCGAGATGCCGTTGCTGGTGAGGCTGATATCCCCGGCGAGGAAAGCCTTGTTGTTGTTCGGATCGAGCCAGGACAGCGTGCCGGAAACGAAGGTCGGATACAGTTCCCTGGCGTACTCCAACGCGGCGGCGGTTTCCTTCGAATTGATCGTCAGCCGGTTCTGCTCATCCACCATCTTTCCGCCGAATGCCCAGATCAGCCAGTGGCACCAGGCGTTGGCGTCCCCGGTGGCGTTGCCGAGCGCGAATCCGGACGGTGTGCCGTTCTTCTTCAGCCCCTTGCACAGCTTCAGAAACCCGTCAGTATCTTTGGGGAATTCCTTGAAGCCGGCGGCCTTCAAGTGACTGGTGCGGTAGTTCATGCAGTTGCCGCCCGAGCCCAGCGGCAGCGCGATCCAGCGCCCGCCGCTTTTGCCATACGCCAGCGCGCCCGGGTACCACGGCCCGTACTTCTTGCCGAGGTATTCACACAGGTCGCCAATTTCGAGCAGCTTGTCCGGATACTGGTGCGGGTCGTCGTTGGTGGACAGAATGATGTCGGGTCCGCTGCCCACGTTCGCGGCGACCGCGGCCTTGGGACGCAAGTCCTCCCAATTTTCGTTGTCCACCGTGACCTCTACGCCAGTCTTTGCGGTGAACGCCCTGGTGTTGGCCATCCACTGGTCTTCGTCGCCCTGGACGAAGCGCTTCCAGCGCAACACCCGGAGTTTCGCACCCTGCTCGGGTTTGAAGGAAAGCTCCTGCGCGTAAGAGTCGCGCGCCAGCATCGGCGTGCCGAGTGCGGCGCCCGCTACAGCGGAAGCCTGGAGAAATCGACGCCGTGTAATTCGAGTCATGATGTGCCTCCGGGTCAGGATCAGGCGATGCGCGCCGCGGAAGCCGGATCGAACAGGTAGGTCTTGCCTTCGAAGGGCTTGAGGCTGATGGTATCGCCCGGACGGAAAGTATGGCGCTCGCGGGAAATCGCGGACACGTCGTGGCCTGCCAGCTTGCAGAACACCTGTGTATCGGCACCGGTCGGCTCGACCACGATCACCTGAGCCTGTACACAGGATTCGCCGATGTTGAAATGCTCGGGCCGCACGCCGAGAATGACCTCGCGGTCGCGGGGCCCGCCGTTGCCCGGCACAGGAATTACGCAACCCTCGGCAATCCGTACCCCGCGGCCTGATGGGCCGGCCACGATCCTGCCGGGCAGAAAATTCATCGCCGGCGAACCGATGAACCCGGCCACGAACAGGTTGGCCGGCTCATCGTACAGATCCAAGGGCGTGCCGATCTGTTCGACCCGGCCGCCGTTCATCACCACGATGGTATCTGCCATGGTCATGGCTTCGATCTGATCATGCGTGACGTAAATCGAGGTGGTCTTCAGGCGCTGGTGCAGTTCCTTGATCTCGGTGCGCATCTGCACCCGCAACTTGGCATCCAGGTTCGACAGCGGTTCGTCGAACAGAAACACCTGCGGGTCGCGCACGATGGCGCGGCCCATGGCTACGCGCTGGCGCTGGCCGCCCGAGAGCTGGCGCGGGTAACGGTCGAGGTAGTCCGTGAGTCCGAGGATCTGCGCCGCCTTGTCCACGCGCTGGCGCATCTCCTCCCTGCTTCTGCCGGCCAGCTTCATCGAGAAGGCCATGTTGTCGAAGACCTTCATGTGCGGATACAGCGCGTAGTTCTGAAAAACCATGGCGATGTCGCGCTGCTTGGGCGGCACATTGTTGACGACGCGATCGCCGATCATGATCTCGCCTTCGGATATCTCCTCGAGGCCGGCGATCATGCGCAACAGCGTGGACTTGCCGCAGCCGCTCGGGCCGACCAGCACCACGAACTCGCCGTCGGCGATGGTAATGTTCACGCCATGGACGACCCGGGTACTGCCGAAGGATTTGCGAACCTGCTTGAGCTCTACCGAGGCCATTTACGCGAACCCGGAGCTGCGCTGATCTGATGGTCGCGCGCGGATCGCGCCGACCGGAATGGCGGTGCTGCGGTCCATCCCCTCTCCCTTTGTAATAATTTTATCCGTCGCAGTCTAAAGTAAACCGCAGCGCAGCAGCAAGGGCAGATCAGGCGGCCGGGCCGCCTGTGGCATACTTACGCCTCTCGATCGTTGTGAAGAAATCAAAGAGGGAGATTCAGTGCCTGGAAGACTCAGCGGCAAGGTGGCTTTCGTCACCGCCGGCGCACAGGGCATCGGACGCGCGACCGCGCTCGCATTCGCGCGCGAAGGCGCGAAAGTCTGGGCCACCGACGTCAACGGGACAAAACTCGCGGAACTCAAAGGCAAGCCCGGCATCGAGGTGCGCAAACTCGACGTGCTCGACGACGCCGAAATCGAAAAACTCGCAAAGGAAATCGGCGCGCCAAACGTCATTTTCAACTGTGCAGGCTTTGTTCACCACGGCACCATACTGCAATGTTCGGACAAGGACTGGGACTTCTCCTTCAACCTGAACGTGCGCAGCCACTATGTGGTCATCCGCACTTTCCTGCCGAAGATGCTCGAAAAGGGCGGCGGCTCGATCATCAACGTCGCCTCCGTGGCCGGCAGCATCAAGGGCATCCCGAACCGGTTTGTCTACGGCGCATCGAAGGCAGCTGTGATCGGACTCACCAAGTCGGTAGCGATCGACTACGTGAAGCAGGGTATCCGCTGCAATGCGCTGTGTCCGGGCACGGTGGATACACCGTCGCTGGGGGAGCGCATCAACGCCTTCGATGATCCGGTACAGGCGCGCAAGGACTTCATTGCGCGCCAGCCGATGGGCCGATTGGCAAAGGCCGAGGAACTTGCCGAACTGTCGGTGTTCCTCGCCTCCGACGAATCGATTTTCATGACCGGCCAGGCCGTGATCATGGATGGCGGCATTACGATTTGAGGGGCGAGGTGCGAGGGCCGAGGGACGAGGGGAAAGCAATTACCCTTTCCCTTCACCCTTCACCTTCACCCTTCACTCATTCACTCATTCACTCATTCACTCATTCACTCATTCACTCATTCACTCATTCACGAATTTGAATCTGGATTCCATAGCGGGAGCAAACATGAAGCTGGTACGTTACGGGGAAGCAGGAAAAGAGAAGCCGGGGATTCTGGATGCACAGGGGGCGATTCGCGACCTGTCCGGCGTGGTAAAGGACATCGACGCAGCCGCGGTGTCGCCCGAGGGCCTGGCCAAGCTGCGCGGCGTGAAGGCGGACGGCCTGCCGAAGGTGAGCGGCAACCCGCGCCTCGGTCCGCCGATAGCCAACGTGCCCAAGCTCATCTGCATCGGGCTGAACTATGCGGATCACGCCAAGGAGTCCAATCAGCCGATCCCGGCCGAGCCGGTGGTATTCATGAAGGCGATCAGCGCCATCACCGGACCGAACGACGATGTGAAACTGCCGAAGGGTTCGAAGAAGGGCGACTGGGAAGTCGAACTCGCCTTTGTGATCGGCAAGAAGGCACAGAGCGTGACCGAAGCCGATGCACTGAATTACGTGGCGGGCTACATGATCTGCAACGATGTTTCTGAACGCGAGTGGCAGCTCGAGCACGGCAGCCAGTGGTCCAAGGGCAAGAGCTTCGACACCTTTGCCCCGCTTGGCCCCTGGTTGGTCACCGCCGACGAGATCAAGGATCCGCAGAACCTCTCCATGTGGCTGGACGTGAATGGCCAGCGCAAGCAGACCGGCAACACCAACACCATGATCTTCGGCGTGAAGAAGCTGGTTGCCTACCTGTCCTACATGTGCACGCTGACACCCGGTGACGTGATCAGCACCGGCACCCCGCCCGGCGTTGGCTTGGGCATCAAGCCGGCGCCCCAGTTCCTCAAGTCAGGCGACGAGATGCGGCTGGGAGTCGACGGCCTGGGTGAACAAAAGCAGAAAGTATATGGGGGCTAGAAACCGCCACCTCACCCCGGCCCTCTCCCCCTAAAGGCGGAGAGGGAGCACGAAAAAGGCGCACTCCGGTGCGCCTTTTTTGTCGCCCGATTCGGGCTATGATGGTTCGATAGTATCCCAGGACAACTCCCATGACTCACCTCGCCGCACTTCTGGCACTCGGCGCTCTTGCAGCCGGAAACGCCATGTCGGTCGAGCAGGAACTCAACCCGGATGAGATTGGCGTTTCCGCACGCGCGCAGATCACGTTTTCGCTGGACGCCAAGCCGAAACCGGCGCGGCTGGATTTCGACTTTCGCGCGGGGGATTCGCACGCCTGGATCAACGACGACGGCGACTTTCAGGTGAGCGGCTGGATCAAGCACACCGGGTTGCTGTGCGCCACCTACCGCATGGGCGTGCGATTCGGCGTTGGATCGCCGGGATGTCTGAACGTGGAATGGATCACCGACCCGATGTTCGTGACTACCGAATCGCAGTGCAACGACGCGCGCGTCGAGCACACCGGCGGCGACACCAATGCCGGCCTCGGCAAACGGCTCGCTTCGATCACCTGTGGGGAGCGTGTTGTCCGCTGCAGCGGCAACTGCAAGTAGTTCGCGCTCGATCGCCGGAATCGGGTAATTGCATCGCTCAATGTCGCATTCAACACCGCATTCCCACCGCCTCTGCACCGCGCCGATGATGGATTGGTCGGACCGGCATTGCCGGTTCTTTTTCCGCCAGCTGTCGCCGCATGCAGTCGTTTACACCGAGATGGTGACCACCGGCGCGCTGATTCACGGTGACGTCGAGCGGCACCTGCGCTTTCACCCCGCCGAACATCCGGTGGCGCTGCAAATCGGCGGCAGCGAGCCTGTGGATCTTGCCCGCTGCGCGACACTCGGGCAGGCGTACGGCTACGACGAGGTCAATCTGAATTGCGGCTGCCCGTCGGAGCGCGTGCAGCACAACGCGTTCGGGGCCTGTCTGATGGCCGAACCGCAACTGGTGGCCGACTGCGTGAAGGCGATGCAGGATGCCGTGGCCGTTCCGGTCACGGTGAAGCACCGCCTGGGTATCGACTCGATCGAGGACTACGACTTCGTGCGCCGCTTCGTCGAAACCGTCTCGGCCGCGGGCTGCTGGACTTTTTTCGTTCACTCCCGGAATGCCATCCTGAAAGGCCTGTCGCCGAAGGACAACCGCGCGGTCCCGCCGCTGAAATACGACTACGTCTATCGGCTGAAGCGGGAATTCCCCGAACTTGGAATCGTCATCAACGGCGGGGTGGAAACGCTGCAGGCGATCGAGCAACACCTCCAGCACCTGGATGGCGTCATGCTCGGGCGCGCGGCTTATCACGATCCCTATGTGCTCGCCGCCGCGGAGGCGAGGCTCTACGGTGAGACGCCGCCTTCGCGCGCGCAGATAGTACAGGTGATGTTCGAATACGCGTCCGCAGAAGTTGCGCGTGGCACTTCGTTGCGCGCCATCGCACGCCACATGCTCGGCCTCTATCACGGTCAACCCAATGCCAGGATGTGGCGGCGCATGCTCTCGGATGCCGGCATGCTCGCCGCCAACCGCCCCGAACTGCTGCTGCAGGCAATGCAGGCAGCCGAACGCGAGCGGGCAGTGCTTGCCGCGGTTGCCTGAGCCTGGGACGCTTCAAAGATGTCAATCAACAGGGAGAGCTCATGAAGACAATATCGGATCAACAATTGAACGCGGCAGCCACTTCATGTTCACGGAGAAACCTGCCAAGTTCAATCGCCTCCTTGTGGAATTTCTGGCTTGAAGTCGGCGGCATCAGACGCACGTCCGATCCATTGCCCGCCGGTCACCGGAAACTTTGAACTCGGCAACGGGTACGGCGACAATTGCACTATCTTCGGCTGCAAGCCGAGGGGTTCGAATAATGTCGGCTGGAAGCCGACTGCATACCCTTCGCCCCTCGGGACAAGGGAACACTTGAAGCGGAGCAGAAGGGCCGGGGATGAGGGATGCAATTCTTGCATCGAACAACCATATCGCCAATACCATAGATTCTCACCCTCACCCTGCACCCTCTGCTCCGCTTCAAGTGTTCCCTTGTCCCGGAGGGAGAGGGAAATTTGTTCAGACTCGCTTGGCTCGCCTATCGCACGCTTTCTCTTTGCCCAAAGGTGAGGGGTTTCAACCATCCCCGGTGGGGACACTAAGGAAACAAATCTGCAATGGAATACGTCAATCTCGGCAAGACCGGCCTTAAAGTCTCGCGCATCTGCCTCGGCTGCATGAGCTACGGCGCCTCCAAGTGGCGCGACTGGGTGCTGGATTACGATCAGTCGAAGCCTTTCTTCAAGCGCGCGCTGGAACTCGGCATCAATTTTTTCGACACGGCGGACATGTACTCCGACGGCGAAAGCGAGGTCGTGACCGGTCGTGCGCTCAAGGAATTCGGCCCGACCCGGGACAAGCTGGTGATCGCAACCAAAGTATTCAACCCGATGGGCAAGGATCCGAACCAGCGCGGGCTGTCGCGCAAGCACATAATGCACGCGATCGACGACAGCCTGCGGCGCCTGGGCCTGGACTACGTGGACCTCTATCAGATCCACCGCTTCGACCGCCACACGCCGGTCGAGGAAACGCTGGAGGCGCTGACCGACGTGGTCAAGGCTGGCAAGGCGCTCTACATCGGCGCCTCGTCCATGTACGCATGGCAGTTCGCCAAGATGCTTCACAGCGCGGACGCGAACGGCTCCTCGCGCTTCGTCTCGATGCAGAACCATTACAACCTGGTGTATCGCGAGGAAGAGCGCGAGATGATCCCGTTCTGCATCGACCAGGGAATCGGCATCATTCCGTGGAGCCCGCTGGCGCGCGGCTTCCTTGCCGGCAACCGCAGCAAGCAGGATTGGGGCGCGACCACACGCGCCAAGAGCGATGACTTCGCTCACGATATGTACTATCAGGACTCGGACTTCGAAGTCGTGAGCCGGGTCGGCGAAGTGGCGAAGAGGCGCGGTGTGCCGAATGCGCAAGTTGCACTGGCGTGGCTCCTGCAGCAACCCGGCGTCACCGCGCCCATCGTGGGCGCAACCAAGATGCAGCACCTGGACGACGCGGTCGCGGCGCTGGCGCTGAAGCTAAGCGAGGAAGAACTGAAGGCGCTTGCCGAGCCCTACAAACCGCACCCGGTACTCGGCAACCTTCGCTGACCCCCCTCACCCCCCGCCCTCTCCGGGAAACTAGAGAGGGAGCCCAGAGCAAAGCATAGACGGAGATTGCCGAGCCGCTTACCGATATGACTGCAATCCGCTTCGACACCTACTACCGTTACGACGACCTGGTGCGCTTCCTCACCGGTTGGGCCGAGACGCATCCCGATCTGGTGCGGCTCGAGCCGGTCGGAAAGAGCTACGAGGGGCGCGAGATCTACGTGGTGCGCGTTACCAGCTACAAGACGGGGCTCGACGTGGACAAGCCCGCCTTCTGGGTCGACGGCAACATACACGCCACCGAACTGGCGGGTTCCGCCGCCTGCCTGCATCTGATCCAGCGCCTGCTCACCGGTTACGCGCGTGATCCCGAAATCACCCGCTGCCTCGACACCCGCGCGTTCTACGTCTGTCCGCGGGTCAATCCCGACGGTGCGGAATGGGCTCTGGCGGACGTGCCGAAGTTGATCCGTTCCAGCACGCGGCCCTATCCCTACGATGAGGATCCGGTCGGCGGATTGATCCGGGAGGACGCGGACGGCGACGGTCGCATCCTGTCGATGCGCATTCCCGACCCGAACGGGCCGTGGAAACTTTGCTCGGAGGACCCGCGCATTCTGGTCCGCCGCGACCCTACCGAAACTGGCGGACAGTACTACCGGTTACTGCCCGAGGGTCGGCTCGACGACTACGACGGCGTCACCGTCAGGCTGCAGGCGCGCAAGGAGCGGCTGGATCTCAATCGCAACTTTCCGGCGTACTGGCGCACCGAGAACGAACAGGTTGGCGCCGGCCCCTTCCCGACCTCCGAACCGGAGATCGCCGCGATTACCGGCTTCATAGCCCGGCACCCGAACATCACCGGCGCGTGCGCGTTCCACACTTACAGCGGCGTGCTGCTGCGCCCGTACTCGCATCTGGCGGATGAACAGATGCCGCCGGAAGACCTGTGGACTTTCCAGAAGATCGGCGCGCAGGGCACCGAAATCACCGGCTATCCGCACGCCTCGGCGTATCACGAATTCCGCTATCACCCGAAGGAAGTCATCACCGGCGATTTCGATTCCTGGATGTACGACCACCGCGGCGTGTACGCCTGGACCGTGGAAATCTGGAGCCCGCAGCGCCAGGCCGGCATCGGCGACTACAAATTCATCGAGTGGTACCGCGAGCATCCGCTCGAAGACGATCTGAAGCTGATGAAATGGAATGACACCGTCCTGAAGGGCAAGGGCTTCGTGGACTGGTATGCGTTCGACCATCCACAGCTCGGGCGCGTCGAGCTTGGCGGCTGGAACAGCCTCTACACCTGGACCAATCCGCCGCATCATCTGCTGGAAAAGGAAATCGCGCCGTTTTCGCGCTGGGTGGTGTGGCACGCGCTCATCTCGCCGAGGCTGGAAATTCTCGAGGCCTCCGCCAAGGCGCTGGGCAAGAATGCCTGGCACATCAGACTGGTGGTGCAGAACAGCGGCTGGCTGCCGACTTACGTGACCAGGATGGCGAAACAGAAGAAGCTTGCACGCGGAGTGGTGTGCGAAATTGAACTGCCGGAAGGCGCGACGCTGGAAACCGGCAAGCTGCGCGAGGAACTCAACCAGCTCGAAGGCCGCGTCTACAAGCCCGCCGCCGCGAACACCTGGGCGGGGTCGAGCGCGGACGAAACCGACGACAGGCTGAAAGTGGAGTGGGTGGTGCGCGCGTCAAAAGGCGCGACGCTGAAACTCACTGCGCGGCACGAGCGCGCCGGCACGGCGCGCACCGAACTGCGCCTGGAGTGACCCACGATGAAGACACTACTTCTTGTTCTCATATGCTGCCTTGCGTTCAGTGCCTACGCCGGCGAGCAAGCCCCCTCGACCGGCGAACGGCTGAAGTCCGATGCCAAAGGTATCGCCGGCAGTGTCGCGAAAGCGACGAAGGACGTGGCCAAACAGATCGGCACGGGCACCAAGAAGGCCGTCAAGAGCATCAACTCAAAAGTAAAAACCGACGTCAACCAAGGCACGTCCGGGGATGGCAGCGCAAAACGCCGGAACGAAAAGATGGACACCGCAAAATCAGCCAGGAAGTGAGTCTCAGGCACGCCCGGCGGTCGTTCCGGGTGGCGAAAACCGTTAATGGAACCTCGGCAATTCCGGCCCGATTTCGTTTTTTCTTGTCAATGAGACGCTTGAGTAATACAATGGACTTCCGTCGCCAATCCGCACCAACGGTGCAGACGCTGTCGGGCGACGAGCAAGTCCGCGGACTCCCGCCGAAATTCAGGGGCCACGCGTCCCTGATCATGCAACATCCAACTCAGCCGATTCCGATGTTCGACATCAGGTATCCGGTTTGCCACAGGCCGGCGGTGTTTGCGCCCGTGACGAGTCCGCAATAGAGCAATTCGGGTTTATATGGAGGCAAGACATGCAGAAGCAGACCGTTCCCACCGCGCGTTACGTTGAGTTGCTCAACGAGGAAATCAAACGGCACCCTTACTACCAGAAAGGGATGCAGTTTGTCGCGGCACCCTCTCCCTATACCGCCCCCCAGTTGTTGGATGTCACTTGGGACAAGGAAAAATGGAGTGAGTACAACTTCGTTTTCGCGGCCGCCCATCGTGTCGTGCGGGCGAGGTACCACGCCAAGTCATAGCAGTTTTTGATCCGCGCGGACGCCTCCCGTCCGCGCGCATTACTGCAAACTCCGGCGCGCCGGTGCGCGCGTCGAGCCGGGACAGTTTCCCGACTCTATCCTGCTACATGTCGGCCTGCTTTCGCTCCTCGATTGCCCTGTGCCGTGTCCATGCCACTTCGGCACGCCGCTTTTCCAGCGCCGTCGGCAGGAATTTCAATCCCAGAACTATAGCGAACCGCTGATCGGCCGGATTGAAACGGGCGATCCATTCATCGAGGATCAGCTCGCCATCGGCGAGCGTCCACTCCATGTGCTCGTAGGGTTTCGGTCCGTCGGTTTCGGTCCCGTGCCGACGTGGCTTGCCGTACCGGCCGAGGACGCTGCGGCTGACTTCCCCGAAGTGTTCCGCCGACACCAGCAGGTTCAGCACCGCCAGGTTGCCGTCGATGAACTCCAGCTTGAGAATTGCGGGCTTTCCCAGGTAGGTAGTCGAGTGATCATGGCAGTGGACCAATGCCGGCACAACGGCGTCGGTTTCGCAGGTGAGCGAATGCCCGTCGTAGTTCTTCGCCTGCTGGATGGTCATGTGGCCGAGCAGACCTTTGTATTCGAATCGCATCGAGGATTCCGCGGCGGCAAGCTGAATGTCGCACAGGAAAACGACGACCAATTGGGTCAGCAGGTAACTTGACGCGATGCGCAGTGACATGAGTGTATTCTTTTCCCTGGCTTTTCGTGATCCTGAAGATTAAGTAGTTCCATTGATGCGCGTTTGACTCGCAGGCGAGACCATCGCCATGCTCCGACACTTCTCGATCATCTCGCAGCCCGAGACACGACAAAATACGCAATTGCGCGTTTGGCGGCCTTACTGACTCTTCTGATAAGTCCCCACCAACACCGCCTGCTCGATCACATGCCCCTTCATCGCCTTCTCGACATCGGCCTTGCGTGGTTTCTTCAAATTCGGAAGAACGTTATCAAGCGCGTAAAGCTTGTGGAAGTAGCGGTGGCGCCCGATCGGCGGACACGGGCCGCCGTAGCCGGTGCGCTGGAAATCGCTCATGCCTTCCAGCGTTCCTTCGGGAAGTTCGTTCGGCGAGACACCTTGCGGAAGGCCCGTTGCCGAGGACGGGATGTTGTAGAGAACCCAATGGACCCAGGTCATCCGCGGCGCCGCCGGATCGGGTGCGTCGGGATCATCGACGATGAGCACCAGACTCTTTGCGTTTTCCGGAACGCCGCCCCACGCCAGCGGCGGAGAGACGTCCTTTCCCTGGCAAGTGTGGAGCCCGGGGATGCCGCCTTCATGCTCGAAGGCGGCCGATTTCAGTTTGAGTGTCATGGCTTGTTCCTCCTTCGCATGGGCACTCTGGGTTGCCGATGCGGAAAAAATGACCACTGCGAACGCAATCCACGGCAACTCCCGCCGCATCTGCTTCCCCGGCATATCTCTTGCCGCGTGCGGACCGGAACCACCATTGCATCACTTGATCGCGCCCAACCACACCAGCACGTCGCCCTTCTCTTTCGCCGTACATTCGCGCTTGAACACCAGCGTGCAGTTCACCCGCAGGAAGTCTTCCACGGTCTGCTGATCAGTCAGGCGTTTCGCGTTCGCCGATGGCGCCAGCGGTTGAATCTTCCGAACTTTCGCCTTTTTGGGATTGGGGTGCTCTTCATCATTGATGACGTGACAGGCGCGGCACAGGATCTTGCTCTCGTGCGCGATGATCATTTCGCGGGGATCGGGAAGGTGGCAGGAGGCGCAGGTGACGAAACCGAGGCCGCGGATGATCCCTTTTTCGTGGTAGAGCTTCTCCCCGCGTTCGGCCGAGAACCCGTCGAAACCCGGGTCTTCCAGCCTGGCCACTTCCGCATAGTGATCCAGTATCTCTTGCGTCGGTCCGGCATGGAGAACCGCCGGCCAGAGAATAAGTGTCAGAACCGCCGCGAATTGCTTCATCGCCCCCCTCCGAGAGATTATTCGAAGCTTCTTCCTATCGGAATGTTGTGGCCGGCATGCGCTCAAAGCCATGGGGCCGCTAGAACCGCGTCCTGCCAGTGAGGATGTCTTTCCACATTAACCAGTCCCCGGCAAAACTGTAAAGCGGATACTTGAATGTCGCGGGATGATTCTTCTCGAACAGGTAATGCCCGCTGAAAGCAAAAGCATAGCCGGTGACGAACGCGGCCAGCAACCACCACCCGTTCAGCATGACGACGCCGGCGATGAACATCGCCAGCCCGATCGAGGTGCCGATGAAGTGAAGCCGCCGGCTGTTGCGATTGGCGTGCTCGCTCAGATAGAACGGGTAAAAGTCCTTGAACGTTCGATAGCGGATTCCCATGGCAACACCCGTGACAAAGTGACAAAGTGACAAAGTGACAAAGTGGCAAGAAGTCTGGCTTTGCTTTGCGCCCTGCGCGCCCTCCGCCTCAACGCTTATCTCCGGCCATCGGCCGGAGCCGGTGGCCTCCCAACATCATATACAAATTCGCCGTTATCTCCAGCTCCTCCATGGCGTATACCTCGGCCTCGAGGTCCTTGCCGGCCACCACCGAGTCGATATCTCGCAACCAGGACTACGAGTTTTATTTTCCTCGCGTCAACACGTACCAATTTGCGCCCAATTTCTTGCGGAAGTACCGTTCGTTCATTGACGGATCAATCCGGCCAAGGATACGCATCATCAATCTGATCTTGCTGCGCACCACCGGATCCGCATCCGCTATCTGGCGCAGGCGCGGATGGGTCTTCTCGACGAACAGGGCGGCAAACAGTTCCGCGCGATCTTCCCACATCGATTTCATCGAGTAAGTCGTTATCGCACCGGATCGAGGATAGTCCAACGGGTTTGAATAGGGCGCTTCCATCCCCGTATAGCGGAATTCCTTCGGGTTCAGTTCGGCCCAGGCCCGATCCTCGATGCCACGATTCAGACGATCGTCAATGAAATGAAAAAACTCGTGATGAAGTACCCATCGCACGTAGGTCTCATCGAGGGCACCCTGTTGAACGTCATAGACCATTCCGCCAGCGGGTTCCATGGTGCCGGCCGCATAGGACCGGAGATAGGTCGCAGCTCGCGGATCATCGAACACTTTCAAACCCTTTACGAACGCGACCCATTCCAAATTTACTGCACGCGTAAAAAAGTGCGGATACTTCGAAAATTCGTCGATATACAAACGCAGGTAGGTTTCGGTCGATGATGATTCGCCTCGGCCGAGCGGCCGGAAATTGACGCCACCTTGTGAAAATACCGGGAGCGTCCGCGTGGATGGCAGAAGGATGGAAACTCCAATAGTCTTTTCGGCTTCCCGCCAGAGGAGGCTGATGGCATCCGGAGATCCCCCAGCCGCGTCGCCACCTTGAAACACGAGAAGAACGAACGCCACGCCGGCGCTAAACCTGCAAGCCGACACCGGACCAACGGCCGCCGTCATGTTCGCAGTCGCCTTCTTTTCAGTCATATCGCAGGACCATTGCGGCGCTCAGGCCAGTCGCATGCCGACAACTCGTGAACGCAACTTCAGGACGGGTACTTCCGATGCAGTTCCGCCGCCTGTTCGGAAGAGAGAATCTTGAGCCGATTGCCTCTCAACATCAAATAAAGTTTCGCCGTCTCCTCCAGCTCCTCCGTCGCGTATACCGCGGCCTCGAGGTCCTTGGCGGCCACCACCGGACCGTGGTTGGCGAGCAGGATCGCGTGATGCTTGCCGGCGACTTCGCGCACCGCATTGGCGAGCGTCATGTCGCCTGGCGGGTAATAAGGCAACAGCACGAGGTTTCCGATTTTCATCACGTAGTACGCGGTAATCGGCGGAATCGGCTGTGTCGGGTCGATATCGGAGAGGCAAGACACTGCCACCGAATGAGTGGAGTGCAGGTGCACGATGGCGCCGGCGGACGGCCGCTGCTCGTACACCGACAGATGCAGAAAGGCTTCCTTGGTCGGCTTGCTGCCGGAAATCAGATTGCCCTTTGCGTCGACTTTGGAAATGGTCGCGGGATCGAGCCGCCCCAGGCAAGAGTTGGTCGGCGTCATCAGCCAGCCGTCGTCCACCCGCGCGCTGACGTTGCCCGAGCTTCCGGGCGTGAGTCCGCGATCAAACATCGACTTGCCAAGTATGCAGATCTCTTCCCTGAGTTTCGCTTCGTTCATATCCATTTTCAATTTGAAAACCCACTCTCACCGCAAAGACGCAAAGGACGCGAAGGAAAGTCCAGAGGGAACAGACAGGAGTTAAAAGCATTCATTGGCGAATGATCCCCCACGTTGACTTGTCCCGATAGAGGTTCACGATCAATGACCCCGCTTCTAATTCCAATTTTGCTTTTCCTCGTTTTTGTTTTTCCTCTGCGTCCTTTGCGTCTTTGCGGTGAAGGTTGCCTTAGTCACGGTTGGAGCTTGAAGGCCTTGGTAAAGAAATCCGCAGTGCCGAAGTTGCCGGACTTCAACGCCAGCGCCAACGCCGGTTCGCCGATCGAAAACGTCCAGGGCACCCCGGGGTCGATCTCCGGGCCGATTGCGAGGCCCTCGACGCCGAGCGCGCCGACCACCGCGCCGGAAGTCTCGCCACCTGCAACCACCAGCCGTCGCACACCACCCGCCACCAGCCCGCGGGCGATCTTGCCCAGGGTTTCTTCAACCAGCGCGCCGGCATGCTCGCGGCCGAGGCGTTCCTGCACCGCCTTCACCTGCTCGGGAGTGGCGGTCGAATAGATCAGGACCGGTTTTTCGGAAAGCCGGCTCGCGGCCCAGTTGAGCGCTTCCTGCGCGAGGTCGCGACCGGAAGCAATTGCCATCGGCTCGAGTTCGAAGAACTCGTGATCCTGCTTCATAAGTGCGACCTGCCCCTGGGTCGCGACCGAGCAGGATCCCGCCAGCACTGCGGTGGGGCCGTTGACTTTCGGCAACTGGGAGTGCTGGCCGCTTTTCATCAGGCCCTTGCGAACGAAGTTCCCGGGCAGGCCCATTGCCATTCCGGAGCCGCCGGTGACGAGCTTCAGATCGGCGCACGCTTCGCCAAGCGTTACCAGATGTTCGTCGGTGATCGAGTCGAGGATCGCATGGCGGATTCCCTGCTTGCGGAGCTTTTCGAAGGCCTCGCGGATCGCCTCGGCTCCGTTTACGATGGTCGCGTACGTCACCAATCCGACCTTGTGTCTGGTCTGGCGCTGCAGCACCCGGGCCAGCGAAGGATCGGTCATCGGGGTGAGCGGATGGTGGCGCATGCCGGATTCGGATAGCAGTTCGTCGCCGACGAACAGATACCCCTTGTAGACGGTGCGCTTGTTAGTCGGAAACGCCGGGTTGAACACGGTGAAATCCGCGCCTATCGCATCCAGCATCGCGTCGGCGACGGGGCCGATGTTGCCCTTGTCGGTGGAATCGAAGGTCGAACAGTATTTGAAATAGAACTGCTTCGCGCCCTGTTGTCGCAACCAGTCGAGAGCGGCGAGCGACATGGTGACCGCCTCGTCGGCAGGATTGCTGCGCGACTTGAGCGCCACGATGATGCAGTCTGCGGCGGGTACTTTCAGCCCCGGACGCGGCACGCCCAACAATTGCACGGTGCGCATGTGGGCCTTGACCAGCGTGTTGGCGAGATCGGTCGCACCGGTGAAGTCGTCGGCAACGCAGCCAAGCAGGATGGTCACGGCGCAGCTCCCGGGGAAATGCATTCGAACACAAGGCCTTCCTCCCTGACATGGGGTTGCATTTGGGCATAATGGTACCGAAACCCGGGGTCGAAAGCCCGGAGTCTTCGCACCAATGACCGAAGTCATCGGAATAGATCACATCTATATCGCAGTGAGCGACCTCGTTCGTTCCGAGGCGTTCTATGACAAGGCAATGGCCGCCCTCGGCTTCAGGAAGAACACGTTCA
>Ga0184627_10000256_pt1 | contig 22509 bp, 17 predicted proteins | sample PLM3_127_b1_FD_133150 | JGI IMG/M metagenome (GOLD analysis project Ga0184627, IMG submission 133150) | Groundwater sediment microbial communities from an aquifer in East River, Colorado, USA - PLM3_127_b1 | ecosystem: Environmental > Terrestrial > Soil > Riparian zone | place: USA: East River...
CACGCGCGGGTCGCGGGCAACCAAGGATACCACCTTGGACAAAACTTGGTCGGCAAATGTCTTCTCATTGGTCACGATGGCCACGCCCAAGCGCGCGCGCTGCCATAACTCGTTTTCCCCCACCTCGGCCACGGAGACGTTGAACTGGTTGCGCACCCGGTCTTTTAGATGGTTTAAAATCTGCCGTTTTCCTTTGAGCGACCTGTTTTCCGGCAAAAACAGGTCAATCGTTAACGTTCCAACCACCATCTACACCAGTTTGCGGGCTATTTCGGTAAGCTCGTAGCACTCGATTACGTCGCCGACCTTGATGTCGTTAAAGTTTTCGATTTTAATGCCGCATTCAAAGCCGGTGGCGACTTCGCGCGCATCATCTTTAAAGCGTTTCAAAGCTTCGATTTTGCCGTCGTAAACAACCACTGCGTTGCGGACGATTCTCACCCGGTCAACCCGGCGCACGGAGCCGGCCTGCACGTAGCAGCCGGCGATGGTGCCCACTTTTGAAATCTTGAAAATCTGTCGCACCTCTACCGTACCGGTTACTTTCTCTTTTATTTCCGGCGCCAAAAGCCCCTCCAAGGCTTTGTGGATTTCTTCCTGGGCTTCGTAAATCACCGTGTAGAGACGGATATCGACTTTTTCTTTCGCCGCCAGCTCCCGCGCCCGCAGCTCCGGGCGAACGTGGAAACCGACGATTATCGCCTGCGAAGCGGCGGCCAAAAGCACGTCGTTTTCGTTGATAGCTCCCACCCCTTTGTGAATGACGGTAACTTTAACCTCGCCCGATCCGATCTTGGAAAGCAAGTCGGCCAAAGCTTCGACCGACCCGTCCACGTCCCCTTTGACAATAACCCGCAGTTCTTTGATAAGACCCGCCTTAACCTGTTGGTAAACCTCTTCCAGGGTCAAAGACTTCAACTGCCGGAAATCCTGCTCGCGTTTAACCCGCATCCTTCGGGTGGCAATTTCGCGGGCTTCCTGCTCGCTCTCGGTAACGATGAAGGAGTCGCCGGCCTGGGGAACGCCGTTGGCGCCCAAAATTTGAACCGGTGTCGAAGGAGGTGCTTCCTTAACCGTATGGCCGCGTTCGTCCAGAAGCGCGCGCACGCGACCCTGGTAAGCACCGGTGACAAACGGATCCCCCACTTTTAAAACTCCTTTTTGCGCCAGAATGGTAACGACGGTGCCCTTGCCTTTATCCAGCCGGGCCTCTATTACCGTTCCCTGCGGCCGGACCCCATAGTCGGCCTTCAATTCCAAAAGCTCGGCCTGAAGCAAAATCATTTCCAAAAGTTTTTCAATATTTTTGCCGAACTTGGCCGAAATTTCGACAAAAATCGTTTTGCCTCCCCATTCTTCGGGAATCAAATTGTATTTGGAAAGCTGGTGCTTGATGGTTTCCGGATTAGCCGTCGGTAAATCAACTTTGTTAATGGCCACAAGGATTGGCACGCCGGCCGCTTTGGCATGGTCGATCGCCTCGACCGTCTGCGGCATAACCGAATCGTCGGCGGCCACCACCAAAACCACTATATCGGTTATTTGCGCTCCGCGTGCGCGCATGGCGGTAAAAGCCTGGTGGCCGGGGGTATCTAAAAAAGTAATCTTTCCGCTCGACAACAGAACTTCGTAAGCGCCGATATGCTGGGTGATTCCTCCCGACTCTCCCGCAATAACGTTCGTCTTGCGAATGTAGTCCAGAAGCGAGGTTTTGCCGTGGTCCACGTGTCCCATAATGGTAACCACCGCTGGCCGGGTACGTAATTCCACTGTCTCTTCCTCGATTTTTTCTTCAATCCCGATTTCCTTCACCTGTTCCGTCTTGAAACCGAATTCTAAGGCAATGGTCTCAATGGTATCCAAGTCAAGGCGCTGATTGATAGTGGCAAAAAGCCCCAGTTCCAGGCATTTGGAAATCACTTGAGCGGGGGTCATATCCATAGCATGCGCCAATTCGGCAGTGGTCATAAATTCGTTGACGCGAACCATCTTTTCTTGACTTTCGACTGCAATTGGTTCCCGATCATCGCGGCGGTAATATTTTTTGGCTTTCCGCTGGCCCTCCAGCTCCGCCAAAGTTTTCTTAAAACTCTCTTCCACCGCTTTTTTATCCAGCCCCTTGGACCCTTTGGGGGCGCTTTTTATCCGCTCCGTCTGGGGCCGGTCGACCACCCGGGCCAGCTTGGGGAGGACGATTTCCTCATCCAGGTCGCCGGCCATCCGCGCAAGCGCGGTCGGCGCGGCGACGGCAACCGCCGCTTCCCGTTCTTTTTTCTCGAACTCCTGGTGCTTCCGCTTCTTTTCTGCCTCCTTTTGTTTCAGCTCATCCCGTTCCTTTTTGAAGCGGTTGGAGACGGCGGCAATCATCTCATCGGTCGCTGTGCTCATACGGCTTTTGGGGGTAAACCCCAGTTCGGCGACGATGGCCATCATCGCTTCCGAAGAAACGTTATTTTCCTTGGCTAATTGGTAAATCCGCAAGCCCGTCACTTATTTTTCCTTTTCCCCGGTCTCTTCTGATTCCACCCGTTCCTCGTTCCGACCTTCCTCCACCTTTTCTTCCTCCTCTTCCTCGTCTTCATCCTCTTCTTCGGCCTCTTCGGTTTCCTCTTCTTCAACGTCTCCCGGCTTGCGTTTTTTAAGTTCTTCCAGATATTCCTTGGCCGAAGCGACTAACTTTTCCGCTTTTTTGGGACCGATGCCCTCAATTTCCATCAGAGATTCAAGGTCCGCTTCTGACAGACTTTGCACGGTTTCAAACCCTTTCTCCATCAGATTCTTGGCCATAACGTCTCCCAATCCCTCCAGGTTGTAAATCGGAACCTTTTCCTTGCGCCGTTTTTTACGTTCTTCCGCGTACTCCGATTCAGCCAGAATGTTGATTTTCCAGCCGGTCAGTTTGGCCGCCAGGCGGGCGTTTTGCCCCTGTTTACCGATAGCCAGCGAGAGCTGGTCGTCGGCGACCACGACGGTAATTTCGTTTTCAGCTTCATTGGTCGTCATAATCTGCGTAACCTTGGCCGGAGCCAAAGCCCGGGTGACGAAGGTTTCCGGATGGCCGGAATAGGCGATCACGTCAATCCGTTCTCCCGCCAATTCCCGGACGATTGACTGCACCCGTATGCCGCGCATACCCACGCAGGCGCCCACCGGGTCAATCCGTTCGTCCGCCGAGGAAACCGCTATTTTGGAGCGCTCTCCCGGCTCGCGTGCCACCGATTTGATTTCGATGATTTTCTCAAAAATCTCCGGCACCTCCAGCTCAAAAAGCCGGCGCAGCAAATCCGGATGGGTGCGCGAAAGGATAACCGGCGGGCCTTTTGAAGATTTCTGAACTTCCAAAATCAGGCAGCGCACCCGCTCCCCCAGGCGGTACTTCTCGCGGGGTATCTGCTCGCGCGGCGGAATGGCACCCTCCGCCCGGCCCAGGTTGACGATTACATATCCTTTATCCATCTGCTGAATGCTGCCCACCACCACTTCTCCAACCCGGTTTATATATTCGTTGTAAACCCGCTCCCGCTCCGCCTCGCGAACTTTTTGGACCAGAATCTGCTTAACCAGGCCAATCGCATTGCGGCCGAATTCGGTAATATCAATCGGAATCTCAACAAGGTCGCCGACTTTTCCTTTTAAGCCCCTCTCCGAAAGCTCTTCGGTTGTGATTTCTTTGGCCGGGTCGGCCATCTCCTCGACCACAGTACGGGTGGCGAAGATTGAAATCGAGCCGTTCTTCGGGTCAATTTTGACTTTTACGTTCTCATCCGTGCCGTATTTTTTCCGCACCGCCGATAGCAGGCCGGATTCCAGCGTTTCGCGCACGTAATCCAATTCCACGTTGCGCCCGCGTACCACTTCCGAGAGCGCGTCGGCTATGTTTATCACTTGGGCCGTCCGCCCTTTTTCCACTGTCCGCTTAGCCATTTATCCTCTCTTTAACCTGACTGTCTTTAAAACCGGCCATCAGATAATCTCTCTTCCCTTCTTCACCACCGTAAAGGGAAAGAATTTTTCCTCTCCGTTTGCGCAGAGCCGCAGGCCCTCCTCCGTCACCGCCGAAAGTTCACCGGTGGCTTCAATGGTTTTAACGCCATCTTCGACCCACAACCGCAAGGGGCGGCCTTTCTTGCGCTCAAAATCCCGCCTGGAGGTCAAAAACCGGTCCAGTCCAGGGGAGGAAACCTCCAAAATATACGCGCGTTCGAAAACATTTTCCAAATCAAAATAGTCCGAAAGCTTGTTGGAAAGCCGGGCGCACTCGTCAACGGATATGCTCCCGCCCGCCTCTGGCCGCCGGTCGGCATAAACGCGCACAACCGGCCGATGACCTCTTTCCACGACGGCCAGTTCAACCAATTCAAACCCTTCTTTTTCGATTACCTCCGTCACCTTCTCTAAAATCCTTTCTCGTAAAGTCATAACTAACCAATGGGCAAAAACTTAGCCTAACATAATAACAACAAAAAAGACTTTTAGCAACCGCTTTTGAAAACAAAGCGTAATCCATTGTCCACCAAGACGTTTTTAGTTTGATTTGGGCGGTTTTTGTGACTGAACTTTAGTCGATTCCTGCAGCTCGGCCAAAAAAGACTGAAGGCCGGGGGCGTCGGGATGATTGGGAAAAAGAGCCAGCCAGTCTTGGGACAGCTTTAAGCATTCCGGAAAATTCCGGGTGGCGTAATAGAAGGAAAAGAGCGTGCGAAAACTGGTCCCTTTATCCCGCTCATAAGCTTTTTTATAAATCGCTTCCGACTTCTTTATTTCACCCACTTGGTAATAGGCGGCGCCCAAATAAAATCGCACGCTGTCTTTTGCTATTTCCGTCAAAGGAGCGCGTTCTATAAGCGATTCCGCTTCGGAAAATCTTTTCTGTTCACCTAATAACTGAACCAGAACGGGATAAGAGTTCACATCTTGAGGAACCGTTGCAACCGCCTTTTTTGCCAGCTCAAGGGCCTCTTTTAAATCTCCAGCCCTCCGCAAGGTATCGCTTAACATCAAAAAGCCTAACGTGTAATTTTGCACGATATGCCAGGCGTTTTCATCTTTACGAACCTTGGGGTCGCCCGTTCCCCGGTAAAGGAAAACTTCGGAATAAAGCCGGCGGGTTTCGGCAATGTCGATTCGTCCCGTGCCGGTGTCCGGCACCACGTCATACACCATCCCCCGCATAATCAAATGGTTATCTATAGATTGTCCCCGATAGACGCGGCTTGCCGCCGAACAGGTTATCGAAAATTGAATCGGAATTTCCCATTGGTTCGTTTCTAATATGTTGTCAATGACCTTATCTTGAACCCTTTTGACTAAACGGCCGGAGTTCGGGTCAAAATCGCTACGGATATGGGCAATTTCGGAATCCGATAAGCTAATCGGCACCCCGTACTGCTTTTTCATTTGAGCGATATACCAGTTGGTGTTGATTAAACTCAAATTGATAATGCGGACATCTTTTCGGATTCCATACGCTTCCTGTAACGCCCATAGGGGAAAAGTATCGTTATCTCCGTTGGTAAATACCACCGAGTTCGGCTTGCAGGAAGATAGAAGATTGTAGGCATAATCGTAAGGCAAAAAGTTGTTGATGCGCTGGTTGGACCCGAAATTTGTAACCAGCCCATAAACCGGAAAAGCCAGAGCCAAAACGGCAACCGCTGTAGGTAAAGCCAAAGAAAACTTGCCTAAACCTATTGTTTTGATTCGCTCAACCAAACCGCTGCCCAGCGAGGCTAAACCCAAACCGATGGCCAAAGCAAAAGCGATAAATCCCGGCGTCCAAAAGTAATCCCGGTCGCGAACTTCAAGATACCCCTCCCCGGTAATCGGGTCCTGGCGGGTGCCGTCGGCAAAATTCATATACCAGACTAAACCGATGGTGCCCAATACAACTAAGGCAATGAGCATATACCCCGGCGAACGGCTGCGGCGCCAGCTTTCATACATTCCCCAGAAGCCTAAAAAGAAAGGTATGGCAAAAAGCCAGCCGGGAAAACCGTACTGTTTTTCGAAAAAACTCCAGAATCCCATCCGTGGATAGCGGCCAAACTGGTGGGACGGTTCTCCCCGGCGATTAAACGCCCGCTTTATCATTGAAGTTTGGCCGTACTGCTTGCGCTCCAGAAAATACTTGAAGCTTTGCCAAGTTTGGGGGTTGTTTTCGTTAATACGCGGTTCTTGCGCGGCCCGAATCGGAATGAAAAGCTGGGAGGAAAAGCCCAAAGCGGCGGCCAGGCAAAAATAGAAAGGGAGCTGCCAGCCGAAGGCCCGCGGGTTGTACAGGAGAACCACGCCGGTAACCGCCAGCCAGACAGTCAAAGAAACTAAAAACATATCCAGCGAGGCGACCGCAAAAAGCAAAACGGCGCCGGAAACCCACAGCCGCCAATCGGTTCTTTTTTCCGGGTCGGAGATGAAGACCAAAAGCATTACCGGCGGCAAAGCCAAAAAGACGGTCATATGCACGGCCGAACCCAAAACTCCGATATAAGCGGCCAGAATCAGATATTGGTTTCCGCGCGCTTCACTGGGGCGCTGCCACCATAAAATGCCCAGATAAACAATCAGTAAGGTCATCAACATCGCCAGGCCGTAAACTTCCGCTTCCACGGCCGACGACCAGAAGGTGCGCGAAAAAGCCAACGTAAGCCCGCCGGAAACGCCTCCGATATATTTCCAAATTTGGAAATACCATTCCGACTTCTCTTTTGTCCAATAATCTGTCAGGCGATGCACGATGAGATAACCAACCATCGCGGTGAAAGCGGAAGAGAGAACCGAAACCAGATTTACCCGGACGGCAATATCGGCGGCAATCGGAAGCTTGGTGAAAAGATAGGCGATTAAAACGTCCAAAGGCGATCCCGGCGGATGGGGAATGCCCAGAATGGCGGCGCAGGCGATAAATTCTCCGCAGTCCCAAAAAGAAACCGTGGGCGCCTTGGTCCAGTTGAAAACCAAAAACGAGGCTAGGAAAACAAACCCGGCCGACCCGTAATGCAGCCAATCTATTTTTTTTTCGCTAATTCCGTTCATTCAAATATCCACAATAATAGTTTATACCCTAAAAACAAGCCGCTAATATAGACATCCTGCCTAAAATAAAAAGGGCTTTGTGGCGCAGGTTAGGCATTTTCTAACCTGCGCGATGGGAAAACCGCAGGATACGTTCGCCATAGGCGAACTTTATCCTGCGCCACGGCGGCCACAATTTGTCGGGAACGTTTCAGTCTAACTCCAGAAGAAACGGATTGCTCTGCCGCTCTTGCCCAATGGCAGTAGCCGGCCCGTGACCGGAATAAACCGCTGTATCGTCAGGCAGTTCCAGAAGTCTTTTCAACGAGCGGAACAGAACCTTGCCGTCCGAATGCGGAAAATCATAGCGCCCAATCGAACCGGCAAAGAGCGCATCGCCGGTGAAAGCGACTTTCTCTCCGTAAATTGTAATCCCACCCGGCGTATGCCCGGGAGTTTCGATTACTTCGAAGCTTAAATTCCCTAAAGTGAGCTTCTCCCCTGCTTTAAGAAAACCATTCGCCGGGCGAGCCGCTATAGGCATCCCAAAAGCGGCGGAAAGATTTTCTTCGGCGCTAATAAGTAGAGGGTGGTCGTCCTCGTGAATCAAAACCGGAATTTTGTAGAAGTCCCGCAACTCATCAACAGCAGCAATATGGTCGCCGTGAGCGTGGGTCAAAAGAATCTTAACCGGTTTAACTCTTGCCTTTTGAATTTCAGATTTAATCCGACCAGCCTCCGCACCGGGGTCTATAATCCAGGCCTCTTTTGTTTTTTCATCAATAACCAAATAGCAATTCTCAAAAAACGGCCCGACAGTAATGGTTCGAATTAACATTCAGGCGGTGGTTGAAGTTGATTGAGAGGAGTGAAAATGCTCGAATACTTTCAAGCCCGCCGACTTTGGAATTCCCGAAACCGCCAAAAGCTCCTCCAAACTGACCTGCTTCATATTTTCCACCGAGCCGAAGTGGGAAAGTAAAATCTGCCGCCGGCCAGGGCCAATGCCGGGAATTTCATCCAGTTCCGAACGAATGGTGCGCTTTTTGCGAACCTTTTGGTTGTAAGCTAAGCCAAAGCGGTGGACTTCATCCCGTATGCGCTGCAACAGACGCAAAGAAGTTGAGGAACGAGGCAGGGTTAAAGCATCACTTGAACCTGGAAGGATGACCTCCTCTAACCGCTTCGCCAGACCAATTACTGGCTGCTCCCGTATTTCCAGTTTTTCCAAAGCCGACAAAGCGGACGAAACCTGCCCTTTACCGCCGTCAATTAAAATTAAATCCGGCCTTGGAATGTCCCCTTCTTTCACTTTAGCAAAAAAGCGTCCAACAATTTCTTCCATCATTGCAAAGTCGTTTTGGAATTCGACCGTTTTAATTTGGAAATGGCGATAAAACTTCTTCAAAGGCCGGCCATCGTTAAAAAAAACGGCAGCGCCGACTTTGTCGGTATCCCCCAGATTGGAAACGTCAAAGGCCGCAATCTGACGCGGCGGCTTGGGCAGATGCAAATCCTTCTGTAAAAAGGTGATAATTTCCGGAACCCGATTTTGATATTCCTTTTTCTGAATCAAAAGCTCTTCCAAAAGCAGTTGGGCATTTTTTTCAACCGTGGCCAAAAGCTGCGCTTTCGCCCCTTTTTGCGGCAGAATTATTTTGACGTTCGCTTCTGCCTGCTCGGTCAGCCACCGGCGCAAAAGCTCCATATCCTCCGGGAGGAAAGGCAAAAGCAGCTCGGAGGGAAAGGCCGATTGACGCAAGTAATACTGCCGGATAAAATTAGATAAAACCGCAGCGTCTGATTCTTCCCGGTCAGCGATCAGATAATAATGCTGTCGGCCTATCAATACTCCTTCCCGGACTTGGAAACAGGCGGCGCAGATGTCCCTCCCCTGACGGGCAATCGCCATCAAATCGCGGTCTACCAAATCCTCCGAGACAACTTTTTGGTTCTCCTTGATTCCCTCTATTGCTTTCAACTGGTCGCGCACCAAAGCCGCCCCCTCAAAATTTTCCGCCTCGGAAAAGCCTTCCATCCGGGCCTGCAGCTGGTCAATCAAGGCCTTGCGATGTCCCGCCAAAAACAAGGCCGCCGAATCAATTTGTTCTTTGTATTTCTCCGAAGTCACCAGCCCTTCGCAGGGCCCCGGGCAGCGTTTGATGTGGTATTCAATGCAAACCCGATACTTTCTGGTATTCGGCGGCGGAATAACCAGATTACAGGAACGAATCTGAAAAATTCGCGTCAGCGTCTTCAAAGTCTGCCGCATCGCCCCAACATTGGTGAACGGCCCAAAATAGCGCGCGCCATCCTTTTTCATCCTGCGAACGACCAAAAGCCGCGGGAACGGCTCGTTGGTCAGTTTCAAATAAGGGTATCGTTTATCATCCTTGAGATTAACATTATAGCGCGGTTTGTATTCTTTGATAAGACTGGCTTCGAGTATCAACGCTTCCACTTCGTTGTCCGTAACCAAATAGTCCAAATCGGAAATCTGTTTAGCCATCGCCGCCGTTCGCGGGCTTAGCGGCTGCGATTCGTGGAAATAGGAAGCGACTCGATTTTTCAGAACGGCGGCTTTGCCGACATACAAAATCTTCCCCATTTTGTCTTTAAACATATAGACACCGGGCTTATTGGGAAGATTGGCTAATTTCGTTTCCAAGTCTGGGGTTTGCGTCACGGATACACCCTTCCAAAACGGCGTTTATAGTAGATTCGTGTGGCCAAAAAGCCGGCCGCCAGAATCAAAACATACCCGTAATAATATAGAGCGGCGGAAAGGGAAAGCAACAAAAGCGCCGCCTTGGTGCCCCAAGTGGAAAACTTGGCCTTCTTCTTATCCAAGGCTAAAGCGAAAAAGGGAAGCGTCAAAATCGCCGGTATTAGAAAATCGTAGTCTCGGATGAAAATGCTAATGCTTGCGGCAACTAAAACAAAAAATAACGACAGTCCCTGCGTAAAACGCTCACCATAGACGACAGCGACGGTCCTCTTTCCCGCCCGTCTATCCCCTTCCACATCCGGCAAAGTGGTATTCAGATAAATAGCGCCTACGGCAAAAAAATACGGGAGCGAGCGAAAAACTTCCCCCAAATGAAGCTCCTCGTTCCAGCCGGCTCCAGCCAGATAAACGATTGAGCCGTGCGCCAGCATATTAGCAAAAAGCGCCGGCCAGGCACGGTCTTTCAAGCGTAAAGGCGGAGCGGAATAGGCAAGGCCCAAAATCACAATGGCAACAAACAAGACAAATGCGTAACCGGAGACCAGAAAAGCAGCGGCCAGTGCCGCCAGATTGAGTCCGGCAGCCAAAATCGCCGCCTCTGGAACGCCGATTATTTCTTCCGATAGAAAATATCCCTTGTTATTGATTCGATCCGTTTCTCTATCGAAAATTTGGTTAACCAGATAAACAGCCCCAAACAAACAGGCCGTGGCGAAAAGCAAACTTCCGACCGTTTCCCCGGACAATTGATGGCGTGCCTTTCCGCCTGCGCCAAGAAGGGCAACCGTCCAAACCGGCATAAAAAGCACCGGCCGGGTGGAGAAAAAGTAATCAAGAAGTTTGGTTAGGAAACTCACTAAAATCGAGCCTCGTGAAATATTTTGTTTTTAATCGTAGGGGCAGGCCTCTGTGCCTGCCCTTCATCTTTCAGGCAAAAACCACCAAAAAGAAATACACCGCCGGCAAGGCAAAAAGAAACGAATCAAACCGGTCCAAAACCCCGCCGTGCCCGGCAATGATATGCGAGGCATCTTTCACTTCAAAATTTCTTTTCAAAAGCGATTCAAACAAATCCCCCATCTGCGCAAAAAGAGAAATGCTAAACGCCAGCCCTAAGGTTAAGCCCAAACCCATCGCTAACTTTTTTGTCAAAAAGAAAATTAAACCAATTATCAAAGCTCCGGCAAATCCTCCGGCAAATCCTTCCACCGTTTTGTTCGGGCTTATGGTGGGAAAAGGATGAAAACGCCCCAATTTAGCCCCCACAAAGTAAGCCGCCGTATCGGTGGTCCAGATTACGGTCCAGAGAAAAATTAAAAGCCACGGCGCCGCGCGCACTTCGGTCACTCGAAATAAATCTCCTCCGCCAATGGTGATATTAACGCCGGACGGGATCCTTTGAACCCACTCCTCCAGCCTTAAACCAAATCCCAAAAGCCCGGGAATGTAAACCAGACCCAAAAGAAAGAGGGCGGCCTGGTGGATACTCCCTTCGACTTTGCCGCGCGAAATAAGGAATAGGGAAGCGGCAAACAACGCTAAAAAAACAAAATGATTGGCAAATGCCAAAGAAGGTCGGGTAAGAGAATAAAGATAACCCAGACCCAAAACCCACCCCAAAAAAAGAAAATATCCGGGAAGTTTGGCAAGGCGCGAATACTCCCAAAATCCCAAAAAGGAAACGAGCATCAAAAAACCGCCCCACCACCATCCGCCTTGCCAGCAGACAAAAAGAATGGCGGGGATGCCGATAATTGAAGCGGCAACCCGAACGGCTAAATTCTTTGGGTCAATCGGCATCTACACTCGCCCAAAACGGCGCTGGCGATTCTGGTAATCGGCCAGAGCCATCAAAAACTCTTTCTCTCCAAAATCCGGCCAGAGCGTGTCGGTAATATATAGTTCGCTGTAAGCCGCCTGCCAGAGCAAAAAATTGGAAAGCCGCTTTTCTCCGGAAGTGCGAATAAGCAAATCCGGGTCGGGCATATTTTTAGTGTAAAGGTGCGACTCTAAAACTTTTTCATCTATTCGAGCGGGCGTTAGCTTTCCCTCCTTGATTTCTCGAGCGATTTTTTTAATGGCTGCCAGAATTTCCGAACGGCCGGAATAGTTGAGCGCCAGATTCAAAACGACACCGCTGTTTTTGGAAGTCTTTTTTATCGCCCGATGCAAAGCCAGCCGTTTGACGTATGGCAACCCTTCAATATGGCCGGTGGCAGTCAAACGCAGGTTGTTATCCATCATCTCTTTCAACTCTTTGCGGGCCGTATCGGATAAAAGTTGCATCAAGGCCGCCACTTCCTCTTTGGGGCGGCGCCAGTTTTCGGTGGAGAAAGCAAAAAGGGTGAGATATTGGATTCCCATCTCCCCGGCCGTGCGGACCACTTTGCGAATGGCCTCCACTCCCATTTTGTGTCCTTCCGTCCGGGGGAAATTACGCTGACGGGCCCAGCGGCCGTTGCCGTCCATTATGATGGCGATATGCGCCGGAAGATTGCCGCGCGCCTTGATTTCCTTTTTCAGTGTTTCAAGCATATAGCGTTATGCATTTCAAAAGCTTCTATTTTCTCCGTAGCCAGGGGCATCTGCACCTGGGGTTTCTTGATTTCTTTTTCTGCGTAGCCCAGGGGCTTTTTATCCCGAGGAAACTCGAGGGACCGCCCCTGGGGTTTCCTGACAGGAGCAAGAGGCTGCCTGTTTTTTTAAAAGTTTCCAGCATCCCAATGCCTGAATAAACAAAATCCCCTCTTGCGGAGGGGATTGAAAGAAAGAAAAAAAACCTAAACCTCCATTATCTCTTTTTCTTTTCCGGCGATAACCTTGTCGATTGATTCGGTAAATTTATCGGTGATTTCCTGAACGTGCTTGTGGGCTTTTTTAGAATCGTCTTCGGAAATTTTCTTCTCCTTCTCGATTTTTTTCACGTGCTCCAGGGCATCGCGCCGGATGTTGCGCAAGGCGATTTTTCCTTCTTCCGCCAGCTTGTGAACCAGGCGAACCAGATCACGGCGCCGTTCTTCCGTCAAAGGCGGAATCGGCAGACGGATGATGTTACCGTCCGACTGGGGATTTAAACCCAGCTCCGATTTCTGTATCGCTTTGACAATTTCCTGAATGACGGTTTTCTCCCAGGGCTGGATGGTCAAAAGCCGCGGTTCCGGAGCGGAAACCGTCCCAACCTGGTTGAGCGGCACGTGCGCGCCGTAATACTGCACGCGGATGGCGTCCAAAAGCGAGGTGGTCGCCTTGCCCGAGCGAATGGTGGCCAGCTCGTGCGCGGTGGCCTCCAAACTTTTTTTCATTTTTTCCTCAGTATGATGATAAATATCTTTAAGCGGGTCCATCTTCCCTCCTATTTAGGTATGGACTAAGGTGCCGATTTTTTCTCCCATAACCACTTTCTTCAGATTCCCCCGCTGGTTTAAATTGAAAACGATTATCGGCAGCGCGTTGTCCATACAGAGCGAGGTCGCGGTGGAATCCAGAACTTTCAATCCGAGGCTCAAAACCTCAATATAGGAAAGCTTGTCGTACATTTTGGCCTCTCTGTCCAGCATCGGGTCGGCGTTGAAAACGCCGTCCACCTTGGTGGCTTTTAGAATGACGTCGGCGCCGATTTCGGTGGCCCGCAAAGCCGCCGCCGTGTCGGTGGTGAAAAAGGGATGGCCCGTGCCCGCGGCCATTATGACGACGCGCCCTTTTTCCAGGTGGCGAATCGACCGGCGGCGGATGTACGGCTCGGCAATCGCTTCCATTCGCAAAGCGCTCATCACCCGCGTGAAAACGCCCAGTTTTTCGAGGCGGTCCTGCAAAGCCAGACCATTGATAACGGTAGCCAGCATTCCCATCTGGTCGCCGGTGGCGCGCTCAATGCCGGAAGCCGTCGCCGCCAAACCGCGGAAAATGTTCCCGCCACCCACCACCACCGCAACCTCCACCCCCAGGTCTTTGATTTCTTTAATCTGCTCGGCTACCGTGGTAATGACATCCGGGTCAATGCCAAACCCTTTTCCCCCCATCAAAGCTTCACCGGAAAGTTTTAAGAGAACACGGCGGTATTTTAATTCAGGCATTTTATTCTCCCAACCGGAAGCGGACAAAGCGGCGGGGTACTATGTTCTCGCCGATTTTGGCCACCGCCCCGTTAATTAACTCCTTTATGGTCCTATTCTGGTCTTTGACGAATAGCTGCTCCATCAAGACCGCCTCCTGAAAATACTTTTCTAACTTGCCTTCCACAATACGGTCGATGATTTTTTCCGGCTTTCCTTCATTTTTGGCCTGCTGGCGAAAAATCTCGCGCTCCTTTTCCAAAAGTTCCGAGGAGACCTCTTCCCGCTGGATGACCAAAGGAGAGGCCGCCGCGATCTGCATCGCCAGATCCTTGGCCAAATTCCGAAAATCATCCGTGCGCGCCACAAAATCAGTCTCGCAATTTAATTCCAGCAAAACCCCCAACCGGTCTCCCGGATGAATGTAAGAATAAACAATTCCCTCTTTGGCCGTCCGCCCGGCACGCGAAGCCGCCCGCGCCTGACCCTGTTCGCGCAAGGTTTGCGTCGCTTTTTCTAAATCGCCGCCGGCGGTTTCCAAGGCCTTTTTGCACTCCATCATTCCGGCGCCGGTCTTTTCGCGCAATTCTTTAACCAGGTTGGCTGTAATTACCGTCATCTTGCTTTGGCTTCCTTCGCTTCCCTTTCCCTCTTGCGCGCCGCCGCTTCCTGCTCCTCTTTTTCCTTGAAAAAGGCCCGCGCCTCCACCGCCGCGTCGGCAATCTCTTTGGTTATAAGCGCAATGGCACGCAGCGAATCGTCGTTGCCCGGAATCGGATAGGTAATCACGTCCGGATCGGAATTGGTATCGACAATGGCTATCACGTCGACGCCCAACTTGTTGGCTTCCGCCACGGCGATTTTTTCTTTCTTGGTGTCGACTACGAAAACAATATGCGGCAGTCGGTTCATATCGCGGATGCCGCTCAAAACTTTCTGCAGTTTTTCTGCCTCACGGGTAAGATACAGTCCTTCTTTTTTGGTCAATTTCTCGAAGGTGCCATCTTCTTTCATCCGCTCGATGTCTTTCAGGCGCTTGATCGATTGCTTGATGGTGGAAAAGTTGGTCAGCATCCCGCCCAGCCAGCGCTCGGTGACGTAAAAAGCTCCGCAGCGGGCCGCCTCCCGTGCGATTACTTCCTGCGCCTGTTTTTTGGTGCCGACGAAAAGCAAATTGCCGCCGGTTCGGACGACGTCTGAAACCCGCTTACGGGCGCGCTCGATGGCGCCCGCGGTTTTTTCTAAATCTAAAAGGTAGATGCCGTTTTTGGCTGTGAAGATGAATTTTTTCATCTTCGGGTTCCAGCGCCGGGTTTGGTGCCCGAAGTGAACCCCCGCTTCCAATAACTCACTTATTCCAACTGCCATTTAACTCCTTTGCTATGCCTCGAGTTTTTCCGAGGGTTATTAGGTTTTTCCTCCACCCCGGCACGACCCGAGTCATTCCGAATCGGCTTTTTGGACCGAGCCCCCGACCAGTCGGGGGACCTGTCGGCCGCTGTCTCTCGTCTCGGCGACCCCAAGCTTGCCGAAGGGCCGAAGTCAGACGAAAAACGGGTGTGTGTATTTACAACTCTCCCCCCGCCTTAGCGGGGGGAGGAAACTTTAACGCTTGGAATACTGATAGCGTTTGCGGGCCTTAACTAACCCGTATTTCTTCCGTTCCACCTCGCGCGCGTCTCGGGTCAAAAAGCCGTGCGTGCGCAAAGTCTTTTTGACGTCCGGAGCAAGCGCCGCCAAAGCCCGCGCCATCGCCAGCTGCAAGGCCTGCGCCTGGGCGGAAACTCCGCCGCCCCCCGCCCGGGCCGTCACGTCGTATTTCCCCATGTTGCCGGTCACTTCCAAAGGGGCAAAGACCGACATCACCAGGTGAAGACGTTTGCCCAGGTATTCCGCCAGCATCCTGCCGTTGACTTTAAAAATTCCCGAACCGGCGTAAACGCGGATGCGCGCCACCGCCGTCTTGCGGCGTCCCACAGTGGAAGTTAACATTTCAGGCATTCGTTATTCTCCAATCAAGTTTGCTTTAAACTGGTTGCCCTGACTTGTCCCGAGCAGAGTCGAGGGAGCTTTGTCGAAGGGCAAATTCATTCAGATTTAACGGTTCCGGCTTCTGCGCTTTATGCGGATGAGCCTCGCCTTTGTAAACGAAAAGTTTGGATAGAATTTTTCTTCCCAAACGGTTTTTCGGCAGCATTCCGCGGACCCCTCGGCGGAAAAGCTCTTCCGGCTTGGTGGCCTTGAACTTATCAAAAGTGATAAAGCGCGCCCCCCCCGGATAGCCGGTGTAATGGAAATAGGTCTTCACTTTCTCTTTTTTGCCGGTCAGCCGCACTTTGTCGGCATTCAGCACCACGACAAAATCGCCAGTGTCCAGATGCGGCGTAAAAATCGGCTTCCCCTTTCCGCGCAAAAGGGCGGCGACTTTCGACACCGTCCGTCCAAACACCTTATCCTGCACGTCCACGACGTACCACTTCTTTTCAATTTCCGACAGTTTCGGTATATACGTTTTCATTCCAACTCCTAATCCAAAGCCTTCCATTATAAGTTTTATTTTCAATTTGTCAACAGCGAAAAGCCCGGTTTTTCGTAGGGGCGAACTTTATGTTCGCCTTTCCCTCTCCATCTTATGGAGAGGGCCTGCCCGAGCCGAGGCCTCGTGCCACGGCCAGGGACTACAGGGTGAGGTCTTAAAAATCCTTGCTATTCCACCCGTCCGGTATTAACTTCTCCTTAACGAGGGGGGTAATACGATGAGAAAGTTAAAGGTTTTCGCTTCGATTTGGATAGTTTTACTTGGGACGGCTGGCGTTCTTTTTGCTGGGACCGACCCTAATCTGCTCTACGAACTTAACGGCACCGACGCCGCCGATGCTCTGGGGTATTCGGTTGGCGGTGGCGGGGACGTCAACGGCGACGGCCGGGCCGACTTTATAGTCGGCGTTCCCTTTGCCAATCCCAACGGCATAATCAACGCCGGTTCCGCTTTCATCTATTCCGGCCTGGATGGTTCTTTGCTGGATAGCGTCCACGGCACTTCCCCCGGCGACCGGGTGGGCGGCTCGGTTGGTCTGCAAGGAGATATTGATGGGGATGGGAAAGGTGACTACATCGTTGGAGCACCGGGGGTTAATAACTTAGCCGGAGCGGCTTACGTCTATTCCGGAGCTACTGGTCTTCTGATGTATCAAATAACCGGTTCTTCCCCCGGTGAACGAGTAGGCGGCTCGGTTGGCATTTATGGCGATGTGGATGGCGACGGCAAGGGGGATTTTATCGTAGGCGCTCCGGGCACCAACGATTCCACCGGTGCTGCATACGTCTATTCTGGAGCCACCGGGCTTTTGATTTATCAGAAAGTTGGGGGAGCAATAGGCGACCGGGTGGGCGGCTCGGTTGGTATTTACGGCGATGTTAATGCCGATGGGAGAGCTGACTTTATAGTCGGTGCCCCCGGTACCAATAACTCCACCGGCTCGGCTTATGTCTATTCCGGCTTGGATGGCTCGCTAATTTATCAAAAGATTGGGCAAACATTCGGTGACCGGGTAGGCGGCTCGGTAGGAATTTATGGCGATGTGAATAGTGACGGCCATGGTGACTTTATTGTCGGCGCTCCGGATGCCGACCCGGGCGGCCTTACCGATGCCGGTTCTGCCTATGTCTATTCCGGTCTGGATGGTTCTCTGCTCTTTCAGAAAAACGGAGGCGCTCCCGGTGACAGGGTGGGAGGTTCGGTTGGAATACAGGGCGACGTGAACAACGATGGCAAGGCCGATTTCATCATCGGTGCTCCCTTTGCTGATGTTGGCGACAGCTTGGACGCTGGCTCAATCTTTGTTTACTCCGGTCTGGATGGCTCACTGCTTTATCAGAAAAACGGCGTTGGTTCGGGTGACCGCGTTGGCGGTTCGGTAGGAATTATGGGAGATGCAACCAATGACGGGAAGGCCGAATTTGTCGTCGGCGCTCCTGTGGCGGATGCGGGTTTAGGCTTCGCTTATGTTTATTCTGGGGCAACTGGTAATTTGCTTTACCAAAGAAATGGAACAGCTGGCGGTGAAAGGTTTGGTTATTCTGTGGCAGCTGCTGGAGATGTTGATGGAGATGGAAAATCAGATATTATCATGGGTGCGCCTGGCTTTGCACCGGGAGGGCTTTTAAACGCGGGTGCAGTGTATGTCTATTCGGGAGCGACCGGTGATTTTCTTTACCAGCTGAACGGACAGGAGGCTTACGACAATTTTGGTTTTTCTGTAGCAGGTATTGGTGATGTTGACGGGGATGGAAAGAGCGATGTCATAGTAGGCGCTCCCTTTGCCGACCCGGGCGGAGTAGTAAACTGGGGCTCTGTCTTTGTTTACTCAGGTACTAATGGCACCTTTCTTTATCAATTGAATGGAGACAGAAGTTCTCAGGGTAGTAATTTCGGTGGGTCGGTTGGTGGCTGTGGTGATATAAATGGAGATGGCAGGGGCGATTTTATTGTCGGGACTGGAATAGGCAGGGCTGCCTTCGTCTACTCTGGGGCGGATGGTAATTTACTTTACAACAAATCCCATCCAACTTTTCTTTTCTCCTCTGTTGCCGGCGCTGGAGATGTGAATGGAGATGGCATCGGTGATTTCATTGTTGGCTTTCAAGGATCTTATGTTGACGAGAGAGGGGTGGTCTATGTCTATTCCGGAGTTGATGGCTCGGTGATCCATGAAAAAATGGCAAGTAGCGATAATTTTGGGTCTTTGAGTTTTGGCCGCTTCGTAGCCGGGGGCGGTGATATGGATGGAGACGGCAGATCCGACTTTATCATTTCCGACCCCGGGTGCTGCAGTTTTGTGGGAGGTGGCTCTGTTCTCGTTTATTCAGGAGCTACCGGTTCTTTGCTCTACGAGAAGTGGGGAGAAAGTGGCCCTATAGCTATGGCTGGAGATGTGAATGGAGATGGGAGGGCTGATTTCATTGTTGGACAGGAGACGAATTTCGAGAGTGATGCACCCTATTTTACTTATGGCTGGGCTTCTGTTTATTCAGGTGCGACAGGCGGCCTGATTTCCAAGATAGACGGCCCTACAGTGGGGAGCTTTTTCGGACGATCGGTAGATGGGGTTGGAGATCTGAACAGCGACGCCAGAGCCGACATTATCATCGGTGCTCCTCGTACAACAATTAGAGAGCTCAGCTTCGCCGGTTCCGCTTTTGTTTACGGTTTTGATATTTTCACCAACAATACGAAGCCAAACTGGACTCCAATTGCGGGTCAAATCGTGAGTGTGGGATCCAAACTTTCTTTGAGACTAACGGCCAGCGATCCCGATTCGACCGCTCCGTTCTTGCGCGCGGAAGGCCTGCCTGAGGGAGCGTTCTTTCAAGACTACCAGAATGGAAGCGGATGGTTTTTCTGGATACCGGCATTTTTCCAAACGGGCGATCACTTGGTGCGTTTTATTGCGGCTGATGAGGCATTGGCCGATACCCAGGAGGTCCTTATTTCAGTCCCTCCAATTCCAGGTATCAGCACCCTGCATTACTTAAAGGGTGCAAACAGTTATGAACTTTTTGGTGCATCGGTGGCTGGTCTTGGAGATTTGGACGGAGATGGAAAAGGAGAGGTTATCGTTGGAGCTCCCGGAAATCCTTTGAGATCTTACTATGGTTTCGTGTCTGATGACAGTGGCTCGGCTTACGTTTATTCCGGAGCTACCGGAGCTTTACTTTTCCAGAAAATGGGCTTGTCCATGGGGGATGAGTTTGGTTTTTCGGTAGCCGATGCCAGCGATGTTGACGGAGATGGTACTGATGATTTCATTATAGGGGCTCCTGCGACCATCTTCGGGGATACTATCGCGGGAAGGGTGTTCGTATATTCTGGGGCTGCAGGAGATCTACTTTATCTGAAAGAGGGCGCCAATGCGGGTGACCCCTTTGGTATAACCGTTGCCGGAGTAGGAGACCTGAACAGCGATGGAAAAGCAGATTTCGTTAGCACTGGTAGCGGAGGAGTTTATGTTTACTCCGGTGCCGATGGCGCTATCCTCTATCAGAAAGGTTTTGGCTGGTCGGTAGCTGGAGCGGGTGACGTAAATGGCGATGGAGTTGCCGACTTCATAATTGGTTCTCCCGGTGATGGGTCGGGGGGCAGGGCCTATGTCTATTCTGGTGTGAATGCGAGCCTGATCTATCAAAAAATTGGACTTTTCACAGACGGCCAGTTTGGCACGTCAGTTGCCGGCTGTGGCGACATAAATGCTGACGGAAGATCTGAATTTTTAATTGGCGAACCAGCAAACAGTATTCACAGCGGTAGGGCTTATGTTTATTCCGGAGCGACTGGTGCTTTACTCTACAGCAAATCGGGCGAGGAGGTAAATGACCTCTTCGGTTCCTCGGTAGCCGGCGGCAAAGATGTAAATGGTGATGGCAGGCCAGATTTTGTCGTCGGGGCTCCGGGTGCCACTCATAATTCATACTTTGGGTTTGGGTCTGTCTACGTTTATTCGGGGTTAACGGGCGCTTTTATTGATCGGAGGGATGGCCCCCGTGATATCTACGCAGCGTATGCTCAAGGTGAAGATTTTATAGGATTTGGCGATGATTTGGGGCTTTCCGCAGATATGGACGGTGATGGAAAGGCTGAAGTTATTGCTGGCACACCCTATGCCAATCCAACTCGGCTTTTAGATGCGGGTGCGGCTTTCGTTTATAGTCTGCCCTGTTTTGTAAGTAAAGGAGATATGAATGGGGATAGTTCTTTGACCATGCTCGACATTGTCCTGCTATTAAACTGCACTTTTTTGGGGACAGGCCTTTGCAGTCCCTGCTTTGCAGACGTCAACTGCGATGGGATTTTGAATCCTTCGGACGTGGTGCTGGAGCTGAATAAGGTCTTTTTGGATGTGCCCTTCCCCTGCCAGTGACCCCTCCCCGTTCGACTACGCTCAGGGCAAGCTCTAACCCTCCCCTAAGAGGAGAGGGAGGGCAGGCGGCCATTTGGCTTCCCTCTATTACACTCGTTTACGCTGCGCTCAACGCAAGCGGGACAAGTCGCTCGGGACAAGCGGGGACCTGCCCGAGACGTTGCTCAAGCCGCAGGCAAGGGATTAAGGGAGGGGCCAGATCTACATCCATAGCGGTTCCTCAGTAGCCGGAGGCAAAAATGGAAGAGAAACTAAAACAATCCCGCCAGCGAATCATTGGCCAGCTTTAAAAACAGCTGGGGGAAGATGCCCATTTGCAGCGTTCCAAAAACGGTGAAGGCCAGAACCAAAACCAAAGGCAGAGTGTAGAACTCTTCATTTTTCTCCGCGGCGGGTGCTGGATGCATATACATCGCCACGACTATTCCCAGGTAGTAATAAACCGAAATTAGCGAATTCAAAACCGCTATTACCACCAAAGGAATCTGGCCGGCCGCCACCGCCGCCGAAAAGATGTACAGCTTGCCGGTAAATCCCGCCGTCGGTGGAATGCCGGTCAAGGAAAGCATAAAAATCGTCATCGCCGCCGCAAGATACGGATGTCGGTTGGACAAGCCGCGATAATCGGCAATCTGGTTGGAACCTTCCTTGGCTTCCACCGCTATTACGACGGCAAAGGCGCCGATGTTCATTACGGAGTAGGCCAAAAGGTAAAACAACGCCGAGGCAACTCCCTGCGGGCCGCCGGTAACGAAAGCAACCAGGACATACCCCGCGTGCGCAATGGAGGAATAGGCCAGCATCCGTTTGATGTTCGGCTGTACCAAAGCCAAAACGTTTCCGGTGGTCATGGTCAAAACGGCCAAAACCCAGAAAACGGCTGATAAACCTTCTTTATATTCGCCTAAAAAAAGAGTGAAGGTGCGCAGCAAGGCGGCAAATCCGGCCGCTTTTGGCCCGACCGACATAAAGGCGGTGACGGCGGTCGGCGCTCCTTCATAAACGTCCGGCGCCCACATATGAAACGGCGCCGCCGCTACTTTGAAGCCGAAGCCGACGGCTAAAAGAGCCGCTCCAGCGTACAACAAAAACTTTCCCTGGCGGGTTAAAGCCGGAAGTTCGTTGAAAACTTCCAAGAGTTGCGTGGTGCCCGTCGCCCCGTAAACCAGGGCAATGCCGTATAGAAAGAAAGCGGATGCAAATGCACCAATTAAAAAGTATTTCATTCCCGCCTCGTTGGAGCGCAAATCGTTTTTGCGGAAGCCGGACAAGATGTAAAGAGGGATGGACATCACCTCCAGTCCGAGAAAAATGACCATTAAATCCAAACTGCCGGCCATAAACATCATTCCCAGCGTGGAGAACAGAAGGAGCGAATAATATTCCCCGTTGACCAAACGTTCCGACCGCAGATAATTTTTGGAAACCATAACGGTTAAAAGGGCACCCGCCAGAAAAACCAAACGGAAGAAACCGGCAAAATTATCCGAAATCGCCATTCCGCCAAAATTGGCCACCCGGCTGTTCCACAACCCGGCAGAGGAAAAAAGCGCCGCCAAAAGCCCCGCTGTCGTGAGATAAAATATTAACCCTTTTCGCCGTTCGGGCAAAAACGGCTCCAAAACCATGGCTAGAAGGGCGAAAGAAAGAACCAAAATTTCAGGTAAAATCCCCCGGTAGTTGACCGAACCGATAATCGAAGAAAAGTCCATTTCTATGGCGTGGTTATGGTGAATTTGCCCCGGCCCCGGCGCGCTTTCATTTCCGCCCAGAACTGTGCCCAGGTCATTTGCGGCAGGGA
>Ga0184627_10000257_pt1 | contig 22504 bp, 23 predicted proteins | sample PLM3_127_b1_FD_133150 | JGI IMG/M metagenome (GOLD analysis project Ga0184627, IMG submission 133150) | Groundwater sediment microbial communities from an aquifer in East River, Colorado, USA - PLM3_127_b1 | ecosystem: Environmental > Terrestrial > Soil > Riparian zone | place: USA: East River...
CCGTCGCGTAGTCGACTTTTCCGCCTTCGCCCACGACCTTTTTTGTCAGCCGGCAGTCATTGCGCTGCAAGGCCATATACTGCCCGGCTTTGTAACCGGGAAACTTGCTGCCGCTCTCCGGCATCATGCGAAAGATCGCCAGCTGCTTGGTAGAGTACTTCCAGTCAGTTACGGTTGCTATTTTCTTTTCCGCCATCGCATCACCTGTTCTGCAAAAGTGAATTCGGTCCCGGAATTCAAAGACTGCGAGCCACGAGGTTTATCGTGCTTTACAAAAGATTTAGATCTTCAGACTTTCATGTGGGTAACATGGCCAATGCTATTTCAACGAGGAAACCCTTTTAAACCACGAAGCACACGAACGCCACGAAGGGTTCGGATAGCCGTGATTTTAAACTTCGTGTTCTTCGTGCCTTCGTGGTGGAAACTCTTTTCACCACTTTACCCACAGGAAACCCGGAAAAGCCAAAGATTTAAAATGCAGGCCGGTCAAAAAGGTCCAGGTTAGTAGAGTCATGAGGCGCGCGGCGTGCTTCGCAAAGTTTGGAGGTGATAGATTCGAGCTTCGCGTTCATTCGAGACCCGAAGCTTGAAACTGCGACGGTGCAGATGGGCCTTTTTCAGCGGCCGAGTTACGTGGCGAAACCGGATTGACGAGGATTTACTGCAGTTCCCTTTTACCTTCGTATTCCAACTCGGTGCCGCGAGAATCTTTATGGGTGAAAGAAACCAGTTCCCAGGAGCCGTCCCCGAGCGGTCCCTTGAGGATATAAGAGTTCTCGTCATCTCCAAGGACGCGATAATAGCAGGCTTGCTCGCCGAACCAACGATCCACCACCGCGCTTATCTGTACGCTTTTCGCACCCAACATGAACCGGGTCGGGCTTTCCTGGCCCTTGGAGTCGGCGTAAGATTCAACCGTGATCTTCAAAATCGGCTCTCTTTTCCAGGGAATCGGAACAACGTAATATAACTTAAATCGAACAAAATTCAAAGGTGTCCAATGGCCCATATCGCGCAGCTAAGAAAAGATATCATCAGCGCATGCCGGATTCTGTCGCATCAGAAACTCGTCGCGGGCTTCGGCCACGTCAGCGCGCGCATTCCCAATTCCGCGCGCTTTATGATGACGCCGAGGATCAGCCTGGCTCTGGTCGAGGAAAGGGATCTGCTCACTGTGAATCTCAACGGCGAGATCGTCGCAGGCGGCCAACCCGCGCCGTCTGAGACCTGGCTCCACGCCGCGCTCATGAAAGCCAAGCCCGAAGTCCATGCGATCACGCGTATCCACGCGCGGGTGGCGAATATGTTCTCCGTGACCGACCGCAAGCTCGAGCCGGTACACAACCACGGCAGCTTTTTTGCCGGTGGCGTCCCGGTGTTTCCCATGCCCGACCTGATTACGACGCCCGAATTGGGGGCGGCGGTGGCAGAAACTTTGGGCGACAAACCCGCCGTCCTGCTCAGGGGTAACGGTCAAGTGACGGTGGGAAGGACGATCCCGGAGGCCGTCATGATGGCGATCTATTTAGAGGAAGCGGCGGAGATTCTTTACGGCGCACTGCAGATCGGCACGCCGATTCCGCTCACGGTCAATGAATCGGCACGGCGCCGCGCCGAAGCCCTGCCGCCGGTGGATTTGGCGCGAGCCTGGAATTTTTTCAAGAGCAGGGTCGAGAACGATTAATTATTCAGAAACCTCGACCGATATTAAGAATTGCACCACGAAGGACCTAGCGCGGGAGAGCCGCAACCGAAAAGTAAAAACAGAATTCACCACGAAGGCACGAAGAACACGAAGTTAAGAAGTTTAGAAATATCATTCTCCGAAACCTTCGTGCCCTTCGTGTGCTTCGTGGTGAGATAGTATTTTCGATTCGGCAAGTTAGGAATGATGCGGCTCTGCCGCGCTGGGCTCTTCGTGGTAAAAGTGCATTTCGTCAGGTGACGCAGCTGTAAGGTTCTGCACGCCAAAAAAACACCGCACCCGGAGTCCGAGTGCCGTGCATATAACAGTGGAGCCCCACGGTCATGCCCGTCTCACATTCCAGCACGCCCGTGGGGCGGAATCCTGAGCAAGAGCCCCCGGCCAAGGCCGGGGGTCGAGTCGAAGGGTCGTTTCGCGGTTTACTTGCCCGCGATTTCGAAGCTGACCTTGGCCTCTTCCTTCGCTTTCACGGTGACTTTCTGGCTGCTCTTGCCGAGCTTCTCGTGCCAGACTTCCACGGTGTAGGTCCCCGCGGGCACATCGGTCAGCTTGAAGCTGCCGGAGTTATCGGTCACGGAGAAATACGGGCTTTCGGTCGCCACCAGCCAGCCGTGCATCCAGCCATGGACATCGCACTTCACCTCGATGGCTTCGGGCTTCTCGATTTTTACGTCCAGGGTCTTTTTGAACTTCGGCTGGGCCTGGTTAAAAGGGCTGTTGACCTTGCTGTAGGAATGGACGTTGTGAAGGATACCATCGGGATTCAGAATTTCGACCGTCGATCCCGCCGGGAACGCCAGCACATGGGGATGATACTCGCACTCTTTTTGATCCAGGGTCACCTTCCTGAGTTCGATCTTTTTGCCCCTCTTGATATCCGTGATCGTCACCACGGCATTCACGAGATTGCCGCCGTTGACGACCAGAGACTGATCCGTCTTGGGTTTCTTGTCGCACACTTCTTTATCCTTGCCGACATCCAATTTTTTCGGCGCCGGGGCGCTGCCCTTGAATTTTACGCTACCCGAGATCGAACCGCCGTCTTTTACATCGCCGCCTTCGTAGGCCGCCATGCCGCTAACCGGCAGAAATACCAAAACGGCTGATAAGAACCAAAATACGAATTTATTCATAAATCCCTCCTTAGAAATGCCTCGCCATTATTTTGACGCCGCAGAGCCCGTTTTAATTCACCGCCTTGCCGGTTTCGCCTTGGCCACCTCGGCTGTCACGGCAGCCGGAGCGCCGTGCCCGATGCTCATGAGATAATCGCGCAGCGCCTCGATCTGGCGGTCGTCCTTGCCGCCGAGAATATTGTCGGGCCCGCCGGGAAAAAACGACGGCATCTTGGTCCCCGACTGAACCTTCTGCGGATCTTGCAGCCACTTGATGATCCAGGTCGGGCTTAAGCGCTCGCGCGCCAGGTTCAAATCCGGCGCCCAACCATCCACCGGACCCTCGGGCTTGCGCTCGCCCTGTTGGTGACAGCTCAAGCAGTTAAAATAGTCCTTCGAGACCAGCAGCCGCGCCGCCTCCAGGTTTTCTCGCGGAATTTTCTTGTCGTCGACATAGGCATAGGGAATGTCGACTTTGGATAGGCCGTTGAAATAGCTCACCAGCTGATTCGTATGCTCGTCGGACATGCCGAACGTCGGCATCCGGATCCCGAGCCAAGGACGAATGGGGATGGGCGCTTTTAAGAAGCTGAAGAACCAGTTCGACTGGACTTTTTCGCCCTGGCCGTTGAGAACCGGCGGCGCGAGCGTCGGATTCTCCTGATAATATTTGCGGATGAATCCGCCGCGCTTTTCGATTTCATGGCAGCCGACGCAATTAAATTGCTGCATCAAGCGGCGCCCCTCGACCACCTGAACGACGCGGTCGCCTTGATCGGCCTGGTACCGTTTGCCGACTTTGCGCTCGCGGAAACCCGCCAACAAGGTTCTTAACGCCTTGATGTCTTCGTCGGCCAAAGCGAACTGCGGCATCACTTGCTCGACCCGCTCGGTGGCGTAGACGCGCGGGGTTTTCAATTTATTGAACGTCCAATCGTCCCAGGTTTGCTTGATCTCCGTGCGATTGCCGAAGAAGAGCTCTTCGAGGGTCTTGGAGCCGAACGTCGTCAGCTCGACGCCGATGCGGGATTCTTTCTCCATGCCGCGGATATCATGGCACCCAAAGCAGCCGTATTTGCGCACCAAGGATTCGCCGCGCTTGATGTTTTTAGCGTCGGCAAGTTTTTCTTGGATGCCGGCCATGGGTTCCGTTTTGCCACCCAAAGTTATCAGATAGGTGGTAATCGCCATCGCTTCGTCGTCGGAGAGGCGTAAACTCGGCATGCGCGCGTCGGGCGAGAACCCGCGCGGGTTCTTGATCCAGTGATACGCCCACTGCGGCCCGACCTTCGCGGCAACGTCTTTCAGATTGGGAATAAGATCCTTTTCTTTTCCCAGCGGCGTGGAAAGCTCGCCCTCGGCGAAGCCATGGCAACCCTTGCAGCCGATGGTTTCCACCAATTTCTTTCCCTTGGCGGCCAGGCCGGCATCCCCTTCGCGGAAGCCGGCCGGCAGGGGATGTTCCTGCGTCCATTTATCGCCTTCTTCCTTCGATATCGACCAGATGAAAGCAGCGATCGCAATGGCGTCGTCCTGCTTGATATCGAAGTTCGGCATGCGCGTGCGCGGCCGGAATTTGTGCGGGTTTTCGATCCAGCGCACCATCCAGCTCGGATCGATCTTGGCGCTGATCTTTCTCAAGCTCGGAGCGATCTTGGGAATGTTCTCGTAGCCCTTGACCAGATGGCATCCCGTGCAACCGATTTGCTCGAAAAGCCTTTGCCCTTCGGCCAGCAGCGGCGCGTCTTCAAATTTTTGCACATCGAGATGGCAGCCCGTGCAACTCGACTGCACCTTGGCGCCGCGCAACAGCGGGGTCTCCCAATAATGGACTTCGCCGTGGGCTTGCTTCACGCTGCTCACCGCCGCGCCCTGCCCGTCGTGGCATGCGGTGCAGCCGATTTTGTCCGCCGGATGGGCGTTATCGGCCAGCAGCACTTCACGGCGCGGATGGGTGCGGTAGGGTTGCGGCTCTTTTTCGAATCCCGGCCGGTTGATCGCCAGGTGGCAGGTTTGGCAGCGGTCGACCCGCGCCACCGGCTGATCGAAACGGTTGCGGTCGAACTCTTCTAGGGAATCCTGTTGGATCTTGGGGATCTTGTAGAATGAAAACGGTCCAAGCTTTAAAGTGGCATTCTCCATCACCCGGATCCACTTGTCTCTCTCAGCTGCGAGCTTTCCTAATTCATCCTCCAAACTCTTGACGGCGGCGTGAATCTTTTTGATCTCTTCTTTGATCTGGTCGCGTTTGGCGCGCGCGGCCTCCAACTGAGGATCGAGCTTGGCCTTTTCCTTATCCAGCTCCTGGATGCGCTCTTGGTAAGGCTTGGTATTGCGCTTCTGCTGGACCGCGTGGTCGAACTCGTACCAGGCTTCTTCGAGCTCGCTTTTGACGTTCTTAACTTTTTGATCGATCTCTTGGAACTTTACCGTCGCCCGCGTGTCCTCGCTTACCAGGGCCTTGAGTTTCTTGCCTAACTCTCCTCCGGCAAGGCTCGATTGGAACGCCGCGAGCTGCTTCGATAGCTCTTGGTAATTGGCATCCCCCTGTAGCTTCTTGTCTTCTTCATCGTAGGCGGCCTTCGCCTTCGAATAATCAAGGTGATAAAAACGCGCCTGGATGCCTTTCCACGGGCGGCGCGTGATGTTGTCATCCCACAACGACCAAAACGTCAACGCGACCAGCAGAGCGATTCCTATAAGAAAAACACTGCCGTAGGATTTTTTCTCTTCAGCCTGGTCGATGCCTCGTTCCGCCATCCCGACTCCCTTACGCGACCTTGCGCTCGAGCACCCGGCCCAAAGAAAAGACCGCGAGACCGATGAGCGTCAAGACGATCTCTTCAGCCATCGAAGAATTCTGTACGATGCCGGCGAACAACGCGTACCCCGTGTCCGCGAGCCCCAGAGCCTGGAGAGTTTTCGCGACATAGAACATCAGATGTTAAACCAAGAATGAATCTAACATAATGCAAAATGAAAATTGCAAAATGTAAAGGTCAAAATGCCCCCTCTCCGTTTCTCGTCAATTTGCATTTTTCAATTTGCACTTTGAATTTTGCATTGAGGCTTGTGCCGGGCGAGATGTGGAGGCGCATTACTTTGTTATATTCAAATGTTGATCCAGGGGGTCACGAGGATATATTTGACGTTGAACACGAGCCGGAGAAACATTTTTGCGGGCAGCGACAACATCAAGACGAACAGCAAGGCGGTGATGGTGAATCGAACCATGCCCCAGCGTTCGAGAAACTCCCGCCCTTTAACTTTCAGAACCCAAAGATAAAACGCCACGACGGTGAAGACGAAATAGGCGCCGATGACGACCAAGCCGAAAGCCGCCGACCACCGGTAGTCCCGGAAGCCGAAGAGATACGGCAGGTCGACATTGGTCAACGCCACGACCTTGTGGGGATCCCAGTGCTGCCAGGGCCAGAACAAGTTCCACCCGGGGCCGCGAAAGAATGTTCCTATTATAATCATGCTCACCCACAAGACGTGAAAGCCCAGGTAAAACGTCAGGATCTCGTATTTGCGATCTTTGAAGCAGTAGTAGCCGTTGCCCTTGGGGTTGATATCGATGAACGGAATCACCATCAGGCCGACGATGATCAGGCTCGGTAAAACCACGCCGGCGTGCCAGGGGTCGAAGTAGACGAGCATCTCCTGCAGACCGAGAAAGTACCAGGGCGCCTTGGAAGGATTGGGCGTGCGGGTGGGGTTCGCCGGCTCCTCCAGCGGTGCGTCGATCATGATCGACCACAGGGTCAAAACCACGAGAACGAAAAGCGCCACCAGGAATTCCAAGCGCACGAGATGGGGCCAGGTGTGGACCTTGTCATCTACGGAGGCGGGTTTTTTCTTTTCTTGCGCGACCTCAGCCATATTTTTAACCCAGTGCAAAGTGCAAAATGTAAAATGCAAAAGTCAAATTTGCAGATCCCCAATTACCATTTCGACCTCTGCTGGTGCCGTCATTTTGCCTTTTGAAATTTGCACTTTGCATTTTGAATTGGCGTTAGAGGGAAGGACCCGAGAAGCCGTCTCTGCGGATACGCCAGAAATGCACCGCCATGAGAATACTGGCGACCATCGGGATGAAAATACAGTGGAGAATGTAAAAGCGCAGCAAGGTGTGGGGACCGATCTCGCCGCCGCCGAAGAGAAAAGCGCGGGCATCATAAATCGGATTGGCGCCGACAAAATCGGCAAACGGTCCTTCATAACCGAGCAGGGGCGTGGCGCGCGCCATATTTGAGCCGACGGTGACCGCCCAGATCGACAGTTGGTCCCAAGGCAGGAGATAACCCGTGAAGCTCAACAGCAGCGTCAACACCAGCAGCAGCACGCCGACAATCCAGTTAAATTCCCGTGGCGGCTTGTAAGAACCGGTAAGAAAAACGCGAAACATGTGCAGCCAGACGAAAACGATCATCGTGTGGGCCGCCCAGCGATGCATGTTGCGCATCAACATGCCGAAGGGCATGTCGAATTCCAGGTACTTCATATCGGCGTAGGCGTATTCCGCCACCGGGCGGTAGTAGAACATCAGATAGATTCCCGTAACCACCGTCACTAGATACATGAAGAAGGTCAGTCCGCCCATGCACCAGGTGAAACGCATGCGCACGCCATGGCGCCGCACCTTGGCGGGATGAAGATGCAGGAAGACGTTGGCCGTCACCATCATGACCCGGTTGCGCGGCGTGTCTTCGTAACCGTGGCGAAAGATCGCCTTCCAAACGTGGCTTTCGACGATATCGTTCTTGATCTTTTCTAAGACGTTCATGATTCAATCCATCAGACTTTTAGTATGCTATCGGCATATTGCTCGTCCGGTTCCGTCCCGGCGGCCATCTTGAAGACTTTGCTCTTGTCGACGACCAGTTGGCCGTCGTCGCCAACGGTGACTTTGAAGCGGTCGAGCGGACGCGGCGCCGGCCCTTCGAAATTGAGCCCCGTCTTAAAAAAGCCGCTGCCGTGGCAAGGGCATTTGAACTTGTTTTCCGCGGCGAGCCAGCGCGGCGTGCAGCCTAGGTGAGTGCATTTGGCGAAGACGGCGTAAATTCCGGTCTCCTCGCGCACGATCCAGACGCGCTGCTCTTGCTTGAATTTCTCGCTGACTTCGCCGACCGCGTAGTCGGATGGGAGCCCGGCTTTGAAACTCGACGGCGGCTGAAAAAGCACTCGCGGAAAAGCCGAGCGAACAAAAGCCAACAGGCTTAAAGCGCCGAAGACGCCGAAACCGCCCCAGCCGAGACGGGTGAAAAAGTCCCGGCGCGACCAGATCCCTCGTTTTTCCTTTTTTTCTTCCGCCATCGGATCTTTATCCTTTAAACCAACTGAGCAACGCTCCCCAGACAACGAAAATGAGTCCGCCCAACATCAACACCAACCCCACCGGTCCGAAGATAAAAGATAAACCAGCGCCTAAAACAAATATCAAGACTCCCGTTCCCAAAGGATTGAAGGGAGCCGGAGCCGATCCTTTTGCTGTCTCATCACTCCCCGCGTCGTGGATCAACTCCTCGCGGATAAGGGCGAGAGCCATCTCCTTGAGATCGTCGCGCCGCTCAGGGTCGGCGCCCTGAATCAGACGGCCAAGCTCTTGCGCCAATCTCTCGATCTCTTGTTCGCGCGCCTGGGGCGCCGCATTGGGAGGATCAGACGTCACTTGGGATTAGCAAGGTTGATTAATATAGAAATGAATTATTGTCAACCATTTCGCCTTCTAAAGTCACTTTCGGCGTAGCAAAACCAGCGCCGTGGCGGCCATGCCTTGGCCCTTGCCCACCCAGCCGAGCTTTTCGGTGGTGGCGGCTTTGATGTTGACGCGTTGCTCGGCGACGTTGATTTGCTCCGCGACAGTTTTCCTCATCGCAGCATAATGCGGCGCGAGCTTGGGTTCCTGAGCAATCAGCGTCACGTCCGCGTTGACGAGTCTATAACCTTTTCGCCGCATCAGGCGCAACACGGTCTCGAGCAGCGTGACGCTCGAGATTCCCTTGTAACGCGGGTCGTCATCGGGGAAATGCGCACCGATGTCCCCCTCGCCGAGCGCGCCGAGCAACGCGTTGATGAGCGCGTGCAGCAGCACGTCGGCATCCGAATGGCCCACAAGTCCTTTGCGGTGAGGAATCGTCACTCCGCCCAGAACCAGTTTCCGCCCGCGGCGAAAGCGGTGGGCGTCAAAGCCATGGCCGATGCGAAATTCTTGCGCCATCAACCGACCGGCTTCCTTGATCTTCGGACAAGCATTACGCTCGCATCATCACTCGAAGCGATCAAACATTCAACAGCGCCGCCGCTCGCCCACCAAGGAGGATGTGTCGCAATCCACCGGGCACCGATCTGTCATCCCGAACGAAGTGAGGGATCTTAGATTTCTCGCGGAGTTTACCCTGAGCTTGCCGAAGGGCTCGAAATGACGTGAAAGTCATGCACGCGCGATCTCCGCAATTACGACACAATCTCAGGGCGGGGCAGTGGAGTTACGTTGATCGCCGGGCTATAATCCATGCCAATTACGGAGAACAACGTTGACCCGGATTTTTCTATTGTCGCTGCTCGTGCTCGTCGGCCTGCCTTTGTTGCTGGTTGTTTCCGGGCGGGCGCAGCTGGGCAGGGACTTTCGCACGGCGGACCGCTCCAGCGCCGGCATCGCGCCGCCTGCCGCCACGACTCCCGAGGCGGTCGTTCAAGTATACGCGGCGCGCGCGCTCAACTGGCGCGGAATTTTCGGCGTCCATAGCTGGATCGCGACCAAGGCGGAAAATACCCCCGACTACACCGTGCATCAAGTCATCGGCTGGCGCGTGTACCGCGATTTGCCGGCGCTCTTTTCGGCCCAGGGGATTCCGGACGGCCGTTGGTTCGGCAACGAACCGGTGTTGATCGCGGAGCTGCGCGGCGAGGCGGCGGCGCGGGCCATACCGAAAGTCATCGACGCCGTCGGCACCTACCCCTATCCCAACGAATATAAGGTCTGGCCCGGTCCCAACAGCAATACCTTTACCGCCCACGTCGGGCGGCAAGTGCCGGAGCTGCAGATGGACCTCCCGGTAACCGCCATCGGCAAGGACTATCCGACCAACGGCTCGGTGATCGACCGCGCGCCCAGCGGCACCGGTTATCAACTCTCGATATTCGGTTTGTTGGGCATCACCCTGGCGCGCGAGGAAGGCATCGAACTGAACTTGCTCGGCATGAATTTCGGCATCGATTTCTACAAGCCCGCGCTCAAACTCCCCTTCATCGGCCGGCTCGGCGTGGGCGAGCATTGATCCGCCGCTATTTGACCACGGGCCAGTAGCGCCCCCTTCTTTTCATCACGGCAAGAGACGCGCCGTACAATTCTTGCAGCACATCCGGCGTCAGGACGCGGCTTGTCGCTCCCGCATAAAGCACCCTGCCGTCTTGCAGCACGAGGGTCTTACAAAACAGCGGAAGAATCTCTTCGACGTGATGGGTGACGTAGATCAATGAAGGATTTTTTTTCTGCGCGCCGACTTTTCGCAGCGTCGTAAGAAAATTTTCCCGCGCTCCCGGGTCCATGCCCGCGCAGGGCTCGTCGAGAATGATGAGATAGGGCTTGGTCATCCGCGCGCGCGCGATCAGAACCATCTGCTGCTCGCCTTGAGACAGCGTGCCGAAATCCTGATCGCGTAATCGAGCGCAACCCATTTGCTCCAACAAGCGCTCAGCCAAGCGGTAGTCCGCCTGCGTCGCATCGCCGCCGAAGCCTTCGAGGAGACCGATCTGGGCGAATTTTCCGGAGACTACCGTGCGGATGACCTGCTCCCGTCCCGGAATCTCGGCGGCTAACGTAGACGTCACCCAGCCGATGCTTTTTCTCAATTCACGAAGGTTAACAAGCGACTTACCCCGGCGATATATCTCGCCGCCCGCGTTGGGCCAGAGGTAACCGCAGGCCAACCTGAGCAGCGTCGTCTTACCCGAGCCGTTGGGGCCCAAGATGGCCCAGTGCTCGCCGGCCCGCAGCGTCCAACTGATCGACTGAAGAATTTTCTTGCCGCCGTCTCCTACGTAGGAAACGTCGCGTAGCTCAAGGGCGGGAGTCTTTTTCACTCTGGAGTTGAGTCCTTAACTGACGTTCACTACCTCTTAAACCAAAAGACGCGACGAATGAAGTTGACGCGCTGTATCCGATTAGTTTTTCATCGCATCAAGTTGTGTTAGGGGCGACCGAATTGATTACAATCCCTGACGCACTGGCAAGGCGGGCGCAGGCACTCGACCGGATTTAAGGTTCCAGTAAGCCCACGAACGGGGATCAAAGACGCCCGCAGGCGCGTGATCCAGGGTTTCCCGAAATTCTGCTTCTCCCACCACGCTCTCGACAACGCGCAAATCCTCGACGGTGCCATAGGTCATTACATGGGCGAGAAAATGCACCGGATCGGCCAACGCTTCGGCGGGTTCCTTGAACCATACCACGCGCGCTGCCACGGCAAGTAAAGCGGCTGTTTTGGGTAATGGCTTCATCGCGTTCATTCGCCGCGTCGCTTAGTGTAAGCCGTCAATGTCGGTAACTGAGTGACGTCGAGCGCAGCGACCGCGGCAGCGAGCCTCCTCCGCACTTCAGCAGGCAAACCCGGTAGATCATCGAAGTAACTGAGCGCCTTGACTGTTACGAGAGGATTAAATTGTCGCCCGTAGACTACCGCTCCGGCCGCGAGAATCGTCGGCAAATCAATTCCGTGCCGCAACATCGCATCGATATCGAGATAGTCTTTAACCTCGGCGCGTTTTTGCACCACTGCTGCTTTGGTTCCAGCGATGTCGAGCAACGAGGCAACGTATAACGTCATTCCCGCCAATTGCTCACGCGCGGCGACTTGGCCCAAGTTTAAATCGCCGAAAAACGACACTAACACTGGACCGCCGCGATCGACGCGACAAGTCAAAGTGTTGGGCGCTACTTGAAGCCGTTCGGCATCTTTCAGATAAGCCACATTTTGCGTCAAATCATCGGGATCGAACGACGCGTTTGAGAAGAAATCAAAGTCGACCGACGTCCGATGGCCAAGGTACAACGCCAACGCCGTGCCGCCGTAGAGCGTAAAATTATCCGGGGTCGCGTCAAGCTCTAGCCAGAGCGCACGTTGCGCTGTCGGCAAAGTGCTCAAATTTGGCGTGAACACCATCACAGGTAGGATAGCGCATTTAAGTTGTCGCGCAAAGTCAGGGTCGATGAGTCGCGTAGGATGGGTTGAGGCCATGCCGATACCCATCGCCTGTTCCGCATATACCAAGAACGATGGGGTACGCCGCTTGACGCGGCTAACCCATCCTACGAACCCGAAACCCGAGACCTGAAACTCGAAACCGGGTCCGCGCTGTCTATTGCTTGAACCGCGTGAACACTTTTTCCGCGTTCTTTTGGAAGATCCTCCCTTTGTCCTCCGCCGTGAGCCAGGGAATGCTCTCGATGTTCGGCCGCACGTCGTCGTACCATTTGCCGGTGCGCGGATCGGTTTTCGAGCCGGCGCCGGGCCGCTCGGTGCCGAACAGGCAACGGTCCGGGCCGACGATGCGGAACAGGAGCTTGAGCGACTCCACGTTATAGAGCGCGCTGTCGAAGTAAAGCTGCTTGAGCCGCTGGTCGAAGTTCTCGGTGTCGTTGGGGCCGCGCAGCTGCGAGCGCCAGCGGCCGACTTGATAGGGCACCGAGCCGCCGCCGTGGGAGATGATCAATTTAAGCGTCGGGAAATCCTGAAACACTTTGGAATCTACCAGCGACAAGATCGCGATGCTCTCCTCCGTGATGAAGTGGCCGTGAAACGACTCGCGCGGGTTCTTGCAGCTCGCCGAATGCAGCAGTCCCGGAATATCCATCTTCACCATTTTTTCGTACAGCGGATACCAATATTCGTTCCCCATGGCCGGCGTTTGCCCGTCGCCTTCGCCGGGGTCGGGATTGATCATGATGCCGACGAAGCCGAGGTCGTTGATGCAGCGGTCGATCTCGTCGAAGGTATTCTTCACGCCGACGCCGGCGTTTTGCGGCAAGCCGCCGATGGCGCGAAATTTTTTCGGCTCCATTTTGACCTGCAGCGCCAGCGCGTCGTTCACCGCCTGGCAGTACCAGTGCACGATCTTTTCCGGCTTCGCCGAGTGCATCATCGTGTAGGGCCGCGGCGAGATGAACGCGAAGTCGGTGCCGACTTCGTCGAGAACTTCCGAATGCTTGTGGCCGCGCCACCGGGCTTGTTCGATGTGTTTTTCGGTTACTACGATCCCGGTGGGACGGTGAAAGCCAAAGCTGTTGACCAGTCCCGCTTGAAAGGTCTGAAGCTGCTCACCGGCGACGATATGATTGTGAATGTCGATGATCATGAGTCGATCCTTCCCGCTTGATCTGCCTCGAAGCTATAGGCGAGCCTCGGTCATCTGTCAAGCCAGGGGAACGACCACGAATTGGAGTATTGGAGTGGTGGAGTGTTGGGTTTCACAATACTCCAACACTCCATCAGGTTTTCCTCGGTGGACTCAGTAACAAACTCAAGAACGCCGAGGTGATGAGCGCGGCGCCGAAGATCGCGAACGAAAGGCCGTAGCCGCCGGTGGCGTCGAAGAGGAAGCCAAAGAACGGCGGGCCGACGGCGGCGAGCACCTGGGACATGAGCAGCCCCATGCCGCGAATCCTGCCGAGGGAGCGCCGCCCGAAGTAATCCGCCCAAAGAATGTCGGGCAGAACCATGTTGCCGCCGAGCCCGATGCCATAGAGAAAAAACCCGGCATAGAGAGAAAAAAGATCGCCCGTCAAGATCGCTAATCCCAAACCGATGGCTTGAACCACGAACCTGAGCATGGCGACGATGCGCGCGTCGACGCGTTCGGCGAACAGCCCCCACGCCAACGGCGAAGCGAGTTGCATTGAGGCGATCACGCTCATGACGCTGGCGGCGACCACGGGGGAATGGCCGATGTCGGTGACGTAGGAAAACACATGGAGATTGAGTCCCGTTACGCCCATGCTCGAAATACCGAAGGTGATCACCAGCAGCCAAAAGGCGCGCGTGCGCAGCGCTTCGGCGCGCGACCACACGGCTTCCACTGTTGCGGTGCGAGCTGCCGAGGTCCGCGGAGAAACCGAATCCATCGCGCCGGCCGGCTCGGCGGCGCCGTCCGGATGGAGCCCCATCTCATTCGGCGACCGGCGCACCACCAGCAGCGCCGGCAATATGAGTAAAGCCATGGTGACGATGCCGAACACCACCCAGGTTTGACGCCAGTCGAGCATCAGCAACAGCCATGCCGCAACGATGGGCATGCAGACCTTGGCAAAGCCGACGCCCATGCTCGACAAAGCGAAGGCGCGCCCGCGCCAGCGCGTAAACCACTGGGCGATAACGACGTTGACGACCATCGAGCTCATCAACGCATCGCCGAAGGTAACCACGGTGAACCGAATCGTCGCAAACTGCGCAAAGTTCTCCACTTGACCGAGAATGAGATAGCCCACCCCGACGATGGCCGCGCCCGCAGCCATCAACCAGCGCCCGCCGTGGCGATCGACTAACGGACCGACGAGCGGCGCCAGGCAGGCGCCGATAATTCCTTCGCCCGAGCGGAGCAGCGAGAAGACCCCGCGGGAGATTCCGAGATCGGCGGTGAGAGGCTTAAGAAAGATGCTGAGCGTGCTGGCGAGCGCGAAGGAAGAGGCGACGTTCGCAATGAATCCGACGGCGACGATGTACCAGCCGTAGAAAAACCGTGGCTTCACCCCGTTGCTTGTCGCTCCGACCGTCGGTGACACCCTTCAGCATTAGCAGGGATGGAACAATTCGCGCAACGGGATCGTCCAACCTACCGAAGAGAGTTAGTTGACGCGCTCAGTTTTGCGCGGAATCGATGCGGGCGTGCCGTCCGCCGTGTCTCGCCACGAAGGACTCGAAGCATGCCCTGAGCACCGTCGAAGGGAGCACGAAGGAAGAGTCAATGACACTGAAATCCGATCACTCCTCTAATAGCCTTATCCGTTCCTCGTGTCCTTCGTGCGCTTCGTGGTGAATAGAAAAACCTCCCGCGCGTCGCGTGTGGCGAGTCGCGGAGACTTGCGCTAGTCTGAAGCAAGGAATCCGTCACCGAAAGGACCGCGCATGAAAACTCTGATCGTTCTCGTCGGCGCCTTGTTGTTAACTCTTTCCACCGCTCGCGCCCAAGAAGCGGAGCGCGGGTCGCGGCCGCCTTCCGTCACGGCCAACGGCGAAGCCGTGATCACGGTGGAGCCGGACCAGGCCGAGATCGACATCGGCGTCGTGACGCAGGCGAAGAATGCCCCCGACGCCGCGAGAGAAAACGCCGACAAGCTTACGCGGGTGATGAACGAAGTGAAAAAGATTCTCGGCAAGGGAGACGAAATTAAGACCGCAAGTTACTCGCTCAATCCGAGCTATCGCTACCCGCAGGGCGGCAAACCGGAGATCGTCGGCTACACCGCGACCAACATCCTGCGCATCAAGACGGGCAACCTCGCCAACGTTGGTAAGCTCATTGACGCTTCAATGCAATCAGGCGCCAACACGATTCACCGATTGGTATTCAATCTCAAGGACGAGCATGCCGCGCAACTACAAGCCCTGCGCCTGGCCTCGACCAAGGCCAGAGCGAAAGCCGATGAAATCGCCGCCGCCCTTGGGCTTAGGATCGTCAGGGTTCTTTCCGTCACGGAAGGCGATCGCGGCATTCGTCCCATCATCACCCCTCTGGCGCGCGGCGCGCAGATGGAAGCCATGGCCGCCGCTCCGACTCCCGTCGAGGCGGGCACCATCGAAGTGCGCTCGTCGGTGACGCTGACTGGGGAATTAGGATCGCGCTAACCTTTTACGATTAGGCGCTCTTGAGAGCGATCGGAGTCGAGAGTCCACATGACCTGCTTGTTGTCGTCTCAACTTCTTTACCGAAGCTCTCCGTAAGGATCGGTATTCGCGCATCACATTTGCGACCGGTCGTACTAGCCATCGCGCCCGTTTGTCGCGCCCTTTTGTACATTTTTCTCCTCTGGTGTCATCCGTTTCGCCCTGCCAATTTGCCGCGCTTGGCAATTGTATAACCTTACCGGCCATTAAATCCTCTTTTAGGCCACAAGGGTACAAGCTCACCCGATTAATATCATTGTTGGCACAAATCATGCGTTCAACGCCACAATCGTCATGGGGCATGACCGCTGACTGACCCTAAATCGAGGTATTCAATGAACTCGCGCATTCGTTTGCTGGTTTTGTTCCTGGTATTGGGCGTTGCCTCGGGAGCTTATTTCTATTTCTCTCCCGCCGCCGGGATCAATGCTCCAAACATTAACGCAGCCGCCGCTTCCGTCGATAAGAGCGCCTCGCTCAAACTCGAGGAAGAACTTAAAGCCAACATCCGCCATTATTTCGAGGGCGTCACCCTTGAGCCAAAAGAAAACGACCTCAACCATGCTATTCAACTCGATCATTCCGTCGGGCGGCCTCAAATGGCCCAGGGTAAACACAAAGAAGCCTTTCGCACGTACCAAAAGGTATTGGCGATCAGTTATCGCCAAGGCAACCTCATGGGGGTCGGGATCGGCCTCAACGTTCTCGCCAGTCTTTTGGAGCGAATGAATGACAAGCCGGAAGCGTTGCGCGCGGCCCTGCTCGCTTACAAGGTAGCGAAGGTAATGAACAACAAGGAGGAATATGGCGTCGCGGAACTGCAACTCGCAAGATTGCTTAAGGATACGGACCTGGCGGCGTCAATGACCCTTCTCGCTCGGGCAAAAGAGAGTTTGAAAGGAACCCGCTACAAGGAAGACTACACTCGACTGCTTCCTGATCTGGCCAGCGGGCTGTCGAAAATCGGCAAACGGGAACAAGCGGACGCGCTCTATGCCGAGGCCTGGGAATCGGCTCAGGCACTCGGGAACGCGCCGACGCAAAAATTCGCCAAATGGGAGGTCGCCCTCCATTACGGCGATTCTCTCATGGACAAAAAGGAATATGAGAAAGCCATCGGCACCCTCGAAAAGGCGCGTTCGTTTTTCTCCGAGGCGGAGAAAGAGGGTGAAAATTATACCTCCATCCTGCACCGGCTCGCGCGCGCGCATGCGCACACCAAGGACAAGGCCCAAGCGAAGCGCTATTTTCTGAGCGCCTACGCAACCTACGAGAAGACCCGCGCCGCAGCGCTTGGCGAGAAATCCCTCGCAAAACTCGACAAATCGGCCAAGCACCTCGTCGACGAACTCGTCGACTTCCACATTTCTGCCAAGGAATACTCATCGGCGCTTGCGCTCTTGGAATCCAACAAGGCGCGCACTTTGGACGACATCTTTGGCGATCCCGCCTATCAGGATGCCAACAAGCAATGGAAAGAAATGGAGCGGCGCCACGCCAAGGAAGTCACCGCGCTATTGGAACCCAAAAGCGACGAGCTGGAAATCCTTCAGGCAGCAAATCAGAAAGACGTTTCGCTACAACTATTGTCGTTATTGAAGAAACAGCTTGACGAGCGGGGAAAACTTCAGACCGAGCTCAATCTTCGCGGCGTGGCGGCGACCAAGACGTTAACCGGAGAACATATTGATGCTCTGCAGCGCAAGTTGCCCTCCGATATCGCGATAGTCTCCTTTTTCATGGCCGCTGAAACCGCATCGGTCTTTGTCATCTCCCAGTCGGGGTTGCGGCACGTACCGTTGCCGATGAAAACGCCGGACTACCGCCGCAAGATCAAAGAGCTTAGAGCCGCGCTGACCAATCCCCATGTTGATTTTTATCGTGAGCCAGCGCGCTGGCTCTTCGACAATCTACTCCAACCCGCGGTTCGAGCGCTGCCGGCTTCGGTCAAAATATTGGTTTACAGCCCCGACGGCTTACTTTCAGGCATCCCGCTCGAAGCGCTCATGAATAGCGAACGATTCGTCGGCGATACTTACGCAGTCTACAGAGTGCCTTCGCTCCGTTCATTAGGGTCAACGGCAGAGATCAAAGCGGCGCCCGCGCCCACGGGCATTGTTTGCGCCGACCCTGAAATCCGTCAAGCGCGCCTGCCATTTCAACAAGAAACTGGGCAAGCGTTGGCCAAACTCCATCCCAAGCAGGTAACAATGCTGATAGGGAAAGAGTGTTCGGAGAGCAAGCTCGTGGGAGCGATCAAGCAACTTGAAGCGCCCGCGTTTCTGCATGTCGGCGCGCACGGCGTATTTTATCCGGAGAGCGCGATGGATTCGTCGATCTGGTTAAGTGGCGATTCCGAGCAAAGCGCAGACGGCGCCGCATGGACGGCAAAGGCCATGGCAACGATCGACATGACCCGCGTCGATCTCGTTACGCTAAGCAGTTGTGAGACAGCCCTTACCGACCCCAAGACGGAGCGCGACATCTTCGGCATAGCCCGCGCGTTATTTTACGGCGGCGCGAAAAAGATTGTCGCCCCACTCTGGGCGGTGCATGACCAAGCCTCGGCGGAATTCATGCAGGCGTTCCATCGCGCCTATGCGGCCAACACGCCGGCTGTCTTGGCATTGCAAAGCGCGCAGCGACAATTGATAAAAACCGAAAAGTATCAGCATCCATTTTACTGGGCGGGATTCGTGCTCACAGGAGTAAGCCGATGAAAATCAGCATCGTCGCATTATTGTTGTTGGCGCTCACTGCGCCGGAACATGTCGGAGCAGCCGATGACGCGGATAGTTACTTCAACAAGGGATTGGATCAGCTCGTGCGCCAGGGGTATATGGGCGATACATCTGCCGCCCAACGTTATTTGTCCGCCGCACTGGAGAAAGATCCGAAACATGTCGAAGCGCTTTGGTTGCTACTTGTAACCCGCCTGCCGAGTAAGAATGCGCCGCTGGTCGAACGGGCTTCGGCTCTCGCCGCCTTGGGTCCCGCGTTCGCCCAACTGTTCAAACTTTGCAAAGAAACTAAGCAGCAGGCGCTGCTGCATTATTATACTGCGCGTTACACGGACCACTATCATGCGTTTGAAAGAGCCCAATCGGAAATCGATAAAGCGCTGGCCCTAGAGCCTCAATCAACACGGTTTTTGCTAACCAAAGGCAAACTGCTGGTCGATCAGGGTTCATGGATCAAGGACGACAAATTAATTGAAGCCGGTGTTCAGACGATCAAGAAGAGCCAGGAGTGGTCGAAAACACGCCCCAATCGTTTCGTCTCACCGACTCATTACGATTTTGAAATCGCCTTGGGAATATCCCATCTCAGCGCGCCGCGCTGGAAGGAAGTGGTAACTCACTACCGCCGCTCCATTGATCTCGACGAGACACCGAAATCAACGGTATTCGCTTGGAATAATGTCAGCCGCGCCTACCGCGAGCTGGGGCAATGTGACAAGGCCAAAGAATCGGCCGAGAACGCCTTGAAAGAGATGAAATTCGGCGCTGCCCAAGACAACAAGAGATACGCCGAATTCTGCATCGAAATGCAAAAGGAAGGCTTCACAACCACGAGTCAAAAGGCAAACTAAACAGGCGCAAGACGACTTAATTCATGCGGGGCTGTTTTCGCGCCGATCGGCTCAATCCAAGAGTTTACTAGCCAAACACCAGCTTCTCGTTGAGAGAATGAATGCCCTGCGCCTGGCCTCGACCAAGGCCAGAGCGAAAGCCGATGAAATCGCCGCCGCCCTTGGGCTTAGGATCGTCAGGGTTCTTTCCGTTTCCGAAGGCGATCGCGGCATTCGTCCCATCATCACCCCTCTGGCGCGCGGCGCGCAGATGGAAGCGATGGCCGCCGCTCCGACTCCCGTCGAGGCGGGCACCATCGAAGTGCGCTCGTCGGTGACGCTCACCGGCGAGCTGGGAACAAAGTGATCAAACCAAAACGCATGCCAGGCACCGAACCCATAAGGTTGAATCGAGAATCCAGCCATTACTCCAACACTCCACTACTCAATTATCGATCCTCGATCCTCCATCCTCGACCCTCTATCCCTCAAACCTCCCCGGGTCCTTGTAGTAGTGCTTGTAGTACCACTCCGCGATTTCCCATCCCGTCGTACGCCAGACGCCGTCATGGGAACAGATGTGCTCCAGCGCTTTTTCCAAATACTTGATGCGAAATGGCATGCCGATGACGAAGGGATGGAGCGGCAGGCAGAGCACGCGCCCGCCCGACGCGCTGTCCTTATATAGCGTGTCGAAGTGATCGCAGACCATGCGGTAGTACTGCTCCGGCGTGTGGTTCTCGCGAATGAAAACGCGGATGTCGTTGACGCCAAGTTCGTAGGGCACGACGAGCATTCGCCCGCTCTTGACGCGCATCGGCGTCGGCTGCTCGTCGTTGCCCCAGTCGCAGACATACTCGAATCCTTCCGCGGCGAGATGGTCGGGCGTGTTGTAGGTCTCGCCCAAGCCCGGGCCGAGCCACCCTTTCGGCGCCTTGCCGGTCGCCTTGGTGATGATCTCTTTGACGTTGTGGATGATGTCGCGCTCGAATTCGGGAGAATATTCCAACATCGAGATGCTGTTGGTCATGCCGTGGCCGAGCCATTCCCACTTGCGCTTGTTGCCCTCTTCGATGATCGGCGGGTGCTGCGCGCACACCTCGGCGTTTAAGAGCACGCTGGCGCGGATGCCGAACTTGTCGAGAACTTCCATGATGCGAAAGACGCCGACGCGAGAGCCGTAGTCGCGCAGCGTATAGCCCGGCACGTCCGGCACATGATTGCTGCCCGAGCCGCGGATCGGCTTGTCGAAGTGAAAGTATTCGATATTCGGCGCGACCCAGAGGGCGATGCGGCCGTGATTCGGCCACTCGATCTTCGGTCGCCGAACGATCGGAGAATAGTCGTAACGGCGGTTTTCCATCGGACTTGGCCCCTTTCCGACGTTTTGAAACTAGATCCGGCCGTTGCCTCGCGGTTGCTTGGCGTAACTGACCGAAGCGTAAAAAGTTTCTCTAACTTCTGAGACTAACCTTTGTGGTCCGTATTGCATCCGGCGAAATCATGAAGCTCTTTCTTGCTCGACCAAAGTTTTTCTCTTCACCACGAAGTTCACGAAGGACACGAAGAAGGGAGAACCGGATTGGCAAAGCCATCGGATTTCAAGATCATCTTCTCTTGCTTCGTGCTCTTCGTGTCCTTCGTGGTGGGATATCCTGCTGATCAAATTTCGACCGGTGTTGATGCCTCGATAGTTCGCTTAAACACCTCAACTGCCGTTTTTAGGTTGAACCAATCTATGTCAGCCGAAGGAGCAACGTCAAGCCGCGAAGATACCGAAAAAAAGCCCGACCTTGGTTAGAGATCGGGCCTTTTTTGTAATCGTGCAACGAGAATTTTTGAGCCTATTTGGCCGCGGCCAGCGCGGCGTCGTAATTGGGATGATCGCCGATGCTGCCGACATACTCCACATGTTTGACTTTGTTGTCGCCGCCGATGACAAAGACGGCGCGCGCGAGCACACGATCGAGCGGGCCACCGGAGATCAAGACTCCATAGTTCTTGCCGAATGAGGCTTCCCGGTGATCGCTCGCCGTGACCACCTTGTCGACGCCCGCGGCGCCGCACCAACGCTTTTGCGCGAACGGCAAGTCCATGCTGACGCAAACGATCTCCACGTTGGCAAGCTTGCTCGCCTCCTCGTTGAATCGCTTGACCTCCAGGTCGCACACGGGCGTATCCAAAGACGGCACGGTGGCGATGATGCGCGTCTTGCCGGCCCCGCTGGCCAATGTGTAATCGCTCATATCGGCGCTCTTCTGAACTTTGAAGTCGGGCGCGCTCTGACCGGCCTTCACGTCGTTCCCGACAAGCGTCAATGTGGTATCTTTGAACTTGACTGTAGCCATATGTTATCCCCCTTCGCTCCTGAATTAGTGTCGATCGAATATCATAAATCTTCAACGACCGTAAGCACTTGCAGCCTGCTGAAAAACCTTGTTGACAGGCTGCTCAAAAAGATCTCAGAGGCGAGGCGCGCGAAAAATCGGCGAGCGAAGGCGTACTTACCCAGTACGTTGGAGCGAGACGATTGAGCGCAACAAAGCATATGAGTCTTTTTCAGCAGCCTGGTAGAGCCGATGTTCAGCGCGAGCAGTGTCTGCAGGCGCCGTAGAACGCCAGCTGATGGGAGCTGACCTTGAAGCCCGTGTGCGGCAGCTTCGCCGGGCGGATTTCATCGTCGCCGGTCACCAGCACGTCGAACACCCGGCCGCATTGCTCGCAGATAAAATGCTGGTGGCGCTTGACCAGCGGATCGAATCGCTGCGAGCGTCCGAGCATCAAGATCTGGAGCTTCTCGTCGGCGACGAGTTTTTGCAGGTTGCGATAAACCGTCCCCAGGCTGACGTTGGGCAAACGCCTGCGCACCTTGTCGTAAACCTGGTCCGCCGTCGGATGCGAGGTATCGTCCTTGATCGCCTCCCAGACGACCTGCAGCTGCTTGGTATTCCGCGCTCTTTTCTCCGGCGTCGACATTTTCAGTTCCGCAGATCTTCCGTCAACGATTGTTGGGTGGCCGGCTCGAAGACCTTCTTCGCCTTGTAATTCGGATGGTCGATCACCAGTTCCGCGGGCTCGCCGCCAATGAACGCCCCGAGCGTCTCTTCGGTGAAAGGAAATTTCACGTATTGCACCGCGCTGATCTTGTCCTCCTTGGAGCGCCCCTCTTCGAAGCGCGCGCGTATCGAGTGGTCGCCCACCCTCAAGAAGACCGCTTCGTCGATTC
>Ga0184627_10000260_pt1 | contig 22235 bp, 22 predicted proteins | sample PLM3_127_b1_FD_133150 | JGI IMG/M metagenome (GOLD analysis project Ga0184627, IMG submission 133150) | Groundwater sediment microbial communities from an aquifer in East River, Colorado, USA - PLM3_127_b1 | ecosystem: Environmental > Terrestrial > Soil > Riparian zone | place: USA: East River...
ATCCGGGTCATCTGGCGCTGCTGGATGGACGGCGTCCCCTACGACCCAGCCAAACACGGCGCCGCCCGCAAGCTGACCGAGATGGCCGCTTCTACGACCTGAGGTTGACACAGAGGGTGTCATTGGTCCCCGAGCCGCTCCCCCGCCGCCAGCCGGGCGCCCCGGGCGAACTCGGCGCCCGACATCGGCCGCCTGCCTTCCGGCTGGACCCTGACCAGCTCGACCATGCCGCCGCCGGCTCCGGCCAGCAGCGCGCCCCCGGGGTCGAGCCCGATCTCCCCTGGGGCCAGGCCGGGGCCCCCGGCGACCGGTGCCGGGGTGGCGGCGGTCACGGCCCCGCCGCCGCGGGCGGTCTTGGCGCCGGGCAAGCCGGGCGAGGCCTCGCCCGGGCCGGCGGCCACGCGTGCCTCGAGCACCTTGAGGCGCCGGCCCCGTAGGGTGGTCCAGGCGCCCGGGGCCGGGGTGAAGGCGCGCACCGCGTGGACGACCCGGGCCGCGGGGGCGTGCCAGTCCAGGCGGGCCTCGGCCGGGGTGACCTTCGGGGCCAGGCTCGCGCCGTCACCCGGCTGGGGCCGGGGCGAGATCGCGCCCGCCTCGAGCGCGTCGAGCGTCTCGACGGTGACCCGGGCGCCCACCTCGGCCAGGCGGGCGGTGAGCGCGCCGGCGTCCTCGCCGGGCAGGATCGGGACCTCGGCCGAGAGCAGCAGCGGACCGGTGTCCATCCCCTCGTCGATCACGAAGGTGCAGACCCCGGTGACGGTGCGCCCGTCCAGCAGCGCCCGCTGCACCGGGGCGGGCCCCCGGTAGGCGGGCAGCAGCGAGAAGTGCAGGTTCAGCACGCCTCGGGGGAACGCGGCCAGCACTGCGGGCGGCAGCAGGAAGCCGAACGCGCAGGTCATCCCGATGTCGGCCCGGAACGCGGCCAGGCGGGCGGGCAGCTCCGGGTCGCGGCCGCGCTCGGGCTGGACCACCGGCAGCCCGTGCCGCTCGGCGGCCTGCTTGACCGGGGACGGCGACGGCCGGCCGCCGCGGTGGTCGCGGGGCCTGTCTGGCCGGGTGACCAAGCCCACCACCTCGTGCCTGGAGGCGAGCAGGGCCTCGAGCGGCGGGACGGCCGCGGCGGGGGTGCCGAAGTAGACGACGCGCACGCCTAGTGACTCCCCTCCAGAGGTCTGCCTGTCTGGCGCCGGGCTCCCATGGCATCCAGGCTGCGGCGACCTCCGTTCCGGCGAGGCGCCGGCCGGGCAGACCTCGCCGGGGTCGTCACTACAGCGTCTTGGCCGCGTCGGAGCGGTGTAGGTGCGGCGCGACCCTGGGCGCCTCCAGGTCGAGGTCGCGCTCGCGCCACTGCTTCAGGGCCCGCTTGCGGTCCCCCCTGGACAGCCGGTCCAGGAACAGCACCCCGTCCAGGTGGTCGATCTCGTGCTGGAGCACGCGGGCGAGCAGGCCCGAGCCCTCGAGCGTGAGCGGTGCGCCGTGCACGTCCTGGGCGGCGACCGTCACCTCCATGGCGCGCACACAGTCGTAGTAGATGCCGGGCAGCGACAGGCAGCCCTCCTCGCCGTCCTGCTCGCCGGCGAGCCGGGTGGTGACCGGGTTCACCAGCACCCCGAACGGGTGCTCGCCGGTCTCCTCGTCCATGCCGAGGTCGTAGGAGAACACCCGCTTGAGCACGCCGACCTGGGGCGCGGCCAGCCCGACCCCGGGGGCGGCGCGCATGGTCTCGAGCAGGTCGGCGCCGAAGCGGGCCAGCTCCGGGCCGAACTCGGTGACCGGCGCCGCACGCTCCTTCAGGACGGGGTCGCCGAACAGGCGGATCTCGAGCAGGGCCACCGGATGCCTTCTCCTTCGTCGTCGCTGCCGCGGGCTGGGATGCCGCGACCGGCCCGGTCAGGTGGCGGTGGGGGCCCGGAGGGGGGCCAGCACCTCGAGCGGCTCGACGTCCACCGACATGCGCGGCCCACCCGACCGGGACGCCTCGGCCAGCACCGGCCGCAGCGCGAGCGCAGCCGCCTCCACGTCCCTGACCTTGGCGATGATACGCCAGCCCCGGCCCATCGCGGCCGGCCCGAGCAGCTCGGCGTCGGGGCCGAGGGCGGCCGCGAGCACGGCCCGGGCCGCGGCCGCCTCCTCGGGCAGCGGGCCCTCCACGAGCACCAGCCGGCGGGCCGGCGGGAAGCCGAGCTCCACCCGCCGCGGCAGCTCGTGGCGCCAGAAGAACGCCGGGTCGGAACGGACCAGCGCCTGGACGGCGTGGTGGGCGCCGTCCCTGGCCTGCAGCACGAGCCGGCCGGGCGCCTCGCGCGGGCCGCACCAGGCGGCCGCCCTGGTCCAGGTCCGGTAGGCCTCCTCGGGGGCCCGCACCTCGGCCTGGCCGAGCGCGGTGTCGGCGCCCACCACCACCACCGTGCGGCACAGCGGCAGCGGGGGCGTGTCCTTCACCCCGGCGACCGTGCCGACCACCACGCCAGGGCCCTCGCCGGCCCACGGCGGCTTGGCCTTGGGGTCGACCACCTCGCGGTCCAGCCGCCACACGGGGACGCTGGGCAGCACCCGGGCCAGCTCGGCGGCCACCTGCCCGGCGGTGCGGGCGCCGGGCGCGTCCGGGTCGGCAGCCCCTCGCCTGGGCACGAGCACGAAGGCGCTCTCCCCCCGGCCCAGTGCCTCCCGCATGGCGGCCAGGCCCCGCGGGTGGAGCCGGGCCGCGCTCGGCCCCTCGTCGTCGGGGTCGACGACCTCGACCAGCGGGCGGGCGCGACGCTCGGCAGCCCGGTCCGGCTCGAGGAGGCGGCATCGGCCGGCCCGGATGGCGGCCACCGCCTCGGCCGAGGGCACCGCGCCGGTCAGCACGCACACCGAGCGGCTCCGGGCCGCCCGGCCGAGCGCGACCTCCCTGGCGTGGTAGCGGGGCGTGCGCTGCTCCTTGTGGGCCGGGTTGGCCTCCTCGTCCACGACGATGCAGCCGAGGCGGCGGACCGGCGCGAGCACCGCCGACCGGCCGCCGACCACCACCAGGGAGCGGCCCCGGCGGACCTCCACCCAGGCCCGGTAGCGGCGCCGGTCCGACCGGTCGCTGGACAGGTCGGCCACCTCCGGGAAGCGGGCGCGCACCGCGTCGAGCACCGCCGAGCCGGCCACCACCTCGGGGGCCGCCACGATCGCGCTCCGCCCGGCGGCCAGGGCTGCCTCGACCAGCGCCACGACCCGGGCGCCGCGCTCCTCGCCGGGCAGCGTCCGCCAGTACACCGCCCCCGTCCAGCCCCCGGCGACCAGGTCGACCAGGGGGTCGGCCGCAGGCGGGCGCCGTGCCCGCAGGTCCGGACGCGCGGGCGTGCCACCTGGGCGCGGAGCGACCTCGGGCGCCTCGGCCGCGGCCACCCGGGCCGGGACGGCCAGCCGGAGCACGTCGGTCAGGGTGCCCGCCCAGCGGGCGGCGACCCAGCGAAGCAGGTCCAGCTCCTCAGGGCCGAACACGGGGACGGGCGAGACCAGGCGCTCGACGTCGCGGGCGCCGTCGGGCAGCTCGTCGGCGAAGCCGACCACCCAGGCGTCCACCCGGCGCCGGCCGCCGAAGGGGACCTTCACCCGGCTGCCGAACCGGACCTGGCCGCGCAACGCCTCCGGCAGGCGGTAGGTGAACGGCCGGTCGAGGTGGAACAAGGGTACGTCGACGACGACCTCCACCGCGGCCGCGGCGGCCTGCCCGGCCGCCTCCGGGTGGGGAGCGTCGGCTGGCGCGGGCGTCCTAGAGTGAGGCGGCCGCCCCGGCCAGCTCGTCGGCCCGGGTGGTCGACTCCCAGGAGAACTCCGGCTCGGTCCGGCCGAAGTGCCCATAGGCGGCCGTCTTGCGGTAGATGGGCCGGCGCAGGTCGAGGTCGCGGACGATAGCGGCCGGGCGCAGGTCGAAGAACTCGGGGATGAGCTTGCTGAGCTTCTCCGGGTCGACCTGCTCGGTGCCGAACGTCTCCACGAACACGCTCACCGGGTGGGCCACGCCGATCGCGTAGGCGACCTGGACCTCGCAGCGGCGGGCCAGGCCGGCGGCGACCACGTTCTTGGCGACCCAGCGGACGGCGTAGGCGGCCGAGCGGTCGACCTTGGTCGGGTCCTTGCCGCTGAACGCGCCGCCGCCGTGACGGGCCATGCCGCCGTAGGTGTCGACGATGATCTTGCGACCGGTGAGCCCGGTGTCGGCGCTGGGCCCGCCCAGCTCGAACCGCCCGGTCGGGTTGACGAACACCCGCAGGCCGTCGGCGGCCAGGCCCTCGGGCAGGCTGGCGTCGATCACGTGCTCTCGCACGTCCGGGGTCAGCAGCGTGTCCAGGTCGATGTCTGGCCCGTGCTGGGTGGACACCACCACGGTGTCCAGGCGCATCGGCCGGCCCCCCTCGTACTCGATGGTGACCTGGGTCTTGCCGTCCGGGCGCAGGTAGGGGACGAGCCCGCTCTTGCGCACCTCCGACAGCCGGCGCGACAGGCGGTGCGCCAGCGAGATCGGCAGGGGCATCAGCTCGGGGGTCTCGTCGCAGGCGTAGCCGACCATCATCCCCTGGTCGCCGGCGCCCTGGGTGTCGAGCGGGTCGGTGTCGCCGGCGCGCTCCTCGTAGGCGTGGTCGACGCCCTGGGCGATGTCGGGCGACTGCTCGTCGATGGCCACGGTGACCCCGCAGGTCGACCCGTCGAAGCCGTACTTGGCCCGGTCGTAGCCGATCTCGAGGATCGTGCGCCGGACCGTGCTCGGGATGTCGACGTAGGTCGAGGTCGAGATCTCCCCGGCCACCACCACCAGCCCGGTGGTGACCAGCGTCTCGCAGGCCACCCGTCCGGTCGGGTCGGAACGCAGGATCTCGTCGAGCACGGCGTCCGAGATCTGGTCGGCCATCTTGTCCGGGTGACCCTCGGTCACCGACTCCGACGTGAACAGGTAGCGGTTTGCCACGAGCCAGCCTCCAGGATTTCGTATCACGACCCGGGCGCGAGCGCGGGCTCCGGGAAGGGTAGACGGCACCGGGCACCTGGGGCAAACAGAGGCCCCCTCGGTGCTGGCACGGGCCGGCAGGAAGACGATACCGCATCGGCTCCGGTGCCGGGCAAGGCCAGCATGGCGGGACCACGGGCCTCGGCCGGGTCAGCGGGCCAGCAGGGTCTCGACCCGGTCGAGCAGGCGGCGCGCGATCTCGGCCTTGGGCGCGCCGGGCAGGGGCTCCACCCCCTGGGCGCCCACCAGGTAGGCGGTGGCCGCGTCGGCCCCGAAGGCCGACCCGGCCCCCTCGACGTGGTTGACGACCACGAGGTCAAGCCGCTTGCCCTCGAGCTTGCGCCGCCCACTCTCGACGTGGTCCTCGGTCTCGGCCGCGAAGCCGACCAGGAGCTGGCCCGGCCGGCGGGCCTGGCCGAGCTCGGCCAGGGTGTCCGGGGTGGGCTCGAGCACGATATCCGGCACGCCCCGCTCCTTCCTGAGCTTGCGCTCGGCGACCAGCTTGGGCCGGAAGTCGGCGACCGCGGCGGCCATCACGATCACGTCGTGGGCGGCCGCCTCGGCGAGCACGGCGTCGTAGAGCTGCTGCGCGGTCTCGACCCGTACCTCGCGCGCCCCGCTCGGGAGGTCGACGCTGGTGGCCGCGGCGACCGCGGTGACCTCGGCACCCCGCCGCAGCGCCTCGGCCACGACCGCGGCGCCCATGCGCCCGGAGGACCGGTTGCCGAGGTAGCGGACGGGGTCGAGCGGCTCGTGGGTGCCGCCGAGGCTGACCAGCACCCGAACTCCGGCCAGCCCCCTGCCGGCCTCGCCCGCGCCCGAGGGCCGACCCCCGGGGCCGGGCAGGCCGGCGGGGCGGGGCCGGTGGCTGGGCGCGAGCGCGGCGGCCACGCCGGCGACCAGGTCGGGGAGGTCGGCCAGGCGGCCGGGGCCGACGTCGCCGGAGGTGAGCGGGCCGGACGCGGGAGGGATCACCCACACGCCGCGGGCGGCGAGCACCTCGAGGTTGTGGCTGGTGGCCGGGTGCTCCCACATCTCGGTGTGCATCGCCGGGGCGACCACCACCGGCCCGCCGAAGGCGAGGGCGACGTTGGTGACCAGGTCGTCGGCGAGCCCCGCGGCGAGCCGGGCCAGGGTGTGGGCGGTGGCCGGGGCGACCACCAGGACCTGGCCCCAGCGGGCGAGCGCCACGTGCTCGACCTCGCCCGGCTCGTCCCAGATGGACGAGGGCACCCGGCGGCCGGTGAGGGCGGCGAAGGTGGCCCGGGTCACGAACGCCTCAGCGGCCTCGGTGAGCAGCGGCTGCACCTCGGCCCCGGCCCGCTGCAGCTCGCGGGCCAGCTCCGCGGCCTTGTACGCGGCAATGCCGCCGGTGACCGCGAGCAGCACCCGCACGCCGCCGAGCCCGCCAGGGCCGGACGGGGCCGGAGGTTCACGGTCAGGGCCGCCGAGCCCGCCAGGGCCGGACGGGGCCGGGGCTTCACGGTCAGCCATCGTCCATCCTGGCTTGTCTCGAGAACTGTTTGAAGCGGACGAAGTCCGCTCCGCTGTGGGGGGCACTCGGGGGGGCTGGCCCCCCGAGCAGGCTATTTGATGGACTCGGCCAGGTCGGCGGGGCGCTCCCAGTCGAGCTTGTCCTCGCCGAGCTCCTGGAGGGCCACGGAGAGGGCCTTGCGGTTGGGGCCGGCATCGACCATGGGCGGCACGAACTCGCCGATGCCCTCGCCGAGCTGGGAGTAGTAGCCGTTGATCTGCCTGGCCCGCTTGGCGGCCAGGATGACCAGGGTGTACTTGGAGTCGACCCGGGCCAGCAGGTCGTCGATCTTCGGTTCGATCACGTGCTGTCGCTCCTCGAGGAACTGCGGATGCCTACCTGGTGATGGTACGCCGCCGCAGGCGGTTGACGATGTCGATCACCTCGCGGGCGGCCGTCTCGAGGTCGTCGTTGACCACGGAGACGTCGAACTCGGGCTCGGCGGCCAGCTCGTCGGACGCCTTGGCCAGCCGCCGGCGGATCTGCTCCTCGGTCTCGGTACCCCTGGTCCGCAGCCGCCGCTCGAGCTCGGCGAGGCTGGGCGGCTTGATGAACACCATGTACGCGTCGGGCCTGCTCGCCCGTACCTGGCGGGCACCTTGGACGTCGATCTCGACGATCACGTCCCTCCCCTGCTCGAGCGCCCGCTCGACCGGCTCGCGCGGCGTGCCGTAGCGGTGGCCGAAGATGTCGGCCCACTCGAGGAAGCCGCCCGAGACGACCAGCTTCGTGAACAGCTCGGGGTCCACGAAGTAGTAGTGCCGGCCCTCGTCCTCAGTCGGCCGGGGAGGGCGGGTGGTGGCCGAGACCGACAGCTCGAGGTCTGGCAGCGCGGCCAGAAGCCTGGCCACGATGGCCCCCTTGCCAACCCCTGACGGACCGGCGAGCACGATCAGGCGGCCGCGGTGGTCGGACGATCCTCTGCCTGACGCAGCGCCCAGGGCGGTTACTTCTTGGTGCTGAACTCGGCCAGCAGGGCGTCCTTCTGCTTGGAGCCGAGGCCCCGCACGCGCCGCGACGCCGAGATGTCGAGCTTCTCCATGATCTTGCGGGCGCGCACCTTGCCGACGCCTGGCAGGCTCTCGAGCACGCTGGCGACCTTCATCTTGCCGACCGTCTCGTCGCCTTCCTTGTCGAGCACGGTGGCCAGGGTCAGGTTGCCGCTCTTCAGCTGGCCCTTGAGCTCGGCCCGCTTGCGCCGCGCCTCGGCCGCCTTCTCCAAGGCCTGCTGGCGCTGCTCTGGCGTCAGGGTGGGCAGTGGCATGGTGCCTCCTCATTCGGGGTGGCCTCGGCGGTCGACCCGCACGGCTCCCCGAGTGCCGGTTTCGAAGAACGCGCCGGATTCTACGCACACCTTGGGGGTGGCCACAATCTATCGGCGCAGGTCAGAACACCTTCTCTGTAGATTTCCCGACGTATCGGCCTGGTTGGCGGCGGTGTCCCGGTCACTGCCCGTGGCCGCCGAGGCGTCTCGAGCCGGGCGACTCGGCCGCCGATCCGGCCTGACAGAAGGGGCAGTCGGCCGCCTCCCAGGCCGCGGCTGCGGCACTGGCGAGCGCCGTGAAGGGGACCGGGAGCTGCACGGATTCGGGCAGGCGGTCGATGATGGTGGCCAGAGCGACCACCTTCGCCCCGGCCGCCTCGAGCAGGCCGCGCACCTCGAGGGCGGAGCCACCCGTGGTGACGACGTCCTCGGTGACCAGGACGCGGTCCCCTGTGGATATCTGGAACGACCTGCGCAGGGTGGCGGTGCCCTGCACCCGCTCGGTGAAGATCATGCGGGCGTGGAGCGCCCTGGCCGTCTCGTGGCCGATCACAACGCCGCCGAGGGCCGGCCCGACCACCACGTCGACCAGCCCCTGGAAGGGCTCGGCGAGCGCCCGCCCGAGCGCCTCGGCCACCCGCGGCCACTGCAGGACCAGCGCGCTTTGTAGGTACGTGTCGGAGTGGCGGCCCGACGAGAGCACGAAGTGCCCGGTGCGCAGGGCCCCCGCCCGCCGGTACAGCTCGAGGACGCCCGCCTGCTCGAGCCGCCCGCCGGGCAGGGCCGGCTCCACCTCCGGTCCGCTGGCGCCGGCCGGGCCCGCCACGGGCCCGCCGGGGGTCACCGGCGCCCCACCCGCCAGCGCCCCGTGAGGGTTGCGCCCGCCGGGGTCACCGGCGCCCCACCCGCCAGCGCCCCGTGAGGGTTGCGCCCGCGGGGGTCACCGGCGCCCCACCCGCCAGCGCCCCGTGAGGGTTGCGCCCGCCGGGATCATCGGCGCCCCACCCGCCAGCGCCCCGTGAGGGTTGCGCCCGCGGGGGTCACCGGGCCGCCACCGCCTCGTCCCGCACGGCCCGGGCCGCCGCGGCCGGGTCGGGCGCCCGGGTGATGGGGCGGCCGACCACGAGCCAGTCCGCCCCGGCCCGTACCGCCTCGGCCGGCGTGGCCACCCGGGCCTGGTCGTCGGGGCCGCCCGACCCGGTGTCGAGCCGGATGCCGGGGCAGACCAGCCGGACTCGCTCGCCCGCAGCGTGCGGGGCCGACCGGCCGGCCGCGGCCTGCAGGCGCCGCGCCTCGAGCGGGGAGCAGACCAGGGCCGGGCAGCCGGCCAGGACCGCCAGCCGGGCCAGCCGCTCGGCCGCCGCGGCGGCCTCGCCCAGGCCGAGCGCTGCCAGGTCGGGTGGTGCGAGGCTGGTCAGCACGGTGACCGCGGTCACGTCCACCCGTCCGGCCGCGGCGGCCACGGCCGCCTCCAGCATCGCCCGGCCGCCCGCGGCGTGGACCGTCACCAGCTCGACGTCGAGCTGGGCCGCGGCCTCCACCGCGCGGGCGACCGTGGCCGGGATGTCGTGGAGCTTGAGGTCGAGCATGACCCGGTGGCCCTCACCGCGCAGGGCGCGCACCGCGTCGGCGCCGTGGGCGCAGAACAGCTCGAGCCCCACCTTGACCATGCCGATCGCGGGCCCGGCCAGCTCGGCCCAGTCCAGGGCGAGCTCGAGGTCGGCGGTGTCGAGGGCGAGGACGACGGGCGAGCCGGCCTCCCCTGGGCCCTCTCCGGGTTCCTTCCTCCGGAAGACGATGCTGGTCATGCTCACCTTTCGGGCCGGAACAGCGTTGGCAGTCCGGCCACGGACGCGACGCCCTGGGTGGCGAGGTAGGCGGCGAGCCCGTGGGCGACCTCGACCGCGGCTCGAGGGTCGACGAAGCTTGCGGTGCCGACCGCGACGGCCCTGGCCCCGACGAGCAGGAACTCGGCGGCGTCCTCGCCGGTGAGGATGCCGCCGGTGCCCACGATGGGCACCCCGGGCAGGGCGGCCGCGACCTGCCAGGTGCAGCGCACGGCCACCGGCCGGATGGCCGGGCCGGACAGACCGCCGGTGCCGGCGGCCAGCAGCGGGCGCCGGCGGTGCACGTCGACCGCCATGCCGAGCAGCGTGTTGATCAGGGTGAGGCCGTCGGCGCCAGCCTCGACCACGGCCCTGGCCACCGTGACGACGTCGGTCACGTCGGCGGTGAGCTTGGCGAGCACGGGCTGCCCGGTGGCAGCCTTCACGGCCCTGACCACCGCGGCTGCGGCCGCTGGGTCGGTGGCGAACACCTCGCCGCGGTGCTCGACGTTGGGGCAGGAGAGGTTCACCTCGATCAGGTCGACCGCGTCCTCGCGGGCCAGGCGCGCGGCGACCCGGGCGAACTCGTCCGCGCTGCGGCCGACCACGCTGGCCGCCACCCGAGCGCCCGCTTCGGCGAGGAACGGCAGGTCGGTGGCGCAGAACGCCTCCACGCCCGGGTTCTGCAGGCCGATCGCGTTCAGCATCCCAGACGGGGTCTCGGCCATGCGCGGCGTGGGCCGCCCGCGGCGCGGCTCGAGGCTGACCGACTTGGTGACCACCGCGCCGACCTCGCGCAGGTCGAGGAAGCCGACCATCTCGCGGCCGAACCCGAAGCAACCCGACGCGGCCAGCACCGGCGTGGCGAGCGGGACCCCGCACAGGTCGATCGAGAGGTCCGGCCCGGGCATGGCACCGGCCCCGGGTGCGGGCGCGGCGCGGGTCACGGCGCCTGCTCCCCCGCCCGGGTGGGCGCCGGGGCGAGGCCCAGCTCGGTCCAGGCCACGGCGGCGCCGTCGAAGACGGGTCCCTCAACGCACGACCTGGCCATGCGGCCATCCCCGTGGCCGTCCCGCACCGGGACCACGCAGGAGAAGCAGATGCCGGTGCCGCACGCCATCCGCTCCTCGACCGCGACCTGGCAGGCCACCCCGGCCAGGGCGGCGGTCCTGCTCACCGCGGCCAGCATGGGCATGGGCCCGCAGGCGTAGACCTGCTCGGTGCCGGCCAGGGCGAGCAGCTCGGGCATGGGGTCGGTGACGACCCCACGGCGCCCGGCCGAGCCGTCGTCGGTGGTGGCCGTGAGCGAACGGCCGAGCAGCGCACACCCCTCCGGCTGGAGCAGGCGGGCGGCCGTGGACGCGCCGATCAGCACGTCGACCGGGCAGCCGCGCGCTCGCAGCTCGCCGGCGAGCAGGAACAGCGGAGCGGTGCCGTACCCGCCACCGACGAGCAGGCAGGCGGGCGGCCCGCCGCCGTTCCCCGACGGGGCGGGCGGGGCGAACGGGCGGCCGAGTGGCCCGAGCACGTCGACCGCCTCGCCAGGGCGGACGGCGGCCAGGGCGCGGGTGCCAGGGCCGACCACGTCGAACACCACCCCGACCGTGCCCACGGCGGGGTCGGCCGCATGGACCGAGAAGGCGCGCCTGAGCAGGAACGACCGGTCGGTCCCGACCAGCACCCCGACGAACTGCCCGGCCCGGGCGGCGGCAGCGATCTCGGGCGCCGCCACGGTGAGCGTGTGGTAGGCGCCGGCCCGCCCCCGGGCGACCACCAGGCAGCGCTCCCCGGCCCGCCTCAGCACCCGGCTACCCCGTCCGGCCGTGCCTCGGCGTGCCAGGCCTGCAGCGAGCGCACGGTGAACTGGCCGGCCAGGCGGGCCTCGACGCCCTGGACCATGGCGGTCAGGCCGGACAGGGTGGTGACGATCGGGATGTCGGCGGCCACCGCGGCCTCGCGGATCTCGTAGCCGTCGCTGCGCGGGCCCGAGCCCTGCGGGGTGTTGACGACCACGTCGACCTCACCCGCCCGGATGCGGTCGACCACGTTGTCTGGGCCCTCGCCGACCTTGCGGACGACCTCCGCCGGCACCCCGTTGCGGGCCAGCACCCCGGCCGTGCCGGCCGTTGCGACCAGCTCGAAGCCGAGGTCGACCAGGCGCTTGGCGGGCAGCACGATCGCCCGCTTGTCGGCGTTGCGCACCGACAGGAACGCGACCCCCTTGGTCGGCAGGGCGCCGTAGGCCGCCTCCTGGCTCTTTGCGAAGGCGGCCCCGAAGGCCCGGTCGAGCCCGAGGACCTCGCCGGTCGAGCGCATCTCGGGCCCGAGCAGGGAGTCGGCGCCCGGGAAGCGGGCGAACGGCAGGACCGCCTCCTTCACCCCGACGTGGGCCGGCTCGGGCGCGAGCACCCCCTGTCCGAGCGGCAGCAGGCCCGCCTGGCGCAGGCCGGCCAGGGTCACCCCGGTCCCGAGCAGGGCGGCCGCCCTGGCCACGGGCAGGCCGGTCACCTTCTCCACGAACGGGACCGAGCGACTGGCGCGCGGGTTGGCCTCGATCACGTACAGCCGGTCGCCCTTGACCGCGAACTGCACGTTGAGGATGCCGACCACGCCGAGCTCGCGGGCCAGCCTGGCGGTGGCGTCGCCGACCGCCGCGATCTGGTCGGCTCCCAGGGTGATGGGCGGCAGCACGCAGGCCGAGTCGCCGGAGTGCACGCCCGCTTCCTCGATGTGCTCCATCACCCCGCAGACGAGCACCTCCCCCGAGGCGTCGGCGAGCGCGTCGACGTCGACCTCGACCGCGTCCTCCAGGAAGCGGTCGACCAGCACGGGCCGGCCGGACCGGCCTGCGCTGGCCAGCGCGGACGACCGGGCCAGGGCGGCGGCGTCGTAGCAGACCTCCATCGAGCGGCCGCCGAGCACGTAGGAGGGGCGGACCAGGACCGGGTAGCCGACCCGCTCGGCCACCGCCCACGCCTCCTCGGCGGTGACGGCCTGGCCCCAGGGCGGGGCGTCGAGCCCGCAGCGGGCCAGCACCGCGCCGAAGCGGCCCCGGTCCTCGGCCAGGTCGATCGCCTCGCTGGGGGTGCCGAGCAGGGGCACCCGGGCGGCGGCCAGCCCGTGGGCGAGCTGCAGGGGGGTCTGGCCGCCCATGGTGACGATCACGCCCACGAGCGCGCCCGAGCGCGCCTCGGCCCGGCATACCTCGAGCACGTCCTCGCAGGTGAGCGGCTCGATGTAGAGGCGGTCGGCGACGTCGTAGTCGGTGGAGACGGTCTCCGGGTTGCAGTTCACCATGACCGTCTCGTAGCCGGCCCCGCGCAGCGCCTGGACGGCGTGCACGCAGGCGGTGTCGAACTCGACGCCCTGGCCGATGCGGTTGGGTCCCGACCCGAGCACGACCACCCGGGGCCGGCCGGTGGCCGGCACCTCCGTCTCCTCCTCATAGGTGGAGTAGAAGTAGGGCGTGGACGCCTCGAACTCGCCCGCGCAGGTGTCGACCGAGCGGTAGACGGGCTCCACCCCGAGGGCCCGGCGCCTGGTCCGCACCTCACCCTCGGTCGCCCCGACCGCCGCAGCGAGCTGCCGGTCCGAGAACCCGTGCCGCTTGGCCCGCCAGAGCAGGTCCCGGCCGAGCCCGTCGATCGTGCCGGCCGCCTCCACCTCGGCCCCGACCTCGACGACGCGGGCGACCCCGTCCACGAACCACGGGTCGATCGAGGAGGCCCGGGCCACCTCGTCGACGGTGGCGCCGTCCCGCAACGCCCGCATGACGAGCTGCAGCCGATGCTCGGTCGGCGTGGCGAGCAGGGCAAGGTCGAACCCCGGAACGGGACCAGCTGCCCGGGGGCCCGAGACCGGAGCGGGAGCCAGGGGGGGATGGAACGATCCGGCCTCGGGCCGAGCCTCCCAGAGACCATCCTGACCAGTCTCGAGCGATCTACAGGCCTTCTGCAGCGCCTCCGGGAAGGTCCGGCCGATGGCCATGACCTCCCCGACCGACTTCATCCTGGTGGTCAGGACCGGGTCGGCGCCAGGGAACTTCTCGAACGCGAACCTGGGCACCTTGCAGACGACGTAGTCCACCGTGGGCTCGAAGGCGGCGGCGGTCTTCCCGGTCACCTCGTTGCGGACCTCGTCCAGGGTGAAGCCGACCGCGAGCAGGGCGGCGACCTTCGCGATCGGGAACCCGGTCGCCTTGGAGGCCAGCGCGGAGGAGCGGGAGACCCGGGGGTTCATCTCGATCACCACCCGTCGGCCACTGGCCGGGTCGACCGCGAACTGCACGTTCGCCCCGCCCGTCTCGACCCCGACGGCCCGCAGCACGGTGATCGCGTCGTCTCGCATCGCCTGGTACTCGACGTCGGACAGGGTCATCTGGGGCGCGATCGTGATCGAGTCGCCGGTGTGCACGCCCATCGGGTCGAGGTTCTCGATCGAGCAGACGACCACCGCGTTGTCGGCCCGGTCGCGCATCACCTCCAGCTCGAACTCCTTCCAGCCGAGCACCGACTCCTCGACCAGCACCCGGTGGACCGGGCTGGCGGCGAGCCCCTGGCCGAGCAGCGCGGCGAGCTGGCCCTGGGTATGGGCCACGCTCCCGCCCCAGCCCCCGAGGGTGAACGACGGCCGCAGGACGACAGGCAGGCCGAGCCCGGCGGCGGCCGCGAGCCCGTCCTCGACCGACCCCACCTCGACCCCGTCGGGGAGCTCCAGGCCGGCCGCCCGGCAGACCTCGGTGAACGCCAGGCGGGACTCGGCCCGCCTGACCGCCTCGACGGTGGCGCCGACGAGCCGGGTCCCGGCCCGCTCCAAGGCCCCGTTCTCGGCCAGCTCGACGGCCAGGTTGAGGGCGGTCTGGCCGCCGAGGGTGGGCAGCAGCGCGTCCGGCCGCTCGGCGTCGAGCACCGCGCCGACCCGCTCGGCGGTGAGCGGCTCGAGGTAGGTGGCGTCGGCCACCTCCGGGTCGGTCATGATCGTGGCCGGGTTGGAGTTGACCAGCACCACCCGCAGGCCGAGGGCGCGCAGGGCCCGGCAGGCCTGGGTGCCCGAGTAGTCGAACTCGGCCGCCTGGCCGATCACGATCGGCCCCGACCCGACGACCAGGACCGAGCGGAGGTCGCTGCGGAGCGGCATCAGCCCTCCGGTCCGAGCACGGGATCGCGAGCCTCGCGAGCTGACGCCCTTCCCGCCCCCCCAGCCGCGCCCGGGACGGCGTGCGTGTAGGCGGACTGGCCGGCGTCCCAGCCGTCGTACAGGCCCTTGCGGATCGCCTCGGCCCACAAGGCGCGCACCTGGGCGGGAGCGAGCAGGCGGAGCCGGATCGCCAACCGGCTGGCGCCTTCGACGCTGGCCACGAGCGTGCGCAGCTTGGCCTCGTCCGCGGCGGTGGTGCGCCTCCCGGTGGGCGAGACGGGCGCCTCGGCCTCGCCGCGCAGGCTGGCCTTGAGGGCGAAGGCGCGGTCGAACTCGGCCCGCAGGGCGTCGGCGACCTCGCCGGTCGGCGGCAGGGTGCCCTCGTCGACCCCGCCGAGGGCCCGGAACGTGCGCTGCTCGTGTGCCATGGCGTGCTCTCTCCCTACCCGGAGCGATGGGGCCGGCCGCCGTCCATCGCGGCGGCGAAGCGCTGGAACAGCGGGTGGGCGTCGTGGGGGCCGGGGGCGGCCTCTGGGTGGTACTGGACCGAGAAGGCCGGCGCGTCGAGGCATTCCAGGCCCTCCACCACCCCGTCGTTGGCGTTGCGGTGGGTGACCCGGACGCTCGCGGGCAGGCTCTGGGCGTCGACCGCGAACCCGTGGTTGTGGCTGGTGACCGCGACCCGGCCGGTGGCCACCTCGACGACCGGCTGGTTCACGCCCCGGTGCCCGAAGGGCAGGCGCACGGTCCGCCCGCCCACGGCGAGGCCGAGGAGCTGGTGGCCGAGGCAGATGCCGAACAGCGGCACCCGCCCGAGCAGCTCGGCCGCTGCCGCCACGCCGCCCGCGACGGCGGCCGGGTCGCCGGGGCCGTTGGACAGCATCACCCCGTCCGGCTCCCAGGCCAGCACCTCGGCGGCCGGGGTCGAGGCGGGCACGAGCCGCACCCGGGCGCCGAGCCGGCGCAGCCGCCGGGCGATGTTGGCCTTGGCCCCGAAGTCGTAGAGCACCACCCGGTAGCGCTCCCGGCCGTCGGCGGGCAGCTCCAGCGGGTCGGCGCGGGTCACCCGGTCGACCAGGGCGAGGCCGTTCGGGTCGGGCGCGTCCAGGGCGAGGCAGCGCAGCGCCCCGGCGTCGCCGGTCTCGGTCGACAGCGCGCCGCGCATGGCCCCGGCGGTGCGCAGGTGGCGGACCAGTCGCCGGGTGTCGAGGCCCTCCACCCCGGGCACCCCGGCCGCTTCCAGCTCCGCGGCGAGGCTGCGCTCGGCCCGCCAGCTCGACGGGCGGCGGGCCGCCTGGCGGACCAGGAACGCGGTCACCTGGACCCGGTCGGACTCGGCGTCTGCCGCGGTGGTGCCGTAGTTGCCGACCTCGGGGGCGGCCATGCACACCAGCTGCCCGTTGTAGGACGGGTCGGTGAGCACCTCCTGGTAGCCGCTCATGGCCGTGTTGAACACCACCTCCCCGGCGACCGTGCCGCCGCCCGCGAACGCCTCGCCCCGGAACGCGGCCCCGTCCTCGAGCACCAGCAGGGCCGGGACGGGACGCGCCGTGGACGGGCCCGCCGTCATGACCGTGCCACCAGGGTGCCCAGGCGGGACGCCCACTCGGCGGCGGCGGCCTCGTCAAGGACGAAGCCGGAGCGCAGGCCGGTGCCACCGAGCCGCCAGTCGACCACCAGCACCCGGGGCGCGTACACGGCCTTGCCGGCGTGGTGGGTGGCGACCTCGGCGGCTTGGATGGCGACGGCCGGGATGCACCAGGGGCCATCGGCCCCGCGGTCGACGCGGAGCCCGGCCGGGTCAAGGGCGAGGCCGACGACCCCGCGGCCGAGCAGGCCGTGGCCGGAGAACCGGCGCACGGTCGAGGGTGCGTAGGTGGTGCCCAGGTAGCGGGCGCCGGCTGCTTCGAGCAGGACGCCGCGGGCGCCGTCTCCGGCAGCGGCCGGGGCCGGCGGGCACTCGGGCGGCGGCGGCAGGCCGTGCTGCTGCCGCCGCGCGGTCCGCCGCACCGCGCCCAGCACCAGCCAGGTGGCCAGCCCGGCCAGGGCGACGATGGTGAGCAGGGAGAGGGCCCAGCTCATCGGGGCACCCCGCCGGGGTGCCCCAAACCCCTCCGGCGGGTCACCGGGTCACCTGCCGGTCGCGGACGGTGAACGCGCCGCGCAGCAGCGTGTGGACGACCCGGCCGCGCAGCTCGCGGCCGTGGTAGGGGGTGTTGCGGGCCCGGCTGGCGAGCGCGCCTGCGTCCACCGTCCAGCGCGCCGCCGGGTCGAACACGACCAGGTTGGCCGGGGCTCCGGACGCCACGGGGCCGCCATGGCCGGGCAGGCGCCGGCAGCGGGCCGGGCCGGCGGTGAGGCGCTCGACCATCTGGGGCAGGGTGAGGTAGCCCGGCTCGACCAGCTCGGTGAGGGCGAGGGCGAGCGCGGTCTCGAGCCCGAGCATCCCGGGCGGGGCGGCCGCCCACTCGACCTCCTTGTCCTCGCGCGCGTGGGGGGCGTGGTCGGTGGCGACCGCGTCCAGGGTGCCGTCGGCCAGGCCGGCACGGACCGCCTCGACGTCGGCCTTCTCGCGCAGGGGCGGGTTGACCTTGAACACCGGGTCGTAGGAGCGGGCCGCCTCGTCGGTGAGGGTGAAGTGGTGCGGGGCAGCCTCGGCGGTCACCCGCACCCCGCGGGCCTTGGCCGCCCGGACCAGCTCGACCGCGTTGGTCGTGGACACGTGGCACAGGTGCAGGCGCCCGCCGGTCAGCTCGGCGAGGAGCAGGTCGCGGGCGACCACCATCTCCTCGGCAGCGGCCGGCCAGCCCTGCAGCCCGAGGATGGCCGAGACCTCCCCCTCGTGCATCTGGGCGCCCTCGGTCAGCGACACGTCCTCGGCGTGGTCGGCGACGACCGCGTCGAACGCGCGGGCGTACTCGAGGGCCAGGCGGAGCAGGCGTGCCTCCCGGATGGGCCGGCCGTCGTCGGAGAAGCAGTCGACCGCGGCCGCGGACCGGGCCATCGCGCCCAGCTCGGCCAGCTCGGTGCCGCGCTGGCCGACGGTGACCGCCCCGACCGGGAACACGTCGACCAGGCCGACCTCGCGCCCGCGGGCGGCGACCATCTCGACCACCCCGGCGTTGTCGGCCACCGGGTCGGTGTTGGGCATCGGGCAGACGGCGGTGAAGCCGCCGAGCGCGGCCGCCCGGGAGCCGGTCTCGATGGTCTCGGCGTCCTCCCGGCCTGGCTCCCGGAGGTGGACGTGAAGGTCGCAGAAGCCGGGGCTGACCACCAGCCCGCCGCAGTCGACGACGGTGGCGCCGGCAGCGCCCAGGCCATCCCCCACCTCGGCGACCACGCCGTCCCGGACCAGCACGTCGGCGTGCCCGTCATGGCCGCCGGCCGGGTCGACCAGCCGCCCGCCGCGGAGCAGGATCCCCTCCGACCGGCTCACCTGGCACTCCCCTCGGGCCGGGAGCCGCTGCCCGAGGCCGCCAGGACCTCGGTCCGCTGGCCTCCCTCGACCACCGCCGGGCCGCCGAGGAGCAGGTAGAGCAGGCCCATGCGCACACTGATGCCGTTGCTCACCTGGCTCGCGATCACCGAGCGCTCGACCGAGTCGGCCACGTCCGCGGCGATCTCGACCCCCCGGTTCATCGGCCCCGGGTGCATGACGATCGCGTGGGGCGCCATCGCGTCCAGCCGCCGGGCGTCGAGGCCGTAGAGGCGTGCGTACTCCCGCAGCGAGGGGAAGAAGCCCGCCCGCTGCCGCTCGAGCTGCATCCGCAGCAGCATGACCACGTCCTGCTTGGGAAGGACGGCGTCGAGGTCGTAGGAGACGGTCACCCCCCAGGTCTCGACCCTGGCCGGCAGCAGGGTCGGCGGGGCGACCAGGGTCACCTCCGCGCCCATGGTGGTGAGGGCGAGCACGTTGGAGCGGGCCACCCGGGAGTGCAGCACATCCCCGACGATCGCCACCCGGAGCCCGTCGAAGCTCGGGAAGCGCTGGCGCATCGTGTAGAGGTCGAGCAGCGCCTGGGTGGGGTGCTCGTGGGTGCCGTCGCCGGCGTTGACGACCACGGCGTCGACCCACTCGGCCAGGCGCCAGGGCGCACCCGAGGCGCCGTGACGGATCACGATCGCGTCCACCCCCATCGCCTCGAGGGTGATCGCGGTGTCCTTCAGGCACTCGCCCTTGGACACGCTCGAGCCCTTGGCCGAGAAGTTGATCACGTCGGCCGAGAGCCGTTTCGCGGCCAGCTCGAACGAGATGCGGGTGCGGGTCGAGTCCTCGAAGAACAGGTTGCAGACGGTCCGCCCGCGCAGGGTGGGCAGCTTCTTGATGGCCCGGTCGGTGACGCTGGCGAGGTGGGCGGCGGTGTCGAGCACGCGGGTGATGTCCGCGGCGGACAGGTCGGCGGCCGAGAGCAGGTGCTTGTTCATGCGCGTGTCCCCCTCCGGGCGGGCAGCGGGTCTCCGCCTGGCCGGCCCGGCCCCCGGTGGGCGGTGGGCCCGGGGGGCGGAGCGCCAGGCCCCCGCTGGGCGGTGGGCCCGGGGGGCCCGGGGCTGGCCCCCCGGGCGATGACGACGCCGTCGGCCCCGTCGGTCTCGGCCAGGCGCACCCGGACGGCCTCGTCGGCCGCGGTGGGCACGTTCTTGCCGACGTAGTCGGCGCGCAGCGGCAGCTCCCGGTGGCCGCGGTCGACCAGGACGGCGAGCTGGATGGAGCGCGGCCGGCCGAAGTCGACCAGGGCGTCGAGCGCGGCCCGGATCGTGCGGCCGGTGTAGAGCACGTCGTCGACCAGCACCACCACCTTGCCGCCAAGGTCGAAGGGCAGGTGGGTGGCGTGCGTGGCGCCGGGCGGGCGCAGGCCGATGTCGTCGCGGTACATGGTCACGTCGAGGGCGCCGGACGGGACCGGCCGGCCCTCGATCTCGCCCAGCCTGGCCGCGAGCCGGATGGCCAGCGGCACGCCCCTGGTGTGGATGCCGACCAGCACCACGTCCTCGGTGCCTTTGTTGCGCTCGACCACCTCGTGGGCGATGCGGGTGATGGCCCGGCCCAGATCGGCGGCGTCCATGACCGCCACGGAGCTCCCGGACATCAAGAAGCCTCCAGCCCGGTCGGGGTGGAGGCGGCACACGGCAGCATCTGCACGGCTCCCTTCCTGGCCTCGCAGGACCAGCCCTTAAAGGGCGCTCGGTGTTCGGTTGTCCCAGCATGCTAGGCCGGCCTGGCCCCGGGCGGCAAACCGGCCGGTCGGGCGCCTACCGCGCTCGCCCAGCGGGTGAGGGCGAGCTGGCTAGCCGGAGGGGACCGGCCCGCAGCGCGCCCCGCCGACGCCGGCGGCATAGCGCACGCCGGCGAGCAGGTGGTCCTGGAACAGCGGCTCCTGGAAGCTCTCAGCGGTGTGGCCCATGGCCGTGTACCAGGCCCGGCCGCCGTCGTACTCGTGGCACCAGGCGATCGGGTGGTCGCCGCCCATGGCGCCGCCCGAGTAGGTCGACTCGTCGAGCGTGGCCAGCACGCGGGCCCGGCCGCGGGGGTTGGCCTTGAAGTCGTACCACTCGTCGGTGCGCTCCCAGCGGGGAGGCAGCGCCCCGGCCAGGGCGCCGGCGCCAGGGTCTGGGAGGACCGCGGCCCGCTGGACGGCCGGGTGGCGCCGGAACCAGGCGCCGACCAGCCCGCCGTACCAGGGCCAGGCATACTCGGCGTCGGCGGCCGCGTGCACGCCGACCCAGCCGCCTCCGGCCCGGACATACCGCTCGAGGGCGGCCTGCTGGCCGGCGTCGAGGATGTCGCCGGTGGTCGAAAGGAACACCACCGCCTGGTACCCGGCCAGGCCCTGGCCGCCGATGCGGGTCGCGTCGGCGGTGTCGTCGACCTCGAACCCGTGCTGCCCGCCGAGGCGCCGGAGCGCGGCGACCCCGTCCTGGATGGAGCGGTGCCGGAAGCCGGCCGTCCTGGTGAACACGAGCACCCGGAACGGCACCTGGCCGGTGGCGGCCGGTGCGCTCGCCTGCGGCGGGGCGGTGCGGCCCGGGCCCGGCGACGGCCGGTCCTCCCCACAGCCTGCAAGGGTCAGCGCGAGCAGCGCCGCCAGCGCGGCCGCCACGCGCCGCCCGCGTCCAGCTCCCGTCCCGCTCACCTCCTCCGTGGGCCCTGCGAGCCGCCGGTAGGATAGTCACCGCGCGGGCCGGCTGCCTCCACGGGGGCACGCCGGGGCCCGCGAGCGACCGGACCGACGAGCCAGGAGCCTGCCACGTGTGCACCGCCGTCCGCATCGTGGTCGCCGCCGCCGAGCGTGAGCGCCGCCTCGAGCTGCGCCGGGCGTCGGTGGCCGCCGAGTGGGAGGTGGTCGGCGAGGCGGCCGACCCCGAGGGCGCCTACCGGGAGGCGGTCGAGCGGCGGGCCCGCTTCCTCGTCATCGACGCCGGCGCCGCCGGCCCGCGCCCCGAGGCGATCGTCCGCCGGCTCCGCTCGACCAGCCCGAACGCGTTCGTCGTGGGGGTCGGGGAGGTCGCCGGGGCGGACGTGACGGTCCCGGCCGACGCGCTCGACGGCCTGCGCGATGCGATGCGCGCCCTGCTCCACGCCTCCGGCGACCACCAGCACGCCTGAGCCCCGAGGAGGCCGTGACGGTCGGTCATCCGATCCGGGCCCAGCCGCGAACTCCTGGACCCACGATGGTGGCGAGTAACGGATCCGCCCATGGCCGGAGGAGGGGTTCGCGATGATCAGACGGGTCGTCGGCGTGGCGGCGCTCACGGTGGGGCTGGTGGTCGGCGTGGCCGCGCCCGCTCTCGCCGAGGACGTTGCCCCTGGTGGGGGGAATGACTTCGGGCAGCATGTGGCGGGCATGGCGCCAGAGCACGCTATTGACCATGGGGCCGACTTCGGGGCCTGTGTCAGCGTGATGGCCCGCGGGCTGGCTTGCCCACACACCCACCCATAAGGACAGGCCACCAGCGCCAGCGGCCAACAGGCCTCCGGCCCGGTCACGGCTCGCAAGTCAAGCCGGCTGTCCGGCCGCTTGCGGAAACCGACGAGGCGGCTTGATGGAGGTCGGCCGACCGTTGCCTGCGGCGGGCAGGCAAGGCTGGTCGGATTGGAGGATCCGGCCTGCTGGCGAAGTGTCCTGCCGCGACCCGTCCTCCAGCGATATGGCCCACCGAGCTCGGGACGAATGGCCCTGGATGCTCCCGACCGTCACGGAGCAGCCTGCATCCGAGGAGAAGGTGGCGGAGAGACAGGGCTGCTGGTCCTGCTCCTCGCCCATAGTTGCGGGTCGTAAGGAGCGGATACCATGAGTTCCCTCCCACCTGGGCGGCGCGTTTGGGTGTTGGCGACATGGCTGGCAGCGGGGAGCCTCGCCGTGGCCCTGCTGGCGACGCCGCCGGCCTTTGCCCATGGCAAGAAGCTGCCGGCCCGGAAGCTGGTCGAGCAGGCGATCGCCCTGCTCAGGACCCAGCCTGGTCAGGTTCAGGCGGTCGGGGACAAGCTCCACGACGCCC